>Ga0181529_10003262_pt1 | contig 18617 bp, 15 predicted proteins | sample PEATcosm2014_Bin_36_FD_119763 | JGI IMG/M metagenome (GOLD analysis project Ga0181529, IMG submission 119763) | Peatland microbial communities from MTU Mesocosm Facility, Houghton, MI, USA - PEATcosm2014_Bin10_30_metaG | ecosystem: Environmental > Terrestrial > Soil > Wetlands > Peat | place... | reverse complement strand
TCATCGTGATTGGCAGTCCGGGCCTCGGTGGGGGTGTTCCGATCCCCAACGCGATCAATCAAGGCATCCTCAGCACCAAGCTCAACGATCGAGGTCAGACCTTGTTTCAGCTTGGGGCCTCGGTCAACCCGGGCAACTCGGGAGGTCCGGTCTTTAACTCCACGGGCAAAGTGGTTGGGATGGCGACGGCCAGGGGCAAAGGCGTGGAGGCGGTGGCGTTCAGTATCCCGGCGGGAGACGTGAGGAAAGCCGTGGACATTGTTGCCGACCAGGGTGGAAGTAAAACCCAGCAGGCAACCGCGCGTCATCGGGCGGCCGTTGCCTTCCGCAAGCTGGACGCCGTCTGTTCCCACTATGGGGCCGCCTTGGATCAGTGCGTGGCGGGCATGATCGCCGCGGTAAAGAAGAAACTCCCCTTGGCCGACGGCATTCGGGCCGCCCGCACGCTCGGCACCATTAAGATCAACGATAACGTTTTGAACCTTGGGCAAGTGATCGCCATGGACAATCAGCGTCTTCTGCCCGGTTTGGAGTCGGCCGTTTCCAAGGTCGCGGCCGATCCGTTGGTGGATCAACTGGTCAAGGACGATCTTGCCGAACTGTTGGCCACCTGCAATGAAATGAAGGATTATCTGGACAAACCGCGTGGCACTTTGGTAACTTTCCAAAACAAGCGAACCGAATTGGTCGACAAGCACCGACGGCTCGTCCAATTGCTGAGGGGCCTGCTGAGCGCAACGCTGCCTTGACGTCCCCGCCTTCCCCCCCCTTTGTTCCCTCCCCTTTCCAAGGTTTCCTCCCATGGTAAATCATTTCCCTCCCTGCCCCTTCCGGCAGATGGCCATCGCAATTCTCGTCGTAGCGGCGACCACGTTGGTTGCAACCGCCGCACACGGCGCCGATGCGAACATTGGCTACCGCTGGCGAGTGGATGGCTCGTCCCTGGTCGTGGCCGTTGACGGTCGCGACTCCTTGGTGATCGAGGGCATTGGCCCCGTATGGCGCGAGGATAAGGTTGGCCGGGGGCCGACCGATGCCGCCGTGGTTCGGCAAACCACGCGGGGGCCGGTCTCCGAAACCCGTTACCGCGCCGCCAGCGGCGCCGAATGGAAGGTCGTGGCACAACCGTCGCCTCAAGGCGAATTTGTGGTCAAGCTGTTTTCAGCCGACGGGCGTTTCGACGCCGCATTGCCGGGCAAGGTCACCAAGGCCGGTCGGTGGGTCGGTTTGGACCTCAGCCAATACGCGATGGCCTACGGCCAGCCGCAACATCCCAAGACCTACTACCTTCCCGGCCCGGGCCTGTTTCTCTGTGCCTGGTGGGACGCCGAGGTAGCCCACGCAAGCCAACAGGATTGGCCCGACGCGTTGTGCCACCCACGAAGCGGCGAGGGCCCCTTCGCGCCGGCGACCACGATGAAATACGTGGCCGGCCCCGACGGGCGACACGCGAATTTACGCGAGGCGCTGCATGTCCGCGTGGCCCGACATCTGTGGGATGCGGCGTTGCCGTCGCTGTGCCGGCCGAGCGAATACGGTCGGGAACTGGTGGGGTTGGTTTATCTGGACGATTGGAGCGGGCAGAGCACGGCCGACATGAAACACATGCTCGGCGTGCTCAAACGGCTGGCCTGGCCCCACGTGGGCTTTCTCGGCATTGTGCAGAACTGGCAAGCCGGCGGCTTCGACGCGCTTCTGCCCGATAGCCTTTGGATGCCCGACTACCCGCCAAACCCGGTGGTAGGCAGCGTGGAGAAGCTGCGTGCCGTGACGGAAGCCGGCAAGGCCCTGGGGCGTTTCGGTTTCCGCACCAACTACATGCTGCTGCGCGAGCAAGCGCCGAGCCGTGTGCGAAAGCTGGTCGACTTTGCCCAGGGGTCCGACGGCAAACCGTCGTGGTACACCCAGCCGTCGCGCTGGGTGGCGTTGGCTCGGCGCCAGGAGGCTGAGATCGTGGGCCTCTTCGGCTCCAGCGCGAGCTTTACCGATCAGCTTGGTTCCGGCGGCGTCGGCAGCTACCTCGATTTCAACCGCGCGGCGGGCGGCGACGGCACCATGGCCACGGCGGTGGCCCATCAGCACGCCCTGGCCCGGCTCATCAAAGAGACCTGCCATGGCCCGCTGGGCACCGAGAGCATGATTCAGCAAGATTTGATGGGCTACTACTGCGATTTCGGCGACTATGGCATCATGGACGGCCACGACCGACTCTTCACGCCGGAATACAAGCTCCGCCGACTCCAGGGTCTAACGGTGAACTACGGCTGCGGCCTCTATTATCGTTTTTTCGAGATGCCTCCGTGCCCGCGTTTCCACGCCAACCAGCTTGACCTGTGGAGCGACCCCGCGCTGATGGACGACTACCGTTGCTGCGAGGTGTTGTTGGGCAATGGCGGATACATCTGCTGGCCCTGCCCCTGGCCCTACGCGATTACCGAGTCGCTGCTCGTCGGCCGGCTCCAGAAACATTACGCGCTGGCGCCGGTGGCTTCCGTCGAGTACGAGACGCAAGGGGCCTGGAAGAGCCTGGAAGAGATGGTGCGCGGCGGCTTCTGCCTGGAGTCGCGAACGTGGGTCGGAAAGCAGAACGAGCTGGGGCGGATTCGCGTCATCTACGGCAATGGGCTGACCGTGATCGGCAATCGGCTGCCGCAGGCGATGAAGGTCACCGTCCCCGGCGGCCGGCTCGTGCTGCCGCAGTATGGCTGGGTCGCCTTTCGTCGCAACGGATCGTTTTTGGCCTACTCGGCCTTTTGGCCTGGCACCGAGCATCGTGTCGATTTCCTGGAAGAAGGGCGTGGCGGATTGCGACTTCTCAATCCGCGCGGCGCCACGCTCGAAGGCGCTTCGACCATTCGTCTCTGGAAGGGCGGGAAGGGCGGAACCTTGCTGTGGAGCGTCGATCCGGCCGCCGGCGTGGCCAGCCTGAATCACGAGCGTCTCGCGCTGAAGCGGCCCGCGGCCGTTCCGCTGGCGGAGGTGGCGGTCGACTTTAGCCGGGGATTGGGCGGCTGGCAGCCCGCGGCGGGCGTGCTGCGGACCGAGAAAACGGGCGACGGCGTAAAACTGGCCATCGCCAGCAGTGATCCGCAAATCTATTCGCCGCCGCTCTGGCTGACGGGACATGCCGACGACGTGCTGGTACTCCGGCTCTCGACTGACGCGGGCAGCCTGGGCCAGCTTTACTTCAGCACAACGGACGACCCGATGAGCGAGCGGCAGGTGATGTTGTTTCATCCGACGCCCGACGGTCAACCAAGGACGATCGAGATTCCGATCGGACGCCATGCGGGCTGGGCCGGCCATCGCATCACGGCGATTCGGCTCGACCCGATCCACGGCCCACCGAGCGCCACGGTGGTCCTCTATAGTTTGAAGCTCCAACAGGCGCAGGCGGGACGACACTAGGTCAGTTAGGGATGGAGAACCCATAAAGGGGCCGACAACGCGGAAGCCTTGCCTTGCTTTGAAGCCGCGGTGCATCAACCTCCAGTCCAGTTAGTTGTGCCGCATCGCTGCGCGTCGTCGTAAACACCTATAGCGTTTAGGTTTATACTGCACTGATCGGCACGCATTGCCGACGATTCGGTTCCTTCGGCATATGCGTTTCGCTTTGGGCTCGGTATGATACCACTATGGGTCGGCGTCCCGGATTCCAACGTGTGCGCGATGACTTCAAACCCGGCAGACTTATTGCGTGGGAAGCCGACCCGGCGACTCGCGAGAGTCTTGCCAAACGGGTTCACTATTCCGGCAATGGCACCCACAAGACCTACGCGTCGCCAAACGGTGAGTGGACCCCGTGCTTGCGACGCGGAAAGGCATCCTGCTGGAAATTTGACGGAAACGATTGGCCGAAACTTGTGATTCTGCTTCGGAGAGCCATCGTCGCGGGCTGTGTGGCGGAATTTCGGAACGATTTTCCGTCCCGCGTCTGGGCCTATATCAACGATACCCTTCACGAGGCACGCTTGCATAATGCCCAATTGGGAGAGTACCACGGCTTTCCTCTGGAGTTTGCCGAACAAATGCCGATTGATCCGAATGGTATGTTAAGGAATGCACCACGTGAGCAGATCGCTATCTATTAGCTGTGAACTCGCGCCTCAACAGGCAGATGATCCGCTTGAACAGCGAACATGGGCCGCCGTTCGTATCTACGCGACGGAGCGATGCGTTACGCGCTGGTTGGACCGAGCTTCTCACCAGGAGATCGACACAGTCTACATCCCGGCATTTCCGCTTGCACGGTGGATAGTTATGAACTGGTGGGCACTGCTTAACGAGCCGTGCCGTAAGGAACTGCCGCCCTCTCCCCAAGCACTTTGGACCGAACGAGAGCAAGCGTGGCTACAACGGCATTGCCTGCGGTCGGCAGAATCGGGACTGTTTCTTCCACGACTCTCGATTTGGAATAACGGCAGATTTCTTGGCGCCAACTGGGTAGCGGATGCAGACAATTCGTACTTAACAATGCCGGGGACATTTCTTTACGGCTCTCTTGCCGCTATCGATGTTCACGAAGGAGAGGATGCTCTTCGGTCATTTGTGGGCACCGTACTTCGCTGGATTGAGGATAGCGATGATCCTAGAGCCGTCCGCCTTCGGGACAACTGGCAAACGATTGTAAACGCGGACCCCGAAGAAGTGGCGTTTTGCCAGGCGGCTGGCCGAATGGGACTTGACCCGTATGATATGTCATCATGGTCCGCCGGACTTGTGGAACTATTGGAGATGCTGAGTGCGGCGAATCCGCCGCCTATCGTAACAGATTTTCTATCGTCAGCCGCAGCGGAAGATGCAACACCGCTTTGGAACTGGGTGGACCAAGTGCAACAAGCTGGCAAACTAGGTCCTGCCACTAAGCCGCCACCACTGCCGCTGGAACCGGACGTATATGCTGGTGGGCAGGCTGGCGTAACAGCAGCGCATCGATTGCGGCAACAACTCGGCATTGCTACTCCGCTGTCAAGCGTTGAAGACGTTGCTAATGAAATCGGCCTCGGTCCTATTGTGTTCGAGGACTACGACCATCTACCTCGCGGGTCGATCCGAGCCGCCGTTGGGTGGCAGGCCGGAGGAAAGGCAGTTGTCCTCGGCCCGAAACCCTCGTCAACGGAGAGCCAGCGATTTCTTCTTGCCCGCGCGCTGTTTCATGCCACTTTTATATGCCAGCGCGGAGCACGCCTGATCACCCGGTCTCACGACTGGGATCAGCAAGCCTCGCGTGGCTTTGCAGCCGAGCTATTGGCGCCACGCGCTGCTTTAGCGGCTGCAATTCCAGCAGACCTAGATGAAGACGAACAGGCGGATGCGATTAGCGGTCTGGCAGAAACATATCGAGTCCATCCCGAGTTAATTCGACGACAGTTACAAAATGCCGTTCGTCTCGGGATTCAGACGGACGATCTCTCGTAGAGTTACGTCACATGGGACAATCGTAGGCAGACTCCCCAACAGACGCGACAAAAGAGTAAGACGGTCACGCTCACGCATCGACCTCGAAGCGCATTCCCACGCAAAACCCGCCGTCGATGGCAACGTCCTGCCCCGTGATGAACGACGCCTCATCGCTGACCAAGAACAGCGCCAGGCGGGCAACTTCGTCGGCCTTGCCCGCACGACCGAGCGGCGTCATTTCGAGCCAGCGCTGAAAGGTCGGATGATACGGCTCGCCGGGCGTGTACCATAGGGGCGTCTCGATCATGCCGGGGCAAAGACAGTTGGCGCGGATTCCCTGGGGACCCAGCTCTTTGGCCAACCAGCGTGTCAATCCGACGACCCCCGCCTTGGCTGCCGAATAGCCGGGCGTGGACCAGGCGAAACGGGCCCCCGCCACTGAGCCAGTGGTCAGAATGGCGCCCCGTCCGGATTGGGCCAGATGCGGCACGGCTGTCATCGACGCGGCCCAGACGGCTTCCAGACCGCTGCTGAGCGTGGCGTCCCATCCTTCATCCTCGGAGTCACCACCGTAGCTGATGGCATTGTTGAAGAGGATATCCAATCCGCCCAGCCAAGCCGCCGCGTCGCGGACCATACGGCGGCAATCGTCGCGATCGGTCACATCGGCACGAAGAAAATGAGCTTTGCCGCCGGCGGCTTCGATCTCCGCGGCAACCTCCGCCCCAGCATCCTCGCGAATGTCGGCAATCACGATGGCCGCTCCCTCGGCGGCGAAGCACCGCGCCGAGGCGGCGCCAATGCCGCTGGCAGCCCCCGTAATCAGAGCCCGTTTATCGGCAAGTCGCATGGTTGTCCTACGGCCGTCTTCGTGGCCTTCGTGTTCTTCGTGGATAGCCATTATCCCGCTCCCACCCCTCGGTCGAACGCGTCCTGATCGCGCAGGTAAAGCGCCAAGACTGACTCGAACGTGGCGGCGGAAATCTTCCACACCGGCTGGTCTTCCGTATGGGCGTTGCAATGGGCCGTAAATAGTCGATACATGAACTTGAAGAGGTGTCGCGGCACACGCAAACTGGCCAGCGATTCCATCAGACGCCGAGGGTCGATGTCCTCGACCAAATCGTTAATGGTCGGCGAATGTCCCTCGGTGGCACAGGCCGCAAGGCGCGCGTTGGCCATGTCGTACAGCGACTGGCCGGTCCAGCCGAGCGACCGAATCAGGTTCTGCTTGTCCAGCCGGGCCCGCTGATGGAAATCGCGGTCCTCGCGGTCGACCAGCCGTTCCAATTCGATCGGCAGCAGCAATTTCAGGCCGAGCCCCGGATGTTTCAGAAATTTATTGTCCAGCAGCGGCCAGACCAACGCCTGCATCAGTTCGCTCGATCCGTTGATCAAATAAGGCTCGTCGACCCGGTCGACCAACACCAGAATTCCGTCGAAATGGAGCGAACGGAGCACGCCTTGGAGCTTGGCCAGCAGTTCGTAACGGTCGTCGGTGCGTTGCCAGGCGGGCAACGGCTGCCCCACGATCCGCCCGCCCGGAAAGTTCAACAGGGCCCGGCAAAGGAGCTTCGTATTCCGTCGCAGCACGCGGGTGTTGCGGCTGATCTGCCAGGCCTTCCACCACCAGCGGAGCAAGCGCCAGCCGCGCGGGGCCCAGCCGGCGGCAATCACCGTGTAAGGCAGCCAGTGCGCGAGCCATGACCAATCGCGCTGCCAAACGAGAAAAGCAATCACCGCGGCGGTGGTGAGCACGCCCAAAGCCAGATCCCATTTCGATCGCCAAGTGGAAAACCGCATTTTTTTCCGCAGGCGGCGCCAGCGCTGGAACAAGTTCTCCGCCGTCGACTGGTCGTAGCAGGCCGCCAGGAGCATGACGTCGCGAACCTGCGCGGCGTCGAGCCGACCCACCGGCAGGGCCTCGTCGCGGGCGGCTGGATGCCGAGTTTGCTTCACTTCCAGAATGCGGTCGACCAACTGCGTGACGGCCAAGGAGAGGATCGCATCCATGTGGTCCCACAGCCGCCATTGTTCCAGTGCCCGATCGACGCGCCGGCGGCGGCCCGAGAAACGGTCGCGAAAACGGTCCAAGAACGCATTGAAATCGTCGTACTGGACGACGAACACTTGTTGTTCCGGATGTTCGGCATTGTAATCGGTCAGGTGGCGAACGAGTTGCAGGCGGATGGCCGTCTTGCCCGAGCCCTTTTCGCCAAAAACCACGGCCGTGGCCGGCTCGGACGGATCGCCATAGATTTTGTCCCACGTGGGATGGAACGTGTTGCGGATACAGACGCCTTTAAAGACCAGGTCCGTCTGGGCATCTTCGTCGGCAAACGGATTGGCGGCGATGCCGTGATGGTCGAGAAATTGCTGAATTTTCATAATTAGAATAGTTTGATCGCAACTGCCAGCAGCGTGAGAGAAAGGACCAGACCGAGCAAGATCATCACGCCGACGGTAACCGCGTGCGGGCTGCGCGGCCGGTCGTGGCGTTGCGAAGCATGGTTGTGGCTGGCAGAGGCGTCTGGCTCGGCGTAGAAGTCGTCTAGTCCGGGAATTGTCAGCTTGGGGGTCAACTGCGGGAAGAGCTCGCCGGCGGCACGCCAATCCGGCCACCCTTCGTGCCAGAGGGCCGTGTCGGCCGTCAGCCGCCCTTCGGCCAGCCAGGTGCGCAGGACATCGGCGGTGGCGGGCCCGAATTGCCCACCGGACGGCGGCCGCACGAACCACGCGGCACTGCCCGCCTCGGCCAACAGATCGGGGGGCGCGGCGGCAGCAGACGACCGCGCGGGAGACTCGACCGTCGCGTCCGGGTAGGAATCCTCAGACGTCGCAAACACCGAAAATGGCCCGGGCGGCTCTTCGGCCACGTCGCTGCTGGGCACCATCGATTCGGGCGTGGGCGACACGGCCGCGCGCAAAGGCGTCTCCGCGGTCAGATCCAATTCAGCCGAGGGCGACGTGGGCATCGTGCCCCCCAGTTCGAATTTTTCCGCGTGCGAACTACGACGGGTGCTTTTCAGCGGGATGCGGACGCGCGCCCCGCAAAAGGGGCAAATTCCTCGCAGTCCCCGCTGAAACTCCTTCACATTGAGCTTATGCCCATTGGGACAATAGAAGCGAATGCCCATGCTTTTGGCCGCTCCCTGCAAGTTTATTCCATTCCATTATACTGTGTACAGGCAGTCGGCACCACGGGCCTGCTGCCGTAAGGTGGGCCGAGCGCAGCGAGTCCCACCAGAATCCGCTTCGGTTGTCCAGATGGTGGGGCTCGCTGCGCTCGACGCACCCCACAAAACTTGACCTTCCCTACGAAATTGCCGACCGCTATGGCCGAACCGTTTCCCACCGTCCCCGATCTGACCCGCGAACTGGACGACTTGCTCCGGCAGGTGCCGACCGGGCGCGTGGCGACCTGCGGCGATCTGGCCGAGGCCCTGGGCAATCGCATCGCCGCCCGTTGGGTCGGCCATTTTGCCCTGCATCACGAACACCGGCCCGAGTGCCTCTGTCACCGCATCGTGCGTCTCGGCGGAGCACTCGGCGGATATGCCGCCGGCTCGATCGAGGCCAAGGCACGATGTCTGAGCGACGAAGGCGTCGTCGTACACGAGGGCCGGATCGACTTGGAGCGGTTCGGCTTTCGCGAGTTCGTCTCCGACCGTCCCCTGGAGCGGCTGCGGCAAATTCAAGAGGCCATTCAGCGGCGCATCGTGTTGCAGGCCCGCCAGCGGATACCAAAGCTCGTCGGCGGGGTCGACGTGACCTATCCCGAGCCGGGGGTGGGCGTGGCTGCCTACGCCCTGGTGGAAACCCACAGCGGCGAGCTCGTCTGGTCGACCACCGTGCGCCGTCGCGTCGCCTTCCCCTATATCACCACGTATCTGAGCTTCCGCGAGATTCCAATTTTGTTAGAACTTCTCGCCGAGGTCCGCGCGGCCGACCGCATGGCGGAAATCGTGCTGGTCGACGGCAGCGGCATCCTTCACCACCGCCACGCCGGAATCGCTTCACACTTGGGCGTCGTGGCCTCGTTGGCCACGATCGGAGTGACCAAAAAACTCCTCTGCGGCCGGGTGGACCTTGAGGCCATGGTCCCCGGCGAATCGCGGCCGGTGCTCCACGAGGATCAGTTGATCGGTGTGGCGCTACGGCCGACGGCCGGCAGCCTGCGGCCGATTTTTCTTTCGCCCGGTCACCGGGTGGACGTAGCGTTTTGCGAGCGGTTGGTGCGTCAGTTGTTGAGGGGACGCCGCTTGCCCGAGCCGATCTACTGGGCCGACCGGCTCGGCCGCACTACGGCCGACCAGCCGCCGCCCCGGCCTTAGCGAGTTGCTGCGAGCCAAGATAGGGCGAATACGATTTGTCTTCCGCTTGAATGTGATTGGTCCACCAATCCTTGAGGAAGCGCAAGAGATCTGCCGCTTTCACTTGGCTGAACTCGGCCCGTAGCTCAAGGGTGCGTTGCCGCATGCGTTCGTGCTCGATCCTGTGGGCTGCCAGCCCCGGATAGCTTACCTCCTGCATGACCCGCTCTTCATGCTGAAAATGGGCGAGCGTATATTGCGCCAAGCGGTCGAGAAGTTTTTTCGTCTTGGCGTTTTCCTTGCCGACGGTTATCTCGGAGTACAACTCGTCGATGAACCGTAAGATTTCCTGATGTTCGGCATCCAAAGAGGAATTGCCCACGCTGTAAAAAGGTTTCCATGCTACATAGATCGCCATGATTTCTCCTCTCTCACGCCAAGACGAGTCGGTTCGATGACTGGACTGTTGGCGGTCCGCCTTTGCCCACGGCACGGCTCCGCCCGGCGGACGAAGTCTGCCATAGGAACTGTACTCCATGGCGGCAAAACTTTCTGCACGAAAGTTTCCACTTCCGATTATGACGCGGGTGCCAAAAATTCCGTCGTGTTTTCTTTTCGAATCGATGCAGGTTGCGAAAAATCCCCATCCTGCCAAGAAACGTGGTACCTTTCTAGAGTGGGAAAATAGGGTCACGCAACGTAACCGTGCCCCTACGGTAATAGCCTGACGGTTGCCCCGTAAACGGTTGCCGCGCAGTGGTCCCCAGGAGAGGACCGTGAGACGTTCACGGACGAGTGGTCGGCTGACGATTGCAACGCTGACGCTGGGCGTCCTGGCGGCGTCGGGATGTTGCAGCATGCCGACTTCGGGCATCGATCCGACGGGCGAGCAGGTCTTTGCCGCCCCGCCGGCCGTGGCCTGCGGCGACCGCTCGAACGAGCGTTACTGGGACAAGCCCTTGGGCCAAGCGCCCTGGGACGTCGTGGCCGTGCAAGTGGAGCCGCGCGAGACCGTCGCCCCCGTGGGCAGCGAGGTGGTGTTGATCGCCGGCGTGTGCGGCGCCGACGGATACCTGCGGACCAATCGCCGCTTGGAGTGGTCGATCGATCCCAGCAGCGTCGGGCAGTTCGTGGCCGTGGGCGAAAACGGTTGGACCGATCTCTTGTTCGGCGATTTCAACCAGCCGCGGAAGATTACCAACGTCTTCGCCATCGGCAGCACCACGCGGACCAACACCCGGCTCAACCGCGGCACCTGCCGGCCGGAGGATGCCGTGTACGTGCTCCGCGGTCAGGGATGGATCAGCCTTACCTCGTCGGTCGAGGGCACGAGCCGCGTCACGGTTGTCGCGCCGGAGGTCTATAGCTGGGACATGCGGCTCAAGTCGGCCGTGGTCCACTGGATCGACGCCCAGTGGCAGTTCCCGCCGCCGACGATCAATCCGGCCGGCACCAAGCACCTCTTAACCACCACGGTGATGCGGCAATCGAACCAGACGCCGTGCGAGCGATGGCACGTGCGGTACCAGATTGTCGCGGGGCCGCCGGCCGGCTTTTTGCCCACCGGCGCGGCGGCGATCGAGGTGCCCACCGATGCGGCCGGCCAGGCCAACGTCGAAATCTTCCAAAAGGAGCCGAAACACGGCACCAATAGCATCGCGATCCAGGTGATCCGGCCGGGCGATTTGCCCGGGGCTAACGGCCAACGGTTGATCGTCGGCTCGGGCGCCACCCTGAAAACCTGGACGGGCGCCGATCTGGCCGTTAAGGTCACCGGTCCGGCCGTGGCATGCCCCGGCGCGACGCTGACGTATCAGATCCAGGTCTCGAACCCGGGCGATCTGGCCGCCAGAGACGTGGTCGCCACCGACGCCATGCCCGAGGGGTTAACGCTACTGACGAGCAACCCGGCGGCCGAAGTCGCCGGCCGACAAATCCGCTGGCGGTTGGGAGAACTCGGTGCCCGGCAGGCGCGGACCATCTGCGTGAGCTTCCGGGCCGAGAAGCCGGGCTGCCTTGGCAACTGCTGCGAAGTCGTGGCGGCCGGTGGACTGCACGTCAGCCATTGCGCCACGACCACCGTGGCCCTGTCGTCGTTGGAGGTTCGCGTGACGGGCCCGTCCCAAGCCGCCGTCGGCAGCAGAGTCAAGTTCGAGATCGTGGTGACCAATCGCACGCCGACCGCCGTGAGCGGACTGCTCATCACCGATCGTCTCGATCCGGGCTTGGAAAATCCCGCGGTCAACCAACGCAACGCCATCGAGCGCCTGCTGGGCGATCTGGCCCCCGGGGCCTCGCAGGTCGTCAATGTGACCCTGGGAGTGATGCGGCCGGGCCGGTTGTGCCACACCGTCGAGGTGACCGGCAAGAATATCGCCCCGACCGGCCGGCAAGCCTGCTTGATCGGCATGGCCGCGACTGCCGCGCCGGGGCCCGGCGTGCCCGCCGGGCCAAACGTGCCGAGCGGACCGAGCGTTGTCCCACCACTCGGTGCCCCCGAACAACCGAAACCGCAACCCAACCCGATTCGACCTTCCTTCTCCGTAAAGAAGACCGGGCCGAAACACCTCGTCATGGGCGAAATGGCCGATTTTAGCATCGAACTGGCGAATACCGGCTCGATCGCGCTGCGAAACATTAAAGTCCTCGACCGTTACGACCCGGCCCTGCTTCCGAAGATGGCGACCGACGGCTACCGGGTCGAAGAAGGCGGGCTGGCCTGGACGGTCGACGAGTTGCGCGGCGGCCAGACGACCGAGTTGCGAATCCAATGCCTCTGTCAGTCGGCGGCTGCGAAGACCTGCAATCGGGTCAAAGCAACGGCGCCGGACGGCGCTAGCGTGGAAGCTGAGGCGTGCTTGGAGATTGGAGCCGGGGGCAGCCTGCCGGGCCTCACTCCGACGAAGCCCGCGGCTACTCCCGCGCCGACGCCCGCGCCGACCCCCGCGCCGACGCCTGCGGCCGGCCCGGATTTGAGCCTATCGGTCGTCGGCCTGTACAATCCGGTAACGGCCGGCAAAGAGCTGACCTATGAGATTAAGGTGACCAACAAGGGCTCGACGCCCTGTCAGCAGGTGGGTGTCACGGCGATGGTGCCCGAAAGCATGAGCTTCAGCCCCCTGGGCACGACCCCGACGAAATTTGACGTCGACGGCAAAACGATCCGCTTTGAGAAGACGCCCGAACTGCGGCCGGGTGACTCGTTGATCTGCCGCGTCCGCGTGCAAACCAAGCAGCCCGGCCGGTGGCGCTTCCGTGCTGAAGCGACCGCCGACAAACTCGCCAAACCGCTCGTGCAAGAGGCGAGCACGGAAGTGATTAAGGGACCCTAAGTTTAGCCGGCGTGCTTGCACGCTGCGTCGGATCATGCCGCGTTTCGTAATCCTGCGCCACGAAAGTTCGCACGCCACGCACTTCGATTTCATGCTCGAAGCGAGTGAGGTGTTGAAGACATGGGCGCTGCCGCAGCCACCGCGGTCCGGCATAGAAACGGAGTGTACGGCCCTGGCCGATCATCGCCGGGCCTACCTCGATTATGAAGGACCAATCTCCGGCGATCGCGGCGCGGTGACGCGATGGGACTACGGAGAGTATACCATCGAGCGGCAAACCGCAACGCAATGGGTATTGGACCTGGCCGGCGAAAAACTCGTAGGAACCGTGACGCTTCACTCTTCTACCGAGTATCCGAACAAATGGTGCTTCCGGTTCGTCGAGAGGCCGGACAGCTAAAACACCTACGGGTTGGTGGCGATAGGGCCCGCTTGACTCGTCCGCGAGGGTCATCTACCCTTAGGTTCTAGCGCGGCTGACAACACAAAGAGGCATCCCATGAATCGATTAGCCGTGATAACGCTGGTGACCGTGCTGGCCTGTCTCGTGGGCAGGGCCGTGGCTGCACCCCAGCAAGTGAAAGCCGCACCAAAATACACGGTCGCCGTTTACTGGTGGCCGAATTTTCACCGCGATTCCTACCATCAATCCAAGAAGGGTGACGGATGGACGGAGTGGGAGATTGTCAAGCATGCTCGGCCGTTGTTTGCAGGCCACGAGCAGCCCAAAGTGCCGCTCTGGGGATACCGAGATGAATCGGTCCCCAAGGAAATGGCCCGGTCTATCGATGCCTTAGCCAACGCAGGCGTCGGCGCGATCATGTTCGACTGGTACCGGTACGACGACGACATCCATGGCGGAGTGATGATCGAGAGCGCGCTGCGCGACGGACTGCTCAAGGCGCCAAATCGTCAGCGCATCAAGTTTGCCCTGATGTGGGCCAACTGCGCCTATGTTGATTGCCATCCGTTTGCGCCCGGCAAGAATTTTAGCAACGCTCCGGTCTGGCGTCGCGGCGAGGTCTCGCGCGAGGCGTTTTACCGTCATACGGCCGACGCGATCCAGCGCTACTTCACCGAGCCGAACTACTGGAAGATCGAAGGGCGTCCGTATTTTTCCATCTTTGATCCACACGCGCTGATAACGGGGCTGGGTGGCGTGACGGCAACGCGTGCGGCGCTGGATAGCTTCCGCGAGCGCACCAAGGCAGCCGGTTTTCCCGGACTGCATCTGAACTTCATCGACCGGACGCTGACCGAGGCCCTGGCCGCAGCCAAGGGACAGCCGATGCCGGGCGATCCGCAGCGGAAAATCGCCACCGAGAAAGACCTGCTGGAAGCCCTGGGGGCCGATAGTTCGACCTGGTACACGTGGGTGCAACAAGTCGCGCCGGTGGCCGGACCGCACTTCAAGCCGGAGCGCGGCAAGGCAGACGACCCGCTTTCGCCCGCGGTTCTGATGGCCAACGCCGCCAAGGCCCGGGTGCAGACCCGCGATTATCTGGATTGGGGCACGGCGGCCATGCGTAAGCAGGCCGAACGGCGCCGCGAGCTTGGCATCCCATTTTTTCCGCACGTGGCACGCGGTTGGGACGGTTCGCCGCGTAATTATGGCGGCGGCATCGTGATCGGCAACACGCCGGAACGATACCGTCACTTCGTCCTCGAAGCCAAGGCGATGGCCGACCGTCAGCCCGACTCCAAAGGCATCATCACGCTCAACTCTTGGAATGAATGGGTCGAGGGCAGCTACCTTGAGCCCGATACGATCCACGGCATGGCATACCTCGATGCCATTCGGGATGTCTTCGGGGCGGGAAGGTGAGTAAGGTTGCCGCTGTTGTGAAGTGGCGTCGCCGGTTTCTCGCTTTATGGCTTCGCCGCTTCGGTCGTCCCTCCCACGTAGATTTCCCCCTCGCCTAGCCGCAACGTTTCGATGCGCATGGGTCGATCGTCGCTGGCGGGCGGCAACGAGAATAGGGCCACGGGGTCACCACCGGCACGCCGCCACTCGAGATGGACGCGCAGGTCGCGGGCGGCTTCCGAGATGCGATCGAGCACCTGGCCCAGCGGCACCGGCAGCAGGCCCGCCCGAGCGCTCACGATCCGCAACGCCACCACGTTCGGCTCGGGCAGATAGGGCTCGACCGTCAGATTGAGCACGCTCGTGAACCCATCCTGGTCGAAGCGGCAGGCGACGGTGATTCGTTTTGAATCGATCGCCACGCGCGGGTCGTGCAGCATGGGCGGCAGCGTGTTCGGATAGTTCCGCGCCAGATCGACCGCCAGCCAGCCGTTGATCTGTTCGGCCGTGAAGAGGGCTTCCCAGCTACCCCGCTTTTTGACGGCGCTGGCCAAGGCCGTAGTCTGCTGGAGCATGCGGTCGCTCCCCTTTTCCAGCACGGCGCGGTCGATGTGCATCGCCTCGTGATAAAATGCCGGCTCGTGCCGTGCGGCCAAATAAATGCCCAATAGTCCCAGCACGATCAGCACGACCGCCCCCACGGCGGCGAGCAAGAGCAAGCGGTTTCGTCGGGACATTAGAACAACTTCCCTCCGCTATTGCCGCAGTACGACGCCGAGAACAGCACGTTGGCATCCAGAAGACGCGATCCAAGCATCATACTCCAGGCGGCTTCTCATGGACGATCTGGCGAGGATCCAATCCCGTCCTCCCGACCTCGTCCACGGCTTGACGGTAGTCTGCCGCATCCATGGCATTGGAGAGAAGGAACTCGGCTTTTCGCTCGGACGAGTAAATTTCCACAGGCAGAATCGTGGCGGGCCGAATCGACAAACCGCCCTCGCATTCCTCGATGATCACCGGGGTGCCTTCGTCGAAGGCAAAGCGGCGCCGCAATTCGGCCGGAATTAAAATGGTTCCCCGTTTGCCGATCTTGGTGATTTCCCGCGCGGCCATCCGCTACCTAAACTAGTTTGATTGTCATCAAATCCGAATATCTGATTTTCTTCCTATTTTACCATGCTTGGGCGGTCCGGCAAGTGTTCAGGCCGGCGTCCGTCGCGCCACCAGCCCTCACCCTAGCCCTCTCCCGGAAGGAGAGGGGACCGGACTAGACAAACCGCAGCAGGGCGTAGTTCTTCTTTCCGGAACGAAGAATCATCGTCGACTCGCTAGCCAAGTTGGCCGAGGTGAGTTGCGTCTCGACCCCCGCCACGCGGCGGTTGTTCACATAGGCGCCGCCCTGGGTAATGACGCGGCGGGCCTCGCTCTTGTTCTTACACAACCCCGACTCGACCAGCGCGTCGATGATCGACACTCCGGCGCCCGAAAGCCGATCGCGCGACAACTCCTTGCTCGGCACGTCGGCAAAGATGGCCGACAGTTGCGCGTCGTTCAGGTCGCTAATCTCCGCGCCGAAAAAGATTTCCGTCGCCCGTTCCGCGGTGTGCAGGCCCTCGGCACCATGGATCAAGCGCGTCAGCTCGGCGGCCAATCGTCGCTGGGCGCCGCGTCGGCCCGGATCAGCCTGATGCTCGGCCAAGACCCGGTCGATCTCTTCACGCTTCAAGTCGGTGAAGAAATGCAGGCAGCGGCCCACGTCGGCGTCGTCGAGATTGATCCAATATTGGTAGAAGCGGTAGGGACTGGTCTTGTCGGCCGAGAGCCACAGCGTGCCCGACTCCGTTTTGCCCATCTTGGTGCCGTCACTTTTCGTCAGCAGCGGGCAGGTGCAGCCGTAGAGCTGCGCGCCGCGGAGCCGCCGGGCCAGGTCGATGCCGGCCGTGATATTGCCCCACTGGTCGCTGCCGCCGGCCTGCAATTCGCACCCATACTGTTCGTAAAGATGCACGAAATCGTAGGCCTGGAGCAGCATGTAGCTGAACTCGGTGTAGCTCAGTCCGGCTTCGGTGCGTTCCAATCGATTGCGGACGGAATCCTTGGTGAGCATCACGTTGACGGGAAAATGCTTGCCCACGTCGCGAAGGAACTCGAGGTAGCCGAACTTGCCCATCCACTCGTAGTTGTTCACCAAGAGCGCCGAGGTGGGGCCGGCCTCGAAATCGAGGAAGCGGCGCAATTGCGGCTCCATGCCGGCGATGTTCGCATCGAGGGCTTCGGGCGAGAGGAGCTTGCGTTCCTCGCTCTTGCCGCTGGGGTCGCCGATCATGCCGGTAGCTCCGCCCACCAGGGCGATGGGGCGATGCCCGGCCTGCTGGAAACGCCGCAGCACCATCAGGGCCACGAGGTGGCCGACGTGCAGGCTGTCGGCCGTGGGGTCGAAGCCGACGTAGATCGTCCGCGGCTTCTCCTGTAGTAGCCGCGGCAGATTCGCATCGTCGGTGGTCTGGTTGATCAGTCCGCGCCAGGAGAGTTCGGCAATAACGTCTTGCATCGCTAGTGGTCAGTGGTTAGGCCGAGCAGCCAGGCAGCGTGGTTGCGGCGTTTAGGCTCCGCACCAAAATGACTCGCTCATGCTTTTAAGAGTTTCACGACAACAGAGGAACACTAAGGTCTGCTAATTGTTTTCATGAGTGTCGATCAGCGAAGATTAGTGTTCCCCACAAAAAGGACGCACGCTTCATCTCCAGCGGTCGTCAAACGGGTGCAGCGGGCCGGGCAGCTTGGGCTTGGGCAGCGCCTTGAGCATCTGCTCGGCCAGCCGCTGGTCTTCCTTGGTGGTGATCTTGATGTTCATCGGCGAGCCGGGCACAATCGTCACGGGATGGCCAATCCGCTCGAGCAGTTGGGCGTCGTCGGTGGCCGGGAATCCGTCGCGCTTGGCATACGCTTCCAGCAGCAAGTGGCGGCGAAACACCTGCGGCGTCTGCGCTTCCCAGAGGTTTTCCCGGGCCACGGTTTCCACGATCTTGTGATCGGCCACGCGTTTCAACGTGCCGGCCACGGCCGTAGCGAAGATCGCGGCACCGGTTTTCTCGGCGGCGGCAAAGATGTCGTCGATCCAGGCGTCGGTCAAACAGGGCCGAGCGGCGTCATGCACGCACACGAAGTCGGCCTGCGGCTTTACTCGCGCCAGGGCGGCTTCGACCGAGTCGGCCCGCTCTTTGCCGCCGTCGATCACTTCAATGCCCAGGAAGGCGATGTTCGCGGAAAACTTCAGGTTGAAATCGGCACGATCCTCGGGCGCAATCACCAGAATCGTTTGCACCACGTCGCTACGGCCCAAAAAACGCTCCGCCGAGTGCAGCCAAATGGCCTTGTTGGCCAGCGGTGCAAACGGCTTCTTATAGCTCTGGTCGCGAAAGCGGCTGCTGCGTCCGGCGGCGGGCAGAATCACGGCAAACTTGGCCACGGCGACTCCTTTCCAGGAAAAAGGGGACAGCAGGCAGGGATGAGGGCAAGCGGAGTTACGTCTTACGCCTTTTTCTTTAGCCACGCTTCCAGCTTGGTCTGCAACTCCTGGACCGAGCCTTCCGGCTTGTCGTCGTCGTGTTTTTTGTCGCTCAACCAGTCGGTCATGCTCTCGATGGTCTTCTGCAATTCGCCCAGGAACGCCTGCTGGTTCGGCTCGCCGGCCAGCGAAATGATCCCTTTGCGACTGGCATCTTCGCCGCCCACCAAGGCCAGCAGCACGGCACTCAAACGCTC
>Ga0181529_10003261_pt1 | contig 18620 bp, 12 predicted proteins | sample PEATcosm2014_Bin_36_FD_119763 | JGI IMG/M metagenome (GOLD analysis project Ga0181529, IMG submission 119763) | Peatland microbial communities from MTU Mesocosm Facility, Houghton, MI, USA - PEATcosm2014_Bin10_30_metaG | ecosystem: Environmental > Terrestrial > Soil > Wetlands > Peat | place... | reverse complement strand
GAAACGCTGTCTTCAGTGGGGCGCCGGCCCCCGAGCCTCCCAATCGCTCGCGCTTGCCGGGAAGGCCATGGCCGCGCTCGACGGGCGGCTCAACTGCTCGACAGACGACATCGCCGCTGCTGCAAAAGTAGTGCTGCGCCATCGAATCATCCTCAACTACCGCGCGGAGGCCGACCAGATGACCGCAGACAAAGTGATCGAAGAATTGCTGAAGACGGTAAGGCGCTGATGAGCGACGCCGGGAAAGCCGCAGCGGAAGAGCCCGCCTGGTCAGCCGTCACCTATCCGATGCGGCCGGTCCAACCGACGCTTGCAAGGCACGCCGGCGCCAGGCCGACACCCAGCCGGCTGGACATGTCCGAACTGGCCGCTCTCGGCTCGCTGCCATTGCGGGCGCGGAGGCTTGCAGATGCCGTTGGGCCCGGGCGGCACCGCAGCCGGCGCAAAGGCGCCAGCGTCGAATTCGCGGATTATCGCGACTACCAGCCCGGAGACGATCTTCGGCGCGTCGACTGGCGGCTCTACGGCCGGACGGACCGGGTGCAAATCCGCGATGCCCATGAGGAGACACCGCTGCGGGTGCTGTTGCTTCTCGATGTGTCGGCGTCGATGATTTACTCGAGCCGGCCGGGGTTGCTGACGAAACTCGATATGGCCCGTTCGGTCCTGGGCGCGCTCGCGCTGCTGGTTCGCCGGCAACGCGACGCCTGTGGCATCGGCTTGTTGACCGACAACTTGCTGCGATACCTGCCGCCAGGCGGCTCGCCGGCACGGTTGCGGGCCGTCTGGGGAACCCTCGATACGCCAATACTCGCCACTCCGACCGCACTCGCGTCCGCCCTGGAACAGGCGGTCGCGGTCGCCCCGCCCGCGTGCCTATTCATCATCGCCAGCGATTTCTATGAGGATCCTGCGGCGCTCGATGCGGTCGTGCGCAGGATGCGCTTCGAGCGCCACGACGCGCTCGCGCTTCAAGTCATCGATCCTCAGGAGGAGGACTTCGACTTTTCGCGACCGGTGGAGTTCGCCGATTCCGAGGCACCGGCCCGGCTGCAGATCGATCCCGTCGCGGCGGCCCGGGCGTACCGCTCCGCATTCGCTGCCCACCGCCATGCTCTGACCGAGGTGTTTCGGGGAAGCGGATTCGATCACCTCGCGCTGCGAACGGACTCTTCACCGCTCGCCGCCCTTGCCGCGTATCTCGCACGCCGTGCCGGCCGGGCCTAACGACGATGCTCTGGCTGTATCCCGGATTTCTCATCGGCACGGCGGCCGTTGCCCTACCGATCCTTCTTCACCTGTTCCGGCGCCGGCCAAAACGCACAGTCTTGTTCCCCACCTTGCGCTTTCTTGCGGCGGCAGCGCCGCAAAACGATCGCTCCAAAAGGCTGCGGCGCTGGCTTGTTCTCTTCTTGCGCTGTGCCGTGCTATCGCTCTTCGCAGCTGCGTTTGCGCGACCTTTCCTCGCCACGTCAAAAGGCGGCCAGCGGCAGGCCTTTGCGGTCGTCATTGATAATTCCTTCAGCCTGAGGGCTGGTCGGCGCTGGACCGACCTTCGGACGTGGGTCCGGGATCAGATCCGTGACGCCAAGTCCGAGGACACGATTGGATTGCTTGTCATGGCACCGAAACCGACCTGGATTGCGCCTTTGAGCACACGTCGCGATTCAGCGCTTGCGATTTTGGACACGCTGGCGCCCGGCTGGGACACGGCGCAGGCCGAACCCGCATTGCGACTGGCCGGCGATGCGCTTGCGGCCACGGCCGCCGACCGCCGCTCGATCGTTTATTTCGGCGATCACCAGCGCGTGAGCTGGGCCGGTTGTGATTTTGGGAAGCCGCTCCCTCCTGGCGTTAGAACCGTTTTCCCGGACGTGCCCGCTCCTCTCGCTCGGCAGGCCGCTGTGCGGGCGCCGGTCATCACGCGCACGCCCACGGGGTTTCACGTCGCAGTGGCAATCGAGAACTTTACCGCGGCGGAGAACCGCACGCTGTACGTCTACCGCGATGGCGCCACGGCGCCGGTTTGGCGGCAGGATATCTCTTTGCCGGAGCGCGAGATCCAGACATGCCAAATCGATCTACCGCCGGGTCCCGAAGGGGTGTCCGCTTACTTCACGGTTTCCCTGGATGAGGACGATCTGCCGGCCGACGACCGGGCCTACGGTGTCTGGCAGGCGAGCGGTGAACACCCCGTACTGCTGGATCCAACTCCGGACAGCGGATCCGACTACGTCGGCGCCGCGCTCGCTGCGACCGCCGGCCTCAAGCCGTACGTGCAAGTCCTTCCGATTCCGGCGTCTGCCTGGCCCCCCTCCGCCGTCGCGGTGCTTCGCAACGATGCCTCGTTTTCGGGCGCGGCGGCGGAGCGCCTCACGGCGTTTCTGCGCGGCGGCGGCTCTGCATTGATCTTTGTTGGCGGCGGCTCCGCAGAATTGAGATGGCTCGAGACCGCCGGCTTGAAAATGCGCCCGCTGGAAGAGGAGGGCGACGGGCTGGAACTGCGCGATTGGGCTGTGGACCATCCCCTTGTCGCAGGCCTGGCCTCGCATAGCGCGAGCACGCTTCTCGATTGGAGGTTCCGCCGGGGCTGGGCCCTGCCGACAGACGCAGTGGAGCCGTTGGCGCTATGGCCGGAGACGGGAGCGGCAATAGGAGAGACAACGGGAATCGGCGGGCGGGTGTTGATCTGCGGCTTCGGTTCCGACCGGCGCGATAGCGATTGGCCAGCGCGAGAAATGTTCGTTCCTTTCGTTCATCGCGCCGTCACCTATCTTCTCGGATCTCCAACCGGTGGAACTGCGACGCCTGCCCAGGTCGGCCAGCCGCTTCCTCTTCCGGCCGAAACCGGCTTCTGGCGAGCGCTGGCCGGCCCGACAGCGGCCGCACCACCCGTTCAAGCCGGCGGCACCATTGCACCCAATGCGCCCGGCGTGTATGAGTTCAGTTACGGCGGGCAAAAGAAACTGTTTGCGGTGAACCTTCCGCCTGGGGAGAGCGATCCCGCTCCGTGGAGCGACGGCAAACCCTGGCGAAACCTTGAGTCGACCGCGCACATGGCGTCTGCGTCGCTGCCGCGGGTTCCCGTGTCAGCGATCCAGGCCGAACAACACTCTCCTTTGTGGTGGTGGTGTCTCGCCTCTGCGGCGGTTTTTCTCGCGGCGGAGCTCGCCATCGCAAATCGAACAACCCGATGAGGCCGACCCATCCGACCCGAGATTTTCTTGCGCGGCATACCGTCCGTTCCCGCAACACGCCACTCCTCTGGTCAGCCGTGGCAATCCTGGCGGCTGTCGCACAGGTCGGTCTCGCGCGACTCGGCTGGTGGTCTGCCGCGCCCGCCTGGATCTGGGTTCCCCTCATCGCAGCTGCGTCGCTACTTTTTGTTTGGCTCCTGAGAGCGCGTAAATCCACGCCCCGGCAGCTGGCGCGCAAACTCGATTCGCGTTGGGCTCTTCGCGCTCGTTTGGAATCGGCCGTGGAGCTGTCGGCCGAGGAGTCGGCATGGAGTGCGGCGCAGCGCGACGACGCCGCTCAGGCACTGGCCGGACGCAGTCCTCCCGGCTCTCTTGTTTGGCATGGCGGACAGTTGGCGCTGGTTTGCATGGCATTTCTGTTGCTGGTCGAGGCAGGGACTTTGGCCGTGCGTTTGTTGCGGTCCTGGCATTTCGAAACAATAGCAAAGCCGTTGGCGGCCCAGGCGGATGTGAATCGCAGTCCGACCAAGCAAGGAGGGTCGGACCAAAAGGCAAAAACAACGGCGAACGAGAAGACGCTGCACGGCGCCGCAAGCCCCGCCGCTCCAGCAACGAAGCCGGCCGCAAAACCCATGCTGAGCCAAGCCGCTGAGCGTGAACTGGAGTCGCTAGCGCTCCGGCAGCAAAAGGAGAACGGCGAACTAGCCGGAAATCAGGGGGGCGGGGGGCCGGGCACCGGCCCGGATAAAGACGCTGGCGCCGGAAGCGAGGCCTCGATCGCTCACGATGCCGCGCGGATGGCCGCCTCGGGCTCCTACGATCCGGAGACGAGGAAGGCCATCACGTATGCGAGTGCTGAGGCGGCAGCAGCCGCACGGCAACTGGAAGTGGGCGATCTCGCGGCGGCCCGCGTGCCGGCGGCCGCCGCCCAGAGAGCTCTGGAGACTGCGCTTGAAGACGAGAGGCAGGCCGGTCTGCCGTCCGAAAAGCGCAATCCGATCGCGCGGCGCTTCAATCCGGCCGAAGTGGATCCCCTCTATCGTGATTCGGTTGCCGCCTACTTCGAACGCCTCTCACGCGACGGCAGCCAGCCTGCGCCCACACAGGCAAAATAGACCCGTGCCAAGCCAGCCGCTCCGATGACAAACCCGGATCAGACTCCAATCCCGCACCGATCTGCTGTCCGGCATTGATATGGCCTCGGAAATACAGACGATTTCCTGGACATTCGGAGGCGCCTTGGCCGGGGCGCCCGAGCCCGCCGCGTGGGTCATTCTTGCGGGCGCCGCCGCGGTCGGAACAGCGTTCTTCATTTGGAGTTACAACCGGGCGCTCGTCGAGATCGCGCCGTGGCGACGTATCCTGCTTTGCGGGCTGCGCAGTGTGCTCTGGCTCGGTCTCATGCTCCTCCTGGCGGCGCCCACGCGAATCCATCGCTCTTTTGAGCAACCGCCTAAAGCGCGTCCGCTCGCGGTGCTCGTGGATCGATCCGGCAGCATGACAACGCCGGACAACCGGCAGCGCCGAAGGCTCGATGATGCGCTGGTGCGCTGGCATGGGATGGAACGCGCTGCCCGCGCGGCGTTTGGCAGCGTGCAGACATTCGCGTTTGCCAGCGACATGCGGCCGGCGCCAACCGACGAAACGTCCGTGGAAATAGGACCCGGGCAAACGCGTCTTTTTTCCGCTTTGCAGGGCGTCCTTGCAGCGGCCCCGGTGGGCGGTTGGTCTGGCGTCGTCACGCTGACGGACGGTCTCGACACCGGCGGAACCTCGCTGACGGAAGGCGTCGAGGCCACCGCACGCGCAGCTCTAGGGCAGAGCACGCCATTGTTCTTTGTGGCCGGCCGCAACCGGTACGCCGGCGTTCCATTCTTCGGTTTGCGGGATTTCGAGGCGCCCGCGCAAGCCGCGCCCCGGTCCACCTTCCGCGTCGAAGCGATATTCGACAGCTATCAGGCCCTCCCCCGCTCGGTAAGCGTTCAGTTCAAAGTCGATGGTGTAACGCGCCCGGCGGCGATGCTCCGGCTCGCGGCCGGGCGGCAGTTCAAGGCTTGGTCGGCCGACGTGCAAGCCGGCGACGAGGGGCGGCGCGAGCTGGAATTGCGCGTCGGCGATGAAATTGCGCGCGCGGAGGTGCGCATCCTGCGCCCGCCCACCCACCGCATCCTGTATTTCCAAGGCGCGCTCGACTGGAGCTACCGGTTCCTGGCGGACATCCTGACGCGCGACTCAACCTTTGCACTCACGCCCGTTTTCAATTTCCCGAATTCCGAAGCCGCGCTGCCGCCGGGAGCGTTGCGGAGAATGCCGGAGATTCCCAAGGGGCTCGACGGATTTGATATCGTGATCCTGGCCAATGCGGTGGCTGCCCAGTTCACGGACGCACAGCAGGCCGCCCTGGACGCTTGGGTGCGGGACGGCGGTGTGGTGCTCTTTTTCACCCCCGACGACGATTCCACGGATGGATTCGCAGGCAGCGAGCTCGAGAAGATGCTGCCGGTGCGCTTTGCATCGGCGGAGGAGCGCGGCGGCGATCTCGCGCATCGCACTCTGGCCAAAATCGTCGGCGACGGCTCGACAGACGATACTCAACTGCACGCCTTCGACTGGGAGAAGACTGCGCGTGTGCGGGAGATTTTCGCCGAGGCTGAAAAGGCCAATGCAAAGATCGTTTCGCCGCTCTTCGCCGAGTATGCGCATGTTGCGCAGGCAAAGCCCGGCGCCGACGTCCTGGCGCGGCATCCGAGCGATTTGGCGCCGAATGGCAGCGAAAGGGCGATCCTTCTCGCGATCCAGCGCTACGGGCGCGGACAAAGCGCCGTTCTGACAACGGATGCCCTTTGGAGGTGGAAGCTGAATCAGCCGTCGGAGGACCGCAGCTCCGAGGTTTTTTGGCAGACACTCTTTGCCTGGCTCACGCGCGAGCGCCAATACGGCCTGCGTTTTGAGGAGACGCCGCGCGTTGCGGAAGTCGGACGCGAGATCTCGGCGCGCGTCGCCGGCGCGGCGGCCGGAAAGGTGAGGGCGGAGGCGGTGAAAGGGGACGAACGACTCGCGCTGAACAGATCGCAAGATGAGAAGGTGCAAACGTTTGTCTGGAGGCCGCCGAGCGAAGGCTTGTGGCGACTGGATGCGGTCGACGCTTCGGGAGCCGAGGCGGTGCACTGGGTTTCGGTCAGGAAATCGGCGAACACCGGCGAATTTTCGGGCGCACCGCCGGATGAGGAATTGTTGCGTGCCTTGGCCGAGCGCACGGGCGGTGCGGTCCTGGAAAACGAGCCACCGGTCGGCTGGCAGAAGACACAAGGGGATGGCGGCGCTCTTCTCGGCGAACAAAGGGAATACCTCTGGCACCGATCATGGATCCTTTGGACAATGCTCTGCCTCTATGCCGCGGAGATGATTCTGCGCCGAATCTGGCGTATGTTATGACACCATGAATATGCGTTCAACTTTGAATACCGTCTTCTCGATCGCATCCCTTGTCCTGGGGACAGTCGCGGCGCTGGGCGAAGGCCCGACTCCGCGCGGCGGACGCGTTGCATGGGGGAGGCTCGTCACCGAGAGTTTATCCTGGAGGGTTCACGGAGAGAACGACACGGTGCTCGCGACTTTCATTCGCGAGAATACCAGCCTCAATATCGATCCGACCTGCTACTCCGCCGATCCGTCCAGGCTCGAAGAGCTTTCCAAGTACCCATTCATCTTCACGAATAATCTGACGAATGTGACCGACCCGAGCCGTCTGGCGAACATCCGCGAGTATCTGTACCGCGGCGGGTTCATTTACATCGATCGATGCGTCAACCTTGCGTACTCGCTTCCCCAGGAGCCTTTTTACGAGCGACATGTTGCGCTTTTTGCCCGCCTTCTTCCCGGATGCGCGATCCGCGAATTGCCGGACAATCACGCGATATATCATTGTTACTTCACGCTGGACGGGACGGGAACGAGGTTGAGAATGGGGCACATCGAAGCAGGACACAACGGGATCTACGGAGTGTACGTCGAAAATCGAATGGTTGTGCTGCTCAGCCTGGCCAACCTTCAGTGCGGATGGCCGAACAGCCCGGCAAAACGCGATGCCTGCATGAAGATGATCGCAAACATCTATGTGTACGCGATGACTCGCCCCGGCAGCCTGCCCGTCCAAAGATGAATACCGGCATCAAGATCATCGGATGCGCGTTCGCGCTCGCGATGTCGCAGGCCACGCTGCATTCCGACGGGACGGTGTCCGCATCCTCCGTCGCGACGCGCGGCGGTCGCGTGGGTTGGGCCCGCATGATCACGCCGGACTACCAATGGAACATTCACGACAACCAGGACCCGAAGCTGGCCCGATTCATCCAGCGTCAAACCAGCCTGAATATCGGTCCGGTCTGGAATTCGGTGAGCCCCGAGGACCTTGAAGGGCTTTGCTCGTATCCTTTCGTCTACGTCAAGGACCTGCTCCGCGTGTCCGGCCCGCTCGCGCTGCGGAATATCCAGGAATACCTGCGACGCGGCGGCTTTCTCTGCGTGGACCCGTGCACGGCTCACATGTCTTCGGAAGACGCCCAGACCTTCCTCCACATGCATGCGGATTGGTTTGCCCGATTGATTCCGGGGTGCGTGGTGCGGGAGCTTCCGGACAACCACCCGCTTTACCGGTGCTATTTCACCGTGGGCGTCGACGATCTGTTCACACCGGACATGATCAACCTGGGAGCGGTGAAGCCGTCGCACATCGGGATGTGGGGCGTGTTCCAGGGCGATCGGATGATAGCGGTCTTGAGCATCAGCGGATTGGAGTGCGGCTGGCCGCAGACGCCGGAACGCGTCTTGGGCTGCATGAAAATGATCGTGAATATCTATGTCTTCGCGATGACCCGTGCGGTCGATGCCGCTTCCAGGCACCCATGACCGCGGCAATTCATTTAGACCCTATGTGACGTCCTGCCGCCTCTGGGGTTGCCCATGGCAATGCGTCGCGAAGAAGCCAGCGATTTAGCCGGAACTATGCAGTTCATCGAGCCGATCTTGCACAATCTGCTGGCCGCTTCGGCCTTGCTCGCCCGCTCGACATACCTTTGGGCACGCCTCGGGGCTCCTCAGTCCGATCGGTCTCAGCATCTTGGGCAATCTCGTCCCGTGAACTGCATACTCCCGGCTTAGCTCTGCCTCCCAACGGGCTCTGTCAGAGACAAACTCCTATTCCGCCTGGTCCCGGATCGCATCCCAGCCGAGCAGAGCACCCGTGGCTTTGGCGCAGAACAAATTGTGCTGCCTATTCCAGTCAATCGAGCTTTGCCACGCCCCGCAGCGTGCGCAAAGATCACGAAATCAGTGGATTTCCCGCGCCATGCCATACATTGAGTCAGAAAAGCGATTTTCACATCCATCTGCCGGCGTGACAGGAGTCGTTTGGGGATTGGCTGCGGCCAAACTGCTCCTCCATCTGCTCACTGCCGGACGGTATGGAATCTTTCGCGATGAGATGTACGGCCTCGCCTGCGCCGAGCATCTCGATTGGGGGTATATCGCCCACCCGCCGGGCGGCATCTTGATCGCGTGGATAGCGCGGCACGTGTTTGGCCAGTCGCTTCTGGGCTTGCGATTCCTTCCAGCGCTCGCGGGCGCGGCACTCGTTGTATTTACCGGAAAGGTGGTGAGCGAAATGGGCGGCCGCGCCTTCGCGCAAGCGTTGGCGGCTCTGGCGGTCTGCGTGGCGCCCATATATCTGATTTTCGATCACTGGCTGATGATGAACGCGTTTGAGCCGTTGATCTGGCTCGGCTGCATGTACTGTGTGCTCCGGGTCATCAATCGGGGCGGCGGACGCTACTGGCTCGGATTCAGTGTCCTCGCGGGCCTCGGACTCGAGACGAAGTATTCGATCCTCTTTCTCATCACCGGAGCGATTGGAGGGCTGGCGCTCACGCCGCAAAGAAAGCAACTTGCCGATTGGCGTTTGTGGATCGGATTACTGATTTGCGGCGCGATTGCGCTGCCAAATTTCCTGTGGCAGTGGCGGCATGGGTTTCCGTTCCTGGACCACCTGCACCATGTTGCAGCAACCCACCGGGACGTCATCCGAAAGCCGGCCGCATTTCTGCTGGATCAAATGCGGATCATGGAACCTTTGACGGCGCCGCTCTGGTTGGGTGGCGTGGTTTGGCTGCTGGTCGGACCCGAACGCCGCCGTTTTGGAGTGTTCGGCTGGTCGTTCCTGGTCGTGCTCGGCGCGTTCATCGCGCTGAAAGGGAAGAACTACTACGTCTCGCCGGTCTATCCCATCGTTCTCGCGGCCGGCGCCGTCGCGCTGGAGCGGGTGACGAAAAACCCTGGCGGAGCCTGGGTGCGCAAGGCCTACGCCACCCTAGTGGCATTATCCGGCTTTGTGCTGCTGCCGTTGTCGGTGCCGATTTTCCCCCCGGAAACGCTGCTTGCTTACGAGAATCTGTTCAAGCTCGGCCCGCTGGTGGTCTTCGAGCATCAAAATACCGGCCCGTTGCCGCAGTACTTTGCCGACGAGTTTGGCTGGGAGAACATGGTGCGCCAGGTGGCATCCGTGTATCACGCGCTGTCGCCGGCCGAACAAACGCGGACTGCGATCTTTGCAAATAACTGGGGGGACGCCTCTGCGGTCGATTTTTTTGGGCCGAAATACGGGCTTCCTCCCGCCATCAGCAACAAAGACAGCTACGGAGACTGGGGTCCGCGCGGTTATACCGGGGAAATCGTGATTGTATTGAACACCGACGGAGTGGGCGATCGGCGGCATTTTGCGACAGTCGAAAAGGTCGGACGTGTTGAAGATCCCTATTCTCGCCGGGACGAGTGGTTCGACCTCTACCTCTGCCGCGGCCTGAGTTTCGATTTTCACGAAGCCTGGTCCAAGATGAAAGAAGTCGATTGAGCGGGTCAGCATAGCCGTGGTCAACCGCCGGTAGTTGAAGCGATTTTTGTACGGTTTGGAGGCCGGAAGGATGCTAATAGATGGACACGCCGATGATCGAGGACTCCGAACTACTGCTCCGCTTTGCCAAGGAAAACTCCGAGGAGGCATTTGCCGAAATCGTCCGACGGCACGTTGGGCTCGTATACCACACGGCATTGCGGAGGGCCGGAGGGGACGCGCACATGGCCGAAGAGGCCGCACAAAATGTGTTCATCGACCTGGGGCGGAAAGCCGAAACGTTGGCCGGGCATCCCGCCCTGGCCGGCTGGCTTTACCGCAGCGCCTGTTTCGCGGCAACGAGCCTAGTGCGCGGAACACGGCGACGGCGCACTTGGGAACAGGAGGCGATGAACATGCAAAAAACAGCCGAGCCCAATGGCGAGACTGAGTGGAATCGTGTCCGCCCCGTTCTGGACGAATTGATGTTGCGCTTGAGCGATCGCGATCGCGAGGCGCTGGTCCTGAGGTTCTTCGGAGGTCTTCCCCTAGCCGAGATGGCTCGGAGATTTCACCTGACCGAGGACGGAGCCCGACTTCGGGTTAATCGCGCCGTGGACAAGATGCGCCGTTTGCTCACCCGAAAAGGAATCCATTCCACGGGAGCTGCCTTGGCGGCGGCGTTAGGGAGCCAGACGGGCGTCGCTGCCCCGGCAACCCTGACTGGCGCACTGACTTCCACTGTATTGCGCCAACTCTCCGCCATAAACGGCGCAAGTGCGACCGGTCTCAGTTTCTTTGGGTTCCTCACCGGGTCCAAGACGGCATTGGTCATCGTCGGGGCGGCAATGCTGATCGGTGCAGGAACGGTGTATCGTTGGGCGCATCCGGCGCACTCGTTGTCACCGCATCGCTCGATTATGCCGACCGGTCAATTGGATCAGTCAGGCGCACCCAGCGGCGCGGCGCCGGTAAGCAAAAACGATCGCCGGCCCACTTTATCGGCAACGCCAAGCGGGAAAGATCGTCCGCAAGGCCGCGGCCTCGATTCTGCGCCAAAACAAGATGGAGGGATGGCTGTGTCCAATGCGGATTTGGAGGAGGGCATCGTGCGAATTCACTCCCTTGCCAATGTGGGGTGCGCGACACCCAGAGCGGCAATGGAGAGTCTTCTCTGGGCGATCGTCCAAGGCACAAAAGACGATATTGCGAAGATGCTTGTCCTATCCCAATCGCAAAAAGTGCAACTCAATGCCGTCTTGGCCTCGCTACCGGAGGCCGCTCGCGCTGAGTACAGCGAGCCCGAGCATTTGATAGCGCTCGACGCCGCCTATCAAGGGACGATTTTCCCCTCGGACGGGGTCATTCAGATCGTTTCGGAGACGACCAAGGATGCCAGCGATGTCAGCATCCGCTTTACCATCCGGGGCGACTATGGGGCGCAGCCAGAGCTGCCCAAAGACAACCTGTCAGAGTTGGAACTGGTAAATGGGCCCAGCGGGTGGAAGGCCGTCGTGCCAAACTATGTAGTGACCAAGCTCATTGGCACGATTACAGGCAGCGCAGGCGGCAAGAATTAGATTTGGCTGCGAGAGAGGCCGCGCCCCTCTTCGCCAGCCTACAGTCGCGCTATCCCCCTCTCAACGCTGCATGCTGAAAGGAAAGCCAGGGGTGCTTTGCCGATCCGTCGTACTCGGATCGGTCGCGCCGAGGCCAACCTTCGCGAAGATCGCATTTTTCTTGTGCGGTTTTGGCATCGGCGCCGGTAATCTTCGTGGAAACCAATGACCGCCGATGCCGATTGCCTGCGAAAATACGCCGAATCACGCGATCAAAGCGCATTTTCGGAGTTCGTGCATCGGAATGTCGATTCCGTCTATTCGGCCGCCTTCCGCCAGACCGGGGGCGATGTCCATCTGGCGGAGGACGTCGTGCAGGAGGTTTTTGTTGCCGCGGCGCAAAAAGCCGCCGCGCTCAGCAGGCATCCGGTCATCGGAGCATGGCTTTTTCAAGCGACTCGTTACACGACCGCCGATGCCGTGCGTTCCCGGCGACGCCGGCATTCGAGGGAATCGGTGGCCGGCCAGATGGTAGAGACCTCCCCGGCTACGAGCCCGCAAACGGACTGGGATAAGATCAGTCCGGAATTGGACGAGATGGTCGCCTCCCTGGGAGAGCGCGATCGCATCGCCGTGATTCTTCGGTTCTTCGATGGCAAGTCGTTCGCGGACATCGGAGCCGAGCTCAATCTAAGTGAAAACGCGGCTCGGATGCGACTGGATCGGGCGCTGGAAAAATTGCGCTCTCGTCTCTCGCGGAAGGGCGTCACCTCCAGCTGCGAGGCATTGGGCGCGCTTCTGATTGAAAAAGGAGTGATGGCGGCGCCAGCGGGACTGAGCACCGCGGCGACCGCCGCCGCGTTGAGCGCTCCGGCCGCAGTAGGGCTATCCGTTGCCTTAGGAACCCTTCAAATCATGACCACAACCAAAATCAGTCTCGGCGTTGCCGCCATCGTTACCGTGCTCAGTCTCGCCGCCGCCGTTCATGAGTATCACCACGCCCAGACCGCCGAACTGGCCCTGGCAGACGCGGCGCGTGCAAGGCCTGTGGCGCGGCCTCAGGCCGGCCCGGCAGTTCCGTCCGCTTCCAGCCAGCCGGCACGCCCGGGTGTCGATGCCGCCAAAAGTGGCGCGGGGCCCAGGCGCTCCGGTAACCCCATGGCATCGTTGATCGATCTGCTCGGAAATCCGGCGATGCAGCAACAGACTGGAATGCTGGCGAGGATGCGGCTTGATGGACAGTACGGTTCGCTGTTCAAGGATCTCGGCTTGACGCCGGATCAGATCAATCAATTCAAAAGCCTGCTGGTAGAGAAGGAGATGGTGGGCTTCGATAGCATGTCGGCAGCGCATGAGCAGGGAATCTACGCTGCGAACGATCCCCGTGGCCTCTTCCAGGCCGTGGCGGCTGCCGAGAAGACCGTGGACGCGCAGATCTCTTCGCTGCTGGGGCCTGACGGATACAGCCAATTCCAGCAGTACCAGGAGACAATCCCTGCACGAAACACCGGCATGTTGCTGAGCCAAGCTCTCAGTTACACGGCTACACCGCTGACCGATGCACAGTCGGCGAGCGTAATCCGGATTCTTTCCCAGTACGGCACCCCGGCCCTGCCTCCTAACAATCCCTTCGCAGTCCTCAATGGAGACCTGGGAGTCGTCCAATTGAGCGATCAGGGGTTGGCGCAAATCCAGGGAGTTCTTTCGGCGCAGCAGGTCCAGGCGCTGCAAGAGAAGATCCAGCAGCACGCTCAAATCCTCCAAGCGCGATTGAACATGAGCACAAAGCCCTGATTGGCGTGCGGCGGCCTGCCGGCGACAGCCACCGGTTCGTAATTGCGGGGTGCGCGGATGAACCGGTAAATGAAGCTCCCCAAACGATCGAATCGCCCGCCCAACGCAAGTAAATGAATCCCGGCATCTGGCGCGGAGCGCACATGCTCCACAAGAACGACGAGGTGCTGAAGCATAAGCTGGCTCCGGGAACCGTTTCGCGGGTGCTGCGATTTGGGCGGGGATACCTCGGAATTCTTTCCTTCTTCCTTTTCCTTGTCGTTCTCGATGCGGCTGCGGGCGTCGTGAATCCGCTGGTCTACCGCCAGCTGATCAACCGTGGGATCCTCGCGGGCAACGCCCGTCTCGTCGTCGAGCTGGCGCTTGTCGCCGGAGCGGTGTCGCTCGTCGATTCCGGCCTCACTTTTTGGCAGCGGCAAATCGCCGCCAAGGTGGGCCTTGGCATCGTCTTTGACCTGCGGACGAAGGTCTTCGTCCACATCCAGCGCATGTCGCTCGCTTTCTTCACCCGGGCCAGGACAGGAGCCCTCGTCAGCCGGCTCAACAGCGACGTCTCAGGCGTTCGCGATGCCTTCACCGATCTCCTATCCACCGCCCTGGGCAATGTCGTGACGGTGACGCTCGTCTTGGCCGCCATGTTCACGCTGTCCTGGCGAATCACCCTGGCCAGCCTGGTCCTGGTTCCTGTTTTCCTCATTCCGGCGCGCTATGTCGGCCGCAGGTTGCAGGCGCTGACCCGCGAAAGCTATGACCGCTATGCGGAGATGAACAACCTCATGGTCGAGCGCTTCAACGTGGCCGGCGCCATGGTGTCGAAGATCTTTGGCCGGCCCGAGGAAGAAGAGGCCGCTTTTGCGCGGCAGGCGGGCCGGGTGCGCGACATCGGCCTGACGGTATCCACCTACATGCGCCTGCTTTTCATCGGTCTCAGCCTCTTGGCATCCCTCGCCGTGGCTGTCGTTTTCGGCTGGGGTGGGGTGGAGGCCGTCCGTCATACGCTGGATGTCGGCACCGTGGTGGCGCTGATGTCTTACCTGATCCGGCTCTATGGCCCCATTACGGCGCTTTCCAATCTTCAGGTCGATGTCATGACCACGCTTGTCTCGTTCGAGCGGGTGTTTGAGGTCTTGGATCTCAAGCCGATGGTGACGGAAAAGCCCGGCGCTCGGCCGATTCCGCCCGGGCCGGTCCGGATTGAGTTTGAGGGCGTAAGCTTCAGGTACCCAAAGGCCTCGGAGGTGTCCCTCGCTTCCCTCGAATCGGTGGCCGTGCTGAGCCAGCACCCCGAAAAAATAGTCCTCTCGGAGGTGAGCTTTGCCGCCGAACCGGGTCAGATGATTGCTTTGGTGGGCCCGTCGGGTGCGGGAAAGACGACCCTCGCCCAATTGGCCGCCCGCCTCTACGATGTCGGCAACGGTGCGATTCGTTTCAACGGGGTCGACCTGCGGGACGCGACGCTCGATTCGGTGCGGCGAACCGTCGGGATGGTCATGCAGGACGCCCATCTCTTCCACGATACGATTCGCGGCAATCTCCTCTACGCCAAGCCGGGTGCCAGCGAAGCCGAGCTTCTTGCGGCACTGCGCGGCGCCCAGATCGCGTCCGTTGTCGCTTCGCTTCCCCAGGGGCTCGACACGGTGATCGGCGATCGCGGCCATCGCCTGTCGGGCGGCGAGAAACAGCGGGTGGCGATCGCACGTTTGCTTCTCAAGGCGCCCGCCATCGTAATCCTGGACGAGGCAACAGCCCATCTCGATTCGGAATCGGAGCGCGCGATCCAGGAAGCCTTCCGCACCGCTTTGGAAGGCCGCACGTCGCTTGTCATAGCCCACCGGCTTTCGACCGTCCAAAACGCCGACCAAATCCTGGTCCTGGACCAGGGCCGGATCGTCGAGCGCGGCCGCCACGAGGATCTGCTTCATGCGGGCGGCCTGTACTCCCAGCTCTACCAGACGCAGTTTCTGACGAGGCGCGCTCCAAAGCCGTCATCGTGACACCGCCGGCGGGTTCCCGACGCAGCCAAGCAATCCAATGCGCCTGTGATGCTCCACTTATCCCCGCGCGTTGGTGACAAGACGGCGGCCCGTCATAGCCCACGCGCACCAGGTCGTGTTCAATGAAGCTGAACTGCGCGGGGCGGCGGCGTTCGGCGATTGGTCTGAATTGCGGCGTTCGCTTCCGCTTCGGGCGGCAGCTATCTGGAAGAATTCTCCAAGTACATGCTTAACGCGATGCTTCGACTGACCTTCAAGCCGATCATGGATCCAGGCCAGATTTGGCGTTCGAGGCGCCTCACCCTCCGCATCGGCCTGGTATTGGGCGTTCTTTCATCCATCGCGTGGGCTTTGCTTTCCGCGCGGTATGGCAGGTCGGGGAACGAGGGCGAGCGCGATGGGAAAGGTTTCTTTGCGGGGACATGGGGTGTTATTGCGCTCGTTGCCTGGCTGAGACTGCGAGCCCGACCTTCCTCCGGTCCGAAGCAGGCCGAACCGTCAAGTTGGGAGAGAACATCATGAATTCTTCGGCCATTGATTCGTTGCGCTATGCGGGATTTTGGCGCCGGTTGGGCGCGCTCCTGCTAGATAGCATATTGATATTGTTGCCTCTGACTTTCCTTGAACTTTGGATCTTCGGGCGGTCCCGTCTCTGGACGGCATATGACGAGATTCCCAGCACTCTCTTCTATTTGTTTTACAACGTCTATCTGGTTCGGCGCTTTGGCGGCACGCCCGGCAAGCTCATATCGGGTATCCGCATCCGTAAGGTCAACGGCGACGCTATTGGGTATCGCGAGGCAGTTCTGCGATACCTGCCGGATTTTGTGCTCGGCCTGTTGATGTCCGTCGGCATGGCCACCGCGCTACTTCATTTGAGCGATGCCGAATATCACGCCCTTTCTTGGGGGGAACGCGCCAAGCAATTGGTCGACCTCGCTCCTTCGTGGTACAGACCTTTGCAGATTGTGAATAGAATCTGGGCGTGGAGCGAGTTGATCGTTTTGCTGACGAATCGGAAAAAACGGGCCTTGCACGATTTTATCGCCGGCACGGTTGTGGTGGTCTGCCCGTCACCCGGGAAGTCAGTCCAGCCAACGGCTGAGCCGCAAACCAACCCCTAGAATTGAAAATCTCAAGAAGCAGGGCGGCTGCCTGGCATCTCAGTGTTGAGCTGAATCGAATCTTGTTCTTTTCCTGAGGCTGTCGGTTGCTCGCGGCTCTCGGCCTTCGTCTTGAAGCCGGCTTGCCTCAGGGGTCTTTTCGTACGCTCGCACAAGTCCGGAAGGGGATCGTCTGAGTCTTGCGACACATGACCCAGTCCGCCGATCAACCGTGGTGGTGAACAGCCGATCTTCTGTTGCCCTCACTCGCTACGTCTTTCCCAAGCGCCGTTAAGGCCAACGACCTCCTGTTGGAATATGGACACGCCGAACCCGATCCCTTGCCTGGCGATTTGATACCTAAAACGTCGTAGCGCACCAAAGGAAAAGTCTGGCGGAGAGGCGAGCGTTGGCTGTTCACTGCCTTCAGCCCATACCCCATGAAATTCATCGTTCATTCCCTCCGCGAGCCGGCGCGAATTGCCCTGGCGATCTGTTGTTTAGCCGCAATGGTTTCGGCAGTGCGGGCGCAGTCCTTCACTGAAACAGCCGAGCAGCATCAAGCGCGCATGGCCGCTTGGCGGGCTGCGCGATTTGGCCTGTTCATGCACTGGGGTCTGTACTCTGTCCTCGGGCGCGGCGAATGGGTGCAGTGGAACGAGCAGATTCCGGTCGAGGAATACGCAAAGCTGGCCGATCGTTTCACGCCGGCGCATTTCGACCCCGATGCCTGGGTCGCCGTTGCCAAGTCGGCGGGCATGAAATACATGGTTCTAACGACCCGGCACCACGACGGGTTTGCGCTTTTCGACGATCCCGGCGGCGATTTCACAAGCGTGAAGACCGCGCCCCATCGGGATTTCGTGGCCGATTACGTTCGGGCCGCCCGCGCCGGAGGCATGCTGGTCGGACTATATTATTCGCCGCTTGACTGGAGGTTCCCCGGATTCTTCTTTCCCGACCTGCAGCTTCAAAATGCCGAGTTGATGCGCGACCAATACCACCGGCAGATGCGCGAGCTCCTGTCCAACTACGGGAAAATCGACATTCTCTTCTTCGATGGCGGCGAGCGAAACTGGATCGGGTTTGGAGGGCGCTGGGTGTCCGGTGCCCAGTGGCAGAAAAGGCCCCCGGGGGAATCGTATCAGGGGCGTTTCAGCTGGGAGACCGACAAGGTTTACGCCATGCTCCGGGAGCTGCAGCCCAAAGTCGTCATCAACGGGCGGGCGGACATGCCGGAGGACTACCATTCGCGCGAGGGCGACCGGAACTTGGGCGAATTCGATTCGGAGCATCCGTGGGAGCTGTGCACGACTTTGGCTGGCGGTGTTTGGGGTTGGAAACCGGATGGCAGGATCAAGTCGCTGCACGATTGCATTCAACTGCTTGCGAAGGTGGCGGGACGGGACGGCAATCTTCTTCTCAACGTGGGTCCCCGTCCGGACGGCGTGATCGACCCGCCACAGGCCCTGCGGTTGAGGGAGGTGGGCGACTGGCTGGCCAAGAATGGGGAAAGCATCTACGGCACCCGCGGAGGTCCTTTTTTGCCGGGCGCGTACGGGGCATCGACCTATCGCGATCAAAAGATCTATGTGCATGTCCTCGACTGGAAGGGTGGCGGAAGCTCGCTGGAACTGCCCCCGATCCCTGCGAGGGTGCTCGGCGCCTCCGTTCTGGGCGGAGGAGCCGCCGGAGTCACGCAAACCGAAAAAGGAGTCGAGATTTCCGTGGCACCGTCCGATCGGGCCGAAGCGGACACGGTTGTCGTGTTGCAACTCGACCGGCCGGCGAGCCAGATCAAGCCTGTGGCTCCTTCCAGCTGATCGGCGGAAATCGTCATTAGGTCTTTTGGCCCGGGTTTGGAAAAATGGCGGCATCTTCTGGTCATCGGCCGCGTCTGGCTCCAAATTGCTCATGAACAAACCCTATTCGCTCTTTCTCGCCCTGGTCTGCGCCTGTTCGGCTGCCCACGGCGCTTCCTACCCGTCCTCCTGGATCGATCCCGACACCGGCCACCGGATCGTCCAGCTCTCGCGTGAGGCGGGGACCCAGAGCCTGTACTTTACCCAGAACGCCTACACAAAGGACGG
>Ga0181529_10003260_pt1 | contig 18623 bp, 20 predicted proteins | sample PEATcosm2014_Bin_36_FD_119763 | JGI IMG/M metagenome (GOLD analysis project Ga0181529, IMG submission 119763) | Peatland microbial communities from MTU Mesocosm Facility, Houghton, MI, USA - PEATcosm2014_Bin10_30_metaG | ecosystem: Environmental > Terrestrial > Soil > Wetlands > Peat | place... | reverse complement strand
CTGTAACAGCCACATTATTAGGCTACGTGGGTCTGTAGCTTAGTTCGGCATAGCGGCGGACTCTTAATCCGCAGGTCAAGGGTTCAAATCCCTTCAGGCCCGCTTTTCCTTTCATTGTTTCCTCTTGTGTCTGTTTTTTCGCATTCGCGATCGTTCATGACGTTATCCCTTCACCGGAATTCGTAGGCTCCCATGCCAAGATTGCCCCAGTACCAGCTCTGGTGAAGAACCGATCCCGTTGCACCCGGCCCGGCTGCACCCAGGGCCGTAAGAAGCGGCATGAAGTGATCGGGATATGGCTGGGCGTGGACTGCCGAAGGTGCGAGTTCCCGGTAGTGCACCAGACTGTTTTTATCGCTGGAAGTCACCGCACGGTTCAGCCATTCGTTAAATGCGACTGCCCGCCGGTCTGTGGGGAACCCTTCACCCAGTGAAAATGCCGGGTCTCCCAGCGGGTGGACGGCCCCGCCACTCCCGATGATGAGCACCCCCTCGTACCTGAGGGGAGCCAGTGCTTCTCCCAGTGCGAGGTGACGGGCCGGGTCGAGGTGGCTCTGGATGGAAAGCTGGACTACCGGCACACCGGCCCCGGGAAACATCAACCGCAGTGGTATCCATGCCCCGTGATCGAGACCACGGCCGGTGTCGGTATCGCAGGGGATCCCTGTAGTGCCAATAAGACTGGCAACCCGGCGGGCGAGGTCCGGCGCACCCGATGCCGGATACGAGATCCTGTAGAGTTCCTCCGGGAACCCGGAGAAATCATGGATGGTTTTTGGAGCTGTCACCGCATTTACCGTTGGCCGGGGAGTGTTCCAGTGGGCGGAGATACAGAGCACCGCAGCGATGCCCGGGTAGCGTTGCCCGAGCCCGCCAAGGAATCTGCAGGCCGGCACCTCAGGTTCGATCGCCAGGGTCGGAGCACCGTGCGAGACAAAAACCGTGGGAAAGGATACCGGATTCATGGCTGATGGTTGATCCGCCAGGCACAAAAAGCGGCGGGTTGTGGACCATCAGTTCTCCCATCAGGAAAGAGGGTGGCGCATGGTATATTATAGCAAACGGGTAAGGATTACGTGGAGCAGTGAGATCTATAATGGATTTTGCAGGGAGCAGGACCGAAAAAAATGTCCTTGCGGCATTTGCCGGGGAGTCACAGGCCCGGAACCGGTACAGTTACTTTGGCAGCGTTGCAAAAAAAGAGGGCTACGAGCAGATCGCGGCCATATTTCTACAAACCGCCGAAGAGGAAAAAGAGCACGCTAAGCAGTTCTTCAAGCAGCTTAAAGGCGGGATGGTAGAGATCGCGGCCGGCTACCCGGCTGGCGTGATCGGCACTACAAAAGAGAACCTCAGGGCAGCTGCTGAAGGTGAAAAGATGGAGTGGGGCACGCTCTACCCGACCTTTGCAGAGTGCGCAAAAGACGAAGGTTTTGTCGTGATCGCCAATCTCTTCCGGCGGGTGGCCAATGTTGAGAGGTACCACGAGCAGAGGTACAACCGGTTCCTGTCAAACCTGGAAGCGGGAACGGTGTTCAGGCGCGATGCGCCGGTGAAATGGTACTGCCGGGAGTGCGGGTACGTGTACGAAGGGACGGCGGCCCCGCAAAAATGCCCGGCATGCGGCCACCCGGAGGCGTATTTTGAGATTTATGCGGAGAATTTCTAACACAGGATTTCAGCATATTTCAGCATTTCTTTATGGGCCCGGTCCCTGTCGGGTGCACTTACTGTATCCAGCCCATCTTCACCCACCGGTCGTACTCATCGGTGCGGAGTTCCCGGTTCTCTTCAACAATTGACCTGAAGTACTCACGGTTATTCGCGAGGATCGCCTCCTGCGCCGGATCGGCATACCCGTCCCGGATCGCCCCAACCAGTTTTTCCCCGAGCGCCCGGGCGGCAGGTTCCGCCGCATCCACGGCCACTGCTTTTTCCCCGGTGGCAACGCTGATACCTCCCACCGACACCGCACTGAGATAGTTAAGGACGTGGTTAAGGTACGCAACCGTCTCATCGCCACCGGATTCTGCCGTCGTCACAACAGCGCACCCGAACTTCCCGGCAAGCTGCTGGTAATGGATCGCGTCCGCAAGCCGGTCAAAGAACACCTTCATCTGGCCGGTGACATTGTCGATATAGACCGGTGAGCCAAAGACAATTGCATCTGCATCTTTCATCCGGGCAACAAGAGCCGGGACATCGTCGTTGTTGACGCAGATGCCGTTAAGGGTACACGCATCGCATGCGGTGCAGGGGATGATCCGGCAGTCGGCGAGATCGATCATTTCTGTCTCTGCACCTGCGTCTGCTGCTCCTTCGAGGACAAAACCGGCCAGTTTCCGTGTGCTGCTCCGGATTGTCCGTGGACTTCCGTGGATGGCGAGGACTTTCATGGGGGGGTAGCTCCGTTGTGTACCTGAAATTGGGCGGGAAAGGATATGAGAGAAGTGGATAAGATTTTCCCCATCAGTTCCCGGGAATGATGCCGGCGAATGGGTCGATGGCGGGGTTATCCGGATTTTTTTGTACAAAACTCAAACACGCACTTTTTGTCATCGGGCGTATGCGCCTCGTGGGGCCGTTTTACGAGCGCCGGGGAAAGAAAACCGGCGGTTGTCAGATACCGGGTCAGCTCCGCCCGGGGTATCACCCGGGGCGGCCCCTGCTCGTCCGGGGCACAGGTATCTCCATCATCGATCCCGAGCGTGGAGCCAAAAAGGATGCCGCCGGGCCTGAGTGCCGTCCACGCATTGTCCAGGTACCCGCACAGCTCGTCATCGTCCGCGATCACGTGGATGACGGAGCCGGAATAGATGGTGTCAAAGGTCTCCTTCCCGAACGGGAACGTATCGTTCACCACGAAGAGGTCCCGGATTCTGTCCTCGTCACGGTACAGGTCAAACCCGAGATTGATGCTCTCCCACGTAAGATCGAAACCGGTGATCTGTATCCGGGGGAAACCATCGCGGAGGAGCTGCCGGATATTGTCACCGGTGCCGCAGCCGTAATCGAGGAACGGGCCGGTGCGCCCGGGCATACGGGCATAGAAAAAATGTCCCTTGATCCGCGGCTCGCCAAGGATCGAGAGGATATGAGGGTACGGGACGCCGTCCTTTTCGTACTTCGCGATGAGCTCGTCGCAGTAACCATCAGGATACGGGACGCCGAGGGCCCCGACCCGGTGCATCGCGGCAGAAAGTTCGCCCGCAAGCGTTTTTCCGTCCCGGAACCTGCGGGAATGTGCGGCTGGCATGATGAATGAAATGTTGGCTCCCGGTAGACGTTGAAGGTTGTGGATGGCAGGGCCGGGAGCTGCGGCGGCAGCAGGCCGGTTCTTTTTGGCATTCTGTTATTCTTCCACGTCAGGCAGGTTCTGCCGTACATCTTGGTAATCGGTGTACTTCGTGAGCAGTTCGACAACAACCGGCAGCGGATCGCCGAAGATCCCGGTCAGGTCCATCTCGCCGGGTTCTTTTGGAACAAACGCGAGATGTTCTTCGGGCGGTGCAAACTCCGCGTGCACGTCAGCCCGGTTCCCCCGTGCATCTGCCCGGTACCAGCCGTACTCGTCAAGCCAGACCGCGTTTAGGCCATGCAGGTAAAACGAGGGGCCAACATCGCCGTGGTTTTTAAGGCGCTGGTAGCAGAGCCCGGCAGGGATCCTGTTTGCCCGGAGCAGGGCGGCAAGAAGGTGGCTTTTTGCAAAGCAGTAACCGGTGGTGTGCTCCAGCACTGCCGATGCAACGAGCGTGACCGGGTTTGTTTTGTAGTCCCCGCTGTGCCGGATCTCATCGCGGACAAAGGTAAAGCAGACCTTTGCGATCTCCGCATCGCCCGTGCAGCCTTTGGCAAGGGAGAGGGCCTTTTCCCGCACTGCCGGGTGGTCGCAGTCGATGACGGAGGTGGCGCGGAGGAATTCTTCATGACCGGTATGCTTCATGGTTAAGGGAACGTTCGTCACGGGAGGGTAAAATAAACGCGGGTGCCGGGCTTTCCGGGACTTAACAGAAGTCCTCGGTGATATACACCTTGTCGTCCGCTGCAATGGCGACCCCTAACCCCTCGCGGTCAAAGGTCATGGTCAGGATATTTCTCTTATGCCCCTCGCTGTTCATCCAGCCCGTCACCGTGGACTGGGCGATCTCTTCAGGGGTGCTCCACGCATACGTATAGACGCCGTTCTCGTACGTCACCGAGCTGTAAAGGTTGTTCTGGAAGATGTTCTCCGCGATCCCGTAAGTATAGTACGAACTGTAGTTCTTGATGCAGGTATACCCGCTTGCGTTTCCCCGGTCGGTCGGGGTTCCGCCGGCCAAGTCAGTGTGCGAGAAGTAATTGTTCTCTGCCATGTCCGTACTGTGCCCGAGAGCGATCGTTGCAAGCGCAGCATCCGTGGAGAGTGGGGCAAGGCCGTACGCTGCCCGGTGCGTATTGATCAGTTCATGGATCCGGTCAGCGAGCAAATCCGTCTGGATTGTGTACGGATCATCGGAAAGTTTTCCCACCACGGGTGTGAATGACGGAGAGACCGTCGTTACCGTGGTTTCCCAAACGGCAGCCGGGGTGAACGGGGTTGTATCCGCAGATGTGCCGGCAATCGGAAGTGCTGGGGTAACCTCAGACCGATGAGAATCCGGTGTCAGGCCGGGGGTGGGCAGGGTTGCCGGGGATGCCGTCGTTATTGCTGGCGGGGCAACGGGAACACTGGGGGTTTGGGTTCCTGCCGGGGTTTCCGTAGCCGTGCCCGCGTTTGCCGTAATGATTCCCCCGGGCTGCACGCACCCACCCATGAGAATAAACAGGATGACAATGATGAGGAGCATGATCGCCACGATGGCGATCCTGAAGTACGGGTGCTTCCACACCGGTACCCGTGAAGATTTTTTGCCTTTCGGTGCCGCTGCGTATCCGCCACCATAGGCACTGGCCCCGCCCGAACCGTACCGTATGCCAACGCCCGGCGCCGGGGTCTTTTTCCATTCTGCGAGGCCAGCGCACGCGTGGTTGGGCGGCAGCCGGTGCTCGTCGCAGAAACTCCGGCCGCAGTACTGGCAGTGGAATGGGAGCGGGACATTTTTCCCACAGAAGTTGCAGCGAGGCATTTCCTCATTTCACTCTCGCCCGGGATCAGATAAGGACTCTGGTGGAAGATGCAGGGCGATGAGGATCCGGATGCGGCCCCCCTTATAAAGGGATGTGTGGCCGGACCCATACACTCCCGTGATCATTTCTCCGACGGAGAGTTCCCGGGCCGGATCCCTGCTCGGGAAGTTCCAGTGGAAGCAGCGCCAATCCACTGCACGATTCTTTTTTAAAACCGTTATTTTCTCAAACAGGCCGTTTTAATCAGAAAAAAACCGTGCAATTTAGCGGCGTTCCTTGCATTGTGAAAATGGGAGAGATCAACTGGTTATGCAGGATTCGCATAGGGACTGGAACGAATCTATGGCCGAAAAAGAATGGGGGTTCTGTACCAGGCAAAAACTGACCGGTTTTATCCTGAAAATTCCCGGGATCTGCCGTCATCGTGTCCCCACACAGACAATGAGGCCATACTGATAGAGAGATGCTCTGTTTTTTTTAGATTGTCCACACCATACCGGTCAAATGTTCCCTCACGGGTATGGCGGTGAGGGGGCGAAGAGGATTTTGTCATTGATCCGCCGCGGGGGCGTCCCTTCAGGGTCAGCGGTACTCATCACACTGCAAGAGACTTTCCCCACTATCACCGTGCGATTTGCAATTTGTAAAATCCAAGTTTTTCCCAAAATTAAAAAAAGAACCGGATAGCCGGATCAGAACACGATCTCGCTTTTGGCAAACCGGATCTTCTGTCCCGGCGTATCTGCCGCGTACCCGATCGGGCAGAGCATCACCGGTGTGAGATGTGCCGGGATCCTGAGGATCCGGGAATATTCCTTCGGGTCAAAGCCGCCCATCGGGCAGGAATCGAAACCGAGCGACTTTGCGCCGTTCAGGGCATTCCCGAGAGCAAGGTATGTCTGCGCCTGCGACCACGCGGCCTGCTGCTCCTTTGACATCCCCCCGGCAAACTTTGCTGCCATGCCGGTAACCATTTTGACGACATCATCCGGCACGTGGTTTGCCTTCATCAGCGCCCCGAGCCGTTTGTTCAGACTGTCGTAATCTGAATCTGCGCAGAAGACGAGCAGGTGCGAACAGGTCGTGATCTGTTCCTGGTTGTTCGACGCCGGCAAAAGCGCCTCTTTTGTCTTTTTGTCCGTGATCACCTTGATCTTCCAGGGCTGGAGATTCAGGGCCGAAGGGGCATACCGCACCAGCTCCATTAGCTCGTTCACCTTTGCCTCGGGAATTGTCCTGCCGTCAAACTTCTTTGTTGCATACCGCTGCATTACGCATTCTGCAAACTGCATCCTGTCACCACCGTGATATGATCCGAACATCCGCCGCCCGGATGTAAATGGTTTCTCATGGCCGTATGGCCGCGTCCCCCGAATCCCCGTGGTCTTGTGCGTTGTTGTGTTGGCTGGCAGGAGCCCAGAGAGGGGGAAATCAATTGCCTTATGCTTTCAGGTGTCGAAATACCCGGGACATGGGACGCTTTGTGCGGGGCGACGTGATCCTTGCCCCGGTTCCTTTTGAAGAGCGGCACGGTGCGAAGACCCGACCTGCCGTCGTCGTTGCCGCATGGGAGAACGGGGACGTCTGCGTCTGCCCGGTCAGCAGCAGGCCGCCAACCGACGCATCGTGCATCCCCATCGGGCTTGACGATTTTGCAGAAGGTGGCCTCGATCTCTTCAGCGAGAGCTTTGTCCTCACCTCAAAGATCACAGTACTCAGGGCCGGGGACGTGATCGGGAAAAAGGGCCGGCTCGCGGCCGATGCGATCGATGCGATCGGCGAACAGGTGCCACCCCTGCCCGGCCCCCAAAAGAACCGGGAGGGTTCTCGCCGATCCCCCAAAAAATAGTAACTGCCGGTTTTTCCGTGACGGCACGGCCGGATCAGTATCCTTAATATTCCCGGCATGGAGGTTTGAGTGGATGGATATCGCACACCGTCTCAAAGAGATCGAGGAGTATGTGGGCAGGCTCTCTCCCGTGCAGAAAATTCTCCTGGGTACCGACGGATCGGTTACGCAGCTGCTGGAATCGGTTACTGGCCACCCGGTCTCGGTCCGAACCCGGGAACAGGAAGTCGTAAAAGCCGATACCCTTGCTGCAGAACGCCTCAACATCACGCCGGGCGATGCGGTGAACCACCGGATCGTTGAACTCCTTGACGCCGCAACAGGAGAAGTGCTGGTCTACGCGGAATCGCAGACACCTGTTGCCCGGCTTGCGCCGGAGTTTAGGGACGACCTCATGAAGGCCGATATCCCCATCGGCAGGATTATCGAACGCCACCATATCGAGGCCCGAAGGGAGATCCTCACCGCCCGGGTAACCCCGGCAAAAGATGACGTGAGCGGGATCTTTTCGATATGTAGAAACGAACCGCTGCTGATGCGCCAGTACCAGATTATCCACGGCGGAAAACCGCTTATTTTCATTGAAGAGCAGTTTCCGTACAACAAATTCCTTGACGAGCGCCGGGTGATAATAAGGACGGCGTCGCGCATCCATGTTACGCTGCTCGATATGAATGGCAGCCTGGGAAGAGTCGACGGCGGGATAGGGATCGCCCTTGACGATCCCTCGATCCTTCTTGAGGCGCAGGCAGTCCCGTCCCTTGAAATCCACGGCTGCAACTCCCTGACGGCACAACGGATCCGGGATTGTGCAGAGAGGGTGCTCGCCAAAATCCATGCGGGAAGCAGCGTCTCGATCACGGTGCGGGAACACTACCCGGCCCACACCGGCCTCGGGGGAGGCTCCCAGCTGGCACTTGCCACGGCCCGAGCCTGCTGCGAACTGTACGGGACGGCCATGACCACGGGAGAACTCGCCCGTATGGTCGGACGCGGCGGAACCTCCGGTATTGGTACAGCCGCGTTCGAGCACGGCGGGTTTATCGTTGACGGGGGACACCGGTTCGGGCCGGGCTGTGCAAAGACCGGCTTCGCACCCTCCTCCGCGTCAAAAGGCGTACAGCCGCCGCCGGTGCTCATGCATCACGATTTTCCCGGAGACTGGCGCATCCTGCTTGCGACCCCGTCACTCCCTGAAGGGGCGAGCGGAACGAGGGAGATCGAGATCTTCCGGAACTGCTGCCCGGTTCCGCTTGACGAGGTCAGGATGCTCTGCCACGAGGTCCTGATGCGGATGCTCCCCGGGATCGCGGAACAGGACCTTGACCAGTTCGGCACGTCGGTCAATGCCATTCAGGAACTCGGTTTCAAGAAGGTGGAACTCTCTTTCCAGCCTCGGGTGGTGCCCGGTCTGCTTGACGCGATGCGTGCGGCCGGGGCCGCCGGGGCCGGCATGAGTTCGTTTGGCCCGACCCTGTACGCCATCAGCGATACGGGAATACAGGATATCGAGCGGGCAGCTCAGTCTTACATGCAGGAGATCGGTGGTGGGTCCACGCAGATCACCTCTGCACGCAACAGCGGCGCAGCGGTACGGATCGCATAACGTTTCCCGGGCGCGAAGTTTCAGAGCACACGGGCAACGGCAGGCCCGGCACTTTGGGGCACCACCTATTTCCCGATCACAACAAGCATCTCTTCTAATGAGGGGTACCGGGATTCGATACGCTCCACCCGGCCGCCCGCTTCTGTTATGGCGGCAGAGCACGCGTTTAAGGCCGCCATATCCCCGGTGTCGCAGGCAAGGTACCCGTCCTCTTCCCGGTACGGCACCTCGCGACGGTCGATACGGGCCGGGTCAGCGGCAGAAAACCAGATCGTGTACGTAATCGAGCCAAACTGCTCGCGGAGTTCTTTCATGGTGCCGGATGCGACGACCCGACCGCGCCGGAGGATCATCACCCGGTCGCAGATCGCCTCGACCTGGAACAGGTTATGAGCCGAGAGCACAATTGTCCGGCCCTCGTTTTTGAGTTTTTTTAAGTAGTCTGCGATGAACCGCGAGGTCATCGGGTCAAGGCCGCTTGTCGCCTCATCGTAGACAAGAAATTTCGGGTCATGGATGAGCGACCGGGCGATCGCGGTCTTGCGCTTCATGCCCTTACTAAACTCGCCGAGTTTCTTGCCGTCTGTCTCAAGCGACAGGGCGGCAAAGAGCCGTCGGGTCCGTACGAGGATCTCCTCGTGTGGGATTCCGTAGATCTCACCAAAGAATGCGAGGTAGTCCTCCGCAGTCATCGTCTCGTAGAGCCGGGACTCCTCGGGGAGGTACCCCAGCGTTGCTTTGAGCGCCACGGGATCCCGGACAACATCGATCCCATTTACCACGAGTTCACCGGACGAGGGGGCGATAAGTCCAGCAATGCACTTTAAAAGTGTGGTCTTGCCGGCCCCGTTGTGCCCGATGATCCCGAAGATCCCTGCGTCAGGAAACGAGAAACTCACATCGTCAAGGGCTGTAAAGCCGTCATAGCATTTGGTCAAGCTGCGGGCAGCAATCAAGGCTGGCACTCCGGCATGCACCGGGTTTTCCGGGCTTTTTTGGTAGTTTAGACTTGTGGGGAGGGGGACATATAGGTTGGGATGGGGACAGAACGCACACGCCGGATCCGGAGTTTTCCCGGTTTCTCCTTGTCAGTACCGATCACTATTTTACCCCGGTGCCCACACTACTGGGTATCACAGGTTTTTCCCATTAAAGAGGACCCAGGCGGATAATCCATGAGTGCAGGCAGGGACATCGCGACAATCGCACGCTGGGAGGTGAAAAAATCCTTCTCGATGCTTTCACGCGATGTCCTGCCGATTGCGATCATCCTTTTCGTGCTCCTGATCATTGTGACCGGTTTTGCCGCGCAGAGCGGCCTGCATATCCAGGACGGGATGTACCGGATCGGGGTCGATGACCCGCAGGTCGCTGCCCTTTTTGCCTCCGATGAACGTTTCACGGTGTACGAGTCCGACGCCGCTTCACTTGCCGCGAACCGCGGGGAGTACGATCTCATCATAGTGAACGGGCAGGCATACGCGAACCCGACCGACAAGGGGAAATCGGCGCTCAATACGCTCGAACGGGACTACACGAAGTACGTCAACGGCGTTTATACCGGTGAGAACGATCTCTTTGCCGCGTACCCGCTCTGGATCGATGCGCAGACTGTAAAAAGCGAACTCAATTTCACCGCCCCCGGGAACGGCCAGTTCGTGCCGGCACCATCCGTTCGGGGTCCGCCGGTCCCGCAGGGCCCCGTTGAGAATGTTCCCACGCCTTCGCCCACTCTCGGGATAACAAAGGACGAACTCAGGCAGGAACTGGTCACGTCATCATCACAAAATACGCAGGTCTCACGGTATACGGACGTCCTCTCCCCGCAGCAATCCGCGATGGGCACCTTTGTGACCCCGGACCAGCTCTCGCCCCCGCTGCCATTCGACTCGATCATCCTTGTGTTTGTCTTCATCTTCCCGCTCTATTTCACCTCGCAGTTTTTCATGATGAGCATCATGAACGAGCGGATCGAACGAAAGGGGGAGGTGCTGCTTTCCCTCCCGGTAAAAACCTCGTCCATCATCATCGGGAAAATGCTCCCGTACTTCCTTTCGATGCTTGCGATCTGCGCCGCGATCACGCTCTATATCAGGGCTTCGCCGCTTATCCTCCTCCCCCTTATCCCGATCATCTTCTTCTTTCTCGCGAACGCGCTCGTCATCGGGATGCTCGCCCGGAGCTTCAAGGAACTCTCGTTTATCTCCATCTTCTTCTCGACCGTCGCCACCTCGTACCTCTTTTTCCCGAGCATCTTTGCAAACGTGCATGTGATCAGCCTGATCTCCCCGCTCACGCTGATCGTGCTCACCCTGCAGGGTACTGCGTGGACGGCCGCCGACTTTGTTTATTCCACCGCGCTCTTCTGGCTGACCGGTGCCGTCCTCATTTACATCGCGGCACGAAACTTCAACGAGGAACGCCTCTTCTCGGAAAAGAAGTTCCTGCCCCGGATGCGCGAGTTCCTTGCCGGGATCATCCAGTACCGGCACCCGTATGCGTCGCTTTTCCTGCTTGCCGCATTCTCGATCCCGTTTGTCTTCATGGCGCAGATGATGGGTCTTGTCCTCTTCTTCAACCTGCCCATGCCGCTCTCGCTCGTGCTCCTCCTTGTCCTTGCGGCATTCATCGAGGAGGCAGCAAAAGCAGCCGGCATCTACACGCTCTTTATGCAGCACCCTCAATTCTTTTCGTGGAAGCATCTGGCCGGTGCCTGCGCGGCGACCGCGATAGGGTTTCTTGTCGGGGAAAAACTCCTGCTCTTTGCCACGCTTGCCGAGATCACCGAGTCAGTCTTCGGGAGCGTCCTCTTTTCGTCGCTTGGCGTACTCTGGATGCCGCTCCTGCTCCACTTTACCTGCATCCTTATTGTTGCCTGTTCTCTCAAAGTCTGGGGCAGGAAGGCACTCGTACCCGGGCTGCTCGCCGCGACAGTGCTTCACTGCTGCTATAATCTGTACCTGATCCTGGGGTGGCTCCGATGAAGGCCCGGCACGTCACCATCATTGCAAAAAAAGAGTTCCGGGGACTCTATTCAGAAAAGACGATCCTCCTTGCCGTCCTGCTCCAGCTCTTCATCGCGCTTTTCTCATCGTTTCTGATGGTCGGGCTCACATCGATGTACGATCCCACATCGCTCTCGAAATATTCGCACTTCCGCTACGATGTCGCGTACGCGGGAAATGAATCCCCGCTGCTCGGAGATCTGGAGAATAGCCAGGACTTCCGGGTGCACCGGATGGATCTCTCGACAGCGGTCGAACTGCTCAAAGAGCGGAGACTCGCTGCCGTGGTGTATGCCCCCGGCACCCTTCCTGACGCGGACGAGCCGGTGAAACTCACGCTCTATACCCTCGCAGACGATCTCCAGGGTGCGGTCGTTGACGTGAAGTTAAAAGCGGTCTTTCTCAAATACGAAGGGGACTTACGGACGAGCCGCGCCGGCCGTCTCGATGTAACACCCATACCGGTCCAGATCCCGACCTCATCCGGCAGTACGAGCTTCTTCGAGTTTGTGTACGGGCTTTTGATCCCGCTCCTTGTCTTCATGCCGGGGATCATCTCTGCCGCGCTCATCATCGATCTCATCACCGAGGAGTACCAGCACGAAACCCTAGAGACACTCATCTCCACGCCAGTCACCTTTGCCGAGATGGTATGGGGCAAGGTGCTCGCCTGCGTGCTGCTCGTCCCGCTCCAGGCAGGGGCGTGGATCATCCTTCTTGCCAGCAACGGGATTACCATTGAAAATCCCGGTCTCATCGTTCTCCACGTCACCCTTGCATCGCTCCTGTTGATCCTCATCGGGGCGATGGTGGCCCTGCACTACCGGGAGCGGACGGCGGCGCAGTTTGTCTTTTCGACCGCCCTTGTCGTCATCCTCCTCTTTGTGCTCGCCCTGCCCGGAAACCCGCTTAACCTGATCGCCCGGCTCTCCGTGGGAACGGCGGGTACAGAGCGGTGGATCGTCCTTGGTGCAGTGAGTCTTGCCGTTCTCGCGCTCGGGTACGCGATGCAGAAGTATGCCGGAAGGGCCGGGCAGGAACTTCATGCGGGATAAGGATTTAAAAAAAAGAGCGGGACCGGTCACTGCATCGAGTAGAGATTCTGGTCGATGACCTTGTAGACTTTCCCGGCGGTCGTCACCCAGACCTCGCATTGGTCGCCGGTCCTTGTTCCCTGAACAATCAGCTCGTCGCCACGCTTGGGCTGGAGGCCGCCGTCCATGAGCTGTTCGGTGATGGTACCATCAGAACGGGTGACTTTCATCGTGACGTTCTGGACAAAAATTTCGCCGGGGCCGCCATTGTACAACAGGTGGATCTGGCTCGTCGGCCGGTCTTTGGTCAGCTCAAGGTCCACCATCAGATTTGGGGGCAGCGAGACGACGGATTCGAATGTGGTGGTGACCTCTGCCACCGGAGGGGTGGTTGCAGGCATCGTTGCCGTGACCGTTGTGGCGACGGGTTTAATCTCAGCCTGGGTCGGACTCGTGCACCCGGCAAAAAGCGCACAGAAAAGAAGCACGATACACGTGGCAGCGATTGTTGTGTATCTCATGAATAACCTTTCATTTTTTGATATTTCTGATTTGCGTATAGAATTACAGCGCCGATGGCCCGAAAATCCAAAATAAAACCCGGCCATTTTTGTGCAGGGAACAGGGAAAATCCCTTAACATCCCCGGAAAGAACAGTTAAATTAAAAAGGACACCCGGATTAAGTTAACGTATCAGGAGTATGAGGAATGTTCTGTCCAAAATGTGGAAAAGAGACTGATGCGTCCGGACAATTCTGCCAGTGGTGCGGGGCACCGATCGAAGCTGCCCCCCTTGGGCCGGCGGCAGTCGCTTCTCCCGAGGTTGACGAAGCTCCCGATGTCGGCGTCTATGCCGGCCTTGGACGGCGGTTCGTTGCGTTTATCATAGACTTTATTCTTATTGCCCTGTTCGGGATCATTGCGGTTGCATTTTTCAACCAGGCAAACGGGATCATGTACCTGTACTATCTCGTGGTCTCCCATGCGCCGATCGCCTCGCTGACCGACGCGGGAACGCCAATTGCCGCTCTCGGACCCATAGTTGCTGCCGTCGGTATCCTTGTGATCGTTGTCCCGTGGCTCTACTACGCGGGCTTTGAATCCTCGCGGGGACAGGCTACTCCCGGGAAAGTCCTGATGCGCCTTGAGGTGACCGACCTTGAAGGCAACCGGATCTCCTTTGCCCGGGCAACGCTGCGGTTCTTTGGGAAATTTATCTCGACGCTGATCATCTTCATCGGATTTTTGATGATCGGCCTCACCAAAAAGCGGCAGGGTCTTCACGACAAGATCGCCGGCTGCCTCGTACTCCTTCAGGATTAAAAACTTTTTTTGCTTTTTAGTGCCCCGCTTCATGGGGGCTACCGCTTTGCGCTGGTTTGCATACATCCATTTTTCAGGATCTCCCACAGCCTTGAGGGGGCCTGATAAAAAAGCGCGGTCACCGGTACCGCAACTTGATCCCGAGCAGGACGAGGATCAACACGAGCGAGATGCCGTTTGCCGCGATGATGGGGAGGGCGTTTGTCCAGACCCCGTACACGAACCAGAGGAAGACACCAACCGCATAGAGCACGAGCATGGAAAGGGAGATGTCTTTTGTCTCCTTCAGCCTCCAGCTCCGTATGACCTGCGGGATATATGCGACGGTCGTGAGGGTTCCGGCAATAAAACCGACGATTGTGATGGAGTCCATCATGTTTTCCTTACACACATGGGGCATCTGCTCTTTTATACCGGGTGGGCCTGCGGGGGGTGAACGCCACAACGAATGCGTCACTCAAGCGCGCCCCGCGCAATTCCTCCGGCATCACGCCAGGCCGGGTTCCGGTGAAAACTGATCGGCGACCACCAGCCAGCGGCCACCCTGCTTTATGAGCGTGAACATGTCGCGGCCCTGCATTGCAACATCCTGTCCTCCAAGAGTAAACCGCATGGTAAAGAAGTATGTGAGCACAGCGCAGGTGCCCCGACAGAAGAACCTGACCCGGTGGCCGGTCTCGTTCCATTCGTGGATTTTTGCCGCCTCCACAAATCCCCGCCACCCGGCCACATAGGCATCGCGGCCTTCGAGCCGGCCCGGGGTGGTGGGGGCGATTGCCACCGCGTCCGGGTGGATGTACCGGCCAAATGCCGCTTCGTCCCAGGTTTCTATCCAGAGCCGGTTCATCTCCCTGACAGTCGCGATCACTTCGTCTGCACGTGCTATGTCATCCATGCGTCTCACAATCACCATAGACTGCAGACAGGTAAAAACACCATGGGCCGCACAGGGTGAAAGTGCCCACTCATTTCAGCACACGAAGTATAAGGTAAAAACGGCTGGAGTGGTCTGCAGATCAGCAGTGGACCCGGGGGAAATGCTGCCGGGTAGTCGCATCGACGTCCGCGAGCCACCCTGCCCGTTCCGCGTCCGTGCTGGTCACAACCACCGTAAACATGCGCCGGTGAAAGGCCCGGACCCCACAGAAAGAGAAGATGCACCTGCCCCAGAGTGTTTCCAGCGGGTCGCCAAAGACTTTCTCTTCCCGCTCCTTTGGGGTATTTGCAGTGTTGAAGACAAGGGATGCCTGTGCCTTGAGAAGACCGGCCGGGATACCCTCGCCGTTGTCACCGTCAATAAACCGGTACGCGACGCCGGGCCGGATAACCCGGTCGATCCACCCTTTAAGGATCGCGGGCGGCTGTCCCCACCAGTCGGGATGGACAATGACAATACCCTCCGCTTCCCGGATCTCCCGACAGTGCTGCGCAACGAGCGGGTCAAGCGGTGCGTCCCGGGGGATCTCATCGTACGGCAGCACCGGATCAAACCTCTCGGCATAGAGATCGTGAAAATATACTGTATGGCCGTGGCTTGTAAGCGCCGTTACAACAGTACCGGCAATAGCATGATTGAAACTTCCCTGGCGGGGGTGGGCAAGAATGACCGAGACTATCACGGCAGCACCGTCCCGATCCCCTTGAAAAACGTGTAACAGAAGACGCCGTCCGGTTCGCAAGTACGGTTCAGGTCTGCGATGCCCTGCTCCCATTCGGCTGGTGTCATCAGCTCTCTGGAGAGCACAGTATCCCGGACTCCTTCGACCATCGCGGTGAATGTCTGTCGGGTGAACCCCTCGACAAGCGCCGGCCGCATGGCATCGACATACACCATCTTCGGTAATACGTGCACATCCCCGTACCCGGCCTGCACAAGCAGCGGGTAGAGTTCCCGGCCAATAAGGGCGTTTCCCCCGGCCTCCCGCTGGAGACGGACAAGGCACCGGATTGCTTTGTTTGAATAAGCACTATCTGGATGGAAATACGCTGAACCGTGATCGCCTTCGATGACCGTAATCGTCCCGCCCGGCCTTATGAGGGGACGCAGTACTTCAAGCGCCCGCACCGGATTGGCGAGGTGTTCGAGCACGAAACAGACGAAGACGTGATCGAAACTCTCCGGTGCGAACGGGAGGCTGAAGAGGTCGCCGGCCTGGAAGGTTACATTAGTGATCCCTTCGGCACGCACCCGTGCCTCCGCACGCCGGATCGAGTCCGGGGAGATATCGACAGACGTGATCTCTGCGTCGGGGCTGTTCTTTGCAAGGATAACCGTCTGGGCGCCGGTCCCGCAGCCGGCTTCGAGCACCCGGCTCCCGGCCGGGTACCGGGTATCGCCATGGAGAAGGGGGGTCAGGGTCCGGGCCTGGTCGCCCAGCCGTTCCGCTTCCCGCTCCGAATACCCATGGACATAGTCTCCCCCGTTCATATGCATCTGCCCGGGTACCTGTGCAGTTTCCCCGCTATAAAAGTGCGGCGCTTCCGAAAAGAAAACCTCAATATCTGACTACGTACTCCCCCCATTCCGCTGATCATGCCGTGTCCCGCTCTCCCGATGCAATCCTGACCTCTTTAAAGTGCGGAGGGTAAAAGATCCTTCCTGAAACCCGCAGCGGATCGGAAAAGATGATGACACCGTCCTCTTTTTTCACGGTCACGATGTACGAATGGTACCGCAACCGTTGCACTTCCGGGAGGGCAGAACAGGAGGCGACCTCTTTCTGGCTCGTATTCATGAATTTTTGGTAGCTTGTCGGGTCGGTCAGCCCAAGGCCGATCCGGTAGTCCCGTGCCGTCCAGGCATCGCCGCTGTCGTAAATTGCAAGCCACCGCAGCGGGTTCACCTGCGGGATCGCCCACATTGTGCCGCGAAGCGCCGGCCGGGATGCAAGGAACGCGATGAACCGGACAAGCAGGAACAGAACAAGGATCGCCCCGTAAGCGACCATCCCTTCCGTGAGAGTGACGACCCCCAGTGCTATCCAGATCAGGAAAAAGAGACTAACCGCCATTAAAAATATGCTCGGGCCCGGGAGGATAAAAAGCGCATATTTTTTGTCGGAAACCGGAGCGAGGAGCGGGAGGCCGGGCGTTGCCGGGAGATCCATGGCGATGTGCAGGAACGCGCCTGCGAGCACCACAGCAAACCCGGCAGGGCCGGCGCGGACGAGGACCGACGGACTGACGAGCCCTGCAAGAGTCGCAAGGGCGATACCGGCATATGCGAGGACTGACATCACGACCACGCCCCCGAGACTGTGGGCGATCCCGCCGTGGATAAAGAGGTAGAGCGACGGGTGCCTGTCGGAGATGAGGGAAAAGAGCACGTCCGCATCGATGATCACGGCACCGATGACTGCAAACGGAATAAACTGCGGGAACCCGAGAACGTAAGCGAGGATGGCCGCAACAAGCGCGTGAGTAAGTGAGTCCACACGATCCGTTTGCCGGCGGATCTACAAAAGGCTGCCCGTCTTAAAACAAAGCGCCAACAGACCCGATCGTAACGGGGGACTTGCACCGGCACCACCGCTCCTGCCTTCGAATGCCAAACTGGCAGAAATGATAGATATAACCCGGAGGTTACATCACCGGAAAGTACTCAAAACCCGGGCGATAAAATATAGCATTATCAGGGAGTGTAAAACCGGGTATGACACTGCCATCAGTCTGCCATCACAATTACATGGAGAGGACCGGGGCTCTTGTCCTGATCGTTCTCTGTATCGTCTCGGTCCTTGCGGCCGGGTGCATGGGTGCCGGCACGACTCCCCCCTCCCCGGCGGCCGCAAATGCCCTTTCGCCATTTGTCACGCCATCAGGATACCCGGCTACAAAATTATCCTTTGACCCCATTGTCGGCATCTGGAAGAGCACAGGCTCCACGAACCAGTTCCAGATCGTTTTCGATGTAAATGGCAAAACACAGGAGACCGATTCGAGCATCCCCAATGTGTGTTACAACGGGACGTGGATTCCTGCAGGAGACAACACGTACCTGGTAACCCGCGATACCGGGAAAAACACCCTCTGGATTCACGACGTGTCTGCCAATACAATCTACAAACAGGAAGCTCCCAGTATTGTGTATTCCCTTTACCAGGGGACCGGCACAGCAACGGGAAGCCCGACCGGAACCGCAGGGCCCTCTGCGGTCCTTTCCGGGACCGGCAACATGATTATACCTTTCACCGCGACCGAATCCGGGTTATGGGTGTTTACCCTGACATACTCAGGCCCGAGTAACTTTATTGTCTGGCTCAAGGATGACCAGGGCAACCAGCTGACTCCCCTTGCAAACAAAATCGGCATGTATTCCGGAACAAAAACCCAGAGCCTGAACACAGGAAAATATTACCTGGACGTTACGGCAAGCGGCCCGTGGACCATCCGGGCCTCGGTATCGTAACACCATTCCTCTTTTTTGTTCTGACGATGCGTAACCATTCACGCACAAGAAGAGCCTCCCCTGTGAGCCTTCAATGATATCGGGTTCTCTTGTTTTTCGATACCGGATCACCAGGAAATAAACGTAAATATGGCTCAAATTCAGGAACAGACGTTAACTAAAAGTGACAAGGCCAGGGCCGAGATTTGAACCCGGGTCGAGGGATCCACAGCCCCTTAGGATAACCAGACTACCCTACCCTGGCAGATGTTCCAGTTAACTTGGTTGTGAACTCTGATTAATTTAACTCCCT
>Ga0181529_10003259_pt1 | contig 18624 bp, 14 predicted proteins | sample PEATcosm2014_Bin_36_FD_119763 | JGI IMG/M metagenome (GOLD analysis project Ga0181529, IMG submission 119763) | Peatland microbial communities from MTU Mesocosm Facility, Houghton, MI, USA - PEATcosm2014_Bin10_30_metaG | ecosystem: Environmental > Terrestrial > Soil > Wetlands > Peat | place... | reverse complement strand
GCTTCTGCGCCTCGCGAATGAACGCCATCAGGGCGTCGAGCTTGGCGTGGTACCAGAATCCGTAGTAGACCATCTCGGCCACTTCCGGAGCCAGGCGGTCGCGCAGGTGCATCAGGTCGCGGTCGAGCGTCAATTGCTCGACCACGCGATGGGCGGCGTAGAGGATCGTCATGCCGGGCGCCTCGTACACGCCGCGGCTCTTCATGCCCACGAACCGGTTCTCGACCATGTCGATCTGGCCCACGCCATTGCGGCCGCCGATCTCGTTCAAGCTGGCCACGACCTCGAACGCGCTGAGGCGCTTGCCGTCGACGCTCACCGGCACGCCGGCCTCGAAGCCGATCTTCACCTTCTCGATCTTGTCCGGCGCCTTTTGGGGCGAGACGGTCATGCCGAACTCGACCAGCTCCACGCCGTTCTGCAACAGGTCTTCCAGCTTGCCCGCCTCGTAGCTGATGTGCAAGCAGTTTTCGTCGGAGCTGTAGGGCTTGGCGACCGAGGCCTTCACCGGGATCTTTTTCTGCTGGCAATAGGCGATCATGTCGGTGCGGCCGGGAAACTTTTTCCGGAACCGTTCGATGCGCCAGGGGGCGACCAGCTTGACGTTCGGATCGAGTGCTTCGGCGGCCAATTGGAAGCGGCACTGATCGTTGCCCTTGCCGGTAGCCCCGTGGGCGTAGGTATCGGCCCCGACCTCGCGGGCGACTTGCAGGCAGACTTTCGAGATCAGCGGCCGGGCGATCGACGTGCCCAGTAGATACATGCCTTCGTACTTGGCGTCCCATTGCAGCACAGGAAAGGCGAAGTCGCGACAGAGCTCCTGCCGGGCGTCGACGATGCGGGCAGACTTGGCCCCGATGTTCCGCGCCTTTTGCAGAATCGCCTCGCGATCCTCGCAGGGCTGGCCGAGGTCGACGTACACGGCGTGGACGTCATAGCCCTCGTCCATCAGCCAGCCGAGAATGACCGAAGTATCCAGTCCGCCGGAATAGGCGAGAACGCAGTTTGCCATGGTTAGGGCTCGTGGGTTGGATTTCTGATTACGGAATGGGGTTCGCTAATATTGACGGCCGATTCGCGATCAAGGTTCGGCAGCCACTTTGGGATGTGTGCCAAGCGTCAATTAACAACTAACTCAAGAACCTCGCATTTTCGTGAATGATCCCCCGCCCGGCAAGGGGGCCGCCGGAAATGCGGGCCGAAGACCCTGCCGCTTGCCCAGCCCCGGGCATCGCCTGGGGGACGCGGGAAAGGGCGAGTTTCGTACTCGACCCAATCATCGCAAGTTGGTCGGGCGTGAGCGTCACCATTGCAGATGGGAACACAGCCGCGGAGCGGCGGTAGCCACTAGCCAGGGGCGCCAAGCCCCTGGGAACAGTCGCGTTTATCGTATTGTTGAGCCCCGTCGGGGCGCGAGAGGCATCTGCCGCCCCTCGGGGGCTTCCACCGCACAAAAATACTCTCGATTCCAGGGGCTTGGCGCCCCTGGCTATTGACTAACGCCCTTCCGGGGCTTCTTCTCGCCAGGCTCCCTGCAATCCTGACGCTCACTCGCCGGCCGGCCCACCGGACAGATGCTCGCTCGCCCCTGCGTCAGGAGTCTCTTACGCCAGGGCGATTTAAGGCTGCCGGGAAAACTTGCCGTTCGTGGTTGCAAACCGGACGACACAACATTAGGCTAACGGGTGTAGCGTGACCCTTGTGCGGCCTGCGGTCGATCGGCTCTCCCGCCCAAGAAATACTCCCCTCTTGCATCCTTCCCCACGAGATGCCCACCATGACCCAAAGCCAACATTCCCGCCGTGATTTCCTGAAGAAGTCGCTCGTCGCCGCGGCTGCCGGCAGCACGATACCGTACGTTGGTTGGAGCCAAAAAGCCTTTGCCAACTCCTCGGCCAACGACCGGCCGAAGATGGGCTGCGTCGGCGTGGGAGGCCAAGGCTGTTGGGACGCCCACCAACACGTCGACTTCGCCGACATCGTGGCCGTCTGCGACGTCGACTCGAACCATGCCGAAGCCGCCAAGCACGATCCGAACTTGGGCAAGGGCAAGGCGGACATTTACCGCGACTATCGCAAGGTGCTCGATCGCCAGGACATCGACGTGGTGAGCATCGCCACGCACGACGTGTGGCACGTGAAGATCGCCATCGAGGCCCTCCAGGCCGGCAAGCACGTCTTCTGCGAAAAACCGTTGACGCTCACGTTGGAAGAAAACCAACTCATCCGCAACGCGTGCAAAAAATACAACAGTCGAGTGTTCATGGTCGGCACGCAGCAGCGGAGCACGCAAGAGCTGTTCCTCCGCGCCATCAACATGGTGCAGAAGCGGCTTTTGGGCGACATCCGCAAAATGACCGCGGGCATCAATACCTGTCCGACCGGTGGACCGTTTCCAAAGGTCGCACCGCCAAAGGAACTCGATTGGGACTTCTGGCTCGGCCAGGCGCCGAAGGTCGAGTACATCAAAGAACGCTGCCATAGCAACTTCCGTTGGTGGTACGAGTATTCGGGCGGAAAGTTCACCGACTGGGGCGCGCACCACGTCGACGTGGCCATTTGGGCCCTCCAGCGCGATCGGCAGGGCACCGGGCCCGTCGAAATCGACGGCACCGACGCCAAGCATCCGATTCCCTTAAAGGACGGCTACCCGACGCGGGACGACTGTTACTACACGTCGCACGATTTTGCCATCAAGTGCAAGTTCGCCGATGGCGTCGAGCTCGTGGTCGATAGCCGCAGCCCGAACGGCATTCTCTTCGAGGGGACCAAGGGCCGGCTCTTCGTCGACCGCGGCAAAATCACCGGCAAGCCGATCGAAGAGCAGTGGGACAAGGGACAGTTCGGGCCCGACGACTTGACGCGCCTCTACAAAGGCAAGCCGTTCGAAAGTCACAAGCAGAACTTTTACCGCTGCATTCGCGAAGGCGGGCTCACGGTCTCCGACGTGTTCAGCCACGTGCAGACCATGAATATCTGTCATTTGTGTACGATTGCCGCGCGACTGGGCCGGACGATTCATTGGGACCCGCAGGCCGAGAAGATCACCGGCGACGATCAGGCCGCGGCCTTTTTCGCCCGGCAGCAGCGGCCGGGGTTCGAGATTCCGAAGGTGTGAACGGGGAGAGAGAAGAGGGGAGAGAGAAGAGGGCGTGAAACGAGACGCCGACGTCTTCCGACTAGCCGGCCCTCACCCTAACCCTCTCCCAGAGGGAGAGGGGGCATGCGGTACGCTAGCCCTCTCCGCAGTGCGAGGGGACATGAAACAGCACAACACGGATCAGAAAGGACATGCGATGCCCCGCAGCCACTATTCCCGGCGTGATTTTCTGAAGAAGTCGGTTGCCGCGGGCAGCGCAATCCCCTATTTCGCCTGGAGCCAGCCGGCATTTGCCAATGCGGCCGCCAATGATCGGCCAAAACTCGGCTGCATCGGCCTGGGCGACCAGGGCTCCGGCGACGCCCTGCAACATGCGGTGTTCGCCGACATCGTGGCCGTCTGCGATGTCGACGCCCGTCATGCCGAGCGTGCCAAGATTCACTCCGGCATCGGCAAAGGCAAGGCCGACTCCTACGGCGACTATCGCAAAGTGCTGGATCGCCCCGATATCGACGTGGTGAGCATCGTTACGCCCGACCATTGGCACATCAAAATCGCCATCGAGGCTCTGCAGGCGGGCAAGAACGTCTTTTGCCAAAAGCCGCTGACGCTGACGCTCGAGGAAAGCCAACTGATTCGCAACGCCTGCAAGAAGTCGAACAAGCTCTTCATGGTCGGCACACAGCAGCGAAGCATCCGCAACCAAATGCTCCGCGCCGTCAACATGGTGCAGAAAGGGATTTTGGGCGACATGCAGCGGATCACCGCCGGAGTGAACGCCGGTCACGTGGGCGGACCGTTTCCGAAGCTGGCCCCGCCCAAGGAACTCGATTGGAACTTCTGGCTCGGCCAGGCGCCGAAGGTCGAGTACATCAAAGAGCGTTGTCACAGCAATTTCCGCTGGTGGTACGAGTATTCGGGCGGAAAGTTCACCGACTGGGGCGCCCACCACGTTGATATCGCCACCTGGGCCATCCAGCAGGATAAGGAAGGCATGGGACCGATCGAGATCGACGGCACCGACGCCAAACATCCGATCCCCTTGAAGGACGGCCATCCTACGCGGGATGACTGTTACTACACCTCGCACGATTTCGCGGTCAAGTGCAAGTTTGCCGGCGGCATCCAGATGATCGTCACCAGCCGTGGCGATAACGGTATTTTGTTCGAGGGCACGAAGGGCCGCATCTTCGTCAACCGCGACAAAATTACCGGCAAGCCGATCGAACAACACTGGGACAAGGGCAAGTTCGGGCCGGACGACCTTACGCGTCTCTACAAGGGCAAGCCCTTCGAGAGCCACAAGCGGAACTTCTACCGCTGCCTGCGCGAGGGCGGGCTGCCCGTCTCCGACGTGTTCAGCCACGTGCAGGCGATCAACACTTGCCATCTGTGTGCGATTGCCGCGCGGCTCGGGCGGGTGATCCATTGGGACCCCAAGGCCGAGAAGATCACCGGCGACGACCAGGCCGCCGCGTTTTTCGCCCGCCGGCAACGCCCGGGTTTCGAAATTCCCAAGCTGTAAACCGAGGACGCCGAAAGGAACTACGATGATTGAACACGGCAATTCCCGCCGCGATTTTCTCCGCCAGACGGCCAGCGCCGCGGCCGCCGGTTTGGCCGCACCCTACTTCTTTACCAGCACTGCCGCGCAAGCCGCGGAAAAGCACGATAAGCCCACCGTGGCCTCCATTGGCGTGGGCGGACGCGGCTCGGAAATCGGGCGCCAGGCCGCTGAACTGGGCCATCTCGTGGCCTGCGCCGACGTCCACCTGGGCAATGCCCACGGTTTTGCCAAGTTCGTAAAGAGCAAGTGCCAGGTTTACCAGGACTACCGCAAGCTGCTGGAGCGGAAAGACATCGAGGCCGTCACGATCGGCACGCCCGACCATTGGCACGTCAAGATCGCCATCGACGCCATGAAGGCCGGCAAGCACGTCTACTGCGAGAAGCCGCTGACGCTGACCCTCGACGAAGGCAATCTGGTTTGCGCCGCAGTGAAGAAGTACAAAAAAACCTTTCAGGTGGGCACGCAGCAGCGGAGCGAATGCAACAACTACTTTCTCAAGGCCGTGGCCATCGCCCACAGCGGCCGGCTGGGCAAGAAACTGCACGCGACCAGTTCGGTAGGCACGGCCGGCTCGCGTGGCGGAAAGAAGAGCAAGGACGTCGGCCCGTTCCAAACGGCGACTGCGCCGGCGGAGCTCGACTGGGAAATGTGGCTCGGTCAGGCCCCCAAGGTGCCGTTTTGCCCCGAGCGGCTTGGCTGGGACTTCCGCTGGTGGTTCGAGTATTCCGGCGGTCAGGTGACGGACTGGGGCGTTCATCACACCGATATCGCGTTTTGGGCACTGGCCGGCAAAGACGGCCAAATTGTCGAGGCCGACCCCAAGAGCAGCAAGTTCATTCACGTCCAACGTGAGAAGGTCCGTGATTTTCTGCTGGGCAAACTGCCGGCGAAAGACATGCCCTTGGCCTTCAACGTGGTCCGCGAGTTCGACGTCGATTTACATCTTTCCACCGGCAACACCATCAAGCTCATCAGCGGTCCGGAAGAGCTGCTGCTGGAAGGCGAGAAGGGGAAGCTTCGCGTCAATCGCGGCAGCTTGACCGGCAAGCTGGTCAAACAGATCGACGCCGATCCCAAGGCAAAGGCGGAGATCGAGGCCCTGATGACTGAGATTTACGGCGGCAGCCTGCCGGCCAAGCATTTGGGCCACATGCAGAACTTTTTCGACTGCATCAAGAGCGGCAAGCAGCCGATCGCCAACGTGTTCGAGCACGTCCGCGCGGTCAACGCCTGCCATCTGGCCAATATCGCACTGCTGCTGAATCGCAAAGTCCGGTGGGATCCCAGTGCGAAGCATTTCATCGGCGACGCCGAGGCCAACGCCCTGCGCAAGCGTAATGAGCGCAAGCCGTACGTGATCACAGTGTGAAGCGGGGGCCATGCGAGATAGTGTAGCGGGCGGGCTTGCCCACCGTGCTGGAAGGCCGAACAACACGGCGGGCAAGCCCACCCGCTACACATCCTGTTGCGTGCCCGCTCTCGCGCACAGGCAACAAACGTTGGGGGGCATGGGCAATTCTTGGCTCCGTCCTATAATAGCTGTCCTGACCCCTGAACCCTGGCCCCTGAACCCTGTTCCGCATGTCCTTTTGGCAAAAAAAAGTCGTCCTGGTCACCGGCGGCTCCAGCGGCTTGGGGCTCTCGATCGCCGAAGGATTCGTCACCGCCGGCGCCCGAGTGGCCATCGCCGGGCTCGAGGCCGACGCTGTTGAGCAGGTGACCGAACGGATGCGGGCCGCCGGCCACGACGTGCTCGGCGTGCAGGCCGACATCACCCGGCAAGAAGACGTCGATCGTCTGATCACCCAGACCGTGGACTATTTCGGACGGCTGGACGTGTTAGTAAACAACGCGGGCCGCTCCATGCGCGGCAAGGTGCTCGACACCACGCCGGAGCAGTTCCGCGACTTAATGGAGCTTAACTTGATCGCGTTGGTGCGTTGCACGCGGGCCGCCGTACCGCACCTGCTCCAGCAGCGCGGCCACGTGGTCAATATCGGCTCGCTGGCGGCGAAGTCGGCCGCCCGCTGGGTCGGCGCGTATCCGGCCACGAAATTTGCCGTGGCGGCCTACTCCCAGCAGTTGCGGCTGGAGCTTGGCCCCCAAGGGCTGCACGTGCTGCTGGTCTGTCCCGGCCCAATCCAGCGCAAAGACGCGCGGTTATATCCGCTGGCCGGGTTAGAGTACGTGCCCGAGAGCGCCCGAGCGCCCGGGGCGGGGGTGCAGGTGCGGGCGATTCCGCCAGAACAGTTGTCCCGGGCGATTTTGCGGGCGTGCCAGCGTCGCCAAGCGGAACTGGTCATTCCCGGCAAGGCCCGGCTGCTGTTTGCGCTGTCTCAGCTATGGCCCAGTCTGGGCGATTGGATCGTACGGCGGAAGAGTGGCTAGCGGCCGCTGGCACTGGCGTCCCGCCAGCACGAGTAGGTTATGCTTTAGCATAACATCTTAGCCGTTACGGTATTTCGTTATGCTGAAGCATAACCTACGGGTTTGCGAACAGGTTGGGTGGCTCTAGCGTTTCGCCAGTGCTCCGCGAAGACCGGGCAGAATCCTGATGCCACCCCACGGCAGCGGCCAAACAGGCCATATTTCCCTATTTGACCGCGGCGTCATCTATCGCGGGAATGGCCCCCCCTTGCCAGCCGCGTGGGGTTTTGGCACGATAAGTAGCGGTATTGGGGAGGTCCCGTGCCTGTGGCTCCCGCCGAACTGTTGTCGGTGGGCATCCGGTGTTAACCACGGTCCACTAACCACGATCGCGGCCAGCCATGTCGATGTTCGAAGATAGTCGCTACCGTTGGCGAGAAACCTACTTCGTGCTCTTCGATGCCAAGAAACGGCCGAAGCTCGCCAACGTGACCAAGACGCTCAGCGCGCTGAACAAACACTTCCAGTTGACCAACCAAAACGCCGATGATGAGGGTCTGGTCGATTCCGTCACGCTGATCTCGCCCGACGACTACGCCGCGTTGGACATCTGCTACACGGCCGGGCCGGAGGTCCTGGAACAGGGGGCCTCATTGGTCGAAGATCTCAGGAAGGCGGGCGCCGACGTCCTGCCGCCGGTCCCTTGGGAGCGCATCAAGCAGTACGACGGTCGTTTTGACGTTCTGCACTTCGAGCAAGTCCCCGAGGACGTTGAAGACGGCGCCGAAGAAGACGGCATGCTCGATCCCAGCGCACTGCTGATCGCGCTCGGGGCCTTGGCCAGGCTGGTCAGCGGCGTCGCCATTGACCCTCAAGCGGGAACTTTCTTAACAGAGGAATAATCCGCGTGTCACAGCCGCCCTCGGCTGTGAAGTTATTTGCCCAGCCGAGGGCGGCCGTGCTACAAAAACTATTTTGCCCAGCCGAGGGTGGCTGTGGCACACGAGTAAAGACAACCATGCTTGCTAAGGACATCAAACGAGGTACCATCGTCAACTATCAGGGCGCGCCCTGCGTGATCGAAGTAATCAACGTGCAAAGCCCCTCCGCCCGCGGCGCCGCCACGTTCTACAAATACCGGGCGCGAAACCTGATCACCAAGCAAAAAGTCGACATTACCCTCCGCGGCGGCGAATCGCTGGCCGAGGCCGACTTCCAGAAGCGGCCGATCAAGTTTATGTACGCCGATCCGGCCGAGGTCCATTTCCTGGACGAAGGCAACTACGAGCAATATGCCCTGCCCTGCGGCGACTTGCAGGAAGAAATGCACTATCTCACCGAAAATCTCGAAGGCTTGCAGGCCCTCATCTATAACGACCAGTGCGTGGGCATCCAGGTGCCGTTGACGGTAGAATTGAAAGTGGTCCAATGCGATCCGGGCATCAAGGGCGCTTCGGCCACGGCGCGGTCCAAGCCGGCGACCCTGGAGACCGGCTTGATCATCCAGGTGCCCGAATACCTGAGTGAAGGCGAGCGGGTCAAGGTGGACACCCGCACCGGCGAGTATTTGTCCCGGGCGTAGCTGATAGCGGAAAGGCATTCCATGCCGCAGGCCATCGTCGATCCGGAAGAACTGAGGCAATTCGCCCTGAGCCTCAAGAAGTTTAGCGGCGACGTGCAGGAGCGGATCACGTCGCTGGGCGGACAACTGTCTTCCTTGGAGCGCAGTTGGCGCGACCAGGAGCAGAAGAAGTTCGCCGAAGAGTTCCAACAGCAGATCCTGGCCCTTACCCGTTTCCTCGAAGTCGTCGATCGCCACGTCCCTTACCTGTTGCGCAAAGCGGCGATCATCGAGGAGTACCTGCAACAGAGGTAGTCGGACACCATGGGCAGGGCCGCCCGCGTCACATCGATCGGCGTCTTGGACATCACGGCCGTTGCCGTGCAGCGCTTCCGCGCCGAGGCCGCCATGGTGCTGGACGAGTTGCAACTCCAGATGCAGCGGTCTCTGGAATGGATTCGGCACGACCGCAAGGACTATTGGGCCGAGGAGTTGCGCCGTAGTTGGGAAGGCCTCTCCGCCGCCCGCGTCCAGTTGCAGCAGGCCCAAGTCTCGCGCCGCATTGCCGGGCGCGAGCCGGCCTGCATCGACGAAAAACGCGCCCTGGAACGGGCAAAACGTCGCCTGGAAACGGCCGAACAAAAGGTGCAAGCCGTCAAACAATGGACGCAGGTCGTCGAGCGCGCCGCCGACGAGTTTCAGCAGAGCCGGACCCAATTTTCCACCTGGCTCGACACCGATTTGGTGCAGGCCGTCGCCGCCCTGAAGCGGATGAGCGCGTCTTTGGAAAGCTATACTTCCCTGGGGACGGCGGCGGTTTCCGGCGCACCCCCCCCTCCCGTGGTGGGTGCCGCTCCAGAGGCGGCGGCGGTTCCCAAATCGCCGCCTGCGGACGGCGCTTTGCCGGCCGCGGCGGATGGCGAGACGAAAGAACCCCGCCCATGAGGAACGCCGACCTAAATGCCAGCGCGGCGAAACTCGAGTTGGCGTTGAAAACCTTTCGGACGACGTTTGCGGCCGTCGATCCGCAATGGACCGACGCGGCCCGACGCGACTTTCAAGAGACCTACCTGGAGCCGATGGAACCGAAAGTGAAAAACATGCTTCAGGCCATTACCCGTCTGGCTGGCGTGCTCGCCGGCGCGGAGCGTCAGTGCGGCTCTGATTGAGGTGCAGCGATGAGTGACGCTCCTTCGCCCGAAATGCCGCGCCGGCTGTTGAGCGATCTCTGTCGGCTGGTGGCCGATCGCGCGGCGGTCGAAGGGCAGATCGAGGCCGGCTTCGACGCCCGAAACGCCGCGGCGGAGAAGGAGTCGCAAGAGGCCCGAGCCCGGTTCGACGAGCGCTATCACCGCGAGAAGACCGCGACGGAAGAGAAATACGCCTCGGCACGCGCGGCGGCCGCGGCCAAGTTCGAGTCCGAACACGGCACGCTTGAGAAGGAATACGAAAAGGTGCGGGCGGAAGTGCTCGCCCGATTTACTGCCGATCAGCAGGCCGCCGAGCAAGCGGCGCAGGACGCGCATTGGGAAGCGGTAGAAAACTCCGATGCGGCCCGGGGTGGTTTGAATCTCCCTTTGAAAGAGATTTTCGCCGGGCTGGATAGCCGTTGGCACGAGTTGGAAAGCATCCACCAGCAAGCCGTGGCGTTGCTCGAGCAACGGGGGCACTGGGACGAGTTTCCCGAGGCTTCGCCGCCTAGCGTGATTCTGGAAGAGCAGCCGGGCCGGCGATTCTGCCACGCCCTGGAGCAGGCCCAGGCTCAACTGCGCACGCTTTCCAAACAGTTTTTGCCGCAAGTATTTCGCGGCGTGCGTCCGTTGGGGATCGTGCTGCTGTTGTGGCTCCTGGCGGTCGGTCCGTCGGTGGCCATCTTCGGCTGGCAGGATTGGCATTGGGCGGCCGTAAGCGGCGGTTTTGCCGCCATCGTCGGCATCATCGCGGGCACCTGGATCCACTATGTCGCCCGACGGAAATCGGTCGAAGCCTATCTCGCCTTGCGGCGTACGCTGATGGAGGCCGGGCTCGGTCGCCCGGGCGTTTTGGAGGCCGCCAAGGCCGAGTGCCAGCGGCTGGACACGATCATTACCCAGCGTCACCGGACCCAAACGCGCAAGGCCGACGAAGAGTTTGCCGCGGCGAAGGCACGCATCGAGCGGCGCAAGCAGATCGACATGCAGCGGGCCGAAGCCACGTATCCCAAGCGGCTGGCCGAACTGGTCGCCTGGCGTGACCGCGTGCAGGCCGAGATCGAGGCCAAGTATCCCCCGCTCATCGAACAGATCGAGGAGCGTTACCGGACCGAATCCGAGCGGCTCAATGCGCGTGATGCCCAGACGATGGAAGAAAGCCGCGAGCGCTTCGAGCGCGAATGGTCCGAGATGGCCGAACGTTGGCGGACGGGCATGGAGCGGTTCCGCGCATCGGCCGAGCAACTCCAATCGATTTGCCAGGAGACGTTTCCCGATTGGAACACGGACGACTGGAGTCGCTATGCCGCGCCGACGGCCATCCCGCCGATCGTGCGCTTCGGCGGCAGTTCGATCCGGCTGGCCGAGATTAAGGGCGGTCTTCCGGAGGACGAGCGGCTTCGGCCGGCGCAACTCGATTTCACCCTGCCGGCCTTGGTGCCCTATCCGCGGCGTTCGCTGCTGTTGCTGAAAACGAACGGCCCGGGACGCGCCCGGGCGATCGACCTGATGCAAAGCGTGATGCTCCGCCTGCTGACGGCGCTGCCGCCCGGCAAGGTCCGCTTCACGATCCTTGATCCGGTGGGGCTGGGGGATAATTTCTCCGCCTTCATGAACCTGGCCGATTTCGACGAGCAGTTGGTGGCCAGCCGCATCTGGACCGACAGCGGCCACATCGAGCAGCGTTTGGCCGACCTGACGAAACACATGGAGAACGTGATCCAGGTCTACCTCCGCCAAGAGTTTCATTCGATCGAGGAATACAATGCCTTTGCCGGCGAGATGGCCGAACCGTATCGGGTGCTGGTGGTGGCCAATTTCCCGGCCAACTTTTCCGAAGCGGCCGTCGGGCGCATGAAGAGCATCGTGGCCAGCGGCGCCCGCTGCGGCGTGTTCGTGCTCATGAGCGTGGACAGCAAATTGTCCCTGCCGCGCAATTTCCAGTTGTCCGACTGGGAATCCGAGGCCATGCTGCTGCGCTGGAACGAAGGGCGTTTCGTTATCCAGCATCCCGACTTTGGTCCGCTGCCGATCGATTTCGATCCGCCGCCCGCGCCCGAGCGATTCAAAGAAATCCTGCGCACGGTGGGCAATGCCGCGAAAGGGGCGGGACGCGTCGAGGTGCCCTTCTCGCACATCACTCCCGAGGAGAAGGACTGGTGGACGGCCAATAGCAGCGCCGGCATCGACGTGCCCTTGGGCCGTGCCGGGGCCATGAAACTGCAACACTTGAACCTCGGCATCGGCACCTCGCAGCACGTGTTGATCTCCGGCAAGACCGGCTCCGGCAAGTCGACCTTGCTCCACGTCCTGATAACGAACATGGCCCTGCACTATAGTCCCGACGAAGTGCAACTCTACCTGGTCGACTTCAAGAAGGGCGTCGAGTTCAAAGCCTACGCCCGGGCCGGGCTGCCGCACGCCCGGGTGGTGGCGATCGAGAGCGAGCGGGAATTCGGTCTCAGCGTGCTCGAGCGGCTCGACGCCGAGCTGCGCACCCGCGGCGACTTGTTTCGCAAGCAGGGCGTGCAGGATCTGAAAGGTTTCCGCGCGGCCGTGCCCGAGGCCCGACTGCCGCGCATCTTGCTGATTATCGACGAGTTCCAGGAGCTGTTTGTCGAGGACGATCGGGTGGCCCAGGAGTCGGCCTTGCTGTTGGACCGGCTGGTGCGGCAGGGCCGGGCGTTCGGCATCCACGTCTTGCTCGGCTCGCAGACGCTCGGCGGTGCCTATAGCCTGGCCCGCAGCACGATCGGCCAAATGGCCGTGCGTATCGCTTTGCAGTGCAGCGAAGCCGACGCCCACCTGATCCTCAGCGAAGACAACACGGCGGCCCGGCTGCTCACCCGGCCCGGCGAGGCGATCTATAACGACGCCAACGGACTCTACGAGGGCAATCACCCGTTCCAGGTGGTGTGGTTGACGGACAGCGATCGCGACGATTTCCTGCGGCGCATCGCCGAGCTGGCGCGGCAAAAGCAGTATCCCGTGGTCGCGCCGATCGTTTTCGAGGGCAATGTCTTAGCCGATCCGGCCGATAACCGGCAACTCAAGGAACTGCTGGTTGCCCCGCGTTGGCCGGAGAGCGCGCCGACGGTGCCGGCATGGCTCGGATCGGCCGTGGCCATCAAAGATCCCACGGCGGCCGTATTCGTGCGTCAGAACGGCAGCAATTTGCTGCTGGTCGGACATCGCGAAGAGGCCGCTTTGGGCGTGATGGCGTCCTGCTTCATCAGTCTGCTGGCGCAGAGTGCAGTATTGGTCTCCCCTCTCCTTCCGGGAGAGGGGCCGGGGGTGAGGGCGGCGCCGGAGGGAACGGTTAATGATCCGATGGAAAGCGATCTCTCGCTGCCCAGCCCTCACCCTAGCCCTCTCCCGGAGGGAGAGGGGACAGAACAGCAGGCTAGCCCTCTCCCGGAGGGAGAGGGGACAGAACAGCAGGCCAGCTCTCTGCCGGTGGGAGAGGGGACCGCGGGACCGCGGTTCTACATTCTCGACGGCGTTCGGCCCGACGCCCCGGAGGTCGGCTTCTGGAACCGCTTGGCCTCCGTGGCTCCGCAGACGGTGAAGCTCTCGGGCGTGCGCGGGGCGGCTGAAATTATCGGCGAAATCGCCGCCGAGCTTGCCTTGCGCCACCAGCAGGGACAAGACGTGGCGCCGCCCATCTACCTGTTCCTCTACAACTTGGGCCGCTTCCGCGACTTGAAGAAAGAGGAAGAGTTCAGTTTCTCTTCCGGAGAAGACAAGGCCGACAGTCCAGCGAAGCAGTTTGCGGCCATTCTGCGTGACGGTCCGCCGCTGGGCATTCACAGCCTGGTCTGGTGCGACACGTTTAGCAACCTGAGCCGCATGTTGGATCGGCAGAGCCTGCGGGATTTCGAGATGCGGGTGCTGTTCCAAATGAACGCCAACGACTCGAGCAGTCTCACCGACACGCCCGAGGCCAGTCGGCTAGGCGTGCATCGGGCCCTTTTCTATGACGAGGGCCAAGGCCGGATGGAAAAGTTCCGTCCTTACGGCCTTCCTTCACCCGAGTGGCTCGCGTGGGTTAAGTCGCAGTTTGAAAAGCGGGAAGAGAGCGAGTCGTCGGGAACGTAGTCCACGCATTCTTTCATGCTTCAACACGGTTTGGAACGGCGTCTAGCGGGACGGGAGACCAGACCAAGTAGCCCTCCCCATCGAAAGCAGGTGTGAAGATATATGTCGTATTTGTGACAATCAAATCGAAGAATTCTTCCGATGGGATTTCGCCCTGTGGAAGTTGATCGCACTGTGAACACACACCCGTGGCAAAGTAATGTTCTGACTCGCGAATCATGCACTCGATCGAGTCATGATTGCCAGCATCTGCGCTGCATAGCACGTGATACACCTCATCGCCGTAACAAGAAACGCGAGACTCTCTTGGATGTTGTATTAGATGTTCGGGCCTTACAACCCAATTCTCGCAAAGCACTACAGCATCTTTGGAGGTGTACAGCCATTTATCGACAAAATCGATGAGTCCCCATATAGGAGAATCCGTCCAAGAGACAGGTTGCGCGCCGATAGCCTCACGCAATACTTCGCCTCCACAATAGGAACCGTATTCGTAAAGACAGTCCGACTCTAAATCAAGCGTTTCGAACGCAATGGCAAATATCGATCCTGTCGCCTCGGCAAAGCGGACTAGAAGTTTTCGTGTAAGCGTATGTTCCTCGGCGCCCACCGAGAGGTTCCGAAAGATTTGATTCTTTGCTTTCGCGTCGTCATCGGCCAGCGGATAGTATTTCCATTTCATGTAACGCCGCCCTCCCATGCAAGAAAAGAGAGAGGATAAAGAAAGGGGCAAAGAATAATCTATTAGAAACGCTACGCCCATCTATGCCCCGTGGCAGCTATCCCACATGATACACGGCCAATTTGCGAACGAGCGGTTCGGCGGTCGACTCCGTGACCCGCAGACGAATCTTGGTTGCCTCGACCGGCTTAAATCGTTCGATCCGCTTGTGACCGATCGACTGGCCGTGGCAAAGCTCCGTCCATTTGCCGCCGACGTAGCTGTCGATAACGTACTTGCGGATGCGTTCCCCTTTGCTGATCTGCTCCATGACGATCACGTGGTCGATCTGGGTCGGCTTCTTCAAGGCCAGTTCCACGAGCTGGCCCCGGCCGCTGGTCTCGGCAATGCTCTTGCCGAAACGCCGCCGGATTTCAGTGCCGAACTCGCGAAAGCGTTTCAAGTCGGCTTGCGGCACCAGGCCGTCGCGGTCGATGTTGGCGTTGAGGATCAAGTTGCAACCGCGGCCGACGGACCGATAGTACATCTCGACCAGTTCCGCCAGCGAATAGATTTTCGACTCGCGGTTGGGACGCCAAAACCAGTCGTGATTACGCAACGGGGCATCGCACTCGCCGGGCTGCCAAACGTGGCCGTGCGGATCGCCCGCGCCGGCTTGGCCGGACTGTGCCACCGTGCTCCACGACGGATAGGCGACTTCGCCGTTTTCGTTGCCGACCCAGCGGGTATTGCCGGCCGGACTGTCGGCCGGTCCCTGGAAAGTCACCGCATGCGGCTGGAGCCGTTTGAGGATGGGCACCAGGTCCGGTCCGCCTTTCTCCGGTGGGAGTGTGCCGCCGTCGAACCAGATGTAGGTAAACGGCCCGTAGTTGCCCCAAAGTTCGGTGACTAGCTTCTCCGCGCGCCGACTGTACTCGATCTGTCGCGGATCTTTGGGGCCGGTGGCCCCCTCGACCGTGCAGTTGTCAAAGACGTTGCAGTGGGCGTTGGCCGGCATGCTGCAATACGTGCCCGGCTGAATGCCGAATTTTCGGCACGAGGCGACATAATCGGCCACCAGGTCTCCTTTGCCCCCGCGCCACTTCGATTGGCGAACGCCGTATGGATAGGCGTCGCTTTGCCAGGAGATAAAGCCCGTGCAATGCTTGGCCACGAAAACCGTATAGCGCGCGCCCATGGCTTGGGCCGCTTTCAGCCATTGATCGGTATTGAGCTTGGCCGGGTTGTAGACGTTCGGGTCGAGGTGTCCCAGCTTCTTCCAGTTCTCTTCGCCGTTCTCGGCAAACACGGAAATGTCGAAGTGGTAGAACAATCCCAATTCCAGATCCTGCCAAGCTGCCTGCTCGGGGGTCGGTCGAGTCAACTGGGCCTTGGCCGCCTGTTCGGCTGCGGCACAACACGAGGCCATTAGCATCGCCAAGACGAGTGAGAAATAAGTTGTCGTTCGCATGGGATCGCTCCGGAGGGCATTGGTGGGCAGGAAAATAATCATACCATAAGCGAAGCGGCAAATCATCCTACCACGCATGCCGGCAAGAAAAACGCCCCTCCATTACTGCAATGGAGGGGCGTTTGGCAGTAGCGGAGATTTATGGGAAACCGTCCTAGGAAGCGCGCTTGGCTTCCCAATCGCGGCCGCCTGCTTGACGGCCGCCCTCGACCTCTACTTTTCCTTTGATGGTGTCGTCGGTCACCTTGCCGCTGTACTTGGCCGTCATTTTCTGTCCGTTGCGCTCGCGGACCACCTTGAACGAAACCGTGCCGTCCTTGTACGTGCCATCCTGAATGGCCGTCTCTTGACCATTGCGCCCGACCATGGCCCCGGTCAAGGCGTCGCCTTCCAACTTCAACTTGAGGGTCATTTCGCGCGATTGGCCGTTGCGCATCGGCACCGTCCATTTCCAGGTGCCGGTGGGATTGGGGTTGTCTGCCGCTTGGGCCAGGTACGCTACGCCGACCAACGCCAAAACGAGTGCCGCTATCGAAAGTCGTCTCATCGCAAAATCTCCCACAGCTAAAGACCAGGCGGAAGCCCGCAGGTCGCCCGGACGAGCAGACTCACCGCCGAAAAAAACTTGCACGGGCGTGCAAGGAAATTGTACGCAGCTTAGTGGTCCGCCGCACGCCCGTCAAGCAGCGCCTCTCTTCCCCCCGGATCGCGGATGATATAATGCAGCATCGGGGTACTTTCCACGAACTCTTCTCTGCGGAGCATCGAACATGAATGCAAGTTTGCCCATCGAGCCACTGCCGGAAGTCGCCGCTTTTCTGGGTCAAAGTCCGCTGGCCGGCGTGATTGGCGGCCAAGACGTCATGGCCTCCGGCGGGGCCGTGTTTTGCACCCGCGATCCCGGTTCCGGGCAACCGCTGGCGGAGGTGGCCGCCATGGGGGCCGACGACGTGGATCGGGCAGTGCAGGCGGCCCAGAAGGCATTCGACACCACCGGTTGGCCCCGGCTCAGCCCCAACGAGCGCGGCGTGCTCTTGCACCGCTGGGCCGACGCCGTGGAAAAGCGCAAGGCGATCTTGGTGCAACTCGAATCGCTCGATGCCGGCAAGATCCCCGCGCAGTGCGAATGGGACGTGCAGAATTTTGCCGACACCTTGCGGTACTACATCAACATGGCCTTGCACGTGGAACGCCGCAGTCCGCTGGCCGTTGCCGGCCACGAGGCGTGGACGGTGCGTCAGCCGTGGGGACCCTGCGGGTTTGTCTTCCCGTGGAATTTTCCCATGCTGTTGATGGGCTGGAACCTTTCGCCCGCGCTGGCTGCCGGCAACACGGTGGTGGTGAAACCGGCCGAAGATACGCCGCTGTCGGCGATCTATCTGGCGCGGCTGGCCCGCGAGGTTGGCATTCCCGACGGCGTGATCAACGTGGTGCCCGGCTTTGGCGATCCGGCCGGCGCGGCCTTGGCATCGCACCGGGGGCTCCGGCGGATGTCGTTTACCGGTTCGCCGGAGGTCGGTCGACTCGTTGCGGCTGCCTGTGGGCGGAACCTCGTTCCGGTGAAGCTGGAGCTTGGCGGCAAAGGCGCGGCGGTGGTTTTCGACGATGTCGACCTGCCGCGGACGGTCGAAGGGCTGGCCCAGGCGATCACCTTCCATGCCGGACAAGTTTGCTGCGACGCCACGCGCTGGTTGGTCCACCGATCGATCTATAAAGACTTTGTCGCCACAAGTGTGTCACGGCTGGGGCAAGTGCGCGTCGGCTACCAGTTCGATCCGGCCACGCAATTAGGCCCCGTGGTGAGCCAGAAGCAGCGTGAGCGGGTGCTCGGCTATCTGCGGCGTGGACGGGAGGAAGGCGCGGAGGTGCTGTTGGAGGGCGGGCCGCAAGAAGTGGCGGGGCGGGCCGGATTTTACGTCAAGCCCGCGCTGCTGGCCGGCACGCTCGACAACGTGGCTGCGAGGGAGGAGATTTTTGGCCCCGTCGCCTACCTCACGCCGTTCGCCGACGAGGAAGAGGCCATCCGCTTGGTCAACCAGACCGATTACGGGCTGGCCAACAGCGTGTGGACCGCGGACCTGAAGCGTGCCCAGCGGGTGGCCGAGGCGATGGTGGCGGGCAACAGTTGGATCAACGCCCACAATGTCTTCCCGCATGGCGTGCCCTACGCCGGGGTGAACAAGAGCGGTGTGGGCGGCGGAGTGCTCGCCGTCGAGACGCTGCTGGACTACTGGCGCAACCTTTCGGTGGTGCGGCCGCTGTGAAGTAATACTACGTAGCTAAGTTCACCACGGACACGGAGAACACGGAGGATAGTTAAGAAAGAAGCAGAACATCGTATGGCAAAACAAAGTGCAACAGAGGTCGGTTTTCGACGCTGAATCAGTCGCATTATGGCAATGGAAATACGATCGCTGCAGCCTTTTGCCGTTGTTGTTTATTGTTCTCCGTGTTCTCCGTGCCTCCGTGGTGAACTCTATGGTTCCTCAACCGAGCGGTCTGCTACGAACGCGTTGCGATGCTACTGCGGCTTGATGCGCACCCGGCGGCCTTCGACCGTCACCCGGCCGGCGGCGATTAGCCGTAGCGCCTCGGGGTAGGCCTCG
>Ga0181529_10003255_pt1 | contig 18640 bp, 18 predicted proteins | sample PEATcosm2014_Bin_36_FD_119763 | JGI IMG/M metagenome (GOLD analysis project Ga0181529, IMG submission 119763) | Peatland microbial communities from MTU Mesocosm Facility, Houghton, MI, USA - PEATcosm2014_Bin10_30_metaG | ecosystem: Environmental > Terrestrial > Soil > Wetlands > Peat | place... | reverse complement strand
TAGTCGTTGATCACGCCCTTAAAATGCACCAGCCTCAGATCTTGAGCCGGCATCAGGCCGACCGCCAAAGTGAAAGCGATGCCCAAAGAAAACCGCCTATATCGAATTCTCATAGCTCCTCCTTATTGGATCTTTTTTTGCGACCCAACCAGGTTTCCACGATGCTCCGGGCGTGAAGAAAGAGCAAGTCCGGATAGGTTGAAAGTATGTTTCATACATTTGCACACCGCTGAAAACAAGATATATACTCGAAGCCGTGCCCATAGCGCCTACCCACCCCGACGGCGCGCGCCGGCAGTTGGAACTGGTCCTGGCGAGCCCTGGGTTCCTGCGGAACGAGCGAATGAGCCGATTCCTCAGGTTCCTGGCCGAGCGGCATCTGGAAGGCAGCGACAATCAGCTCAAAGAGTCCGTGATTGCCGTCGAGGTGTTTGGGCGCAAGCCGGACCACGATCCATCGCAGGACTCCATTGTACGGACTGAAGCCGGCCGGCTGCGCGCCCGGCTGTCTGAATATTACGTGGGCGAAGGAAAAGACGATAGAGTTGTCATCGAGTTGCCGAAAGGCGGATACGTACCGGTGTTTCGCCTGCGGGAACCGGCGTCCCAAACGGCGCCTCCTGTGAAGAAGATACGCGAGCGCGTCTGGCTCGTCCCGGCAGCGGTAACCATCGCGTTGGCGATCGCCGCAATCGTCTGGGTTCAAGAGACCGAACGCTTCTGGCGAAACCCCCTTGAGGGAGCGCGATTTCAGGCCGTGACAGATTTCGATGGAACCGAGCGGGAGGCTGCCGTGTCGCGCGACGGCAAGTTCGTCGCTTTCTTATCGGGCCGGGAGGGGCATACCGATGTCTGGGTCACACAACCCGGTTCGGGACAGTTCCACAACCTGACCCGCGGAAGCGTTCCGGAACTCGGCAATCCTTCGGTCCGGGCTCTGGGATTTTCGCCCGATAGCTCACTGGTCACGGTTTGGCTTCGCAAGCCAGCCGGCCCGACCTGGCAGATCGGGATATGGGCCATACCAACGCTGGGCGGACAGGCCAACCTCTATCTGGAAGGCGTGGGGGAGTTCGATTGGTCGCTCGACGGTTCGCGACTCGCCTACCATACGACAGCCGCGGGGGACCCGCTTTTCGTTTCCGACGGTATGCCGCATCCTCAGGGACAACCAATCTTTACGGCGCCGGTAGGCCAGCATTCTCACTTTCCGTTGTGGGCGCCCGACAACAGCTTCATCTACTTCGTCCAGGGCGCGCTTCCCGACAAACTGGACATCTGGCGCATCAAGCCAGCCGGCGGAGTGCCGGAACGGATTACGTCACACAATGGGCGCGTGAGCCATCCGGTCTTGCTGAATCGCCGCACGTTGATATACCTCGCCGGTGATCCCGACGGTTCAGGACCGTGGCTGTACAGCATGGACGTCGAGCGCCGCATTCCCCACCGGCTTACTTTTGGTCCGGACCGGTACACGTCACTGGCTGCCACAGCCGGTGGCAAGCGCCTGGTTGTCACACGCGCAAGTCCGAGGAGAACTCTCTGGCGATTGCGGATCGGCGATTCACCCGCCGAGTTGTCGCCTCCAGATCGCATCTCTCTGACGCCCGGAACCGCGTTCTTTCCACGACTGGGGCCCGATTATCTTATATATGTCTCTTCGGCCGGCGGTAGCGAAAACATTTGGAAGCGGGCGAACGGAACGGACACGGAACTGTGGAGTGGTCGTGGAGCGCAAATCATTGGTGGCCCCACCATCTCCACCGATGGCGGACGTATCGCATTTTCGGTCCGTCAACGCTCGGAGACCCTGTTGTATGTGATGCAGGCGGACGGGACCAACGCGCGGGTGGTTGCCGATTCACTCGAGCTGCAAGGCTCTCCAGCATGGACGCCGGATGGCCGATCGATTACCTCGGCCGCGGATGATCGCGGTGTGCCGCACCTCTTCCAAGTACCGATCGATGGCGGTCCCGCAGCTGTCTTTCTCCGTGGTTACTCGGTAGATCCGGCGTGGCAGCCCTCTGGCCGCTTCGTTGTCTACTCGGGACCCGACGTTGGCACTACGTTTTCAGTGAAAGCCGTGACTCCCGAGGGCGTCACCTATCCGCTTCCGCGTCTGACTAGCTTGACGCGGGGCGCTCGTCACCTTAAATTCCTCTCGGGCGGACGTGGACTCGCCTTCCTGCGGGGAAGCATTGAACACAAGGATCTCTGGCTCATGGACCCGGAAACCGGCGCCGAGCGGCAGTTGACTAGCCTCCCTGACGATTTTGATATTCGGGACTTCGACATCTCCCCAAACGGCCGTGAAGTTGTTTTAGAACGGGTGCAGGAGCGTTCTGACGTTGTGCTCATCGACCTTGCTGGGCAAATGAGCGGCACCGGACCGTGGGAAGCGTCGGTCGGCGCTCCGTCCGGATCGTCAGCCACTCGGAGAATGCTCCGGGCGGACGTCCATGGCCCTTCCTCCCGGTAAGTCCCACTCACGTTACGAAGAAACCCAGCGCCGTAGCCGTGGCGCCGGCGGTCATGGCCTCCACGAGCGAGGCAGCGCATGCTTGCGGCGGCTTCAACGGAGTTGAGAACCAGAGAAGCGGGCCCGTGTGCAGGCGTTCTATGGCGCCGGCCTGGTTCGAAACTTCACTTCGACAGGCTTCAGCAGGACACCCTCAACCGACTGAAAGGAGCCTCCGCCGGGCCAGTTCAAGCTGAAGGCGTACTCCTTGTCCGGTTCCAGCGTGACCGGAATTGTGAACACGCGGCCGGTCTCATCGAACGAGACCTTGCCGAACTTGGGCTGCGTCACCGCACTGGTGCGCGCCACCGCGTAGCGATCTTTCTGCATCGGCCGGTCAAAGCGGACCACGATTTCCTTCAGCGCCGGGTCCACGTCCTGGGCGCCGTTGACGATGCTCAGGGAAACGATCTTCGGCCGGCCTGCTTCGTCGTCGCGGATCATCTGGTCCACGCGTGAGGCCGCATCGTCAAAGAACTCGACGACCCTCGGCATGAACGCCTCGAGCGTGGGATACCGCTCGCGATCCTGCGCGTACTTCCCGAGCAGGGCGAGCAAGTCGCCGGTCCAGAGGAAGCCGCGACTCCGCTCCTCGTTCACGGCGGCCGCGGCCGCCTCCCGTCCCTGGTGCTCGAAGGCATAACGGGCGGTCGCGGCCCGCACCAGCGACTCGTTCAACACGGTCTTCCCGTTGTCGTACGCCTGGCGGCGCATCTGGGCGTTCATTGCCTCAAACAGACGGTTGCCGGATTTCTCCAGCGGCACTGCGAACTTGTCGATCAGCGGTCCCACATAGGTGTGGCAGAACTCGTGCGCCAGAGTCGAGGTCCATGGCGGATCGAAGTCGGGCAACCCACTCGAGTCCACCCTCCATACGCCAGGAATCGCATAGATCTCCTCCACACCATTCGGGAGCGCGACGTGGGGTCCGTAGCTCGAACCTCCATTCACCAACCCGGGTATGACATAAAAGGTAGCGTGGGCACGCGCTCCAAAGAAGCGGTCAAACCACGGCAGGTCTGCGTTCTTGGTGACAAAGGCGCGGAGTCGCGAGTCCGTCAGATCATAGAGCTGCTGCTGGGATTTGGTGAAACCGGCGAAGTCGGAATCGGCCACGAACTTGCGCGCCGCTGCCAGAAAGCGCCGCGCCTTGGCGCCGTGCCAGCGCGCGTCGAGTGAAGTCGCCCGATCGAAGGGGACGCGTTCAGCCAGCGATTCGGCATCGGTCACATGCACCGCCATGTTCATCACCGCATCATAGGAGACGCCATCGCTCTCCCGGAGTTCGCGCGCCAGACGAATCGCTTCGTGGTCGCGGAAGCGGGCAAAGTGGCTGTCAATGGCGGCGGCGTAAGCGGGGACCTTGCCTTCCGTATATTCTGGGTTCCCGGCAAGGCGAAAGATGATGCTCATCAGCTCGACGCGCGGATCGGTGCCGAACCGGTCGGACTGGGCCTGCAGGCCGGACACGAGCAGGAGGCTGACCAGCAGACAAGGAAGATGCCTCATCATGCTGGGAGTATAACAGAGGTCGGAGTCTTATTTCGGCGCGCTGGCTCCGGCGAGCCCACCCGTTATGTGGTGCCCGACTCAGTTCCCCGAGACCGCCACGGTGACGCCGGCCTGCGATTGTAAGGTGTTGGCTGCGCAACAAGGCAGCGGAACCGCGAACGTCACCACTACCGCGGCGTTGCCGACCGGCAGGCCGCTGGGGATCTGCGCATTCACCTGCATCACTCCCTGCACGATGCCGGGCGCGCCGCCGGCGTAGTTGATGCTGGCGGGTTTGCCGCCGATCGTCACCGTGATTGGCTGTAGCACCGGCAGCGGCAGCACTCCCGCGGGCGGCGCCTCGGTGAAGGCACCATCCAGGCCGGGAGGGTCGGTCTGGCCGAAACCAGTGGCGTACAGCGATACGTACTGGCCCGAGCTGGCGGGATTGGCGGCGTTGTTGTACGTTCCGTTTTGGTTCACCGCAGCCGCCTGCCCCGTGCCGGAGTCGTTAGCCGTAAACAGCGCGGGCGCGACCGGCGCCACCGAAACGCTAAGCGGTGCGGAGGTCAGCCCCTGGTACGAGACATAGACCTGTGCGCTCGTGCCGGTAAGTTCGAATGGCACGATGGCAGCTACCTGTGTGGACGATGCATAGAGCACCGGCCCCGCCGTACCGTTGAAGTAGACGCTCGTCCCGCCAACGCTCGTGGGGACGTCGCCATTCGCCAGTTGATATGTGGCGAGGCTGTCCGGCCCCAGGCCGGAGCCGTAGAGCACCACCACTTCGCCCGGCGCGATGGCGCCGGTCAAATTGCTGGCGGCGTTGGTGACGGCGGAAAACCGCAGGTACAGCAGGCGAACGGCGTCGTTGGCGGAATCGGCGATGTACACATCGCCTCTGGAATCCACCGCGATCCCGGTTGGCCCGTTGAGCGACGCCCTGGTCGCCGGACCGCCGTCGCCGGTGTAGCCGATCGAACCGTTGCCGGCGATGGTCGAGATCGTCCCATTCGCATAAATCTTGCGCACGCTGGCGCCGGCATCCCCGAAGAAAACGTTGCCCGCGCTGTCGACCGCAATCCCGGTCGGGTAACTCAGTTGCGCCTGGCCGGCCGGGCCGCCATCGCCCGAGTAGCCCGCCACGCCGTTGCCGGCGAGCGTGGTGATATTGCCCGCCGGTGATACCATCCGGATGCGATAGTTCAGCGTATCCGTGATGTAGAGATTGCCGGTGGCATCGACGGCGACTCCTTCCGGGTCGTTCAACTGGGCGCTCAGGCCAGGGCCGCCATCGCCCGAGTAGCCCTGCAGCCCGTTGCCGGCGACGGTCGATATGGTTCCGTTGGCGACCTTGCGTATGGTGCTGTTGTTGGTGTCGGCGATGTACAGGTTGCCCTTCGCATCGAGTGCCAGCCCCACCGGCGAATACAGTTTCGCGCTGGTGGCCGCGCCGCCATCGCCGCCGAAGCCGGGCGTGCCGCTGCCGGCGACGGTGGTGATGCTGCCGCCCGACACTTCGCGCACCCGCGAATTGCCCGTATCGGCGATGTAAACGTTGCCCGCGCCGTCCACTGCCACGCCTTGCGGGCCGCTGAGTTGGGCGCTGGTGGCTGCGCCGCCGTCGCCGCCGAAGCCCGCCGTGCCGTTGCCCGCCAGAGTCGTGATGGTGCCGCTCGCGCTGACCTTGCGCACCACGTTGTTGCCGGAGTCCGCGATGTAATAGTTGCCGGCTGTATCCGCGGCGACGGCGTGCGGCGAGTTCATCTGCGCGCTGGTCGCCGGACCGCCATCTCCCGAGTAGCTATATCCGCCGTTGCCGGCGAAAGTCTTGATGCTGCCGCCGGACTGGGCGGCGCGGATGCGGTTATTGAGCGAATCGGCGATGTAGATATTGCCCGAGCCGTCTATCGCCACGCCGGTCGGACGGTTGAGCTCGGCAGAGGTTGCGGCCGCGCCGTCTCCGCTGAAGCCCAGCGTGCCATTGCCCACAATCGTGTTGATGTCGATTTTGCCGTTGATCGTGCTGACCTCGCGGATGCGGCCATCGGTCGGCTCCGCGATGTACACGTTCCCGGCCGAATCGACCACCACCGCGAACGGCTCGACCAGCCCGCCTTCGTTCGCCAATCCGCCGTCGCCAGAATACCCGATGGAACAAGTTTCGCCGGTGTTGCTGCTGGTGCTGTTGCTGGTAATGTTGCACGCTCCGGCGATGAAGTTGATGATGCCCGTGCTGGCCGTGATCTCGCGAACAGCGGCGTTGCCCGTATCGGCGATGTAAACGTTGCCTGAGTTATCCACGAAAACGTCTTCCGGTTGCAGCAGAACGGATTCCGACGCCAGTTCGGTATCGCAGCAGACGCCGCCGAAACCATTGCCGGCTATGGTGTTGATGACGCCGTTGGCGCCAACCTTGCGGATCGAGTTATCGCCCGTGTCGGCGATGTAAACATTTCCCGAGCGATCCACGGCTACACCGCCCGGCAGGTTCAGGTTCGCCGCCGTGGCCGGGCCGCCATCGCCCAGAAACCGCGGCTGGCCCAGTTTTCCATTCCCCGCGAACGTGTTGATGACACCCTGCGGCGTCACCACCCGCACGCGATTGTTCACCTGGTCCGCGATGTAGAGATTGCCCGTTGAATCCACCGCCAGGCCCTGCGGCGTGTTGAGCTGGGCCGCGGTGGCCGGCCCGCCATCGCCGGAAAAGCCGGGCCGCGAATTGCCTGCGGCCAGCGTCAGCGTCCCGCTCGAAGTGATCTTGAAAACCGCGTGGCCGCTGCTGAAATACACATTGCCGCTCGTGTCCGTCGTGACTCGTCGCACCGTTCCAATCGCGGTGCCGGCGGCCGGCGCCGGCGTGGTGGGCGGTGCTCCGCCGGCGACGGTCGTAATCGAATACTCTTGCGCGAAGACGGCGGCGCCAAAGAACCATACCAATCCGGCGCCGCGCAGCTTCCCTAGCGGTTTCAACATGTATGCCTAGCCTTCTGACAGGGTGAATGTACGAAACCTTCAGTTTATCGCGACTCGGGCCACGGCTTCCGCCAGTGCCTCCAAGGCCTGTGCGCATTCGGCACGGGTGACGTCGTAGTGCGTCACGGCGCGCATGTGGCTTTGGCCGATGCCGTTGATCAGCACGCCCCGCTGTTTCAGGCGCCGGCTCAATTCTCCGGACGTCAGGCCGGTGGCGCCGATATCGAAAACCACGATGTTGGTGACGACCTTCCGCGGATCCATCTCGACGCCGGGAATGCGTGCCACGCCCTCCGCGAAGAAACGCGCGTTGGCGTGGTCTTCGCCCAGCCGGGTGCGTGTTTCTTCGAGCGCGATCAGACCCGCCGCCGCCAGCACGCCCGCCTGCCGCATGCCGCCGCCCAGCCGTTTGCGCAAGAGGCGCCCCTTGTCGATCAGCGCGGCCGGTCCGGCCACCATCGAGCCGGCCGGCGCGCCCAGCGCCTTCGAGAGGCAGAACATCACCGTGTCCACCGGCGCCACGATGTCTTCCACCGGCACGCCCAGCGCCGCCGCTGCGTTGAACACGCGCGCGCCATCCATGTGCACTCTCACTCCGAGCTCGTGCGCGCCGTTCGAGATTTCCTGTATAGCCGACAGCGGATAAACCGTGCCCCCGCCCATGTTGTGCGTGTTTTCGATTTCGACCGCGCCCGTCGGCGCGTAGTGCGGGTGCACCGGCTTTACCAGCGGGCGGATCTGGCTCCATTCGAGGATGCCGTCTTGGGTGGGAATAGCGCGAATCAGGCAGCCGGAGAACCAGGCTGTCATCGACAATTCGTAATCCAGAATGTGGGCGCGCGAATCGCAGATCACTTCCTGCCCGTGCTCGGTGAGCAGCTTCACCGCGATGGTGTTGCCCATGGTGCCGGTGGGGACGAACAGGGCCGACTCCTTGCCGGTGATTTCGGCGGCCCGCTGCTCCAGCAGGTTGACGGTAGGGTCTTCCCCGTAGACGTCATCGCCCACTTCCGCTTCCGCCATCGCCCGCCGCATCTCCGGCGTGGGCTTGGTTACGGTATCGCTGCGCAGATCGATCATGAGGCGAGAAACTCCGCGAATACTTCGTTGGAAACCAGCACGCCACGGCTCGACAGGCGCAACATTCCGCCGGCCGTCTCGAGCAGGCCGGCATCCAGGAATTTTCGAATCGCCGCGTCGTGGCGCTGCCACTCTTGAGCGCCGGGACGGATACCCTCCATCAACCTTAGTCCGACAAAGAAACGCTCGTCCCCGTGAGGCAGGTCCCCGACCTGCCGTGTTCCGTTCAAATACTCATTCACGGTCTCCGCATTTCGTGACCGCATCCGTCCATCGAACGAGTGAGCGTCTGCGCCGAAACCCACATACGGCTCCAGCTTCCAATACTTCAGGTTGTGGCGCGATTCCCAGCCGGGTCGCGCGAAATTGGAAATCTCGTAGCGGCTGAGGCCGAGCGCCCCGAGCCGCTCCACGGCTTTCTCATAGAATGCCGCAACCTGGTCGTCGTTCGGCGTCTCCGCCGCTCCGTAGCGCGCACCGCCGCCCAGCATTTCCTTGCCCAGCCGGCTGTCCTCATCCACTTCCAGCATGTAGACCGAGACGTGCTCCGGCGCCAGCCGTTCGATCCAATCGAGCGATTCCCGCCAACTCGCTTCGGTCTGCCCGGAAAGTCCCGCGATCAGGTCGATGTTGATGCTGCCGATCGCGGCCGCGCGCAGCAGCCGCGTTTCCTGCGCGACCATTTCCGCCGTGTGTTTGCGTCCCGTGCGGCGAATCTCTTTCTCGACGAACGATTGCACCCCCAGGCTGACACGGTTGATGCCGCACGCCGCCCAGTGGCGAGCCTGTTCCTCCGTGATGGCGCCGGGCGCGGCTTCGATGGTCGCCTCCAGCCAGGGCCGCCCGGGAACGGCATCCAGCACCGCGCGCAGATCTTCGGGAGCCATGTTGCCGGGCGTTCCGCCGCCCAGGTAAACCGTCTCCGGCCGCCATTCCCACGCGTGAGCGCGAACTTCCTTGAGCAGCGCTTCCCTATACCGCCGCTCCTGCGCGCGGGGAAACACGCCCGAGGCAAAGTTGCAGTAAGTACACTTTTGCGCGCAAAACGGATAGGAAATATAGACGCCAGCCACTCGCTTGATTGTACCCGCCAGCACCGCCTCGCGCCGCCAGGCCCGGGAAAGACAAAATGGCAAGCCCAAAAAGCATGCCTTACCGGGTGCACTACACTGAATAGAATGGCGTCAACCCGCGAACATCTGCATCCGCTGCTCACCATCCACCGCGACATCCAGTCGGTGCTGCGGCGCGACCCGGCGGCGCGGAACGCGCTGGAAGTTTTGCTGTGCTATTCCGGGCTGCACGCCATCTGGATGTACCGCTTCACGCACTGGCTGTGGCGGCACGGGTTTCGCCTGTCGGCGCGGCTGCTTTCGCAACTGGCGCGGAACCTCACCGGCATTGAAATTCACCCGGGCGCCAAGATCGGCCCCGGTTTCTTTATCGACCACGGCATGGGGGTGGTGATCGGCGAGACGGCGGAGGTGGGGGCGGACGTCACCATCTATCACGGCGTCACCCTGGGCGGCACCAGCCTCAGTCATGGCAAGCGGCACCCGACGCTGGGCGACCGGGTGGTGGTGGGCGCCGGCGCCAAACTGTTGGGAGCCATCGAAGTCGGCGACGACTGCCGCATCGGAGCCAATTCGGTGCTGGTGAAATCGGTGCCGCCGAATTCGGTGGTGGTCGGCGTTCCGGGCCGGCCGGTGATCCGCTCCAGGGCCCATTCTCCCCAGGACGATCCCGACCTGCAGCACACCCTTCTCCCGGATGCGATCGGCGAGATGTTAATCACGCTGATAGCGCGCGTGGACCGGCTCGAGAAGCCCACCGCCGCCGAAGAACCGCCGCCGCACACGCCCGCCCCGGACGCGGAAGGAATCTGGCGCGGCGAGGATTTTTCGATCTGAGGCGCGCGGCGCGGGCGGCGTTTGGCATCAACGCGGACGGTCCGGCCAACGTCAACCGGTTGGGTCCATCCTAAACCCTGTCGAGGATCGAATGACGAAAACTGCCTCTCTCGCCGTCCTGTTCTGTCTCGTTGCCGCCGCTCAGACTCCACCGCCACTGTTGCGGGTAATTCGCATGCCTGGCTCGGATACGCCCATCTCGCCTTCCCACTACAGCAGCGCGCGAGCTCAGGTGGACGTGCTGGGCGTCCGCGCCGCCACCGGTCTGCCGGAGACGTGGACCATCGAGATGCACCAGACCTTCGCCAGCATCGAAGACCTGGAGACAGCCCTGGGTTACGTGCCAATGCCCGTCGCCGGCATGGATGTGGACGAAGTGATCGGCCCGGCCCGCACGATGATCGCCTACTACCGGGCCGGCTGGGGCTATCGCAGCGAAGAGGCCGTCCGCACGCTGCCGCGCGCGCGGTACCTGCACATCACGATTTACCGCATGCGGCCGGGCGGGGACGAACAACTGGAGAAGTTATTGGTGGCGCGGCGGCGGAAAATGGATGCCGTAAACCTCGATCGCCCCGACCTGGTCTACCACATAGTGTCCGGTGGACAGTCGGGCCTTTACATCGTCCTGGAGCCGATTGTCTCGCTGCGGAAGTTCGATGAGGGCGTGTCGAAACTTCCCGCCTACGCGGAGCCCATGGCTGCCGCCGAAGGTCAGGCCGAGATGATCTCACTCGAGAGCCTGCTGTTCCGGATGGACCCGGGGATCAGCTACGTGACGACTGAATTCGCCGCGGCGGACCCCGGTTTCTGGCACCCGTAGCGCGGGCCGGCCAGCGGCGAAATCAGGGACTCTTCGATTTGAGACGCGCCGGCGCGCGTCACTTGGGCTTAGGCACCACCAGGGCCACGCGCGCGGGCTTAGCCGGGGGCGGGACCTTTACGGTTCTGCAGAGCAGCGCGAGTGCGGCCGCCGGCGCAATCGCCCGCACCGGCGCGCGGTTCGCATCCGTGCCGCTGAGCACGGCGACCTCGGGCGAGGGCAGATAGACCTCCAGCACGCGGATCCTTTCGCCCGCGGCGTGATAGAGGACGATCAACTCCTCGTCTTCCTTGAGCGCGCGCTGCATGAGGGCGATCTGCGCGAGGATCACCGGGCCGGCCTGTTCTCCAGGCGCGGGCGCGGTTGGGGGCGGGTCCTTGGTGGCCGTCAGGAGCGCCTGTTGCGCCAGTTGCTTGGTGAGATCCGCGAAAGCCATTCCAGCCCGATGCTACCACGTCCACGTTTGATTTAGAGTGGATGGAATGAGAAGCTTTGACAGCCTGTCGCAACGCGAGGTTCTGGCCCTGGCCATCTCGCTCGAAGAAGAGGACGAGCGCATCTACGCGGACTTCGCCGATGGCCTGCACGAGGACTTCCCAGCCACGGCGGCCATCTTCAGCGGCATGCGCGAGGAGGAATCCGGCCATCGCCGCCGCCTGATTGAACTGACACAAGCCAAGTTCGGCGAACATATCCCGTTGATCCGCCGGCAGGACGTACGGGGCTTTGTCGATCGCAAGCCCGTCTGGCTGTTGCGCCCGCTGCGTCTCGACGCGGTGCGCGGCATGGCCGAGGCGATGGAAGTCGAAACCCGCCGTTTTTACGAACGCGCCGCCGCCCGCACCCAGGATGCCAGCATTCGACAGCTTCTGGACGATCTGGCGCAGGAGGAGCGGGGACACGAACACCGCGCCGAGCAACTCACCGAAGACAAGCTGCAGCCTTCCGCCAAGCAACAGGAAGACGCCGCCAACCGCCGTCTGTTCGTGCTGCAGATCGTGCAGCCGGGCCTGGCCGGCTTGATGGATGGATCGGTTTCCACGCTGGCCCCGGTGTTCGCCGCCGCCTTTGCCACGCACCGGCCGTGGGACGCGTTTCTGGTGGGCCTGGCGGCTTCCATCGGCGCCGGCATCAGCATGGGATTCGCCGAAGCCCTCTCCGACGATGGCAGCCTCACCGGCCGCGGCCATCCCTGGATGCGCGGCCTGGTCTGCGGCCTGATGACCGCGCTCGGCGGCATCGGCCACACCCTGCCCTTTATGATCCCCAGCTTCCGCGCCGCGCTCACCGCCGCCATCGCGGTGGTGGTCGTCGAACTGGGCATCATCACCTGGATCCGCAATCGCTATATGGAAACTCCGCCGCTTTCCGCGGCGCTGCAAGTGGGGCTGGGCGGGGCGCTGGTCTTCGCCACCGGTATTCTCATCGGCAGCTCATAGTCGTGACGCGGAAGCTGCCTGTTCCTCGTCCACAATTCACGAAGCCGCGCGCGCCGGCAAAGCGCGTCCTTGGACAAGCCCGCCGTTCCGCTGCGTCATTCCACCAGCTTGGGGAACAGGGCGCGGTCGAGAATGCGGCGAGTCAACTCTTCGATCGTGATATATTCGTCGCCATCGCGGTAGAAGAGCTTGTCGCCGGCGAGCACTCCCACTTCGACCAGGTACGGCTCGCCCCCACGTTCGATCCGGAAACCGGGGAGCGTAAGATCGTTGGCGATGATGATCTCCGCTCGCGCTACCCACCGGGTCTCCACCTCGTCGCGTATCTCGATGCGCATGCGGCCGGTGACAAAGTGGATGCTCGCCGCCCGCGTGCCGAACGCTTCCTTGTAGGATTCCACGCACTCCGTCAGGCTCTCGAGCAACTCTTCGAGCGCCCGCGGCAGCCTTTTCCGGATGTTGTCTTCGCGCTGCCGCCGGTCCTGCTCCTCAACAATGCGCATCTGTAGCCACTGTAAGTTCATGAATGATTCCATAGTACCAAGGGGAAGCCCTCGCTGGCGCGTCGCTATGCGTCAGATATAGGTCCGCTGGGCCAGATTTGCCCGTGCCGATGATACTTACAATATGTAACTTACTAAGGTTATCCGCCAGGGCGATGTTACACTGCTTAAATTATTCTACGAGCGCGCGAACCAGCGCCGAGCGAGTCCCCATCGCCCTGCTCCCCAATCCGGGCTAGGGATCCACCAACGAGAGAATCGTCAGCGGGGCGTTACCTTCCAGACGGTTGTTGACGAACAGAAAGAGAAACTTTTTCTCTTCGCGGGCGCGGCTGATGAGCACGCGCATCGACTCTCTGGCTTCCGGGTTGGGGTCCCGCACTTCGGCGTAAGGCGAGAAGGAAGCCACCGCGTCCTCGTACAGGCGGCCGCGCCGCAGCAAGGCGCGGCACACCAGAAAATCGGAGGTGGCGGAGCCGGGGATGGCCAGCTGGCGTCCCAGTTCCGGCATGCGGGACCACGCACTGTACACGTGCGCCACGCGGCGGCCGCGCAGGCAGGAGAAATAATCGGCGGTCAGAAACTCGGGATTGCGGATCTCCACCGCATAACGGAACTCGGGAGGGAGCGCGGCCAGGAACGGGTCCAGGCGGGCGAGGAAATCCCCGGCGGCGGCGAAACTACGTTGGCCGAAGACGCCGAACTCGAAGATCAGCACTGCGGTCTGCCGGCGGTAAGGCAGCAGCGGGCGCAGAAACATCTCCTGGAGCGCGCCCGCATCGAGGAACCCCGGGTTTGCCTTGCCGCCCTGCGACCCGTAACGCGGATGGGCCGGAAACACTTTGCAGGTGATTTGTTCCGGCACTTTGAAGGCGAACTGAAAATGAGCCGGCGTCTGGCCGAACAGCTTGCGCCAGAATTCCACGCTGGGGAACTGGTAGAACGCGAAGTCGCCGCAGACGGTGGGGAAGGTTTCGGCGTATTCGCGCAGGCACTCGCTTTGAAACAGCCGCTGCGAAAACCGGCCGCGCGCCAGGTAGCGCTCGCGCGAGTAGATTTGCCCGAGCCAGCCTTCATACTTCCAGGAACTGCCGCCGATCAGTACGTTCTGCGCGGCCAGCCCGCGCAGCCGGTCGGCCAGCCCGGCGCGATCAAAGCCGGCCAGTTCCTCGAACAGCGGCCCTACCATACCAGTGCGGAACGTGCCGCAGCCGCCCTCAACATTGCCATGGTTCATTGTAAATGGAAAAAGGTCGAGGCCTTCGCCGGGCAACCCCGCGCCACAGTTGTATAATTGCTTCATCCGTGCACGAAGGTGAGAGCTTGCCGATGGACGCTGAAGGTACTCCGCAAGACAATTCCGCGATTCCGCCGCATCGCGACGAGCACGAGCCGATGCTCTATTGTCCGGTCTGCTCCACCCGGCTCACCGAGCGGAAGTGTAAGCTGCTTTGCCAAAAGTGCGGCTACTATCTGAGCTGCGCCGATTACTACTGAAATCCCATGTCCGACATACCCGAACTACTCGAACGCTATCGCCGTGGCCCGGAGTTGCTGGCCGTGGTTCTTACCGGCGTCTTCGGAGAGGAAGAAGACTTCGTCACCGCACCGGGCAAATGGAGCATCCGCCAGATCGTCGCGCATCTGGCCGATTCCGAGATCGTGCTGGCGCACCGTTTCCGCCAGGTGATTGCGGAGGATTCTCCGACCATGGTCTGGTTCGATCAGGACGCCTGGGCCGCCAACCTGGACTACGCGCGCCGCAAACCGAAGCAATCGCTCGAAACGCTGCGCCGCACGCGCGCCGAGAACTACGACTTGCTGAAAGCGCTGCCGGAGAGTGCCTACGACCGCGCCGGGAATCACACCCAACGCGGCCGCATCACGCTCGGCCAGTTGCTGGAACAAGGTTCCGCCCACACCGAGTCGCACGCTCGCCAGATCGGCGAGGTCCGCGAGGCGTACAAAACCGCTAAGGGAAAGAAGTGAACGCGAGGAGCCGACAGCCATGGAACTTTACAACTGGGATGAGATGGAAAAAGAAGTCCTGACCGATAAATCGTCGCGCCAGTACGTCACTGGCAAGAAGGCGATGCTCGCGCGGATCTTTTTCAAGAAGGGCGCGCTGGTGCCCACCCACCAGCACGAAAGCGAGCAGATCAGTTACATCCTGGAGGGCGCGCTGCTGTTCCGCCTCGAAGGCAAAGAGGTCACTGTGGGCAAGGGACAAGTGATGCTGATACCTTCCAACGTGCCGCACAGCGCCGAGGCGCTCGAAGACACGGTGGATCTGGATGTCTTCAGCCCTATCCGCCAGGACTGGATCGACAAAGACGACGCCTACCTGAGGCGATAAGCCGCGGCGTACGACCCCGTTGCGGCGTCGGACGCGCGCGCGCGATACTTGCAGCTAGGAGTCCCTCATGCGCGCCTGGATTCTGATCGCTTTACTGCCTTGCGCTTTGCTGGCGCAGACCACCCCACCCCGGACGGCGGATCAGGACGCTTTCAAGAAATTGCCGCAGCGGCTCGATTGGCTCCAGCCCGGCACGCAGTCGCCGCAAAACCAATCGAGCGTGCAACTGTTCGTTTCGCCCCCGACCACCCGGCCCGGAGGCGGCGCGCTCGCCACCTTGTCTGGGGTGTGTTCGATCCCGCTGCTGCGCGCGCCGATTCCCAAGGGCTTCACCGATCGGATGTCCGTGCCGGCGCCATCGGCGGATTCGATCGATCCCATGCCGATTCTGACCCCCGCGGTCTGCGAGGATTGGAAGCGGTGACGCGGCAAGTCCTGATGTTCGCCGTTGCCCTGGCGCTCGCCGCCTGCGCTTCAACGGCGCAGGTGAAGCGCTACCCGATGGAAGGCGACGTCAAGGCGCTGGACGCCTCGTCGAAGACGGCCACCATCGCCGCGGGCAAGATTGGCGACTGGATGGATGCGATGACGATGGATTATCCCGTCAAGCCCGATTCCGAATTGGCCAAGCTCAAAGTGGGCGACCATATCAAAGCCACGGTGATGGTGGAAGACGAGAAGTACTACGTCACCGCGATCACAGTCGTGGCGAAGCCTTGAACGGCGGTCCTATCGCCAGCGCTGCTGGTGGCTCATCAGCAAAACCGGCGAGCCGCCGATACTCACGCTGCGTCCCTCAACCGGTGTTACGTTGCCGAAGATGTCGTGTTGGGAAACCGAGTGGAATGTGCTGGGAATGGCGAACTGCACGGTTGCGTTAGGGTTCCAAACAATCAGCGCGTGGGTGCCGTCGACCAGGGTCAGATCAATCTGCCACGTGCCCGAGGAGGCATCGATGGAAGCGCCGGTGAGCGACGCGCCGTGCAGCCACTTCAGCAGGATGCCGAACGCGGTGCCGGCTTCGGTCAGCACCCGCGGATCGTTCTCCTCGGTGCCTACGCAGAAAGTGGTGGCCTTGCCCCAGGCATACCAGTCGAAGCGGATGGAACCGAACGCGAGGTGGACCAGATACTTGCGCACCAGGTAAGCCGCCGCTAGAGACTCGGGCGCGGTGGTGTTGTCGCCGGAAGCGCCTTCGGTAGCCCAGAGGGGAATCGCGCTCACGCCATGCGCGGCCATCACCAGGTTCACGTTGGCAATATCGGCGGCCGCCGCCTCCGGGGGCGTTTCGTAAAAGTGATAGGCGATCATGTCCACGTTCTGGGCGATGCCGGCTGCGAGGAGTTGATCCAGGTATCCCGGCGCATAGGCCGCCGGCGATAGGACCGTGTTCCCCGGGTCCACCGACTTGATTATGCGGTACGCTTCGGCGGTAAGTTCCGCCAGTTCAGCTACGGTTCCGGTGTAGTAAGTGGGATCGTTCGGCTCGTTCCAGATCTCGTAATAGCGGATGCGCCCTTTGTAGCGCTGGGCGACGGCGGTGATGTAGTCGCGCCAGTATTGATTGTCCGTGGGCGGAGCGGGAGCGCCAGCGCCAATGTAATTGACATCGTCGGGATCGGTGGAGGCCCAGGGTGGCGTTTGGCCGAGCGTGAGCAGAATGTCCTCGACGCCATGCTGCTCCGCGGCCGCTACCCAAATGTCGAGCGGCTGCCAGTTCCACACGCCCTGCTGCGGCTCGAGCGAAGTCCACGAAGTGCCCGTGTCCCACAGCCGCAGGGTGCCGAATTTGGCGGTGGGCCAGGGCACGCCGCCCGAGATCGGGGCGCCCGTGGAATCCGTAAACTGCACATCGTCCACCCAGAACGTGCCCGGCTGCGCAGCCTGAAACATGAGCAGGACGCTGCCCGTATCGTTGACCTTCCCACTGGTGGTGAACAGCTGCCAGGCACTCGTTAGCGTGATCGCTGTCCGGGCGTAGTAGGTGTACGGCGTATTGGCGTCCTGCAGGACCAGGTAGACCGTCATTCCGGTGTCGCCGCGCAACCACGCGGTAACCGTGTAGGGTTGGCCTGGGATCACGGTGAGCGATTGGCACAACTGCACGTCGGTGCCGGTGGGCACGTTTTGCACGCTCACCTTTTGGGACGACGTGCCGCTATGCGGGTTGTCAGTGTCCTCGGAATACGTCACCGTGGGATTGGGAACGCCCCACGAAGAGTTGTCGGCCCAGTCCACCGCGACATTGCCCGAAATCGGATTGTTGACGCCGACCGAGACATAGGGCGGCTCGAATCCGCTGTTGAGAAGTTGGCTCTGCAGGAAGTTTTCCACGTGCATGCCGAAGAACGAGGTCGCAATCGGACCGATGCGAGGCGCGGGAGCAAAGGTTCCTGGCGCGAAGGACAGGGCAAAATCGTCCGCCCACAATGTGCCTGGAGTGGGGATGGCGACCATCAGGAGCGCCGTTTGGGTGGTGGCGATGTAGCCGGTCGCGGTGAGTTGCTGCCAATCCGCGGTCAGAGTCAGCGAGTTCTGAATGTAAGTGGCATAGGGGGATGCGGCCTGTTGAATCACCAGTGAAGCCTCCAGGCCGGGGTCTCCGCGCAGCCAGACCGATGCGGTGTAGATGTTGCCCGCCTGCAATTGAAACTGCTGAGTGAACTGTACCCGGCCGGTGCCCACGCTCGTCACCACCACTTTCTGGCTCGCCAATCCGCTGTGCGGGTTGTTGGAATCATCGGAGTACTGGGCAGCCGCGCTCGCCCAAGTCGAGTTTTCGTTCCACCCGTAGGCCAGATAGCCGGTGATGGCGCCGTTGTCCTCATACACAACGTTGTAGGGCGGCTCCATACCGGGGTTCGTCAACGCGACCGGCGTATCCGCATACGCCGCGACGGCAGCAAACACAGCCGCGCACACCAGCGCGGCGCATCGCCAACGCCAGCGATCAACCTGAGTCATCGAGACACCCACCATTTCCACCTGTTTCCATTATGGCCGGGTTGCGCCGGCGCGCGCCGAACCTTGCGACAATGAATTCAGGAGATCGCCCTCGGCGGAGCGTTTATGATCGACTCGGTGCTGAACCTGCTGTTCCGTTGCTCCCACCGGCGCCTTACCCGCCCTGTGTCGCCGATCACCAAGGCGGGACAGCCGCACAGCCAGTGTTATGTGGTCTGCCTGGATTGCGGAAAACAATTCGAGTACGATCTGAACGAAATGCGCATTGGGAAAGTGATCGACCGCTCGCATGACGCGGGGGTGGTGCCTCCGGACATGCCCAAGCCGCGCAATACCAAGATCAAATACGCGCTATTGGCGGCAGTGCCGGCGGCCGTCGTACTCGCCGCGGTATTGAAGGACAAAAAGAAAGCCGCCAAGCCGGACAAGGGCAACGCCGATGCCGCCGCGCGCCCTGAGCCGGATGGTCACGAATGAAGACGGCGCCACCGGCACATTCCCGCTGCCGGCGCCGTCGCCCGCTTCTTCGCCCGCAGTAGAATGAATGCATGAAATCTCGCTGGGCCGTGATGGCGGCCGT
>Ga0181529_10003254_pt1 | contig 18642 bp, 13 predicted proteins | sample PEATcosm2014_Bin_36_FD_119763 | JGI IMG/M metagenome (GOLD analysis project Ga0181529, IMG submission 119763) | Peatland microbial communities from MTU Mesocosm Facility, Houghton, MI, USA - PEATcosm2014_Bin10_30_metaG | ecosystem: Environmental > Terrestrial > Soil > Wetlands > Peat | place... | reverse complement strand
CGGCGATCTCATCCCCGCCGAATTCCATGCGGCGCGGCGCTTCGAGGGGCACGATGCGCGTCCCATTGCGTTGGGCCGCGGCGCGCACGGCTTCCCAGGCGGGGCTCTCGGGCGTGACGCCGGTCCATAGCTCGCGCGGGTGAAAATCGGCGATCAGCGCGGGCAGGCCGCCAGCGTGATCCTCATGCGCGTGGGAGAGCACCATGACGTCGATCGTGTGGAAGCGCCGCTCCCACAGGTAGGGCGCCACAACGTCTTCGCCGATATCGAGCCGCGGCTGCGCTTGGTGGCCGAAAGCCGGGATGCCGCCGCCATCCACCAGCATGCGCTGGCCATTGGGGAATGCCAGCAGGACGCTGTCGCCCTGGCCCACGTCGATGGCGGTCATCTCCAGGCGTCCCGGGTGGATTAGCGGCGGAAACGGGCTCCACACCAGGAGCGCCAGCAGCGCGGCGGCAACCGCCATGGCGGCGGCGCGCCCTCGCCGGCCGGGCGCCGCGGCCACCGCGATCAAAGCCGCCGGGAAGGCCACCGCCAGCCACAGCGGCGGCATGGGGACGCGCCAGCCCGGTTCGATGCGTGCGTGCCAACCCACGATCGCCCGCGAGAGTCCCAGCAGCCACCCTCCGATTCTGGCAACCCACCCCCAGCCGGTGGCCACCGCGACGAACCCGACGGGGACCTCCAGTCCCATGATCGGCACCGCGAACGCGTTGGCCGAAAGCCCGGTGATCCCGATGCGGTGAAAATAGACCACCATGGGGAGCGCGATGCCCGCCTGCACCACGGCCGAAACCAGCGTCACCTCCCAAAAGAAGAACAGCAGCCGCGCGGGAATTGCAACGGCCAAACGGGCCGCGCGCGCGGGAAGCCGCAGCGTCCGCCGCAGGGTCTCGGCCAAAAGCCGCATCTCGATGCGGAACTGGGCCACACGCGGCTCGAGGTGCATGTCGCGGCCGGTATCGGCAAGTTCCGCCAATCCGCGGCCAAGCGGACCGGAGGTCGCGCGGATGAGAGGCGCAGCGAACAGCCCCAAAAACGCCACCGCCAGAAAGGTGAGCTGAAAGCTGGCGTCGAAAAGCTGCTCGGGGTCGAACACCAGGAAGGCAAGCGCCACGCCCGCTAGCAGGTTGATAGGCCGGCGGTCGCGGTAGAAGTACCGGCAGACGGCGGCCAGCGTGAGCCCCGCCGCCGAGCGCACGCAGGGCGCGCCGCCACCCGTCACCATCGCATAGAGCCAGGCGGCCAGGACGGTGATCGCCAGCGAGGGCATCTCCGGCACAAAACAGATACGCAGCAGGAACAGGAAGAAAACGGCCAGGATGGCCACGTGCGTTCCCGAGATCACCAGCACGTGGAAGGTTCCGGTGTTGCGATACTGCTCGGTCCAGATGCGCTGGAGCTGGTAGTTCTGGCCGATGAGCAGCGCCTGGGTCATGCCGGTCTCATAATCGCTGCCGGCGTAGAGGCACGCGGCGCGGTCGAGGATTGACGCGCGCAGGTCCATGGCCGCCCTTTGCAGCAGCGATCCGCAGCGCCCCGGCAGGACCCGCAGGGTTTCGGCGGCGCCCGAAGCGGTCCAATAGATCTCCTGCCGGGCCAAGGGGCGCCGGTAATCGAATGCGCCGGGGTTTCCGTAGTTGCGGGGCTGGCGCACACGCGCATCCAGCTCGATTTTCTGCCCGTAGCGCAGCCGGGGAAGCGGCGCGCCGTCCTTGGTGTAGAGCGTGACCTGGGCGCGCGCGCCCGGCTCGAGCTCCAGGATGAAGCGCTCGCGCTCGCCCGAGATGGCGGGCGGCTCGACCACGCAGCCTCCCAGGATAGCGATCTCGCGCCCGGAGACGTTCAGCTCCGGAGGCGGGCCGGGCGCGCGCACGAGGGCCGTGAGCGCACCGGCACAGAGAAATCCCAGCAGGCAGCAGGCGCCCGCCAGCGCGCGATCCCCCCGCCACAGCGCGAGGCCGCCCAGGGCCAGGAAGGCCGCGATGGCCACCAGGAGCTCCGGCGCCTCAAACGCCACGAAACGCCCGGCCAGGATGCCCGCGGCAATGCCCGCCACGGGCCAGACCAGGGGATCGGCGAGATCGCCCATCCGAACGCTCATACCTGCATAGTGCGTCCGGGGCGTCGATTCACTCAGAAACTTACGCTGCCGCGGCTACCGCTCGTGCACGTCCTCCAGGTATGTGTACCCGTGCAGGCCTTCCTCGTAGAACCTGAGCAGCGAGCCGCACTCTTCATAGCTCAAACGGCCCTCGCGCAGGGCGGTCTCCACGTCGCGGCGCAGCTTGGTGACCAGCGCGTCCGAGCTAAACTGCACGTAATTGAGCACTTCCCGGACCGTGTCGCCCTTGATGACGGAATCGAGGATCACCTCGCCGGTGGGGCCTAACCGCACGTGCACGGCATTGGTGTCCCCGAACAGGTTGTGGAGGTCGCCCAGGATTTCCTGGTAGGCGCCCAGCAGAAAGGCGCCCAGGTAATAATCGCCGCCGGTGAATGGGTGCAGCGCGAGAGTGCGTTTCACGTCGCGGCGATCGATGAAGGCATCCACCTTACCGTCCGAATCGCACGTGATATCGCCCAGAACCGCCGGACGGGTGGGTTCCTCCTCCAGCCGGTGAATCGGCATGATGGGGAAGAGCTGCTTGATGGCCCAGCTATCGGGCATGCTTTGAAACAGCGAGAAATTACAGAAATAGGTATCAGAGAGCATGGCGTCGATGCCCTCCAGCTCCTCGGGGAAGTAGTCCAGCTCGCGCGCCTGTTTCTGGATCTTGCGCGAGATGGCCCAATACAGGTTCTCGGCGATGCAGCGCTGTTCGAGCGAAAGGTACCCCAGGCTGAACAGGTTGAGGGCCTGGTCCAGGGCCTGCTGCGCGTCGTGGTAGCTTTCCAGCAGGTTCTTGGCGCTCAGCGAACGATAAGTTTCTTGCAGGTCGATGAGAGGCTGCTCGGCGTCCGGCGGCGGCTCGGTAACCGCGTCGGCATCGCCCATCCCGGAGACGCCCAGAACGTTGAAAACCAGCACGCTGTGATAGGCGGCGATGGCGCGGCCGCTCTCGGTGACGATAGTGGGATGGGCCACCCCCACCTCGTCGCACACGTTCAGCACGTGATAGATGATGTCATTGGCGTATTCCTGTAGGGTGTAGTTGACGCTCGATTCGAAATCGGTCTGGGAGCCGTCGTAATCCACGCCCAGGCCGCCGCCCACGTCCAGGAATTTCAGGCCGGCGCCCGCGCGCACCAAGTCCACGTACACGCGCGCGGCTTCGTTCACCGCGGCTTTGATCTGCCGGATGTTGGTGATCTGGCTGCCCAGGTGGAAATGCAGCAGGTTGAGGCAGTCCGCCATCCCCGCGTCCTTCAGCTCCTGGAGAGCGCGCATGGCCTCGGTGGCCGAGAGGCCGAACTTCGAGCGGTAGCCGCCCGAAGATTTCCATCCCCCCGATCCGCGGCTGGCCAGCTTGACGCGCAGCCCGATGGCCGGCCGCACGCCCACCTTTTGGCCGTATTTCAGGATGAGGTGCAACTCGGTGTACTTCTCGACCACGGGGATGACATGGCGGCCCATCTTCTGCGCCAGCATGGCCATCTCGATGTATTCGTCGTCCTTGAACCCGTTGCAGACGATGGGGGTTTCGTTATCCGCCAGCGCCATGACGGCCATCAGCTCGGGCTTCGAGCCGGCCTCGAGCCCATAGTGGAACGGCTTGCCGAACTCCAGGACCTCTTCCACTACCTGTCGCTGCTGGTTGACCTTCACGGGATAAACGCAGCAATACTCGCCCGTATAGTGATGTTCCGCGATGGCCGTGGAAAAGGCGCTGTGCAGCTCGCCCAGCCGGTGTTTGAGGATGTCGGCGAAGCGGACCAGAATGGGCAGATCGATACCCCGCAGCAGCAGCGTATCGACCAGCTCCTTGAGATCGATCGACCGCGAGGGTTCCTTCTCCGGATGCACGCGGACGTGGCCGTTGTCGCCCACCGAGAAGTAGCCTTTTCCCCAACTGGCGACGTCGTACAATTCGCTGGCCAACTGCGGCGTCCATCGCTCGGCGGGTTCGATCACGAGCGAGCCTTTGCGGCCGTTTCTCTCCAAATCGGTGTCTCCTCTGCAATCTCAGTGTCCTTCGAAAGGGCCGAAACAGGCAAGGGAAATTAACGGGTTGACCGCCCCGGAGCCGGCCGTTATCGTGGGTTGAGAATGGCTGAACTCGAAGAAGCGCGCGCCTGGCTTGCGGCCGCGGAATCGGTGGCGGCGCTCACTGGCGCGGGAATTTCGGCGGAGAGCGGCGTACCCACCTATCGCGGCGCGGGCGGTCTCTGGCGGACTTACAAGGCCCAGAGTCTGGAAACCGCCGAAGTTTTTGCGCGCGATCCCCGGCTGGTCTGGGAATGGTACAACGAGAGGCGCCAGGCCATGGCCGCGGCCGAACCGAACGCGGCGCACCGGGCCCTTGTGGAACTCGAAAGGCGCAAGCCGGGTTTCAATCTGATTACACAAAACATCGATGGCCTGCATGACCGCGCCGGCAGCGCCCGGATCCTCAAGCTCCACGGCGATATCTGGCGGCTCCGTTGTACGGCTTGTGGCGCCGCCTGGGCGGATCGCCGCGTGCCTCTGCCCAAGCTGCCGCCGCATTGCGCCTGTGGGCATATTGCGCGCCCGGGCGTGGTGTGGTTTGGCGAGTCCCTTCCGGAAGGCGTCATGCAGGAAGCCGGCTACCGGGCGGTTTCAGCCGAGGTGTTCCTGGTGATCGGTACCTCGGCGGTGGTCCACCCAGCCGCGGGCCTGGTGCCCCTCGCCGCGCGGGCCGGCGCCAAGGTGATTGAGATTAACCTCGAGCCGACGCCTTTTTCCGATACCGTCCACTGCAGCTTGCGAGGCTTGGCCGGGGAGTTGCTGCCCAAGCTGCTGTCCGGAGTCTAGTTTCCACTTCCAGGCCCTAAACCCAACCTGTGTACACCCAAGATTGTGATACCTATGAGATGAGGTCAGGCTGGCTGCGCTCCCCGACGCCGATGGGACTTCTGTTGAAAACCTCCTGGATGGCAAGAATACTTGCCCGATTGTCGCTGCTCGTCGATGGAGGCGATCGAGGAGTTGACCGGCCCGCGGCTGAACGCTTCGCGATCCCTTACACTTTCAAGCCACGGTTGGGCTTCATCCAAGCCCTGGTTGGGATCGCCGGTGCGTTTTTGCGAATTTTCCTGGGTTCGTTGTTATTCGCCATCTGGGGCACATACAGCCTTGTGGCGTGGTCGGTGGTTCGAAGCGGCTTCTGGCGCGTTACCGTCGTGGTGCTTCTGCTCCTCTTGTTCCTTTTGGCGTTGGCCGCTCTGATGTTCGCGATTTCATCTTTGGCAAGAAGGTTTTCGGACGAACGTCCCTGAACCCAGGGCTGCTCTTATTCACCCTGTTGCGGAAGCCGATTTCTTGTCACGATTCTGACACCTTTCAGGGATAAACTCTGTATTCGTCCGTTGGGAGGGCCGATGCAACTGTTTGGACAAACCGTCTCCGTAGGAAGCGGGCTTTTTCTTTTGCTAGCTCTGGGAATGGCCCTGAGCTTCGAGTTCGTGAATGGGTTTCACGACACCGCCAACGCGGTCGCCACCGTCATCTACACGCACTCTCTAAAGCCTTGGATTGCCGTGATTTGGTCGGGCTGCTGGAACCTCATTGGGGTTCTGACCTCGAGCGGCGCCGTGGCGTTTGGCGTGCTCGCGCTGCTTCCCGTCGAACTGGTGCTCAACGTCGGGTCGGGAGCGGGATTCGCCATGGTTTTCGCACTCCTGATCTCGGCGATCATATGGAACCTGGGGACATGGTATTTCGGCTTGCCGGCGTCCAGCTCGCACACGCTGGTGGGCGCAATCCTGGGTGTCGGCCTGGCTAATTCGTGGTACGGTGGGGCGCATCAGTTCGGTGAGGGCATCAACTGGGCTAAAGCAAGCGAAGTGGGCATATCGCTTCTGGTGTCGCCTCTGGTGGGATTTGGCTGTGCAGCCTTGCTTTTGCTTTTAAGCAAGCTGCTTATTCGGCGCCCGGAACTCTACGCGGCCCCCGACAAGGATAAGGCGCCCCCGTTTTGGATTCGGCTGCTCCTCGTGGGAACCTGCACAGGTGTGAGCTTCGCACACGGTTCTAACGATGGTCAAAAGGGCATGGGCCTTATCATGTTGATCCTGGTCGGCATTCTGCCGTTGTCCTTTGCCGTCGATCTGGGGAGGAGTCAGTCCGAGATTGCCCAACTCGCCGCCACAACGGAGACCATCTCGTTTCAAATGGACCGCCATTCACCGGGCGTTGCCATGGCGGGATATCAGGTAGCGGCCGAGGAGATTTCGTCGTACCTGAAAACCACCGGCAAGGTGAACGATCGCACATTTGCGGCGATTGGAACCAAGTGCCGGGAGATCTCGGAAATTCTCAACGACAAAACCAGCCTCACTCAACTGAACGCGGATCAGCGCCGGATTCTGCGAAGCGATCTTTATCTCACCTCGGAAGGCCTCGGCAAGCTGCTTAAGCAGAAGAAACTGGAGGACCCGGTTGAGCAGAAGACGGCTGCAACGCTCAAATCCGACATGGACAAGGTGACCAAATTCATTCCCGTGTGGGTGAAAGTTGCGGTAGCCCTGGCGCTGGGCCTTGGCACCATGATCGGGTGGAAGCGAATTGTCGTAACCGTGGGAGAGAAGATCGGCAAAGAGCACCTGACTTACGCGCAGGGCGCGTCGGCGGAACTGGTTGCTATGGGAACGATTCTGGCCGCCGACCGCATGGGCCTTCCCGTCAGCACCACCCACGTGCTCTCCTCGGGCGTCGCCGGCACAATGTTCGCGAACCGGTCGGGATTGCAGATGGGCACGCTGCGAAACCTCTTGCTTGCCTGGGTGCTGACTTTGCCCGTCTGCGTGTTGCTGGGCGCCGGAATCTTCGCCTTCGGATTGAACGTGCTGCTGCATATCGGGATTAAGTAAGCCGGCCGCCAACACTCAACCGGATGGAGCCGGAGGCACGTGTTCAGGCGGGAGGCAGAGCATGTTCACTCGCACATAACCAGCGGCCATCAGGCTGCCCGCTATTGGATCTTAGAGATCGCTTTTAACTCCCGTGCAACCACTTGTTGCGGTAGCTGGGCATAGCTCAGACCGGCGGCGAACGTCTGGCCGGGGCCGAGCATCCAACGCAGGAAGTCTACAACGGCTTTCTCCTTGGCGGGGTCGGGGATCTTGCTAGGAATCAACAGCCAAGTGAAGCTCGAGATCGGATATGCGTCCCGCCCGGGAGCATTGGTGATGGAGACGCGGAAATCGGCAGGCATATTGGCGGCGCCCGCGGCTGCCGCAGTCACGCTTGCCAGGTCCGCTCTTACGAAACTGCCCGCAGTGTTCTGTACCAGGCCGTATGGGACCTTGTTCTGGATGGCGTAAGCCAATTCCACGTAGCCGATCGAGTACTCGGTTTGATTGATCTTGCCCAACACGTCTTCGTTTCCTTTTTCCGCTTGCCCAACCGGCCAGTTTACGGTTTGCCCAACGCCCACTTTTTGTTTCCATTCCGGGCTGACTTTCGAGAGGTAGTCGGTCCAGATATATGTTGTGCCGCTCGCCTCAGCACGGTGCACCACGGTAATGGCGCGATTTGGGAGGTTGACCTTGGGGTTCGCCTTGGCGATCTCCGGGTCGTTCCACTTAGTGATTTTGCCGAGGAAGATCCCGGCCAGTGCCGCCGGGGTGAAATTGAGATCAGTCGTGGCACCGGGGAGGTGATACGTCGGCACGACCGCGCCCAGCACCGTCGGGAAGTGAAGGACATCGCATTGGCGCTGCTGCTTAAACCCTAGCACCTGCTGGTCGTTCATCGGGCCGTCGGAAGCGCCGAAATCGACCTTGCCCGCTGTGACCTGCTCGATTCCGGCTGTCGAACCGAGCGATTTGTAATTGATTTCAACGTCAGGATGCAGTTTGTGATACTCGTAGAACCATTTCGAGTATATAGGGTACGGGAACGTCGCGCCAGCGCCCGTAACCGACAGTGCGGCAACCGCTACCCCGGCCAGTGAAACTGCGGCGATACCCACAAGAATCAATCGTGTGCTCAAGTCCCAGTTTCTCCTTACGCTGGCAAGCATAACGTCGAAAGCGCAAGAGGGAATTACAGAATGGTTACAGCTTGGTAAAGAGTTGGGGGCCTGACTGCGATCCAGGGGAAACCGCCCCGACAAACACTATTGGCGAGTTGAACCCGCCGGCTTTTCGAGCGCGAGCTCCACTACCTCTTCCATGGTCTTCACGTAGTGGAGCTCGACGTCGCCGATCTGCTCGCTCTTGAGATCCTCGCGCACGTTGACTTCGTTTTCGAACGGCAGGATCACCTCGCGCACGCCGCTGCGCTTGGCCGCCAGAACCTTCTCCTTGAGGCCGCCCACGGGCAGCACCTGGCCGGCGAGTGTAATCTCGCCGGTCATCGCCAAGTTGGTCCGCACGCGCCGGTCGGTCAGCATGGAAAGCAAAGCGACCGCCATGGTGATGCCCGCCGAGGGGCCGTCCTTGGGAATGGCGCCGGCGGGGACGTGGATATGAATGTCGCTGGTCTTGAACAGGTCCGGGTCGATGCCATAGCGGGTGGCGCTGCCGCGCACCCAGGTGAGCGCGGCCTGCACGGATTCCTGCATGACCGGCCCCAGTTGGCCTGTCATGATCAGCCCCTTGTTCCCGCCGGGCATGCGGCCGGCCTCGATGAAAAGCACGTCGCCGCCTACGGGCGTCCACGCCAGCCCCACGGCCACCCCAGCCCGCCGCGTGCGCTCGGCCACTTCCGTATCGGTGCGGAAGCGCGGCGCGCCCCGGTCCTTCTCCACAAGTTCGGGGGTCACCTCCACCATCTCGCGGGTGCCCTCGGCGATGCGCCGCGCCTGTTTACGGCAGATGGCCCCGATCTCGCGTTCCAGGCTGCGCACGCCGGCTTCGCGGGTGTAACGCCGGATGATGAAACGCACGGACTCGTCGCTGAAGCGAATGTCCTTCTCCGGCTCCAGCCCGTTCTCCTTGATTTGCCGGGGCACCAGGTAGCGGAACGCGATGATGGCCTTCTCCTGCTCGGTGTAGCCTTCGAGCGGAATGATCTCCATGCGGTCGCGCAAGGCGTCCGGCACCGGGTCGAGCACGTTCGCGGTGGTGATGAAGAGCACCTTCGAAAGATCGAACGGCACATCCAGGTAGTTGTCCCGGAAGGTGGCGTTCTGCTCGGGGTCCAGCACTTCGAGCAACGCCGAGGCCGGGTCGCCGCGGAAATCGCGCCCCAGCTTATCCACTTCGTCGAGCATGAAGACCGGATCGTTGGTGCCCGTCCGCCGCAGCGCCTGAATGACTTGTCCGGGCAGCGCCCCTATATAGGTGCGGCGATGGCCGCGGATCTCGGCTTCGTCGTGCATTCCGCCCATGGAGATGCGCGCGAACTTACGGCCGAGGGAGCGCGCGATCGAGCGCCCCAGCGAAGTCTTGCCCACTCCCGGCGGCCCCACGAAACACAGGATGGGTCCCTTGAGCACGGGGCGCAATTGCAGCACCGCCAGGTAATCCAGGATGCGGTCCTTGACCTTCTCGAGATCGTAATGGTCCTCGTCGAGGATCTCGGCTGCCCGCTTCACATCCACCTGCGAACCCGACGACACGTTCCAGGGCAGGTGCGCCATCCACTCCAGGTAGGTGCGCGCCACGCCATACTCCGGCGAGGCCGGCGACATGCGCCCCAGTCGGCCCAGCTCGCGCATCACCTCGGTCTTGACCTCCTGCGGGATGCCGGCGGCTTCCAGTTTCTGGCGGAGGTCCTCCACGTCCCGCTGGCTCTCGTCGCCTTCGCCCAGCTCCTTTTGAATGGCCTTCAACTGCTCGCGCAAATAGAACTCGCGCTGGCTCTGCGAGAGCTGTCCCTGCACCTGCGACTGGATGCGGTTGCGCAGTTCCACCAGCTCGAGCTCGCGCGTGAGATGCCGGTGCACCTCGCTAAGCCGCACGGCGCCGTCGGTCTGCTCGAGAAGTTTCTGGCGCTCGGGATGGCCCAGGGCCGGCAGGTTGCCCGCCACGAAATCGGCCAGACGGCCAGGCTCGGCGATTTGCGAAGCGGTGGAGGCCAGGTCGTCCGAAAGGTTGGGGGAAGCCGCCACGATCTGCTGGAACAAGCCGATCACGTTCTGCCGCAGGGCTTCGACTTCGGGCGTGACCGGCGCTTCGACTTCGGGAATGCGCTCCACGCGCGCTCTCAGGAAGGGTTCGCGCGCCGTAAACTCCCGCGTGCGGATGCGCGAAAGGCCCTCGCAGAACAGCAGCAGGTTGTCCTTCGGAACGCGGATCGCCTTGTGGATGACGCAGACCGTCCCGACCTCGTAGAGATCCTCCGGGCCGGGCAAATCCACGCGCGGATCGAGTTGCGACACCACCGCCATCGTGCGGTTCTCGCCGAGCGAATTCACCAGGGCCACCGAACTGGGACGCCCCACCGTTACCGGCAGCAGGGCGCCCGGAAAGATCACCGTGTCGCGCACGGTGAGGACCGGCAATTCTTCGGGTGGAGACGCTTCGCTCGCGGGGGATTCAACCGGTTGTTCTTCGACGGCCATATGATTCTCAGTGTACCCCGTGAAGCCGTGGATTCCGCGCGAAGCCCACCCGCGCCTGCCTCATCTCCGCCGGGATGGTGTGCTGGCCAGCAGCGCTTCCAGGGTGAGCAGGTTATCCTTGCGGCCCATGACGATCAGGTAATCGCCGCCCTGGACGGGCGTCGAGGCCGGCGGGTTGAACAGCATATTCCCATCGGCTTTGCGCACGGCCATCACGATCACTCCCACGTCCCGGCCGATCTGCAACTCCTGGATGGTTTTCGAAATCACTTCGCTGGTTTCCGAGACGCGCACCTGTTCGATGGCGATATCCTGTCCGATGTCCTGGGTAGTGAAATTCAGGAACTGCACCACGTGAGGCTGCAACATGGATTGTGCCAGGCGGTGCCCGGTGATGGCGTAGGGAGCGTAGACCGAATCCGCGCCGGCCCGCCGCATTTTCTCTTCCGCGCCTTCCTCGGCCACCCGTGTAGCGACGTACAGGCCCGGGTTCAAGGCTTTTGCGGATAGCAGCACGAACAGATTATCGGCATCCGTGGCGAGAGCCGCCACCAGGCCGCGGGCGCGATCCACCCCGGCGGAGAGCAGGACCTCGTCGCGAGTGGCATCGGCCGCCAGTGTCAGCATGCCCGCCTGCATGGCGAGTTCGGCGCGCTGGTGATTCGATTCCACCACCACGAACGGAGCGGCGGCGCGCCGCAGCTCCGCGGCGACTCCACGTCCCACGCGTCCGAAACCGCAGATGATGTAGTGGTCCTTGAGTTTTTCGATCATGCGTTTGTTCCGCCGTTTCCCCAGCAAGTCGCCGATTTCGTTTTCGATGATGCTCTGCGTCATGGCTCCCACCGCGATGAAGATGGTGGTGACGCCGAAGATAATCAGAAACGAATTGAAGATGCGGCCCGCCTGCGACAGGGGATGAACCTCGGCGTACCCCACCGTCGTCATGGTGATGAGGGTCATGTAGAAAGCGTCGAAGGGCGGGTAATGCTCGATGACCGTGAAGCCCACCGTGCCGATCGCCAGGTTGGCGGCGATCGTCGATGCGATGAATACGAGGCGGCGCGCGAGCCGGTTCATCGGTTCTCCTAATCCCGCAGTTCCACGATGGTAGCCCCAGCGCCACCCTCCTGCTGCGGCGCCGGGTAGAAACGCGCCACGTGGGGATGGCCGCCGAGCAGTTCCTGGATGACCTTGCGCAGCACGCCCATGCCGTGGCCGTGGACGATGCGCACGCGGCTGGCCGTGGCCATGACCGCGCGATCCAGGAACTGATCCACCGCGTCGCGGGCCTCTTCGGCGCGCTGGCCGATCACGTTGATCTCCTGATGCACCGGCGAGAGCTCCGGTGCGGGCCGGTAGCTCACACCCTGCGGCAGCTTCCGCCCGGCCGGAGGAGCCTCCGGCAGCACCTCGATCACGTCGTCGATCGAGACCTGCATCTTCATGAAGCCCGCCTCCACTTCCAGGCGGTCGCCGGCCAGCTTGCGCCGCACGCGCGCCGGCTCGCGCACGTCCCGCAGCCGCACCCGCACGCCTTCCTCGATGACCGGCCGCTTGAGCTGGCCCTGGCGAGCTTCGTCCTCGGTGGAAAGCACCGTGGTCTGGAAGTCTTCGCGCAGCTCGCGTTTGGCCTTGGCCACGCGCCGTTGCGCTTCCTGCTCGGCTTTGCGGCGGTCGCCGCCCTGCGCGATCTTAGCTAGCGTGTCGCGCGCCTGCTCCTCGAAGTGCGCCAGGGTCTGGTCGGTGCGGCGCTCGAGTTCCTGCAGCTTGGCGGTTTCGCGCTTCTCCCATTCGCGGGCCAGTTCCTTCTCGCGTTTCTCCAGCTCCGCCAGCTTCGCGCGCAGGCTCTGCTCGAGCGCCTCGGTCTCTTCCACGCGCCGGTGCAATTCGCTCAAGAAACGGGTCACGTCGCGCTCGCGGTCGCTCATGGATTGGCGCGCGCGTTGCATGACGTCCTCGGGCATGCCCAGGCGGGTGGCGATCTCGAGGCCCGCGGACTTGCCCGGCAGCCCCAGTTGCAGGCGAAAAGTCGGCTCGAAGGTGGCCTCGTCGAAGCCCATGGAACCGTTGACCACGCCCGTCGTGGAGGCCCCGTAGATCTTGAGCGCCAGCAGGTGGGTCGAGACCAGCGTGAAGGCGCCCGCAGAGCGGAAGTGGTCTACCACCGCCACGCCCAGCGCGCCGCCTTCTTCGGGATCGGTGGCGGCGCCCAGCTCGTCCAGCAGCACCAGCGAATCAGGGGTCACCTCCAGCACCATCTCGCGGATGTTCGAAACGTGCGCGGAAAACGTGCTGAGATTTTCCTGGATGGATTGATAATCGCCGATATCCGCCAGCACCTGCTCAAACAGCGGAAACTCGGCCTCGGCCGCGGGCACCGGCAGGCCGGCTTGCGCCATCAGGCTGAGCAGCCCCACGGTCTTCAGCGTCACGGTTTTTCCGCCCGTGTTGGGCCCGCTGATCAGCAGTGTGCGCCGGTCGCGGCTCAGCTCCAAACTCACCGGAACGGCGGCCTTGTGGCGCCTGCGCAGCACGTCTTCGAGCAGCGGGTGGCGCGCGTCGCGCAGCAGCAGGCGCTCGCCGAAGCGGGGGATGGCGCAATCGAACTCGGTGGCGAACTTCCCCTTGGCGAAGATCAGCTCCAGCTCCGCGATGGTCCCCAGCGTCTGCCGGATCGAATCGCCGTATCCGCGCAGCCGCTCCGTGATCTCGCGCAGCACGCGGTGGACTTCGCGCGCCTCTTCCTCGACCAGCCGCACCAGCTCGTTATTCAGGTCGATGGTTTCGAGCGGCTCGACGAACAACGTGTGGCCGCTCGAGCTGGCTCCGTGAATCACGCCATCCAGCTTGCGGCGCTGCCCCGCGATCACCGGCACCACGAAGCGCTCGTTGCGGATGGCGACGAACTCCTCCTGGAGCACGCCCTCTTCCTTGTGGGCCCGCAGAAAGCGCTCGAGCGATTCCTGGATGGCGCGTTTCTGGCGCTCCATGTCGCGCCGCAGCCGGGCCAGCGCCACGCTGGCATGATCGGCCACGCTGCCGTCCGGCAGGATCTTGCCTTCCAGGTCTTCGAGCAGGCTGCGAAAGTCGCCGATGGTTTGCGCGCGCCTGCCCAGCCGCGGGAAGCGCTCGGCGGCCGCCGTGAGCAGCGATTTGGCGTCCGCGCCGCGGTCGAGCAGCGTGAGAACGCCGGAGATCTCGCGCGGTTCGAGGCTGGCGCCCTCGATGCGCAGCTTGTGCACGGCCTCCTCGACATCCGGAAGGCCGCCGAAATCGATGCGGATGGCGGCGCCGCGCGCGGCCGGCTGGGGCCGCGCCGCCGCGCGCAGGTAGGCGATGGCCTCGCCGGCCTCCGCCAGGTCTTCCTCGAGCCGCGTCCGATCGGTGTGCGGCTGGACTTTCTCCAACTCGCGGCGGCCGAGCGGGCTCGCGACGTAGCGCGCCAGCAACTGGCGCAGCGGCTCGAATTCCAATACTTCAGCGCTGGTCTTCAATGGAGTTACTTATGGGCAAGCTAAAGCATGCCCCACCGGTGGGGCATGCTTTAGCTTGCCCGGCTTGGGACCGCAGGTCCCATGATTGAAACGCTGGCATCATAACGATCGCTTACCTGTATTTTCGCCGCTCGCGAAAGGCTTTTTCAATCACCGCCAGGGTGCCCTCGGTGATGCGCAGCTTGGCCAGGTCGCGCCGGCGCACCCACTCCACCGCGCAGGCATCGTCGCCCGCGCCGAGCGTCCCGCCCGTAATCCGGCAAACGTAGTCGATGAGCACATAGTGGTACTCGGGCAGGCCGGCGCCGTCGCGCATAATCCGCTCGAAGATCTCGAGAACCCCCAGCGGTTTCACTTCCAGGCCGGTCTCTTCGCGTGTCTCGCGCCGCACCGCGAAATCCAGAGTTTCGCCGATCTCGAGCAAGCCGCCCGGCAGAGACCACCAGCCTTTCAGCGGCTCCCTCCCCCGCTGCGCCATCAGGATGCGGTCGCGCCGCAGCAGAATCGCGCCCACACCGATCAGCGGCCGTGGAGGATAGCGCCGGCTGTTGGCGGCGCTCGATTGGCCGCGCATCAATTGGCTCCCTGGGCTTCCCGCAGCACGCGCACGAGGTCGCCGCCCGCCGTCACCAGCAGCGTCTTTCCATCCGTGTCGCCGAAGGCGCAACCCGAGGCGCGGCGCGACATCTCGATGGTGCCCAGCGGCCGCCCCTCGGGGCTGTATATCAAAATCGACCCGGCGGCCACGTACAGATTGCCTTTTTCATCCACCGCGATTCCGCCCGGCACGTCCGCGATGCCGGCCACCAGCACGCGCTCATTCGAAGCGTCGCCATCGCGGTCCAGATCGTACGCGCGAATGTTATGCTCGTCCGCGTTGCCAACGTAGAGCACGCGACCGTTGGGCGAGAGGGCGATTCCGTTGGGGCGGCCGGCCGGCTTGGCCACCAGCTTCATCGGTCCCTTGGGAGGAATGTGGTAGACGCCGTAAAAATCCAGCTCGCGGCGATCGGAGCTTTCCCCGAAAGCCGGATCGGTGAAGTAGACGTGCCCGGAGCGGCTCACCGCGAGATCGTTAGGCGCGTTCAGCCGCTTGCCCTCCCAGCTTTCCGCCAGCGCTTCGATCTTGCCGTTCCGCTCCATCCGGATCACGCGCCGCGCCCGCGTCTCGCAGGTGTAGAGGCGGCCCTGCGCATCGAAGGCGTTGCCGGCGGGTCCCGCGGCGCCTTCGCGCAAGACCTCCCGCGGGTGCCCCGGCTGCCATCTCAGGATGCGGTCCGCGGGCGTATCGCTGAAGACCAGGTAGCCATCCTTGGACCACGCGGGACCTTTCGCGTAGGTATAGTCCCGGGCGATCCATTCGATGCGGTCCGCGCGAGGGTCTTGGGCGAACGCGGTAATAAGGAGAGCGGCGGCCGGCCAGGCGCGAACCGCGTAGCTCATTGAGCCGCGGTTCTCTCAATGGCAATTCGGTTCACCACCTGTTTGACGCCCTTCACTTTGTGGGCCAGTTTCTCGGCGCGCTGCTTCTGCTCCTCGTGCGGAACCGCGCCGGCCAGCGTGACCACTCCGTCCTTGCAATCCACCTTCAGGGCGCCGCCCTTCACCACGGGGTCGCTCGAGAGCTTGATCATCACCTCGTTGATAATCATGTCGTCGTTGACGGGCTTATCCGCGGCCAGGCAGATGCCGGCGACCAGGGTCAGAAACGCTAGCACAGCGCAGAGTTTAAGTATCATCGTCTTCACCGGCCATTGTACGCCAGTCGAGCGCGTTCAGAAAGGCGGCTTGCTCGCGCCAGTCCGGCTGCACGCGCACGTGCAGGTCCAGATACACCTTCACTCCGAAGAGGCGCTCCATTTCCACGCGGGCCAGCGTGCCGATTCTCTTCAGCATGGCGCCCTTGGTTCCGATCACGATGCCCTTCTGGCCGGGGCGCTCCACCCGTATGGTGGCGTAGATGCGCGTCAGCGCGGGCGTCTCTTCCCAGCGATCCACCGACACGGCCACCGAGTGAGGCACCTCCTGGCGCGTGGCTGCGAGCACCTTCTCGCGCACCAGCTCGGCCGCCAGGAAGCGCTCCGGTTGATCGGTGATGTGATCTTCGGGAAAATAGGCCGGGCCCAGAGGAAGCCGCTCCACGATGACCTTCTGCAACTCCTCGATGCCATCGCCCCTGGACGCCGAAACCGGCACGTAATCGGCGAAATCGTAAAAGGCCTTGTACTCCTCGATGAGCGGCAGCAGGCGGCCCTTGATCTTCACCAGGTCGATCTTGTTCAGGACCAGCACCGCCGGGGTCTCGTTCTGGCGAACGATGTCGATGGCGCGGCGGCTCTCGATCCCCACGGGGCGCGAGGCGTCCGTCACGAACAACAGCAGATCGCGTTCTTCGAGCGACGCCCGCACCGTATCCATGAGGCGCTTGTTGAGCTGCGAATCGGCCTTGTGAATGCCGGGCGTATCGAGGAAAACGATCTGTGCCTCGGGCCGCGTCAACACGCCCTGTATCGAGGTCAAGGTGGTCTGCGGCTTGGCAGCCACGATGGCCAGCTTCCGCCCCACCAGGGCGTTGAGGAGCGTGGATTTGCCCGCGTTCGGCAGTCCGATAAGCGATACAAAGCCGGACTTGAAACCCTCTGTCATTGCGCCACCGCCTGAGATTTGCCGATTCGCACCTGTTCCACGCGCAGCTCGTTCGCGGCCAGCACCTCGATGCGAACGCCATCGCGCTCCACCGCTTCTCCGGGCTTGGGAACGCGCCCCAGCCACTCGCTGACCAGCCCTCCCACCGTAGTGGACTCGATGTCCTCTTCCGGATGGAAGCTCTCGCATAAATCCGCCACCCGGTCCACCTCGAAATTCCCGGAGACGATATAGCCGCCGTGGCCGTCTTCGATCACGTCGCTCGACGGCTCGTGCTCATCGCGGATCTCTCCGATGATAACTTCCAGCAGGTCTTCCATGGTGGCCAGGCCGGCGGTATTTCCGTATTCGTCCACCACGATCACCATGTGGGTATTCTCCTGCTGCATCTGCCGCATCAAGTCGTTGACCGGTTTGCTCTCCGGCACGAACAGGATCTCGCGCACCAGCTCCCGCACCAGGCGCCGCGCGCGTGCCTCCTCGTCCACCTCGAACATGTCGCGCACGTGCACGAACCCGGCGACCCGGTCGATGTTCTCCTCGTAAACCGGGATGCGCGAATACTGCTCGTTAATCACGAGCTGGCGAAGCTGTTCGAGCGTGGAACCGGCGGAGATGGCCACGATGTTGGGCCGTGGCGTCATCACCTCGCGCACGATCTTATCGCCGAACTCGACTACGGATTGGATCAGCTCGCGATCCTCCTCTTCGATCAGCCCTTCTTCGGTGCCGGCGTCGATGAGAGCCTCGATGTTTTCGGCGGGCGTGGGGCTTTCCTCCTTGTCCGCGGGGTCGTCGGTCAGGTCGATCAGCGATTGGAAGAAGCCGAGCAACGCTTCGAACGGGCGGGCCAGCCACGCCAGGCCGCGCAGGAACGGCACCAGCGGCAGGAGCCACGTTCCCCCGGTGCGGCGGTACAGCCATTGCGGCAGGGCGTAAGCGACCGCCAGCATGCCCAGCCACACCGTCAGCGCCGCCTGCCAGAAGACGCCCGCGTCCCACGGCTGGCCGTCCGCGAACCACGCGAAGCAGAAGATTCCGGTCAGCACCAGGAGGGTGTGCTTGATGAGCGAGAATGCCCCGGCCCCCTGTTCGGTCTTCAACCCCAGCCGGTCTTCGAGCGTCTCCTTGAAGAACTTGAGCGCCGGCAGGTCGCGCGTGCGCAGCCGCAGGCTCTCGAGGTACAGCAACTGCACGAAGGTCACCAGTCCCAGCAGGGGGATGGCAATTAGCGTGGCCAGAGCAGCCGCCAGGATCATGCCCGCACCCGCTCGATCAGCCCGGCCGGCAGCCCCAGCCGGGCCCGCCAGCGCTTCTCGGCGCGAGCCATGCGGCCGCCATCGCTCTCGTGATCCAGGCCCATCAGGTGCAGCAGCCCGTGCAACATGAGGATGCGGACTTCATTTCCGGCACTGTGCCCGAACCGGCGCGCCTGCGCCCGCGCCCGCATCAGAGAGATGGCGATATCGCCGAGCGGCTCAAACTCAATTCCGGGCAAGCTAAAGCATGCCCCACCATGCTTCAGTTTGGCCGATGGTGGGGCATGCTTTAGCTTGCCCGCCGGGAATGACAAAACATCGGTGGCTTCGTCGCGGCCGCGAAACCGCCGATTCAAGCGGCGCAGCTCGGCATCGCCGGTAATCAGGCAGTCGAACGCCCGCCCCTTGGCCACCTCGCGTTCCAGTTGGCGCGCGAAATCTTGGATGGATTTGGGACGCAGGCCGGCCGGGGCCCGCCGGAAAATCACTGTACTGCCATCGGAAGAAGACATGAGACTCGCCTCAGGCGAGCGGAGCCGCCTCGGCCGCGCCTTCGGTCCCCGGCTCGGAGAGCTTCAGCGAAAGCTGCCGGCCCGTCCCCATGAT
>Ga0181529_10003252_pt1 | contig 18660 bp, 18 predicted proteins | sample PEATcosm2014_Bin_36_FD_119763 | JGI IMG/M metagenome (GOLD analysis project Ga0181529, IMG submission 119763) | Peatland microbial communities from MTU Mesocosm Facility, Houghton, MI, USA - PEATcosm2014_Bin10_30_metaG | ecosystem: Environmental > Terrestrial > Soil > Wetlands > Peat | place... | reverse complement strand
TAGGCGGGATCATGAGGAGGAGGGTCGTGCCCTGGGCGAGCTTTTGGCCGTACCCGAAGACGAAGACGAGGGCCGGGATGATCACGACCGCCCCCCCGATGCCGAGGAGGCCTGAGAGCGAGCCGGCGAGGAGCCCGAGAAGGCCAAGGCCGGCCCCGGTCAAGATGCTTGAGTCTGCCATGGCCTAATTCTACTGCGGGAAGTCGGCCTGGACGAATGCTCGAAAAGTATCAGTCATTGCTCGCTCGGCATCGAAGCGATTATTTGCGCGAGAAGAACCTCTCGATGCGCTCGATCAGGTCGAGCACATAAGGATCCGCCTCGTCCTCCCTCGAGGCGAAGCCTATCACTATCCGCTCCGGAAGGTCCGAGAGCTCGATCGAGCGGATCTCGAGACTGGAATTCCGATAAGCGAGAGTGGGCACGATCGCCCAGCCGAGTCCAGCGCCTACCAGCCGCAGGACGGAGTCATACTGGTCCGCGATGAAGACCTTGCGCGGATTGAAGCCGGCTCGGGCGCAAATGCGGTCGGCCACTTCCTGCAAAACCGGGGCGCAGGTCCTCGAGTACGCGATGAAGGGCAGATGGGCGAGGTTGCCGAGGCCGGGTTCGCTCATCCCCTCCACGAGCAGGGAATCCGCATAGACGACGGAAAGCGTCTCATCCGCGAGCGGGGCGAAGCGGATGCCGCTTTCGTGCAGCCAGGAGCGCATGAAGCCGATATCGATCTTGCCAGCCACCAAAGCCTTCGCCTGCTCGTCGGTGCCGATCTCGAAGAACTCGAACCAGAGATCGCTCTTGTTCCGCTTGAGCTCGCCGATCAGCTCCGGCAGGAATGAATAGATGGCCGAGCCTACGAAGCCGATCCGGACTCGATGCCCCGACTCCTCGTCGATCAGTGCGATCCTTTCCTTGATGGTCTCGGACCGCTGAAGGAGCCACGCCGCCTCCTTCTTGAGATACTCGCCGGAAGGCGTCAGTCTCACGCCTCGGCTGGTCCGGTCGAAGAGCCTGACGCCGAGCTCCGCCTCGAGCTCCATGATCTGCCTGCTCAGGGGCGGCTGCGTGATATGCAGCCGCTCCGCCGCCCGACCGAAGTGCAGCTCCTCGGCGACGGAAAGGAAGTATTCGAGCTGTCGCAGCTCCATGGGCGCATTGTACACGGGGAAACCAGCCGCGGGATAGATTGATTCACGACGGGTATCGATGCATGCAAATTAAGCATCGATATCGGATGTAACATCGATGGGCGATTAATAATTAATTGGTAGGTGAAAGTAGCGGAGGTCAACCGTGAAGACTTTTTGGCGTGGAGTGTTTTTCGTGACTGCGGCATTGGCGCTCGCCGGGTGCGCGACGAAGCCCAAGGCGCCTGTCGAGGCGCAGGAAGCGGAGCCGAGTTCAATCCAGGCTGAGGCGACGGGGCTCGCGCCCTCCGGCGATGAGCACTTCAAATCGATCGAATTCGCCCTCCTCTTCGGAAGCAAGGACTCGGTGGCCTCGTGGAGCATCGCCGTCGTCGATCAGAAGCAGAAAATGGCGGTCCGCACCCAGAAGGGAGGCTCCGCAGACATCCCCGAAGTCTTCTCCTGGGACGGCAAGGACGATTCCGGGAAGCTAGCCGCCGAGGGCAGCTATCTCGCTGAGCTCTCGGTGGACTACGCGGGCAAGTACAAGCCAGGTTCGGCCAGCTCCAAGCCTTTCATCCTCGACCTGACGCCTCCTTCTGCGGCCTTCTCCCCGAGCCCCGCCCAGTTTGCGTACGCTCCGGACGGCACGCCAGCTCCTATTTCGGTGACTATCTCGGTCAAGCAGACCTTGGCGAAATCGGCGAACTGGACCATCGACATCTTCGACCCCGCCGGCAACCCGGTGAAGTCCCTCTCCGGAGCGCTCCCCGCCAGCCAGGCGGCCTGGGACGGCAAGCTCGACCAGGGCGGCTACGTGGCTCCCGCGAAGACATATCCCGCGGTCCTCACCGTCTCGGACGAGTTCGGGAACAAGGGGACCTTCAGCGGATCCTTCACGATGGCCGACGTGCCGAACGCCGAGGCCAGCGCCATCAATACGCGCCGGGTGGGCTTCTCCCCCTTGAGCGCGAGCGTGAAGAACAGTCTCGATCTCCTCCTTACCGTCGGCTCGATGGCCAATCTCCAGGCCTGGGAAGTGGATGTCTGGACAGTCGAGAGCGGCGTCGCGAGAACGGTCAAGTCCTTCAAAGGGGGCGCCCAAGACCTCCGCGATTACGTGCGATGGGACGGCAAGGACGACTCAGGCGCCTTGGTTCCCGAGGCCTCCTACTATGCCACGCTCTCGCTCGACTACGGCAAGGCCTACAAGCCTGTCCTCGTGAAGAGCCGCAGCTTCTCCGTGGTGACCACCCCGCCCTCGGGATCCGTCACCGTCGATCCTCCCAGCGCCAATCTCTCCGATCTCGGGCCCAAGAAGCCCATCGAGCTCACCGTGCAGGCCAAGTCCGCTTTCGCGCAGATCGCGAGCTGGGTCCTTGCAGTCTACGACCCCTCGGGCACCTCGGTGATGGTCTTCAACGGCAATTGGCCCAACAACAAGGTAGCCTGGGACGGCAAGACAGTCGAGGGCGGGAGCTTGATCCCTGGCTCGCAGTATACCGTCGAGGCCAAGGTCCAGGACGAGTACGGCAACGTCGGAGACCTCAAGGGTGCCCTGGCCGTAGAGGGCCTGAGCTCGGCGACCGAGCCGAGCACGATCGCGGCTACCCAGCCGGGCTTCGCGCCGAAGGGCGACGGCTCGGCTTCGAGCATCTCGTTCAAGATATCGGCCGGAGACGCGGACAGCGTCGTCTCGTGGAAGGTCGACCTCGTCGACGACCAGAACGTCGTCGAGAAGAGCTACAAGGGACAGGGCAAGCAAGTCCCCGCGACCCTCGCCTGGGACGGGAAGATCGACAACGGCGGCTACGCCCCCGAAGGGCGATACACGGCGATGCTGTCCTTGGACTATGGAGTCGCCTTCGCGCCGGTGACCGTCGAGACGAGGCCCTTCGTCCTCGACCTGACGCCCCCGAGCGGATCCGTCTCGCTCTCCTCGGCGCTTTTCTCTCCCGACGGGGACGGGATCAACGATACCGAAACCATGACCATCGTCGGATCGTCGAACCTGGCTCGCATCGTGGGCTGGTCGCTGACCGCCTACGATCCCGGCAACGATCCCTTCATGAGCTGGAAGGGCTCCTGGCCGGCCGATCCGATCGTCTGGGACGGGAAGGGACAGGACGGAGACCTCGTCGAGTCCGCCTCGGACTACCCCCTCACGCTCAAGCTGAGGGACGAGTACGGCAATATCGGGACCTCCAAGACGACATTGTCCACCGACATCCTCGTGCTGAAGTCCGGGGACGGCTACAGGATCCGCGTGTCGAGCATAGTGTTCAAAGCCTTCACGGCCGATTACCTTGACGTCCCCGCCGATAGGGCCGCGCGGAACAAGGCCACGCTCGACCTGCTCGCGGCCAAGCTTAAGCTGCCTCCCTTCGGGGACTACAAGGTCCGCCTCGAGGGCCACGCCGTCATGATCAACTGGGATGACAAGGCGAAGGGCGACGCGGAGCAGCAGGAGATTCTCATCCCGCTGTCCAAGGCGAGGTCCGGGGCCATCGAGCAGGCCCTGATCGAGCGAGGCATCACCGCGGATCGCCTGGTCACCGAAGGCGTCGGGGCGAAGGATCCCGTGGTCCCCGACAGCGACTTCGCGAACCGCTGGAAGAACCGCCGCGTCGAGTTCTATCTGCTGAAGTAGGCCTCGTGAGCGCGCGAAAAGGCGCATGGATCCTGGTCATCGCGCTCGTCTCCTGCGGCAAGGGAATAGCCCAGGGAGCGAGCGCGCGGGACTGCGCCGGCAAGTTGATCTCGCTGCAGAGACCCGCGTCGCGGGTGCTGGCCCTCTCCAGGGGCGCGGCGGAAGCCCTCAAGGCTATCGGAACGAGCGCGGCGATCCTGCTCGCTCCGGGGGGCGATCCGCCGGACCTGGTAATATATGACCCTTCCCATGAATCGAGCCTCGAGTCGCTTGGCAACGGCATTCCAGTCTTCTTCTACGATCCGGCGGATTTCAAGGATCTGGCCGACGCGATCATGGCGCTCGGCGCCTTGGTCGGCGACTCGAAGGGGGGCGTCAGGGCGGCGGCCCGGCTGACCGCGTCGGTAGGCCGCGTGCACGCTATTATCTCGAAAGTGCATTCATCCGATTTCCCGCGCGTCCTCGTGGCGGCGGGCACCGATCCCCTTTGCACCTACGGCTCCGGATCCTTCGTCGCCGCGCTCGTCGCCGAGGCCGGAGGGAAGCCCCTCTTCGCCGATCTCAAGGGAGGGCCGATCGCCGTAGGACTGGACGAGGCGATCAGCCGCGATCCCCAGGTCATCGTTTCCTTGGGGCAGTACTCACTTCCCCGCGGCGCAGCCTTCCCCTCTTCCCCGAGAGTTTTGGAATTACGAGACGAGGATATCTCCAGCCCGGGGCCCTCCTCGGCAGCCGAACTGCTCGAGCTGGCGAGGGCCTTCCATCCCGAGCTCATTCCATGAATCGCCGGGTCAGACAGGAGGGGAATCCATCTTTTCTGTCGATATTGTAGAATATGTCGGATGAGAAGCGCGACATGGACGAGGGCAAGCGCGTTGGACTTTTCGGTTTGCTCGCGGATCAGAACCGGAAGGCGATCTTCGCTTTTTCGATCGTCCTTGTCCTGATCATCGGCTACGTCGACTATATCACCGGCGTCGAATTGAGCCTGTCATTCTTCTACTTGATCCCCGTGTGCCTGATCGCGGCCTCGTCCGGGATGCCGGCAGTCGCGCTCTGTGGCGCGCTATGCGCGGGGGTCGGCATTCTAGGCGCTATCCTGGCCGGCCTGCGATACTCGAATCCCCTGATCTTCGCCTGGAATGGCGCGATGCGCTTCGGGACCTTCCTCCTCGTCGGGTATCTCATCAATAGGCTGGTTCTGGTATTGGAAGAGGAGCGGCAGTTCTCCCGGACCGACGCCCTGACCGGGGTCGCCAATAGGAGGCTGTTCTACGAGACCCTCCAAAGCGAGATCATCCGTTCGCGGCGCAGCGCCAAGCCCTTCACTCTCGTCTATATCGACATCGACGATTTCAAGCGGATCAACGACAGCGTCGGTCACGCGAGGGGCGATGAGGCGCTGGTTTTCGTCGCCTCGACGCTAAAAGGACAGGTCCGCGAAACGGACGTTGTCGGTCGGATCGGCGGCGACGAATTCGTTGTGCTCCTCGTAGAATGCGGCGAGGAGGACGCCCGGAGAGTCATCGACAAAATCAGGAAGAAAATCGGCGCCGATGCCCTCGGGAAGATCGGGAGCGGCCTGACTCTTTCGATGGGGGCGCTCACGGCGACGGCGACGGAGCTGACGCACGAGGACCTGGTGCGGAAAGCCGACGAATTGATGTACCAGGTCAAAAGGGCCGGCAAGGACAACGCGCGGTTTGCGGAGGCCTAGCGCGGCTCGAGGGGACCTTGCAAGGGAATTGATTGGATGAGGGAACACCCCGCAGTTGGCTGTACGTGTTCCGCTGGAGGGTTGCAGGGTCCGGTGAGGCGGCTATGCCGCTTCACGTCGTCCCTTCCCCGAATCAGAAGAACACCTTCACTTCGAAGGCGAGCTCGAAGTCGGCCGGCGCGTTGCCGAATTCGGTGTACGACTCCCCCCGAGCCCAGGATGCCGTGAGGTCGACGGACGAATCCTTGACGAAAGCCGTGGAAAGCTCGGCGCTCGCGTAAGTCGACCAGTCCGCGAGGTTCACGAGGCAGGAGGCCGAGAGCCCAATCTTGTCGAGGACCGGATCGCCCGAGTCGGTGACGCTCGATTGGTCGACGGAGACGAATAGATAGTCCTTAGCCTGCCTGCCCGGCCTGCGCTCGAGCTCGCCATACCAGTCCCTCGACGCTCCGACTACGGCCGGATCGGCCGAGTGCAGGGCCTTATAGACCGACTCGAGTCCTGCGGCCGAGAGCCCCTCTGACAGATAGTAGCACTCCGCCAGGACGACGGTCCTCAGCTCGGGCAGCGTACCAGAGGCGCCGCAGAGGACGGCCCACTGGACGCCCTCGCTTTCCTCGACGAGGTCGGCGCCGGGCACGGAAGCGTCGGCGTCGAGCGCGCCGTAGCGGCCCTTGCCGTAGACGGAGCCCTCCCCCCACACCTGGAGCGTGTCCCAGCCGGGAAACGCGTAGAGCGGGGCGACAGCCGCGTTGAGCGCGCCTGTCCAGGACTGGCTGGGGCTCCAGTAGCCCGACAGCGAGATGTCGCTCTGCGGCAGCGCCGACGTGGAGAGTTTGGCTCCGTAACCGAGCTCGGCGAACTCGTCGTAGAGCACGGCGAAGGCCATGAGGGAGACGGGCTTCTCGATGAGCTCGGCCTTCAGAGCGGGCACGCCCTCGAGGATTGCGCGCTGGTTCGTGGGGTCCTTGGGCGGATTTACCGGGTCAGAGGGATTGAATACGTAGCCTGAACCCCAGGAGAGCCGCTGCTTGCCCAGCCGCAGGTAGGCCAGGTCGCCGAAGTTGAGGTCACCGTAAAATTCGTTGACCGTGAGCGATATCGACTCGAGCGTGGCGCCGCTCGAATGATCGAGGAGGGCGGAGTCCTTGAGCGCGAAGTCCAGGAGGCCGAGGCCGTGGTAGTCGCGCGAGAACGTAAGCTTGCCGTCGATCTCGCCCGAGGCGCTCGTATCCGCGGCGCCCTGGAAGGCGGCGTAGATGGATTCGCGGTTCGCGCGCGCATAGCTCGCGCTGGGATCGACGGTGCCGCTCAGCTGGAACGACGCCGCGTCCTCGGCCGAAAGCGATGCCGGGAGCGGCGCGGCCAGCGGGGCTGCCAAGGCCAACGCCGCAATTATGGCAGAGACGATGCGCGGTTTCATGCGGCCCTCCTAAAGCAGGGTGTTGAAAGGCTTCGAGCATTCCGGCGGTCTGCTAGAACTGGTAAGGATAGAGCCGCCCGGATTCCAGGTACTCCTTGGTGAAGAACTGGTCCGGCACGCTCGCCAGGGGAGTTATATCGAAGATTCGCGCCTCGCTGGTGTCCTCGATCTTGAGGGCGTCGACGTATTTCATCTTTATCGACGAGGCGCGGCCGCCCACGAACTCGACCTCGGTCACGTCGTAGTACTTGAGCATCTTGCCCGAGATGGCGAAGAAAGCCTTGCGTACGGGCATTCGCGTGGCCTTGTCGACCCAGACCTGCACCAGGCCGTAGGCGAGCTTCCGGTTCCTCGCCTTGAGCGCGAAATGATAGCAGCTCTTGCCCCCCTGGTCCTCGTCGCCGAGGAAGCTCGCCTCGTAGTCGAGATTCGTGTTGAACCTCGTGAGGTCGAGATTCGAGGTCTCGCCGCCGCGCGCGTTGGCGGTGGCCGAGGTCTTCACGACTTTGTTCGTCGTGGCGAAGCGCTCGTAGAAGTCGTCCCGGTCCCGGAGCAGGGCGAAATTCTTCTGGGAGGCCGGCTCGACCGCGACCCAGACGACCCGGTTGTCCTTGCGGACGAAAAAGCCCTCGCTCGAGCGGTCGTCGCCGCTCGAGTAGGTATCGACTATCGCCATTCGCGCCTTGCAGTTCTTCGGCAGCATCACGGAGTCGACCGAGTCTATGTAGGCTGCGACGTCTCCCTCGGGAAACTCGCCCTGCGGGGCCTCCGCGGGAATCGGTCGCGGAAACGCCGCAAGGGCGGCTAGTGCGAGCAGAGCGATGCGTTTCATGGTTCCTCCTATCCTCATCGATTCGCCATCTGCGACACCGCCTGCTTTTCCGCCTCGATGCCGATCCGCCTATACGAGAGCGCGAAGAGGAGGGCGAAGAGCAGGCCGAGCGGAGCGAGGGCGGCCAGTGGCGTCAGGCTCAAATGCATGCTCGTCATGCCGAACATGTACTGCAGCATGAGCAGCGGGGGGGCGACTATCCTGGACTCGAACCAGGCGGAGACCGCGGCCACGCCGGCTACCCCGAGGGCGTAGCCGGCCGAGAGCGAGACGAGGGCTTCTCCGAAGAACAGGTTGCGGACCGTCCCGCTCGAAAAGCCGAGCGCGCGGAGGGTGCCGATCTCGTCGCGCCGGTCGAAGATGTTGGTCATCATGATCGAGTTGATCCCGATGAGCAGGGCGAGGAAGATGATCATAGCCATGAAGCCGAACAGGGCGACGTCGCTGGTGCCCAGCGAGAGGATGAAGCGGACGAAGTCGTCGTCGCGATAGCCCTTCACGACGAAGTCCGGCGCGAGCGAGGCGAGATCCTTGACCATGCCCCGGATTAAGGCTTCGTCCTTCACGTATATCTTGTAGAAGGGCGAGATGCCGTCCAGCTCCGTCATCTCGAGGTAGTCCGCGGCGCGGACGCAGACGGTGCTGTCGTACCAGGGGGCGCTCGCGCGGCAGATGCCGGCCACCGTGAAGTCCATGGCGTTGCGCGCGCCGAATACCGAGGGCACGAAGAGGGTTACGCTGTCGCCGACCTTAAGCCGGTACTTGTCGGCTATCGCCGAGGGGATGACGCACGCGTACTGGTCCCCGCTTCCGGGCAATGCCCCGGAGGCGAGCTCGGTCGCCTTGTCGAAGGGCAGGTCGCGCTCGAAGTCGACCGCCTGGATCCCGACGTGCTCCCGCGAGGAGAGCGCCTGCATCTCGCTGTAGGTCTCGGACCAGGGCACCGCGGTCGCAGATGCCGCCTTCGATTCGAGATAGCCTCGGACGGCCGAGGCCTCGCGGCGGTAGTCTGCTATCCGGTCCTCCTGGAACTTGAAGTCGCTCGCCGCCGAAATCCATAGATGCCCGGTCCACTTCGCGATGGTGTCCGACTTCGCGTGCTCCGTTACCCTCGCTCCCAGGGAGAAGGAGAAGACCATGATCAGCGAGCAAAGCGCGCCGGAGGCCGCGATGAAGAAAGCCCTCATTGGGCGCTTCGCGACATTGGTCAGCATGTATCGAAATAGTTCCATTTCCCTCACCTCTTCTCCAGGGTCTCGAGGATCGAGAGAGCGCCGCCGCGAAGCGCCGGAAAGACGGGCGCCAGGACGGCCACGGCCGCGAAGACAGCGGCCACGATCGCCGCCTTCCCTGAGTGGAAGGACGGCCTGAAGCCGCTGCCGATCACGTACTCGAAGAAGGTCAGGTTGTTGCTTACCCCCGACGCGTGGAGGACGGCGATGACGATCCCGCCCAGGACGAAGCCGAGGGCCGCGCCGGCCGCGATGACGAGGAAGCCCTCGACCGCGAACTGCAGCGTGATGTCGGTCCTGGAGAAGCCGAGGGCGCGCATCGTCCCGATCTCGCTGTAGCGCTCGATGATCGAGAAGGTGGTCAGCTTGACGACGAGCAGCACGCAGACCGCGATGAGTATGGCCTCCACGGCCTTCATCATGACGTCGAAGCCGACGACGATCTCGGACATGATGGGAGCGTACTCCCGCCAGGAGGAGACCTTCAGCCTCGGGTGCTCGGTCGCGAGGAAGGCGGCGATCTTGGGCAGGACCTTGTCGGCGGTCCTCGCGTCGGCGAGGAAACCGACCACTTCCGAGGCGACATCGTCCTTGTAGCCAGCCGTCGAGCGGAAGCCATCGAGATCGAAGTAGAGGCCTGAGAGCCCGATGACGCTCTTGGGCATGGTCTTGAAATCTATCCCGCCCTTCACCGTCTCGTAGCGATCGACGTACTCGCCCTGCTCGTTGGGCATGAGGAACACGTAGCGCGAGCCTATGGCGAGGGACTTGCTCCTCTCGTACTCGTACCAGCTCGCGGCGCAGGCAGAGCCGTCGCCCTTGGTCAGCGGCGAGCCCCTCGCGTAATAGAGATCGGTGAAGTCGCGGTCATAGGCAGACATGTCCATGGCCACCGCCGTATAGCCGTGCTCCTGGTCGTCGTCGCCGTAGTAGATCCCCGAGACGACGATGCGCTCCATCGAGCCCGAGACCTCGGGAAGGCCCGCGAGGAAGGACTTGACCGATCGGACCTCGGACGCCGAGAGCAGGTCCTCGCTCTCCCAGTGGTAGTACCCGAAGGTGTTGGCCGTCTCTATAGACTTCGAAACGATGCGGAAGTGCCCTAGGCTGGCCCGGCCGAACATGTCGGACTGCTTGCGCGAGACGTCCTCGATGAGGTTCTCCGACACGAAGGCGAGGAAGGCGCCCAGCGCGGTGATAAGCAGGATGACGCGGGTGCGCCAGCCGTGCCGCCCGAGGTTCTTGAGGCAGAGCCGAAGGCGCTCCATCACGCTGCCTCGAGCCGGCCGTCGTGGAGTCGGACCACTCTCCCGGCGCGCCGCATCACCGAGGGATCGTGCGACGAGAAGATGAAGGTCGTGCCTCGCTGGGCGTTGATGCTCTCCATGAGGCCGAGCACTTCGTCGCCGGTGAGCGAGTCGAGGTTGGCCGTCGGTTCGTCGGCGAGGACGATGAGCGGCTGTGTGACGAGGGCGCGGGCGATCGCGACGCGCTGGCGCTGCCCGCCGGAGAGCTCAAAGGGCTTGTGCTCGAGGTGCCCCTCGAGGCCGACCGCTCGGGCGAGGTCCATGACGCGCTCGTGGCGCTCGGCCTTGGACACCTCCTTATGCAGCAGGAGAGGGAGCCTGATGTTTTCGTAGACGTTCAGCACCGGCAGCAGATTGAAGGTCTGGAAGATGAAGCCGAGAGTCGTGGACCGGTAGCGGTTAGAGTCCCGCTCGCCCATCGCCTGGATATCCCTGCCCGCGACGTTCACCGTCCCGGCGGTGGGCTTGTCGACCAGGCCGATCATATTGAGCAGGGTCGTCTTGCCCGAGCCGGAAGGCCCCGCCACGCAGACGAAGGAGCCTCGGGCGATTTCCAGGTCTATGCCCTTAAGGGCGCTCACAACCGTTGAGCCGAGGCGGTAGTCCTTGCGGAGACCGCTGATCAGGATGCCGTTCTCGCCATGAGCCTTGGCCATTCCTTATTCCTCCTTGGGCGCTCGCTCGGGGGCCAAGGTGCACGGGAATGAGGCGGAAGAGGCTGGGGTGAGAACGATAAAGCGAGGGTGCGAACAGGGAAATGCCTCATGCGCTTGCCTCGTGAATCAGCCGAAAGGCCGGACCGGATACTATCCGCGAGCGGCCCCGGGCTTTCGGGCGGCCATGCCGCCTGAGTCGGAAAATCCGACACGCCCCGAACTAGCCTGATTAGGCTGCCATTGGGAAACAAGGTAGTGATTCGAGCGCCGAGCGTCAACTGGCGAGTCGGATGCGCGCCGATCGGGAAGAGCGCCGGCGCATTGACCGCGCAACGCGATTCAGGCGACAATCGACCTCGAGGCACGCGATGAACAATGCAGCGCTGGGCGAGCTCGCCCAAAGGCTGGTGGTCGGCTTTTTCTCGGGATCGTTCCTGCCCCGCCAGCTTTTCGACCTCCTCGCGGAGGGCTCCGGCGGCGACCGCGCCGAGATCAAGAGACTCCTCGACGAGGCCTGGGTCCGGGGCAACAAGGCCCGGTCGGCCCAGGGCATGACGCCGATCGACGCAGCCAGGCCCGTGCCGCTGTCGCTAGCCTCGGGCCAGGGCGCGGCCCCTGTCTTCGAGCCGGAGAGCCGGACCTCCCGCGAGGCCGAAGCCCGCGCCGAAGCGCCGGCCCTAGGCGCCGCGGGCCTACTCAAGCTCATACGCGAGGACTTCGGCCTCGACGACGAAGCCGTGGCGAAGCTCAATGGCGGGCGGCGGATAGACGAGCGGCCGCTCCTCCAGGCCCTCGAGTCGGCGGTCCGCGGCCAGCGGCTGGTGCCGCGCCTGCTCCAGCCCTACCTCGAGGGCAAGTTCTTCGAGCGGTTCAAGGACTTCCTGAAGGTCGTCGTCGAGCCTCGCGACGGCAGCGTGAGCGAGCTTCTTCAGCACTTCGGGGTCTACCTCATCCTCAACGGCGCGCCTCAGGACCAGCTAGCGTCCATGCAGCTGGCCCCGCCACTCGAGGCCTTCGTCGGCGACCGCATGGGCCGCGTGAGACAGATATTCTACGTCGCCCTGCTCTTCGGCTACACCTTCACCTACGTGCTCTTCGCCCAGGTCTTCGAGATCTCGTCGAAATACCGGGACATGGCCGAGGACCAGCGCGCCAAGCTGCGCAAGCTCTACGCGGCCGACGAACGCCTCGCCCTCCTCGTGACGAACGCGGGCAACGTGGCCATGCGCCGGATCTCCGACTACGGCGTCGAGGCCCGCGAGATCCAGATGGCGCTCAAGAAATTCCTCGCCGACAACAAGCGGCTCGTCGTCGCGTCCGACCTATTCGCGGAGGTGCGCCCATGATCGTACGGCCGAGGCCTGGCCGCGAAGCCATTGTCGCTTTCGCGGACGCCGTCAATCCCTTCATCGTCGTCCTCTCGATCGTCGGACTCTTCCTCGAGTACACGCCCGCCAAGTTCTGGGTGGCGCCCGTCGACAAGGTGCTCGACCTCGTCTTCGTCGCGGACTTCCTCCTGCGCCTGGCCTGCCACAAGCCGCTCAAGTACCTCGCGAAGGGCTACGGCTGGGTCGACCTCCTCGCGAGCCTGCCAGGCCTCATGCTGCTCTTCTCCTGGGCCCAGGTCTTCGCCCTTTTCAAGTTCGTGCGGATCGGCCGCTTCTTTAAGATCATCCGCGTGCTCCGATTCCTCAGGGTCTTCAACTTCCTCAAGCGAATGAAGAGCGACTCGCCATGGATCCAGGACCGCGTGATGCAGATCGGCGTGGTCATCGTTCTCTGCAATGTCGCCGGGATCTTCCTCGCGGACATGAGCATCAGGTCAGCGCTCGAGGAGACCCGCGCCGAGAGCCTCCAGGCCAGGTGGCGGGAAGCCGGCCACGACCTCGCGCGGCTGGCCGCCGAGGCCCCCGGCTTCGCCGGAGCGCGGTTGGGCGGCAAGCTGCTGGACCTCAGGGGCGAAGCGCTCCCAGGCGGCCAGGCGGCATGGGACGCCGCCCTCTCGGCCGAGCTCCACTGGTCGATCGAGGTCCGGGCCGATGACGGCTCGGGCGACGCCATCCTCGCCTCCGCGGACGATCTCATGGCACGCCACGACCGCATCATGCTGATCCTACTCGGGACCCTCGTCGCCTTGCTCTTCGTGGTCGTGTTTTACCTTGGCGCGGTCTTCGCCGCGGACATGTCCATAGTGCAACTTATCATCGATTCGGTGGAGGCCGAGGACCTCCTCCTTCTCGAGCAGGAAGCCTTGCGGCAGGGTGGAGGCCGCCTCGAGCTCGAAAGCGACGAGAGCGAGATGAAGAGCCTGCTCAAGGTCGTCGCGCGGCTCGGCGGGATGAGCGGTCTGGCGGGCGCGCCAGGAACGGCGGCGACGAAGGGCCTTGGGGAGGACTCTGGCCTGCCGGACCTGGACCTCGCGGGCATAGGCCTGCCGGGAGCCATGCTCGCGGCCCCCGCAGAGGGGCTCGGCCCCGCCAGCGCGTCCCTCGCCCCAGACGAACTGGTCGCTCAGCGGCTCGAGGCGGTCGACGAGCGGCTCACACGTATCGAGCGGGCCCTGTCGGCCTCCAACAAGAGCCTCGTGGTGGAGACGACCCGTATCATCGCTCCGGCCATTGTCCGGGCGGTCAAGAAGGCGCTCAAGGATCGAGACGAGTAGGCCAAGGCATCCGCGAACCATGGCGCGCATTTTACATTGTTGCCTCGGGATCCGGCGCGCGGACCGTCGGGCCGCGCGGTATATTCACGATGATTCTCATCTACCTTGATAAGCAAACCATCGATAATGAGCCTGACAACAAAGAGCGAGCGCTACGGTGGCGCCGCGGAGATGGAGCATCGGAGGGGCTTAGGTGGATTTTCGAGGGAACAACGCCATCATCGATGGCTTCGACGATGAGAAGAACGACGGGCTCTCCATCATCCTCGAGAGCTGCGAGAAGGAGTCCGGCTGTATCAAGCTCTTCTTGAACAATCGGATCGACAACTACAACTCCGCCTATTTCCAGAGGGCGGTGGAAAAGGTCGTCGAGGCCGGGTATCGCCATCTCCTCTTCTGCTGCTCCGGCCTCAGCTACGTTTCCTCGACGGGAATCGGCGCCTTCACCTTCATCCTGAAGACCCTGCAGATGAGGGGAAGCAACATGGCCCTCCTCGGCATCCAGTCCCGCGTCTACGACATCTTTGAACTGCTCGGGTTCACGAGCTTCTTCTCGTTCTTCGACCGTGAGGACGAGGCCTTGAGCTCGCTGCGCGGAACCAAGGCAGAGGCCCCTAGGCAGAACGCCTTCCCGCTGATATTCGCCTGCCCGAAGTGCTCGAAAAGGCTAAAGACCTCCAAGCCGGGGAAGTTCTCCTGCTCGACCTGCAAGACGAAGATAGTCGTCGACTCGCGCGGGAACGTTCGAACCTGGGACGGCGTCAGCTAGGCCATCCGCACCAGCGTTTCAAGAATTCAACTCCTTCTATGGTCTCGCGACCCTTTGATGCACTTTCGATTATGAGCCAATGGCATATAGAATAAGGCGCGACTGATGACCACGATCGAATTGGACCCGAGAATCTGGACATTCCCTACCTGGTATTGAACAATCGCAAGCGGACATTACATCTTCATACCACTCTACTTGACTTCCCTTGCTCACAAGCATACTATTTGGATCCGTATAGGAGTATTTATGAGTTTCATCTCTACCCGATCGAGATACGGACTTCGCTTCCTTATAGAACTCAGCCAGCGCAATACGGAGGGTCCGGTGGACCTTGGATCAGTGGCCCAGCACCAGGAGATACCCGAAACATACCTCGCCAAGCTGGCCGTGCCCTTACGCAACGCAGGGATAATTCGCTCGGCCCGAGGCTCGAAGGGCGGCTACGAGCTGGCCCGCGCGCCTTCGGATATCAGCGTACAGGATGTCGTGGAGGTGCTGGAGGGACGAACATCCCTCCTCGAGTGTACCGACCACCCCGAGTCCTGCGCCCGCTCGCCGGACTGCCCGACCCTGCCAGTCTGGATCGGGCTCGAGAAGGTAGTTCGAGACTACCTCTCGGGCGTGAACGTCGAGGATGTCGCCGCGCCGCGGGTGCCGGACTACTCGATTTAACCAGGCGCCCGTTGGGCGTCGAAAGCGAAAAGCAATCAGGAGCTAGCAATGGCCTACGCGGAACGCATCACAGACCTCATCGGCAACACTCCTCTCGTCAAGATAAGGGCCTTGGGCCCGGACTCGAAAGCGATCCTCCTCGGGAAGCTCGAGTCCTTCAATCCCTTCTCCAGCGTGAAGGACCGCATCGGCCTCGCGATGATCGAGGACGCGGAGAAGCGCGGAGCGCTCAAGCCTGGCGCCGTCATCGTCGAGCCCACCAGCGGCAACACGGGCATCGCCCTTGCGGCGGTAGCCGCATCGAAGGGCTACAAGATCATCCTGACCATGCCCGAGACCTTCTCGATCGAGCGTCGCAAGCTGCTCGCCGCCTATGGGGCGGAGCTCGTCCTCACCGAGGGCGCGAAGGGCATGAAGGGAGCCATCGCCAAGGCCGAGGAGATCGTCGCGGCCACGCCCGGCGCCTTCATGCCGATGCAGTTCGACAATCCCGCGAACCCCGAAATCCACCGCCGCACGACCGCCGAGGAGATCTGGCGCGACACCGACGGGAAAATCGACATCGTCGTCGGCGGCGTAGGCACAGGCGGCACCATAACCGGCGTGAGCGAGGCCCTCAAGAAAAAGAAGCCCGGCCTCAAGGCCGTGGCCGTCGAGCCTGCCGACTCCCCGATTATCTCGGCGGGCAAGGCTGGACCGCACAAGATACAGGGCATCGGCGCTGGCTTCGTACCGAAGGTCTTCAAGCGCGAGGCCGTCGACGAGGTGATCACGGTCAAGCACGAGGACGCCGGGGCGGTCGCCCGGAAGCTCGCCAAGGAAGAGGGCATCCTCGTCGGAATCTCCTCGGGAGCTGCGCTATGGGCCGCGATCGAGGTGGCCAAGCGACCGGAGAACGCGAATTTGACTATCGTCGCGATCCTGCCTGACACCGGCGAGAGATATCTCTCGACTTGGCTCTTCGATCCGGAGGCCTGAAACCGCGGTTTCGCGGCCCCGGCTGCCGCTTGGCTGCCGGGGCATGGTTCAGCAAGGTGATGTTTATGCCCTCAAATTCATGGTCGGACAGGCAGGGTCCCGAGTGGCGGACCAAGGTCGGGCTCGCGGAAATGCTCAAGGGCGGCGTCGTCATGGACGTCACCGAGGCCGAGCAGGCCAAGATCGCTGAGCGCGCCGGCGCGGTCGCGGTGATGGCGCTCGAGCGCGTGCCCGCCGATATCAGGGCCAAGGGCGGAGTCGCGCGCATGTCCGACCCCGCGATCATCAAGTCCATCCAAGACGCTGTAAGCATCCCGGTCATGGCGAAATGCCGCATCGGCCACTTCGTCGAGGCCCGCATACTCGAGGCCCTCGCAGTCGACTTTATCGACGAGTCCGAGGTCCTGACCCCGGCCGATGACCGGTACCACGTGGACAAGTGGGCCTTCAAGGCGCCCTTCGTCTGCGGCTGCCGCGACCTCGGGGAGGCCCTTCGCCGCATCGGCGAAGGGGCGGCGATGATCCGCACCAAGGGCGAGCCCGGGACCGGGGACATCGTCGAGGCCGTGCGCCATATGCGCGCCGTCAGGGACGAGATCTCCTGGCTCTCGAGCCTACGGAGCGAGGAGCTGATGACCGCGGCCAAGGAGCTCGGCGCCCCCTACGAACTGGTAGCCGAGGTGGCCGCGACCGGCAAGCTGCCGGTGCCCAACTTCTCGGCCGGCGGGGTCGCGACGCCCGCCGACGCGGCCCTCATGATGGAGCTCGGCGCCGAGTCGGTCTTCGTAGGCTCCGGCATCTTCAAGTCAGGCGATCCCGCGCGGCGGGCGACGGCGATCGTGGGCGCGGTGACCTACTACAAGGACTCGAGGAAGCTCGCGGAGCTCTCCGAGGACCTCGGGGAGCCCATGGTCGGCATCGGCCTCGATGAACTCCCCGAGAGCCAGCGCATGGCCAGGCGCGGCTGGTAGCACGATGGGCGGGATAGGCGTCCTCGCCCTGCAGGGGGACTATGCCGCCCACGCCGCCGCTGTGCGGCGCGCGGGCGGCGAGGCCTTCGAGGCCCGGACAGCCTCCGATCTCGAGGCCGCCAGCGCATTGATCATCCCAGGCGGCGAGAGCACGGTCATCGGCTCCCTCCTGGTGCGCTTCGGCCTCCTCGAGCCGCTGCGCCGCCGTGTCGCCAGCGGCTTGCCCGTCCTCGGCACCTGCGCGGGCCTCATCCTCCTCGCGAAAAGGATCGAAGGTCGAGAGCAGCCGGGCCTTCGGCTCCTCGATGTCGAGGTTCGCCGCAACGCCTACGGGCGCCAGGTCGACAGCTTCCGCGCCCCGGTCTCCACCTCAGCTCCCGGCGCCGAATCCATCGAGGCGGTCTTCATACGAGCGCCCAAGATCATGAGCGTGGGCGAAGGTGTCGAGGTGCTCTCGACCCACTCCGGCGATCCGATCCTGGTAAGACAGGGCAATATCGTCGGCGCGACCTTCCACCCTGAACTCATCGACTCGGCGCCGGTCCACCGCTGGTTCCTGGGGCTGGCCATAGCCTGATTCGGCCTTGGCCCAGCCGCCGGCGAGGGGCGCCGCGGCACATAGGTCCTCGCGACCATCCAGACGGTGGCGAGCGAACGCAACGCGATGATCCTCGTGACGCATGAGCTCGCTTTCGCTCGCGAGGTCGCGCATCGCGTCATCCTCATGGACGGAGGCCTCGTCGTCGAAGAGGGCCCGACTAGCGAGATATTCTCGAACCCGCGGGAGGAGCGCATTATCCGATTCCTGCATTCCATCGAATGGTATCCCGTGCCTGAATTAGGCCCGGCTCGCGGACTCGTGCGCAAGAACTTCGCCGGCAAAGAGTCGATCGCGGTCTGCAAGAGCCTCCAAGCCGCGGGCATCAAGCCCGTTCTCAACGGCCTTCAGCCAGACCGGGCCCTGGCCCTTATGGACTCGATCTCCACCGACGGAGTCTTTCTGGTCGTGGACTGCGCGGGCGCGGATGAGGCCGAGCAGTTCGCCGCTTTTGCATGCCATTGGCAGGTCGGACGATAGACCGCTAATTCGGTTATCGCTAAAAGTACAGATGCCAAAATGGTAAAATATTCCTATTTGGGTCTAAAAAATCTATTTACTGGTATTGACACAAACAACCAAATTACACTACATATTAGACCTACTTAGTCCTATTTTGAGGACTACAAGGAGGATGGTATGAGGCAGATTCGGCGCAGCTCCCTCGCCCACGGCATCACGGAAGCCTGCGCATTCATGCCCACCCTCCTCAGTTCCCGGTGCGCCAAGCGCTCGATGCCGCTCCCCATGTGTAGTCCGGGGATGGGCGGTACCCTCGCTTCCGTCCGGCGTTTCGCGTAAACCCGCGCCAGGCCTCGCACGTTCGCCCTCCCCGGGGCAATCGACAATCGATGCCTTTCTCCCGCCCCGCCCGGTAGGCCCTTCACGGAAAACTCGACGCGCCCTGCGCGGCTACGCTTATCGATAGATGGATTCGGAGGTTGCTCTCATGGCCAAGAAGACTAGACAGCTCGCGATCTACGGCAAAGGCGGCATAGGCAAATCGACGACCACCTCGAACCTCAGCGCCGCGCTCTCCGACATGGGGTTCAAGGTCATGCAG
>Ga0181529_10003251_pt1 | contig 18661 bp, 9 predicted proteins | sample PEATcosm2014_Bin_36_FD_119763 | JGI IMG/M metagenome (GOLD analysis project Ga0181529, IMG submission 119763) | Peatland microbial communities from MTU Mesocosm Facility, Houghton, MI, USA - PEATcosm2014_Bin10_30_metaG | ecosystem: Environmental > Terrestrial > Soil > Wetlands > Peat | place... | reverse complement strand
CGGCTAGAGTTACACTGCCGGCAAACGGACTGACGTCGGTTATCGCGATTGTGTCGGTGGCGCTGGAGCCTGCGGCGACAGAGAGCGTCGAAGGCGAAGCAGCGAGCTTGAAGCTGCCCGTCGGCGCCGCGGTCACGGTCAGCGCGATGGTCGCGGTGGCGCTCAACGATCCCGAAGTTCCTGTGACGGTCACTGTAACCGGGCTGGTGGTGGCGGCGGCCGTGCTTACGGCCGTCAGCGTCAGCACTGTGCTGGCGGTGGCGGGGCTGGAAGAAAAGACTCCTGTTACGCCGCTAGGCAAACCGGATACAGCAAACGTTACGCTGCCGGCAAACGGACTAACGTCGGTTATCGTGACGGTGTCGGTGGCGCTGCTGCCAGCCGCGACTGAGAGTGTGGAAGCCGATGCGGCCAGCGTGAAGCTGCCGCTGCCGCCTGTCACCGTGACGGTGAATGCCTGCGTGTAGGAGCATCCGTTGATGGTGTAGGTGGCGGTGTAGGTGTTGATGCCGGCGCTCAGCGGGATGTCATCGATCTCGCGCGAAGTGGAGGTGAAGCCATTGGGACCGGTCCAGCTCCAGGTTCCGCCGGTTACAGGCTGCGGGCCGAGGTCAACAGTGGACCCGGCAGCCACCGTGGCGGAAGTCTCCACGCTCCAAACGCCTCCCGCCCAGATGTTTGGAACGATCGGGTTGGTGGCGCTGCAACCGCCGACTTCGGTCAGCGCGATAGTGGTGAATGCGCTCAACGAGCCGCTGGTTCCGGTGACGGTCACGTTAGAGGTTCCAGCAAGAGCCGAGCTGGAGGCGGTGAAGGTGACCACGCTGGAGCCGGTGGTGGGGTTGGTGCCGATGCTGGCGGTGACGCCCGTGGGCAGCCCGCTGACAGCCAGAGTTACGCTGCCTTTGAATCCGGCTACGTCGACTACCGAAATGGTGTCGGTCGCTGTGCTGCCCTGGTTTACCGAGAGAGTGGGGGCAGAGGAAGTGAGCTGGAAGCCGGGGGTGGTGGTGTTGGAGGGGATCAGAATGCCTATCGCCGAGTAAGCGGGAACGGTGACCTTGAAGCTGTTTCCCACTCCGGTGATGGGGCTTTCGCTGACACCCGAATTGGCTGTCCACCAGCCGCTGGTGAAGTTGGCGTTGCCGAAGTTGTATTGGGTACCGGTGCTGTCAAGTGTGACGCCGGCGACGCTCACGCTGACACTGGTGCTGTTGTTTGGATCGTCGTTGATGAGAACCACGCCGGTCTGGCCATCGGCGCGCTGGACGCCATGCGCCCGGAGCAGCGAGTTGGACGAAGTGGCCGCCACCATGTTGTCGCCAGGGCGCGCAATGGTGCTGGCGAGATTGACGCCGTACCACGGGCCGTAGGGCGTGAGATAGTCGGTGGAGCTGATGGGGTTGGGGTTGGCATCGCCGGGGGATGAAATGTAGCCTTGGTGCAAGTCCTCGAAGTCGATGTTGGAAGCGCCGTTTTCAAACCAGGTGAGGTAGTCGTCCACAGTGAAAAGAAACGGGAAATCTCCACCTTCATTGACCGGACCGGTCTCGGTGACGAGAATCTGCATCGCGCTCTTGTTGCTGAGCGTGTAGTAGCTGTTGAGTTCGGAGCGAATCTGAGCCACCGCCGCGGGAATCCCGGCTTGCGCCGCAAGGACAGTGGCTACGGGTAGGCTTGGGTACCAGTGCACGATGACGAAGTCCGGATATAATCCGGTGCCGCTGAGGGCGCTGGAGATTCCCTGGAAGACGCCCTGGTCGAAGCCTGAAGCATCGGTCCTGACGGAGATGCCGGTCTTGATGGTGGGATCGACGGCCTTCATGGCTTTTACGAACGCGGCCGCATTGGTGCCGTAGGCCGTGGGCGAGAGCGCGGCGTTGCCCACACGGTCGCCCGCGGTTTGATCCAGGTCATGCAGATCGTACTCCCAATTCCAGCCGGAGTAGTAGCCGTTCCCGTAGGTCTCGTTGCCGATCTCCCAGTAGACGATGCCGTAATTGTTGGTGACGTTGGCATACTTGACCCAGTTGGCGGCTACATTTGGATCGCCGCCGCCATTGTCGGTGAGATTCGAGCCGTAGTTGACCGTGATGACCGGCTTGCCGCCTTCGGGAATGACGAGGTCGTTCATGAAGTTGTCGAAAGTGTTTTGCGAGTTCCAATAGCCGTCGTCGTTCATCGACGCTTGACTGCCGCTGATGAAGTTGTATACGTCCGAATCGGAGCCGGTGGGATAGCGGAGCGCGTTGATGCCGGAGGCCTTGAGGTCGGCGGCCACCCCGCTGGTGATCATATAGCCGTCATAGACGTACGTGCACAGCCCATATCCTTCAGGAGGCACCGGGGCGCTGACCGAGGTGGTGTTGACGGTGACGGTTGCGGCGGTCTGGGCGAAGGCCGCGGTGCAGAGCGCGAGGCAGACAACTGCGATTGTCGCCACTAGCCGCGGCAATCCGGCGATAGCGATGCTCTTGTCCTCTGAAAGCCGAAAACCGCCGGCCCCCATGATCCCGGCTCTCTTGATCGAGGAGCGGAAGAAATCGAATCTGCGAAACATAGGTTCTCTCCATCCTGGATGGAATCGTCGGCAGCGTTTGGTCCCGCAAATTGAGGTGACTCCACACTGTCGCCGGATCCGTCCAGGCAAAACGGTTTTGCTTCCGGCCGCGGAAGGGTGCGTGGCGCAAAAGAATATACGGGTTCGACAAGCGACTGAACCGCGATCGCCTGCCCTTCAAATCGAAACATACTGTATGCAACTCGAGCTAACGCGACTCCGCTGCCACTCCTGAAGTGGGGAAGCGGAATAAACGAATGCGGGCTTAAACCCATCGACTGCGAAATGTATGAAACAGCCCTTGCCGTCCATCGATGCTGCCAAATTATCCTGCAACGATCAAACGCCGCAATTTTGTCACAGCGCGACCGGGGTTGTCAACTGGCTACTGGAAGGCTCTTCGCTTGCAAGATCGAGTCGATCGCTCGCAAAATCTCGTTCCATTTCGGGAGCGGAAGATACTCATTCCTTGTGGGAATCCTTGCGACGGATCAGCGACCTTCGGAAGACAATCTCCGCTTGTGTGCCCGGAAGCCGACGCCACGCGCACGCCCTTCTTCGCGCTCACAACCGACAAACAGCGATTGGTGAAACTGTGCCCGCATCCCCCCACAGTCCCTTTGCAGGAACAAGATCGCATTTCATGCTCCCAAGATCACCTCGACAGGAACTCGTAGCGCCCTCGCAACCCATCCGCTTCCGCGCCGACAATTCTGTCTAGGTGAATCAGCTCGTCGTCCTTCCCATACTTGGGCCACGTGGGCAGCCCCGCTCCGTTGGGATCGCCGCTTCGGGCGAAGTTGCTCCAGTAACTCATCGTCTCCGCGCTGAGTTTGCGATCCTCCGGCCGCCACGCCGCCCCGGGCCGCGTATCCAAAGTGCCGAAGACGTACTCGATCTCGTCGGAGTGAAAGGCGAGCCAACCGGGATGGAACTTGCTTGGCGGCGCGGCCAGCTCGAAACGGTAGCGATAGACCGGCGACCCGCCCGTCTTGCGATGTGCCTCGAGCCACCGCCAGGTTGCCAGCCCCATGAACTTGTCCCCGCCATAGTCGAGCGCCGAGCGCCGAGCCTGTTCATCGGTCTCTCCCGGAAACAGCTTGAGAAACTCCGCCGATCTAGGCCCGAAGTGTTCGTCCGCATAGGCTCTCCACTTGTCGGCGGTCATGCCGTCGGACAGACTGCTGTCTTCGTCCCGGTTCCACCCCGCCAAGAGCGGAACATGAGCCTGCCGCCCCGCCGCAAAGCTCTCGGCCACCGATTCCATCAGCGCCTTGCCGTCAATGCTCGGCATGAATTGAGTCTTCACCGGCAAGGCGGCTTCTAGAATCTTCTCCGTGGGCAGGGCGCGCAACTGGGCCAGTGAAGTTATCCCAGAGGCCGCAAGCCAGTCGCCATCCTGCTTCTCTCGTTCATCCAATGGTCCTGTGCGCAAGAATCCGTCGAAGTCCGCGCCGCTCTCGCCGATCGCCTTGTGAAAAAGTCCCCGCGCGAGAGGCGAAGCCATCAGCGCGCTCACCGCAAACGAGCCGGCGCTCTCCCCGAAGATGGTGACGTTTCCCGCATCCCCGCCGAATTGCCCGATGTTAGCCTTGACCCACACCAGCGCGGCCGCCATATCCATAAGTCCATAGTTGCCTGCCGCGCCGTTGGCCTCCTTGGCTAACTCCGCCGTAGCCAGAAATCCGAAGACTCCAAGCCTGTAATTGATAGTAACCAGCACCACCCCTTTGCCCGGCAGAAAATCGCCGTTGTGGCGCGGCTCCGAACTGTCCCCGGCCGCATAACTGCCTCCATGAATCCAGAACATTGTCGGCAGCTTGCTCTTCTTCGTCGCGCCGACCGGCGAGTATACGTTCAGGAAGAGGCAATCCTCGCTAGGTCCGCCGTCCTGAAAGACGAGATCGTCGTAAAGGCGATTCTGTGCGCATCGCGCGCCAAACAGCGTCGCATCGCGCACCCCTTCCCACCGCTTCGGCGGCTGGGGCGCCTTCCAGCGCAAATCGCCCACCGGAGCCGCCGCATAGGGCAGCCCCAGAAACGCCTTTACCTTGCCATGGTTGATCGTCTTTCCGTGAACCTTGCCCTGCGCTACCCTCACCGTCAGCGTGTCGGCGGCATGGGCCGTCGCGGACAAACCCAACGCCAATACCGCTACCGCCAGCGCATAAGCCTCCCTCAAACCCAACCGCATCCTAAAAAGCCCCCGCTAAACACAGTACAACAGTGAATCTAGCGAGTCGCCCACGTCTGGATTTTCAACCGGAAATTCAAAGACTTCAGCGTGTTTTTCTCCGCTTTGCCGAGAATAGTCTCCCTCGGGCGCACAATTGAAGTAGTCGGTGGAGCGGCGCTTTTCCGACCACTGCTCCCTGGTGAAACCGTCACGAAACTATCGCATTCTATGTCACGAAAAGCGCTTTTTTCGAGTTCGCTAACAGCCGTCCCATCAACCGTTTGCCCAAAATCGACTGGACCGAAAACACCGAAATATTCGCGATTTTGGCTGTGAAACTGTGGAGGCCCATATAACTCCCCAATAATCAATGCTTTCCGTGGCCACCCTCCACAGAAACACAGAATCACAGAAACTGTGAAACTGTGAAGCCTATGCTAACTTACCTATAATCAACAACTTTCAACAGTACGCTCCACAGGAACACAGAAACTGTGTTCCTGTGCCCGCATCCCAGGCATTTCCCCGCCTCTCTGCCGCAACGATACCGGAATCCAGCAATGCCGCTTGTCCCGACAAACCGCGGACTCATTTGCCCTTGTACTCCTCGAATAACTCCGGAAACTCTCGCTTCAGCCCCTCGATCTTCGGCCGGTCGCAGACCATGATGTATGGATTGTCGGGATTGTGCAGCGCGTAGTCCTGATGGTACGACTCGGCTTTGTAAAATCCCTTCAGTGGAGTCACTGCGGTCACGATCGGCTTCGAAAAGACGTGGGCGGCATCGAGCTGAGCGATGTAGGCAAGGCTGATCTTCCGCTGTTCCTCATCGGCGTAGAAGATCGCCGACCGATAGGATGTGCCAACGTCCGGCCCTTGGCGATTGAGCTGGGTCGGATCGTGAACGACCGAAAAGAATATCTGAAGCAGGCGGCCGTAGGTGATCTTCGAGGGGTCGTAGACGACTCTGACGGATTCCGCGTGGCCTGTCCTCTCAGTCGTAACTTGATCGTATGTTGCGGTTGCGGCCGAGCCGCCCGAATAGCCGGCAGCCGTCTCCACCACCCCCTTGACGCGCTCAAAGACAGATTGAGTGCCCCAGAAGCATCCCCCCGCAAAGACCGCGGTCCGCTTGCCCGGCGTCTGCGCAAGCGCGGAATCTCCGATCGGCGCCGGCGCCGGCATCTTGGATGCCGCCTTGCACCCGGCGCAGGCGGCCAGGATTATCGCGACGGCGAAAAGCGGCTTGTGCATTCCAACCGATGCCGGCATGAACCCTCCAGGAGTTTAGACGTTGAAATTTCCGATCGTTTTAGCCTCTTGCAATATCCACGCTGCACAGTGATTGAGAGACGCGGACGGCCAACTTCAGAATAGACCGCGCTCGACCGCCATCCGCGCTTGCTTCATCCACTCCCCTCCACCGAGAAACCGTATGCGGGAAGGATGCCGCACTGCGCGGCCATGCGAAAGAAGACTCTCATGCCTTCGAGGCACTCCGCGTCCAACGCATAGTGAATGTTCTCGGTCAGGTATTCGCGGATAGTTTTTTCGGCGAGCGGAATGCGGGCGGCCCACTCGGCGGCCAGAGCGTCGATGTTCTGAAGGCCGTGGATGCGGGATTGGTTGAAGTCTTCCGCAATACTCTCCACCGAAGGGCTGCCGTACGCGGTACTCCAGACGGCGGAGACAAAGGGCAGTCCGGCGAGGGCGCGCCACTCCTCGGCTAGGTCGTGGTAAACGAGTTCTTCGCCGGTGCGCTCGAAGCGATTGGCGCGCTCCTCGAGCGCCATCAGTGCGGGGTCGCCGATGAGTATGGCGGCATCCGCTCGCTGAAGCATGGCGTCCAGGTCGGCGATCATGGGCAGGAAGGGAACGGAGGGATTACCCCACTTCATGCGGAAGAGAATGCGGGCGTAAGCGAGAGTGGTTCGGCTGGCGGCGTCGGTGGCCACGGTGCCGAGTTTGCCCAGCGGCCGACAGGCGCGGCGAACCAGGAGCAAGGAGCGCACATGGCCTTTGGAGGCGATGGTCGAGCCGGGCAGGATGCGCAGGCCGGGCGTGGTGGCCAAGGCGGCGATTGGGACCAGGCCAATGTCGGCGGCTCCGGAGGCCAGGCGGGCGGCGCATGCGGCGGGCAGCATCCTGTCGACCTCGTAGCGGGCGGCGAGCGAATCCGAATGCGGCGGATGCTCGAAGTCCCACATCAGTGGAGCGGGATTGAGAAAGCTGATGGCGGCGACGCGCAAGCGGGCAAGGGCATTCACGCTCTTAGATTACCAACGAAGAGGAAGGATTTCGACCCCGGGTCTCAGGCGAGGGCCACCCGTGGAGCGGCTTCGGTCATGCGTTGCCCGAAGGCCGGCACCGCGTACCGCAGAAATATCCAAAGATAGAAGATGCCTCGGCGCAAGAGCGCGGCGCATACCGTGGGCAAGATTGCGCGAGAGTGAGCTGGGAGTCGCGCTTACTGCGCTCCCAGCTTGAGTATCTGGTCGGCCAGGTAGTTGTGGACTTTGGCCTCGTCGTGCAGTTTCTCGAAGTAGGCGTTCTTGAGCAGTTGGGCGTGTCCGTCGCGCAGGCCCTGGCGAATGGTTTGCTGCACGCGGGGGTCGTTCAACTCGCGCTGGCCGGCCGGCTCGCGGGAGATCAGCTTGTAGATCGCATAGCCCATGATCCGGTGCGAGGCGCCATCCACGATGGGAAGAATATCGGTGATCGCGCCAGGCTTGAGCTTGCCGATGGCGTCATAGACCGGAGGATCGCGACGCAGCGCGGACTCCTGCACGAATCCCATATCGCCGCCGTTCTGGGCAGTGTTGGGATCGTCGGAGTTCATCGCCACGGCGCCGAAATCTTCGCCGTTGTCTAGCCGGGTGCGCAGGGATTCGATCTTCTTCCTGGCATCGGCATCGCTGACCGGGCGGCTGTCTTGCGGGTTTCCGTTCGCCTGCGCCGGTCCCGCGGTGACCACGATCTGCGCCAGCCGGTACTGCGGTTCGATCAGGTTGAACTCGGCTTTATGCGCGGCGAAATAGCCGGCGATCTCGGCATCGGTGATGTTGATCCGCGACTCGATCTCCTTGTTGAGCAGCTTGGTTTTGGTCAACTGCTTGCGCAGGTCGCGCTTCAGGTCGTCCAGGGTCATCTCGCGCTGCTTGAGCTTGTTGTCGAACTCCTCCTGGGTGAAGGGCGCCTTGATCTCGGTGAGCTTGGCGTTGACGTCCTCGTCGGAGGCGGCAAGGTTGAGCTTGGCGGCGCGTTGCTGGAGAATCTCATCCTCGATCATCTCGTGAAGGATGGTCAAGCGCCCGATGTCGGCCTGTTCGGGGGAGGGTTGCTGGGGGTTGTCGCCGAGGCTGGCTTTGTAGTACCGCTCCAAATCCACGCGCACAATCTGCTTGCCGTTCACGGTGGCCACCACGTCGGGCGAGGGCGGGCGGTGGCAGCCGGAGAAGGCCAAGGCCGCCGCAAGAAGCGGAAGGCCGGCAAAACGGGAGGGCGCGCGATGATCGGCTTGGAGTGGCAACGTAACGTCTCCTCAATGCTTCAAAAAACCTTGAGGCTCCAAAAAGCCTCGGCATTCAGCATAAACCCGCACGCTGGCGCGGGGATAGCGGGGCGGGGCTATTTGCTTGCCGCGGCAGGCGGCAGAGGTTGGGGGGCGGGCGGCGGAGGCGGAGGCTCGATGCCGGCGGCGCGCAGAGCGCGGTCGATAACCAGCCAGACTTGCTGCTCGGGCAAGGCACCGCCGATGCGCTCGCCATCGACGAAGAGCGCCGGGGCTCCATCGATGCGCAACGTCTCCGCTTCCCGGATCGAGGCGCGCACCGCGGATTCGTCCTGCTTGGCCAGGCAGGCATCGAGCTTGGCGGAGTCGAGTTTGCCCAGCGTGGCCTCCTGGCGGGCTATGCGATCCAGAGCGGCAACGCTGTTGACCTGGTTGCGATCCGCGCCGTTTACTTCCTGGCCGTGGGCGTGGATGTAGTCGACATAGCTCCAGTAGACATCGCCGCTCTGCGCGGCCAGGCAATCGGCGTCCACGGCGGCATGGATGGCCCACGGGTGCATTTGGTAGAGCGGGTTGTCCTTGTAGATAAAGCGCACCTTGTCCTTGTACCGATCCAAAGTGCCAGGAAAAAGGGTCTGGTGCATCCGCGCGCAGTAAGGGCACTCGAGATCGTCGAAGTTGACGACTGTGACCGGAGCCGCGGAATTGCCGCGCACTGGGCGGCCATCGACATTGATCGAAAAGACGGGGTCCTTATCGAGGTCGATGGTCTCCAGGCGGGCCAGTTTCTTGTTGTCGTTTGAGATGAGAAAGTCGATCGCCTGAGAGTTGGCGCCGCGGGAGACAGTGACGGGCAGCGTCTGGTAACCCGGAACCTGACTTGGCTTGCGGGCGCCGATGGCAATGTTGAAGTCGGGAGGAACGCCCAACTGGGAGCGGACTGTGACCTCGATGTGGCGGTTGAGGGCGAGATCAGGGGGCGGCGGAGCGGTTTGGGCTTTGCAGCCCGCGGCCAAACCCAACGCCAGCAGGCAGGCCCATAATTGAATGCGAGACACGTTGCAATCCTCTGCTTCAAGGATACTCCAGCGGGGCGCGAATCGGTGTGTGCCGGTCGCCGGGCTTCCGTTGCGGCACAGTATGGACGCGGAAGCGGGAGAAAGGCAAGCCCCTTGAATCCCTCCAGAAACGCATGGCCCTTCCCGAAGGAAGGGCCAAGTCTTGCGCGCTTGCTGAGGGAACTAATTCACCGTGACGGTGAAGGTCTGGGTAACGACCGGAGAGACTGCCGGCGTCGGCGTAGCGGTGATTGTGAAGGTGTAGGTGCCGGCCGAGGTGCCCGGGTCGCTGGTGCCACCGCCGCCACCGCCACCGCCGCAGGCGGCGATGGAACCCAGGGCCATGAAGAGGACGAGCGCGCCGAGCATCTGACGCCAACCGCGTCGGCGGGAGGGAATCCCGAAGAAGACCAGCAGTGCCAGAACCGCTCCGCCGCCCGCGCCCATCCATCCGCGGCCCTTGCCATGGATTTGCGGATAGGTTAGCTCCGAGGAACTGGGAGGTGTGGTCTCAACCGCGAAAGACGCACTCCCGGTAGAGCCTAGCGTAATGGAAGCGGTTCCGCCGACCGCATTGCAACTGGGCGCGTCGGTGGGAGTGCCGCCGCTGAAGCTGGTTTCCTGGCAGGTGAGGGTCATGGAACCGGCGTATCCGGCAACCGATGTCGCGGTGACGGTAACAGTGGAGGTTGCCCCGGGAGCAATGCTGGTGGGCGAAGGAGCGGCAGCCAGGTTGAATGTGGCCCCTGCACCCTCCACTGTCACTTGTGCTTGCCCGGATCCGGTGGTGTAAGTTGAATTTCCGCTGTACGCGACGTTGATAGTATCAGTCCCGGCGATCAGGCTATTGGCGGGTATGGTTATGGAATAGGTTCCGCTGCCCGAAAGGGTACTCGTATCGGATGTGTAGCTCCCAGCCGTGAGGATTACGGTTCCAGTGGGCACTGCGCCTCCGGTGGGCGAACTTGCTACCGTCCCGGTAACCACAAGCGATTCGGATATGAGGATGGTCGTTGGGGATGGGTTTACGGTCACAGTCACCGCGCCCAAGCCTGATGCCGCCGGCCACGCTTCGACCACATTGTAAACATTGAGCGAACCGAGGCCGGTAGCTTGGTCGTAACCGGTGGCGGCGCTATAGCCGTTCTGGATTCCGACCGTATCTCCATTGACGAGAACTGAGCATCCTGAGGAGACGATGCCGGAGTACGTCGATCCCGGCTCCCAACTTTCTGAATTCGGGTCGTAAACCGCTCCGCCTTCTGAAGCGCCGTAATCGCAAGGCATCGCGTTGGTGCCTGTGTCGATGTCGTTGAAATAGCAACTGGCGCTGCCCGCGGTGACGGACTCGGCGCTGCAACTGGAGTAGGGCTGCTTGGCCGCCAGTTTGTAGAGTTCAGAGTTGGGGCTGCCTTGCGCGGCGCCGGCCTTCTGGTTGATGAGCGCCATGACGCCGGCCATGGCCGGGGTGGAGACAGAGGTTCCTCCAACCTCGAATGCGGTGGGTTCCACATCGTTGGAGTATGTGCATTGCGGGTTTCCGATAGCCCCGTTGTCGTAGACGCAGATCAGGTATGCGCTATAGAGGAAGCCGTTGGAGGCGAAGAAGCTGACATCGGGAATGTCGCGGACGCCGTCGGAGGGAATTCCGGTGACGCCGGTCTGCCAACTCGGCTTGGGCCATCCGTTATTATACGTTGGAAGGGAGCCGTCGGCGGCCCCTGTGGTTCCGGCTCCGGCAGTCGTGGAGCAGGTTCCGAGGGGTGTGCCGTAGATGTTGCTGAAGGTATCTCCGCCGGTGTTGACCACGCAGTTGCTGGCCCCTCCGCCGCCGCCTGTAGTGTCGATGAAGGGCGCGATCACATAATCAGCCGGGCTAATGGCCAAGCTAAGCCAGTCATTTTCGACGAAGTTGCAGGCTGTCTCGGCGGTATTGACTCCCGATACATCGGCATACTTTGCCCAGTCCACGATGTAGTCCAAAGCTAGCGGGTTGGAGCATGTATTGTTCCATGGGACTTCGGGAACATAGCCAACGGCGCTGGCATGGGTGGTGGAATTGTTCGTCGAGTTCCAATAAGAAGCAGTTGGGCACGCGGTCCCATTGAAGGCGTCGGTCAATGGACACCAGTTGAAATCGGTTCCGCCTACAGCGGTGTTCCATGGGGTGGAGGCCAGCCCGCTGACGGTCGTGCCGCCCTGTGCGCTGTAGGGATATCCAATCTGGTCGCCGCCGTCGTCGCAGGAGGCCGCGCCGGAGTCGCCGGTGGCCACGAAGACGGCGATGCCTCCGCTGGCGGCAGTGTACCACAAATTGTAGTACTCGACGTTGCCCGCGGTGCCGAGACCGAGTTCACACTCGCCGTAGCTGACGTTCATGATGGGAGCGATGGCGTGTTGGATAATGTAGTTCTCCGAGTCGAAGAGAGTATCGTCGGACTCGGAGGCGGGGTAGGAGGAGACGAGGATGATCTGCGCGTTCTTGGCGACGGCGCCGGACCACTCCACATCGAGCGTGTTCTCGAAGAGATCGCCGACGCCGCACGGGTTGGTAGGATACGGCAGGGTTCCGGTTGAGTCCGAGCAAATCGTGACGGGCTCGGAATTGCCGGACTTGAAGATGGGCGTGTTGGCGGAGCCGGCGGTGGGCAGGTCGAAGAAAGTGCGGAAGGTGGCAACGTCACTGGTGGCGATGGAACTGGTGCCCGCGATGGCAATGGTTTGGCCGGTGCCGTCTATGCCCGCATTGTTCCACAACGGCAGAACGTTGTAGATGGTGGCAAAGTCGTAAGGGGTTACGTCCTCGACCGTGTAGGCGCTGTTATTGCCGCTGGCGGGCACGTTGATGGTGAACTGCGATTTGATGCCGTTTGCGCCCGCCAGCCTGGCGCTTGCGCCGCGTTTCCACTTTCCGGTCGCGGCATCGCGCTGGACCTGCTGGCCCAGCCGGTATTGCGGCCGCGGGAAGAAGTTGTGCAGCGACTTGACGCCGACCACCACCGGCGTGAGCGCGGCGGGGATCCGCGGGTCGCTCATATTGCCGATGTGAGCTGTCCCCTTCACTTCGAGGTTGTGAATCTCGGTATGGAAGGCGCTCTGCACCTGCGCGGCGGTCCCGCCGAAGCGGATCGACATACGATCCTTGGTCACCTCGCTGACGGTGAGTCCATGCCCGGTCAACCAGTTGGAGATGGTGGCGATGTCGGTCGGCGACGGCCCGAAGTTCTCGCCGACCTGCTCCGGCGTGAGCCATTGATGAAAGTTGGGCGAGTTCGCGTCGTATTGGCTGGCGACAAAGCTGTCGAAGGCGGCCTGCTGCTGCGGGCTCCGGCTGAGCACCAGGATCAAATCGGTCATGGGTAGCAAAGGGCTGACCTGCCCGCGATCATTCTTCGCGTTGGCCGCCGGGTGCGTATTGCCCTTGAGCGTCACCAAATTGCTCTCTTCGATGCGGTCGACTATGCGCGCCGCCGACGCGAACTGCTGGGCGGGCAAAATCGAAACGTCGAGCGAAGCCGTGCAGAAAAACAACGCGCTGGCCACTATGGAGGGGGTGAGAGAACGCAGTAGTCGCATCTTGGAGTTCCTGAACCTTTCTTGGAGTGTCCTGGACCGTATCTTGAGTAAAACCCTGGAAAAAACGAAAAGTCGCGTTTGAGACTGAAATTCATCGGGGAAACGCCGCTAGCCAACGGGACGTAGGGTTAGACGAGAGGTTCCTGTGAAAGTTGACCGGCGGGACGGCGAAAGCGCCGACGGGCCTCAATCTATCCTAGCGCCTGGACCGTTCCCTTGCCCACTAACTCCTCCACGCGCTCCACCCAGCCGCGATCCGCCGCCACGCTCATCCTTTCCGGCTCCAGAATCGCCGCGTACTCGCCCTTTTTTTCCATCTGCAGCATCACCTTGCCCGGACCCGGCGCGGCATCCGCGGCGCTCTTCAACGCGGCAAGCATCTCTTCGCTGGCCCGGTCCAGATCTATGCGAATCCGCACCCCGGTGGGCAGCTTCACCTGCACTTCTTCAAGCGCCTGAATCGAACTTATCGATATCTTCGGCGCCGCATCCTCATCGCCCATCAGCGCGCCGCGCACCAGAACCGGCGCTTCCATCCTGAGTTGACCGGAAAGCCTTTCATAGTCTCTCGGAAAGCAGATCAGGTCGATCTTGCCGGTGGCATCCTCCAGCGCAGCCTGGGCATAAAGCTTCTGATCCCGCTTGCTCTTCTGCACCTTCAGGCCGAGAATCATTCCAGCCACCAGTAACTCGTCCGCCGGGTCCGCTTGCGCGCCCCAGCGCTTCTCCGGCGGCTTGCGCTCCAGCGCCTCTGCCACCGAGACAACTCCAGTCAAGTTGCGCAGCTTCTCCGCGTACTTATCCAGCGGATGCCCGGAGACGAAGAAGCCCAGCACCTCCTTCTCATTGGCCAGCCGTTCGCTCTCTTCCCAATCCGCTACCTTGGGCAGCTCGTCGGCTCCGCGCCCCGGCACCGGCGCTTCGTTGAACAGCCCGAACAGCCCCGTCTGCCCCTGCGCAGCGTCCTTCTGCGCCCGCTGCGCGCGCTCCATGGCTTTATCCACGGCGTTCATCAGCGGCCCACGCTTGCCCACCGAGTCCAGCGCCCCCGCCTTGATGAGCGATTCGATAACCCGCTTGTTCATAACTCGGAGATCGACCTTCTCGCAAAACTGCCAGAAACTTGCAAAGCGCCCCCCTGCCTCCTCGCGTGCCTTCATGATCGACTCGATCGCGTTGCCGCCCACGTTCTTCACTGCCGCCAATCCGAAGCGAATCGCCTGCCCTTCGGGAGTTATATGCGGAGTGAACTGCGCCCCGGAGACCTGCGCGTCTGGAGCTTCCACGGCAATGCCCATTTCCTTGCATTCGGCGATGTACTTGACCACGTTCTCCGGCTTCGATGTCTCCGAAGTCAGCAGCGCCGCCATGAACTCTACTGGATAATGGGTCTTCAAGTAAGCAGTTTGATAACTCACCAGCGCGTAGGCCGCCGAGTGCGACTTGTTAAAGCCATAACCGGCAAACTTCTCCATCTGGTCGAAAATCTCGCCGGCAATATCCTTGGGGTGGCCCAGCGCCTCGGCCCCGCTCATAAAGCGATCGCGCTGCTTGGCCATCTCCTCCGCGTTCTTCTTGCCCATGGCGCGCCGCAGCAGGTCGGCCTCGCCCAGAGAGTAGTTGGCCAGAACGTTGGCAATCTGCATCACCTGTTCCTGATAGACGATAACTCCCAGCGTCTCCTTGAGCATCGTCTCCATCTGCGGCAGCATATATTCCACCTTGCGCCGCCCCCATTTACGTTCGATGAAATCGTCGGTCATGCCGCCCTGAATCGGACCCGGCCGGTAGAGTGCCGTCAGCGCTGTCAAATCCTCGACCCGGTCAGGCTTGTAGCGGCGAAGCATATCCCGCATCCCGCTCGACTCAAACTGAAAAACCCCTGAAGTCAGAGCCGAGTGGAAGACTTTCCTGTAAGTCTCCTCGTCGTCCAGCGGTATCCGCTCGATGTCCACCTTTTCTCCCCGGCTCTTTTCGATCAGCTTCAGGCAGTCGTCGATCACGGTCAGGGTGGCCAGGCCGAGAAAGTCCATTTTCAGCAGGCCCATTTTCTCCACGGCCTTCATATCGTAGGCAGTTACAATTTCGTCGTTCTTGGTCTTGTTGATGGGGACCAACTCTGTCAGCGGGCGCGGCGCAATCACCACGGCCGAGGCGTGAACCCCCGACCCGCGCACCAATCCCTCCAGTTTCTTGGCGGTATCCAGAAGCTCGCGAATCTGCGCGTCGTTGTCGTAAGCCTTGCGCAACTCCGGCACCTCTTCGAGAGCCTTGTCCAGAGTTATCCCCACCGTGGGCGGAACCAGTTTGGCGATGCGGTCCACGTCGCCGTAGGGCATATCCATGGCCCGGCCGCAGTCCTTGATCGCGGCCTTCGCGGCCATGGTATTGAAAGTGATGATCTGCGCAACCTGCTCGCGCCCGTACTTCCGAGTTACATACTCGATGACTTCGCCGCGCCGGTTCTGGCAGAAGTCGACGTCCACGTCGGGCATCGAGACCCGCTCCGGGTTCAGGAAGCGCTCGAAGAGCAGGCCATTCTGCAACGGATCGACGTTGATGATCTCCATGCTGTAGGCCACCAGAGATCCGGCCGCCGAGCCGCGCCCTGGACCCACCGGAATCCCGTGATCCCGCGCGTACTTGATGAAGTCCCAGACGATCAGGAAGTAGCCGGCGTACTTCATCTGCTTGATGATGCCGATCTCGTATTCCAGTCTGGCTTGATACTCATGGATCGCAGATCGCAGAACCCCGCGCGCTTCCAGTGTGCGGACCGCCGTCTCCAGCCGCTTCTTGAAGCCGTCCCTGCACACGGTCTCGAAGTAACTGTCGATGGTGTGCCCCTCGGGCACCGCAAACTGCGGAAAGGGATTGTCAACCTTGTGCAATTTCAGTTGGCAGCGCTCGGCTATCTCCATAGTCCGCGCCATCACCGCCGGCGAATCCGGAAACAGCCTCCCCATCTCCTCGGCGCTCTTGACGAAGAACTGGTCGGAATCGAAGCGTAAGCGCTTCTCGTCGTGTATCTTCGAGCCGGTCTGCACGCATAGCATCACGTCGTGCGCGTGGGAGTCCTCGCCGCACAGGTAATGCGAATCGTTGGTGGCCACCAATGGAATGCCCAGTTCCCGCTCCATGCGGAAGAGGCCGGCCTGAATCCTGCGCTCCTGTTCCAGGCCCTGGTCCTGTATCTCGAGATAGAAGTTATCCTTGCCGAAGATATCGCGATACTGTTGCGCCACAGAGACGGCCTTCTCATAACGGTCCGCCAACAACTCCTCGCATAACTCGCCGGAGAGGCATCCGGATAGCCCGATCAGCCCGCTCGAATGCTGGGCAAGATACTGCTTGCTCACCCGCGGCTTGCGATAGAAGCCATGCACCGAGGCCTCGGATGTGATTCGCACCAGATTGCGGTATCCCTCCTCATTTTCGGCCAGCACCAGCAGGTGATTGTTGTCGTCGCCCTCGCCCGGAGCGCGATGGTCCTCATTCTTGCAGATATACAGTTCGCAACCCAGAATCGGCTTGATTCCCCTGGCTTTGGCGGCCTCGAAGAAGTGAACCGCTCCATAAATGTTCCCGTGGTCGGTCATGGCGACCGACTTTTGCCCCAGCTCTGCCACCCGGTCAACCAGCTTCGTCAGGTCGCAGGCGCCGTCGAGCAGCGAGTACTCCGTATGCAAATGCAAATGCGTGAATTCAGTCATGGCTAATGCGATTCTAGACGTTCCGGCGCCTCCGCGAGCCTGTCTAAAACGCGGTCGAAATCCACTCGGGAAGCGCAGATCGAGGCGCGTGCGTCCCAGAGCTCATGAGTGTGGAGGGTAATGGCGCGGAGGTCGGATTGGGTGGGCCGGGAGACACTATACTTTGGCAACGCTTGCGTCCTTGCCGGCGGCTAGCTTGTCGATCTACTCGTAGAAACGCTCGAAGTCCCCCTCTTCGGCATCTTCGCCGGCATCGCCCTCGGCAATGGCCGTCCGCAGCGCGGTCATCTTCTCCTCGTACTCCCGCTCATCCCGCTTCATCGCGCGCAGGGCCGCGCACATCACCTCGCTGGCGTTGGCGTAAAGCCGCTCGCGATACCGGAGAGCGCAAATCGAGCCAGTTCCTCGGTCAGATTGACGTTCGCGTCAGCATGAGACGCCTCGGCATCAGTATGTAAGATTGGCATACTTTGCCAATCGGATTGCCGCGCAAAAAATCGGCGACGATTTTGTCCACTGAGCCATGCAGACGTTATTCCGCGCCAAGCTCTCCCCGCCAAGCGGTACGGCGGGGAAAGCCTGGGTAAAGATTGTTATGCACAAACGGTGGCCGTTCGCTACTCCGTGGACTGGCTGGGATTGGAATCTGCTGTGTTTGATGCCTTGTTTCCGCTTGACCCTTGCGACCCGATCTTGTAGCTGATCGCAAAGCCGAAGCCAAAGTGATAGGGAGTGGAGACAGGCAGTGTCGAAGGAGGAGCTACAGTTTGCCAGCCCGTCGTGAGGCCACCGCCAAGCCGGTCTACTTGACCAGCATAGGTTCCAGCCGTGACAAATACGTGCTGACCCAGCGAGGCCCAAGACAGTCCCAGCAAGTATTCGAGGTTCGTATTGCTGTTTGAACCGGACTTTATTGTTGCCCCGAAGCTGAAGTAATTGGGGATCGCCTGACGCCAGTCGTAGTAGCGTTTGAAGTTCACATCCGCAAATCGGACGGAGGCTATCGCTACGGGCAAAATGCGCCAGCTTGATCCGCCATTGTCGACGATGCAACCTACCGATGTTGTTCCGCTAGGTGGTATGCACCCTCCAACGGCGTTGCTGCTCGATGCACCCGAAGTGTATGCGTAGGAGTGTTGAGTGAGCGGCGAGAAGACGATGCCGGCGGACTCGAACGTGCGTGGACCTTGGCCGAAGTTGAGCGTAAAGCTGGTCGAGTTCGATGAATCGGCGCTGGAGGGCGAGGGGCTATTCGCGGACGAAGAGCTTTTTTGCGATGCGGACGGTTTGGCCGCCTGCGACGCTCCCGGTTGGGCCTTGGTCGCCGGTTGCGATGCGGGTTGATTCGCCGATGCCTGGGAAGTCGTAGGAATATCCTTGTCTGTCCATGCGACCTTCACTGTGACCGAACTTTGTACCCGATAGTCTGGCGGGACACGGGCATCGATTTCAAAGTTGCCAGGATCGTCCAGAACCTTCTCGAGGTTCTCTTCCTCCAAGTCAATGCTGCTAGCTTGGGCGCTCGCCGCCTTGAGCGCAGCTGTCCACTGATCGACGAGTGAGCTGCCGGAAGATGTTGGACTGAAAAGCGACTCCAGAAATGTCTGATCCGCCGCGACGAGTTTCTGTGCCTGCGGATCGGTCTGGCATTCAGAACTGATAGACGCTTGTAGAGACCCATGCAAAGTAACCGCTGATTTCTGAAGGTCAGCCGCGACTGTATCAAGTGTATCGCTTTGGTACGGGCTCAAGACTGCTTCGGCATTTGCGGTATCGGAAACGTGCGATGCGGACTTCAATTGGGGATACGCGGTTAAGTTGTGGGCGCTGGTGTTTCCTGAAAGAAGTGGGTCAAGCAGAACATGAAATTTCCCTTGATAGACATCACTGGAATCGGAATCCTGCGTCAATTCCGAAAGCTTAATCAGGGTGATTCGATACAAATCTTGCGCGTTTGTTACAGCCGTATTGTAATCTCCCACTTGAGCGGCAACCTCCTTCGCGGCACTGTTCAGGTTCGCAACGCTATGATGTGCATCGCTCGAAGTGAATTGATCTGAACAGCTT
>Ga0181529_10003250_pt1 | contig 18664 bp, 14 predicted proteins | sample PEATcosm2014_Bin_36_FD_119763 | JGI IMG/M metagenome (GOLD analysis project Ga0181529, IMG submission 119763) | Peatland microbial communities from MTU Mesocosm Facility, Houghton, MI, USA - PEATcosm2014_Bin10_30_metaG | ecosystem: Environmental > Terrestrial > Soil > Wetlands > Peat | place... | reverse complement strand
GGAGATGAACTCGCCGAGGGGCCGCATCTTTCTGATGAAGGAGACGCTGGAGGGCCGGCTTGCGGCCGATGACGTGAAGCCGTTCATCGACCAATGCCTCGGGTGCCTGGCCTGCGAAACCTCATGCCCTTCGGGCGTTCCCTATGGCGAATTGATCACTCCATACCGCGCGTGGTCCGAGCCAAGGCGGACGCGGACCTGGTGCGAGCGGGCGCGGCGCACCCTGCTGCTCCAGACCCTGCCGTTTCCCCGAAGGCTGCGCGCCGCGCTGGCCCTGGCCGGCCTTGCCCGTCCGTTTCGACCGTTGATGCCCGCTCGCATGCGGCCCCTGCTCGATCTAATCCCCGCGCGGATTCCTCCAAAGGATTCCCTCCCCGAGATTGTTCCCGCCCGCAGCCCGCGCCGCGGGCGCGTCGCCTTGCTTGCGGGCTGCGCGCAACAGGTGCTTGCGCCCGGCATCAACCGTGCGACCGTGCGCGTGCTGGCGGAAAACGGCATCGAGACCGTGATACCGCGGGGCCAGGGGTGCTGCGGCGCGCTCGCGATGCATGCGGGCGAGCAGAAGTCCGCCCTGTCCGCCGCGCGCCGGAACCTTTTGGCGTTTCCCAATGACGTGGACGCGATCGTCACCAACGCGGCGGGGTGCGGGTCCGGGATTCGCGAATATGGCCTCCTGTTTCACGGGCTTCCCGAGGAGGAGACGGCCCGCGCCCTTGCCGCGCGCACGGTGGATGTGTCGGTGTACCTTGACCGGATCGGCCTTGTCCCTCCGCCGGCCCTGCCCGCCATGAAGGTGGCTTACCATGATGCCTGCCACCTGGGCCACGCCCAGGCTGTTCGCAGCGAGCCGCGCCGCCTCTTGTCACAGATCGGCGGCGTGCAGGTGCTCGAGCCCGCAGATTGGGAAATCTGCTGCGGGTCGGCCGGAACCTACAACCTCGAGCACCCGGAGCTGGCCGCGACGCTGGGCCGGAGGAAGGCCGAGAGCCTAATCGCAACGGGCGCCGAGGCGATCGCCACCGGGAATGTCGGATGCACGACGCAGATTCAGCAGCATCTGCGGCTTCTCGGCCGGCAAATCCCGGTCCTGCACGTTGTCGAGCTGCTCGCGCGCGCGTACGAATCCGGGAGCTAACCCGAAGACTTCATGTTATTATCTTCGGGCCAACCTCTCACATCTCCAGCTGCGGGCGTTTCGGCTCGGGCCAGTCGATGTGGAAGAACTTTCCGCGGGGCTTGTCCGTGCGCTCGTACGTGTGCGCGCCGAAGTAATCGCGCTGGCCCTGGAGAAGATTGGCGGGGAGGCGGGCGGATCGGTAGCCGTCGTAATAGGCGAGAGCGGAGCCGAAGGTCGGGACCGGAACGCCGCACTCGACGGCGAGGGCGATGACCTTGCGCCAGTTGGCCTGGGCGTTCTTCACCGTCTTGTTGAAGTACGGATCCAGGAGCAGGTTCGCCAGGTCGGGCTTGCGGGCAAAGGCGTCGGTGATCTTCTGCAGAAAGGCCGCGCGGATGATGCAGCCGCCGCGCCAAATCTGGGCGATTTCGCCGAAGTTGAGCTTCCAGTTGTATTCCTTCTGCGCCTCGCGCATGAGCTGGAAACCCTGGGCATAGGAGCAGATCTTCGAGCAGTAGAGGGCGTCGTGGATCGCGGCGACCAGCGCCTTCTTGCTTCCGCGGTATTTCTTGGAGGGCCCTTTCAGGATCTTCGAGGCTGAGACGCGTTCGTTCTTGATCGCCGACAGGCACCGCGCGAAAACCGCCTCCGCCACCGTGGGGGCTGGAACGCCCATGTCGAGGGCGCTCGTCGAGGTCCACTTGCCCGTGCCCTTCTGGCCGGCGGTGTCGAGGATGATGTCGACGAAGGGCTTCTTCGTCAGGGGGTCCTTCTGCTGCAGGATGTCCGCGGTGATTTCGATCAGGAAGCTGTCGAGGCTGCCCTTGTTCCACTCGGTGAAGATGGCGCTCATTTCGGCGGGCTTGAGGCCGAGAAGCCCCTTCATGAGGGCGTAGGCCTCGCAGATCATCTGCATGTCGCCGTACTCGATTCCGTTGTGGACCATCTTGACGTAGTGGCCCGCGCCGTTCTCGCCGATGTAGGCCGTGCAGGGCACCCCGCCGACGGCCGGCTTGCCGGGGGCCGCGCCGCCGATCGGCTTGCCCGTCTTCTGGTCCACCTTGGCCGCGATCGCATCCCAGACCGGCTTCAGCTCGAGCCAGGCCGCGAACTCGCCGCCAGGCATGAGTGAGGGGCCGAAGCGCGCGCCCTCCTCGCCGCCGGAGACGCCGCTGCCGATGAAGCGCAGGCCTTTCTCGCGGAGGGCCTTCTCGCGGCGGATCGTGTCCGTCCAGCGGGAATTGCCGCCGTCGATCACAATGTCGCCGTTTTCGAGGAGAGGCACGAGGCTGTCGATCACCGCGTCCGTGCCCTTGCCGGCCTGGACGAGAATCACGATCTTGCGGGGCTTGGAGAGGCTCTTGACAAATTCCTCGAGGGTCTTCGTTCCGACGACCCCGCCGGGGGTGTTCGGGTTTTCCACAACGAATTTGTCGGTCTTTTCCGTCGTCCGGTTGAACACCGAAATCTGGAAGCCGTGGTCGGCGATGTTGAGAGCGAGGTTCTGACCCATGACGGCGAGCCCGATGAGTCCGATATCAGAGAACGGTTTGGCCATAAGAAGGGGACAAGACTAGGTCGCCGCAGGCCAAAAACCAAACCGATTCTGCCGTCATCTCCCGTGCATTCCGGGCTGGCAGGCTCAAGCCCCCAGGGCGCCCAAAATCAGTGCCCAGCGGCCGCGTGGCCTCCCCGGGCCGCGCAGTTTATCCACTCGCTTGACCCATCCAAGTAGCGCTCCCTCTTCCAGATAGGCAATCGGCCCTTGGATTCATCGATCACGTAACGGCAGGCATCAAAGGCGGCCGATCGATGCTGCGCGACGACACCGATCCATACTGCAAGGTCTCCGACATCCAGGCTGCCGGTCCTGTGCACACCGACGACGGCCAGGGCCCCGAATTTCTCCATGGCCTCTGAGACAATCCTGTTGCCCTCCTTTTCGGCAAGGGGCGCGTGCGCCTCGTATTCGAGCGCGGTGACCGGGCGGCCTTCGTTCAGATCGCGCACCCAGCCCTCAAATGTCACGCAGGCGCCGGCCCGTCCGCGCCGCAGTTCATCCAAAAAGGCCGCGGTGTCGATCGGTGTAGCGGATATCGTGAACATCGGATGAAGGCCTACCCCCCCGCCATCGGCGGAAGAAACGCGATGCGGTCGCCGTTCCGCAGCGGGGCATCGGATTGCGCGAATTCGTCGTTGAGCGCCGCGCGTACGCGATCGCCCGTGAGCGTGAATCCATGGCGCGCGCGCAATTCCTCGTATAATGCCGCGGGCGTCGCTGCGTCGGTCAGCAGCGTTTCGTCCTCGATGCCGCGTTGTTCGCGGAGAATCGCATAATAGCGGATGAGCACAGTCTTCAAGATCACGGGTTCCGGACTTCGCTTTTCCCGCCCGTCTTCTCGAGAAGGCGTACGTCGCGGATGACGATGCCGCGGGAGACCGCCTTGCCCATGTCGTACAGGGCGAGCGCCGCAACCGAGGCCCCGGTCAGCGCTTCCATTTCGACGCCCGTCTTCGCCTCGGTCTGCACCCGGCAGTGGATCTCGACTGATGCGCCGCCGCCCTCATCCGGTCCGGCGCTTCGGATGTCGATTTTACAGTCGTCAAGGGGAAGGGGATGGCAGAGGGGAATCAGTTCGCTCGTCTTCTTGGCCCCCATGACACCGGCGAGAATGGCCGTCTGGAAAACGGGCCCCTTCTTGGTCGCAATCTCTCCGTCGCTCAAAAGGGCGGCGAGGGCGGGGGGAAGCCAGACCACCGCGACCGCGTGCGCCGCCCGCCGGGTCACGGCCTTGCCGCCGACGTCGACCATCTGCGGGCGATCTTGGGCGTCCAGGTGCGAGAGCATGACGGGACTATCGTTCACAACTTCTTTGGATTCAAGTGCACGCGGCTCCCTGCCTTTAGCCGCCACGGCCAGGACACCATTGGTCGGCTCAGCACACCCATGGATAAAAGGGAGCCAAAAAGCCGGCGGGAAAGTCGGTCTCGGAGGGGGGCAGCTCGACAAAGCCGTCCGTGCCGACAAGGCCGGCAAAATCCCCGGACGTGTTGCCGGGAGCGGGTTCGGCAAGGAGCTCCGCGCGCGGCCCGCTCGCCAGGCGAACCGGCATCAGGTAGGCGAGCTTCCGCTTGGGAGCCACGGGGCAGGACAGGGCCGCCCTCAATCGCGGCGCCGGGGCGAGACCGCTTGCGCGATCGAGCGCCGGGAGGACGTACCGGTGCAGGCAGGTGTATGACGAGACCGGGTTTCCCGGCAGGGCAAAAAGCGGGATCCCGCCCGGTCCGATGCCAAACCAGAAGGGCTTTCCCGGTCTTTGCGCAATGCCGTGAAAAATCTTTTTCGCGCCCTGTCTTTCGAGCTGGGCCGGGAGGTGGTCGAACTTTCCCTTGGATACGCCGCCAGTCAGCAGGACGACGCCGTAACTCGAAAGCACGTGCCCCAGCCCCCTCTCGATTGCCCCGGGATCATCCGGCCAGTGATGGGGCTCGGCGCCGGGATATCCCCCTCCTTCAAGGGCTGCGCGCAGGGCATGCTCGTTGCTTCGCCGGATCTGGTGCGGCGCGGGGACGGCCTCCACGTCGACAAGTTCATCGCCCGTCGTGACGATGGCGATCCTTGGCCTGCGGCTGACGGACACGACGGCGAGGCCGCAAGCGGCGGCAACGGCGATTTCCCGGCCCGTCAGGCGTGCGCCCGCTGCAACAACTGTTTCGCCGGCGCGGTGGTCGCTTCCGCGCCGGTGCACGGCGTGACCCGCGGCGATCCCGGCCAGGGCGTCGGCAATGGTCATCGTATCGCCATCCCTCGCCGCGTCCTCGTAGCCGACGACAATGTCGGCCCCCTTCGGCACGACAGCACCGGTCATTATCTCGACGCTGGCGTCGGGCCGCGGGCCCAGCGCCACACCCTCCATGCCCGCGGCCTGCACGGCCTCCACCAGGAAGGCGCGGATTCCCGCCGCGAGCGACGAGGCCCGCAGCGCATAGCCATCCAGCATCGCGCGGTCATAGGGCGGAAGGTCCCGGTCGGCCCTCATGTCCGCGCGGACGACGCGGCCGCGGGCCTGCGCGAGCGCACAGGCCTCCACAGGCCAGGCGGGCATGGCCTCAAGAATCCGTTTCTCGGCTTCGGTGGGTGAGAGCATTGGTCGGCCCGAGAATTTTACAAGGCACGAGGTGTCTCGTGCCCATGAAACGTTCGGACTCGGTTCTCTTACATGGGTTCGCGGCGCCGGTTGCAAGACGATGAATTGCCGCTGGCGGCCGGGCCGCCCGATGCCCGCATCTCGCTTCCCAATCGTGCCGCCAGGGCAGCAGGCGCAGTGGATGCATGCCTTGTCTTTTCGCCCAACTGCGGTCCTATTTCGGCAGTTCAAATGCCCGTTTCAGACCAGTTCCACCGCCGGTTGCACGACCTGCGCATCTCGGTGACCGACCGGTGCAACTTCCGGTGCCCCTATTGCATGCCGAAGGAAGTGTTCGGCGCGGGTTATCCCTTTCTGCGCGACCCCCAGCTCATGAGCCTATCCGAGCTGTCCCGTATTGCGCGGGCATTCATAACCTTGGGCGTGGAGAAAATCCGCCTGACCGGGGGGGAGCCCCTCCTGCGCAGCGACGTTCCCGAACTCCTCCGCGTCCTGAAGCGGGACCTGGGCGTGCCCGATGTCGCCCTGACGACCAACGGCTGGCTCCTCCAGAAGATGGCTCCCGCCCTCAAGGAGGCCGGCCTCGATCGATTGAATGTCTCGGTCGATTCGCTCGATGATGCCACCGCCGGTCGCCTCAATGGGCTCGGCTTCCATGTGGGCCGGGTCCTCGCCGGGATCGACGCGGCGGCGGCCCTGGGGCTGCCGATCAAGATCAACTGCGTCGTTCAGCGGGGCGTGAACGACGGCGAGATCGTCGGGCTTTGCCGCTACTTTCGCGAACGGGGGCACACGCTTCGCTTCATCGAGTTCATGGACGTCGGCAACACGAACCACTGGTCCCCCGGCGCCGTCGTGCCGGCCCGGGAGATCATGGAGCGCATCCATGCAGAGCTGCCCCTGGAGCCCGTGGGCCCGGCCTACCGCGGCGAGGTGGCCTCGCGCTACCGGTACAGGGACGGCCGCGGGGAGATCGGGCTCATCGGCTCGGTCACCGAGCCGTTCTGCCGGGACTGCCACCGCGCCCGCCTCTCGGCGGACGGACGGTTGTACACCTGTCTCTTTGCATCGCTCGGGTGGGATGTCCTCGGGTGCCTGCGCAGCGGCGCGGACGACCCGGAGCTCGCCCGTTTCATCGGCCGGATCTGGGCGGGCCGCATGGACCGCTACAGCGATGAGCGGGCGGAACTCCTGGCGGCGGGCGAGGCCCGCGCCAAGATCGAGATGAGCTACATCGGCGGATAGCTAGCTGTCGCCTGCGCCGTCGAGGCAGTTCCGCACGATGGCGGCCAGATTCCTCATTTCGTAGGGCTTGGCGAGATACACGAAGCCCGATTCGCCTGAAACGCCCGCATTCCTCAGGTCGACGCTGTAGCCGCTCGTGATGATCACCTTCAAGCCCGGCTTCGTCCGCCTGAAGCGCTCTGCGAGGTCGAGGCCCGTGATTCCGTTGGGCATGACCATGTCGGAGAAAAGCAGGTCGATCTGCGGCCCGCACCCGTCCCAAACCGATATCGCCTCGTGTCCGTCGGAGGCCTCGATCACCCGATAGCCGAACTTCTGGAGGCAGAGGCTGGCCATTCTCCTCACGGCCTTCTCGTCCTCGACGAGAAGGATCGTCTCCATTCCCCGGGGGGCGTGCACCACCGCGGCGCCCGGCTCGGCGGCATCCGGAGCCGCCCGGGCCGGAAGAAATACGCTGAATGTGCTGCCGCTTCCAACCTTGCTCGCAACCTTCACCCAGCCCCGATGCTGTTTCACGATTCCATAGACTGTGGCCAGACCCAGGCCCGTTCCCTTGCTGATCTCCTTGGTTGTGAAGAATGGCTCAAAGATGTGCTGGAGAATCGTCTCGTCCATGCCACAGCCGGTGTCGGTCACGGAAAGGCGGACGAACGAGCCCGGACGGGCCTCGGGGTTGGCCCTTGCCTCCACTTCGTTCACATCCCTGAGGCTTGTCTCAATCAGCAACCGTCCGCCCTTCGGTGTCATCGCATCCCGGGCATTCAGGCAGAGGTTGGTCACCACCTGCTCGATCATGGCGATGTCGCCGTCAATCCAGAGCGGGTGTCCGTTCTTGAACTCCAGGCTGATGGCCTCCCCCAGCAGGCGCCGGAGCATTCTGAACAGCTCGTCGAGCATCGCATTGATATCAAACGGCCGGCTCCGCATCACCTGCCGGCGGCTGAACGCCAGAAGCTGGCGCGTGAGGCTCGCCGCGCGCTTGGCCTGCTTTTCCAGGTCCTGCAGGCCGGCCTTGGAGGACGGGTCCAGGTCCTTTTCCTCCAGCAGAAGCCCGAGTTGCATCAGGATCGCCGTAAGGATGTTGTTGAAGTCGTGTGCCACCCCGCCCGCCAGCTGGCCCACCGCCTCCATCTTGCGCGCCTGCACGAGTTCCTGCGTGCGTTCGGCGATCCCGCGCTCCAGCCGCTCGTTCTCCTTGCGCAGCGCGTCTGTGCGCATCCTGAAGACGGCGAGGGCCAGGACGGCCACCGCAATTGCCAAGAAGGTGTAGAACCACCAGGTCTCAAAATACCAGGGTTTCTGGACGAGGGCCAGGACCGCGCCCGCCGTGTTCCAAATCCCGTCGCTATTGCGCGCCAGCACGCGGAATCGATAGTTCCCGGGCCGAAGATTGGCATAGTAAGCGGTGCGGCGCGCCCCGGCGTCGATCCAGTCGTTGTCATGCCCCTCCAGCCTGTAGCGGAAGACGATCGCCGACGGTTCGATGAAGCTCAGGGCCGCGTAGTCAATTGCCACGCTGCGGGTCCCGGAAGGCAGGATGACCTGGCCGGACGCGTCGGTTTCCGCCCCGTCGACTGTCACTTTTTCAATCTGGACCAGGGGCGGTGTCGTATTGAAAGGCGTGACTGCCGGATCGACCCGTATGAGCCCCGCGTGGGCCACGAACCAGATGCTGCCGTCCTTCGCGACAAGCGACACGGGCTGGGATCCGTAGCCGATCGTACTCGCCTGAATCCCCTCGCTGCTGCCGGCCCAGTGGAGGATGCCGCCGTCCTGCTGCCCGAGGCAGGCCGCAAGAAAAGCCTGCTCCGAGCCCCAGACTATCCCTTTTGCCGTGCCGAGCCAGAGCGTACCCCGGTTGTCCTCGACGATCGTGGACACAAGGTCCCCCATTGATTCGCTCATGCCGTCGGGATTGTACCAGCGGCCCTCGTGCAGCAGCACAAGGCCGCGCCTCTTGGTCCCAACCCAAAGGTCACCCCGGGAGTCCTCATGGATCGATCGCACCGCAAAATCCGATACAACCGGGCCCGGGTTCAAGACGGTTGCCCTGCCGTCCGCATATTTCACCAGCCCTTCGTCCATGCCGATGTATACGGCGCCGACCCTGTCCTCGGCAAAGACGGCCGCGTTCGACGTGGCCGAACCGATGATGCCGGCCATCGATTCGAACTTGCCGCTCATCCAGCGCACAACGCCGCCATTGGCCGGCCCGATCCACACGGCGCCCGAACGATCCTCGTAGAGGGTTCCCACGTCGGTGAAGTCGGGGAACCGCTCCAGCCGGCCGTCCTGCCATATTAGCATTGCGCCGCGGGTTCCCATCCAGATCCGGCCGTCCGATGCGGCCAGTATCGAACGCACTTCGGACTCGCGCGCCTGCCCGAGCGGAATCGCCACCGAGCGGCCGTCCGGGTAAATTCGGTCGCAGCCGTTGGGGACGAGCGCAGCCCAGATGCTTCCGTCCGCCGATTGTGATATCACCCGCACCCCGCCCGTTGGCATTCCCGCAGGGGCGGTCCACCCGGTGCGAAATGCGGTCTCGCGCAGTTGCAGGATGCCGCTGCCGGAAGTGCCGACCCAGATGCTGCCTTCCCTGTCTGCAAAGACGGCGCGGCACATGGCGTCGACCGGGGTGGGCACCTGGGCAAATGCATCGCCCCGCAGATCGAGCGAGCGGTACAGTCCGCGCGCCGTTATCCAAAGCCTCCCCTCGCGGTCGGTGCAGAAGCTCGTGACGTTCTCGCCACTGAGGCCCTCCTTTTGGCCGATCGTCCGTATTTCGCCGTCTCTAACCCTGTAAACCGCCTTGGTTGTGGCAAACCAGAGCGTTCCCCTGGGGTATTCATACATCCTGTGCAGTTCGCCCGAATCCGGGCCAAGCCCGTCGAAGGCCCTGAATACGCCGTTTTCACGGACAAAAATCCCGTTCGGGCGGGCCGAAACCCAAATGCGTCCCGACGAGTCCGAAAAAAGGCGGATGATCTGCGTCGAACCCTTCAGGTTTGGATCGGTCGCGTGGGAGGTGAACTTGTTGTCCCAATAGTCCCAAAGGCCGGAGGTCAGGGTTGCAATCCACACCCTGCCCTCCGAGTCGCGCGCCATATCCGCGACCCGCTGCTCGGAGTCCCAAATCTGCTCAATGCGTCCGCGCCGGTACCGGGCAAGGCCGCGCTGGGTGCCGACCAGGACAAACCCGCCGTTGTTCTCGATCAGGCAGCGGATCAGATTGTCCGGCAGCCCTCCGGGTCCCGAGGCGCGAAAGACGTCGAACTTTGCCCCGTCGTATCGAACCAAGCCGCCTTCCGTACCCACCCATAGGTATCCCTTTGGGCTCTGCAAAAAGACACTGGCCACGTCGCTCGGAAGCCCCGAGTCCAAACTGAACACCTTGGTGGCGTAGACGGGCTCGACGGCGGGAGCCGGCGCCGCCGGGACAGCCTTGTCGCAAAGAAAGAAGACAGCGCATGCCGCGCCGGCCACTGTTCGCGCTGAAAGTTTCATGGCGATAACGTGCAAAATTGGAACGGAGGCCAGCGCGCAGCCCAAAGGAGCGGCCGGGCAGGCGCTCCTTTGGCTCATACTTCGGCTCAAGGACGGCTGAACTTAAACCATCATTGTCGTCGCTGCGGCCGTTTTCAATCACGCAGAATCACAGAAAGGCGTCCTGGAGCGCTCGCTTTTAGCCTTTCAGGGCGCCGGCGGCGACTCCCTTGACGATCCGTCGCTGGAGGCAGACATAAACGACCAGAATCGGAACGGTCACGAGGACGAGCCCGGCAAAAAGCATCCCGTAATCGCTTCGGTACTCGGCCGTTATTGAGAGATTGGCCAGCCCGAGCGGCAGGGTGCGGACTTGGCCGCTTGGATCCCCGCCAAGAAGCATGAAGGCATAAAAGTACTCCTTCCAAACGCCAATGAATTGAAATATGGCGACCGTCACGAGGCCGGGCTTTGCCAGGGGAAGCATCACCCGCCAGAAGGCCGCAAACTCCCCGCAGCCGTCGATCACCGCCGCCTCGTAAAGGGCCCGCGGCAGCGTGCGGAAGAAGCCCGCGAGGATGAAAATCGCAAACGGCAGTCCGTTTGCAGTATAGACAAGGACCAGGCCGAACCTCGAGTTGAGCAGCCCAGCCGACCGAAGCTCGAAAAAAAGCGGCACGATCGCAAGCTGCGCCGGTATCATCAGTCCGGCCAGGAACAGCCAGAAGACCGCCTTTCCCAGCGGATGGTAAAACCGGGCGAGCGCATAGGCTGCCATCGCCCCGAGGCCGACGATGAGGGACACCGCAGAGGCTGTCACCAGGGCCGAATTGAGAAAATAATCGCCAAAGTGCGCTTCGTGCCACGCGTGGCTGTAGTTGTCGAAGCGCAGTTGCCCCGGGATCGGCAGGCTGAAAGTGTCCCGGAAGATGGCCGCGTCCGGCTTCAGGGACGAGTACGCGACCCACACCATCGGAAACGCAAGCCAGGCGGCATAGCCGGCGAGCGCCGCAAAGACCAGGCTCCGGGAGATCCGGATTCTGCCGTTCGGCCTCATTGCTCCACTGCCTCCGTGCGCAGGCCCCGAAGGATGGCCGCGCTGCCCGCGAGCACGAGGACGAAAAGTACCGCGGCAAGGGCGGTTGCCCGGCCGATCTCGAAGTCCTTGAACATCGAGGTGACAAGCAGCGTGCCGAGCGTGTGGCTCGCGGCCGAGGGATCCTGCGCGGTCAACAGCCAGATCATCTCGAACGCGTTCAGGCCGCCGATGACCAGGAACACCGCCGAAATCACGATCACCTCGCGGATCAGGGGAAGGGTGATTGTGAAGAATTGCCTCAGGGCCGATGCCCCGTCCATTTCGGCTGCCTCATAGAGCTGCGGATCAATGCCTTCCATCGCCGCCAGATAGAGAATCAGGTTGAACCCGCACGCCATCCAAAGATAGATCGGAATCAAGGCGGCATAGAGGTGTCCGGGCGAAAGCCAGGGAAAGCCGTCGAAGTCCGCGAGGGCGGGCGAGTGGAGGAGCCGCCCGAGCGCCGAAAGGCCGGCGTTGACCAGTCCTCCGTGGGGTTCGTAGGCGGCGAGCCACAGAAGCGTCGCCGCGATCCCGCCGAGCATGTTGGGAAACAGGAAAATCACGCGAAACGCACCGGCCCCCCAGATGCCGCGGTGCAGAAGACTTGCGCAAAGAAGCGCCACGGGGATCACGAAAAGCGCCGGAACCAGCATGAGGAAGGCGTTGTTTCGGAGTGCGAACCAGAACACGTCGTTTTCGAAAAGCAGCGCCTTGAAATTGAAAAGTCCGGCCCATTCGCGGGGCCCGATGCCGTTCCACCGTGTGAAGGCCCAGCCGAAGGCCGTGAGCGCCGGCGCGAGGACAAAGGCCGCGTAAAGGAGGAAGGCCGGCCCGGCGAACCCCAGGCCGACGGAGATGCGAAGGCGGGTTTGAGTCCCCGGTTCGGCAACGGACCTTGAAACGGCCGGCCCGGCCCCACGCCGAAACAAACCCTTCATGAAACCCGCGGACCCCCGCGAAAAGGCCCATCCGAATATTCCGGCCAGGGCCGCCAGCAGAAGGCAGCCGGCCAGCGTGTGCCTGTATTCAACCCGGGACGGGTCGACCGACCGGGCCCGGTCAACCGCCGCCGCCGCCTCCAGGCGCTGGCCGTATTCGGCCGGCGTCATCCTTCCGGTCGTCAGCCTCTGGTAGCAATCGACGACGACCTGCCTCAGTTCCGGCGGCTGCATCATGAGCTGCGGCATGGGAAAGGCCTCCTTCGCCCCGAGGATCAGGCGTGCGGTATCCTGCATCCGCTCGGAATAAGCCGAGAGCGGGACTCCGCGCACCGCGACCGGTGAATTGAGCTCCCGCACAAATGCCTCCGCCCTGGCGCGCGACGTCAAAAACCGCAGAAAATCGATCGTGAGTCGCTCCCGCTTCGGGTCGCCGGTTGCAAAGACGAAGAAGCAGTCGCTGCCGGTCTGGATGGTCGTCGGATCGGCCCTCCCGTCGGCAAACACGGGGAAATTCATGGCGCCGAGCTCGAATTCGTCCGGGATCTTCCCGGCCATCTCGTTGACGAGCCATGAGCCTGAGATCGTCATGGCCGCCCGGCCCTGCAGGAAATCGAGCTCCGCCCCGGTGTGGCTCTCTCCCTCCCAGCCCCGGAGGGCATACCTCTGCATCACGCGTTGCTCGACCGCGGCCGCGCGGACAAACCGGGAATCGGCGCGGGCCCCGGGGGCCAGCGCGGCGAGGCCATGCCAGCCGGAGGCACCCTCCAGATTGTAGCAGGCCGCCCGAAAGATCGCATCCGGGTAGAGCCAGTTGACCCCCGGAACACTGAGCGGGGCGATTCCTGCGGCGCGGATCCTCTCGCACAGCCCGTAGAACTCATCCCAGGTCCGGGGCTCCTTCCAGCCGTGTGCCCGAAACAGGCCCCGGTTGTAGAAGATCGTCCAGGCCGAATAGGACAGGGGCAGCCCGCCGATGCGGCCGTCCACGCGCCAGGTGTCCAGCGCCCCCGGGTAGAATGTGTCTCCCCATCGCGCGTCGCCCTCCCAATTGCGCTCCTGAAGGAAGGGTCCCAGGTCCAGGACCTTGCCTGCCCGGATGAGCGCAGGCCACAGGACGTAGGGAGCGGACGCCGCATCAGGAAAATTTCCGTCGATCACCCGGACGCAGATTCGATCGTCAATGCGGGGGTCGCCGTAGACATGCACCCGGACGCCGGGCCGCTGCGATTCGAACATCCGCGCGCTCTCCTCATAGAAAGCCATCCCGTAACCCGCCGCGCGGATTGGAATGTCGAGCTGGACGACCCCTTGCGCATGCGCCGCGCAGCCCATCGCCAGCGCAAGAATGGACGCGGAAAGGTTACGCATGCCCGGCCAATTTGGAGCCTTGGGCTGCAACCTCAAATCCCGCCCGCCTGAGCGCTCGATAGACGGAGGTGATGTGCGGCCGGTCGCGCGTCTCCACGGTGCACACGGCGCGGACCGCGCTCACATCCGGGCCGCTGAAGGCGCGGTCGTGGGCGACGTCCTTGATGCTCGCCCCTGCGGCCGCAATGCAGCGGCAAAGTTCGGCGAGGCCTCCCGGCCGGTCGCTGATCCGCGCCGTGAAGCGCGTAAGGCGGCCGTCATGGACAAGGCCTTTCTCGATCACCCGGCTGAGAATCGACGGATCGATGTTCCCACCGCTGACGATCAGGGCGGTCCGACGGCCCTTCAGTTCGGGCAGAAGCCCCGACATCAGGGCCGCGAGCGGCGTTGCCGCGGCGCCTTCGACGACCGTCTTCTCAAGTTCGAGCATGCGCAGGATCGCAATCGAGATCCATTCCTCGGTGACGCGCACGACCTTGTCGATCCGCCGGGGCCCGAGCAGGGAGAATGCGTTCGCCCCCACGGTCAGGGTCGCGAGCCCATCGGCGAGGGTGGGCCTCCTGGGCACGACGACCGGCCGGCCCGCCTTGAGGGCCGCCGTGAGATTGCCCGTCGAGACGCTTTCGACGCCGATCAGGCGGACGCGCGGACGCAGCGCCTTCACGGCCAGCGCCACCCCTGCCAAAAGGCCGCCGCCGCCAACCGGGCAGACAACAGCCTCGAGGTCGGGCACCTGCTCAAGGATTTCCAAGCCGAGCGTTCCCTGTCCGGCGATGATGTCCGGGTCGTCGAATCCATGCACGTAGGTGAGCCCTTCGGCTTCCGCCAGCCTGTCGGCCTCGGCCCTCGCCTGGGCAAAGTCCACCCCCTTCACGATCACCCGGGCGTCCAGCCGCTCGCAAGTCGCCATCTTGATGAGGGGCGCAAACTCCGGCATGACGACCACGACGGGAATCCCGAGGAGTTTCCCGTGATAGGCGAGGCCGAGGGCGTGATTGCCCGCACTTGCGGCGATCACGCCGCGTTTCCGGCGTTCCGGGGAGAGGCGCAGGAGGGCGTTGCGCGCCCCGCGTTCCTTGAAGGATCCGGTCCGTTGAAAGCTGTCGAGTTTGCAATAAACCCGGACTCCGGTGATTTCGCTCAAGGGAACCGATTCGGGGCACGGTGTCCTGACAACGCCGCCTGCAATCCGCCGGCGCGCCGCCTGGATGTCGGCAAGGCGAAGAATCATGCCCGGATTCCATACACCAATTCATCGCCGCTTGCACGGGAAGATGCACAGCGACCCTTTTTCGTCGTTTGCGAGGGAAACGTCCGACCGCTAGGAATTGCGTTGCCGACAGGTCGGGTGTGATTAAAGGATTGCGACCGATGGCAGACTGGATGCGAACGGAACGGTGGGCCCCCCGAGCCGAAACAGATGACCGGCCCGGCCGGTCTCGCCCCGACAAACCATGCACCAGGTGACCTTTTCCGATCAGGCTCTCAAGGAGCTCAATCGGTTGGACAAACTGGAGCAACTGACTGTAGTCGAGCCGCTTGGAAATCTGAAGGCTACCGACTTGGCCCATCCCAGGGAGCCGCTCGGCCATTTCCACCGCGCCGGCCGGAGCTATTACCGCCTGCGCTCCAGCAACTACCGTTTCTATTTCACCCTCAACGACGGCAGCCTGCACGTTCATTATTTGTTACATAAGAACACATTGGAGGATTTCCTGTTGCGCAATCACCTCCCCGTATCCGAGCAGCAGCTGATCGAACAAAACTCGAAGTTTTGGAAATACCTGGAGAGCCTGACGAAATGAGCCTTCGCCGCCATCGTGAAGACGATCGCTCCGCGGCTGAATTTGCCCGGCGCGGGGATCCGTACAACGTTTCGCAGGCGAGCCGTATCTACGTCCTGCCCAATCTGATGACGGCCGGAAACCTGTTTTGCGGCTTCATGGCGATCGTCAACTGCATCCACGCGCGATTCGCCGAACTGGCGCTGACGGGCGAATACCTGGGTGCATCCGCGCCCGACCACTACAGGGCCGCGGTGTGGTTCATCGGCGGCGCTGTGGCATTCGATTCGCTCGACGGGCGGCTTGCTCGGCTCGGCGGCCGCGAATCGCTCTTCGGAGCGGAGTTCGATTCCCTTGCCGACGTCGTGTCCTTTGGCGTCGCACCGGCCCTGATGATGTTCTTTTTCATCCTTTCGCCCAGCCAAGGCTTCCCGTGGTTCCGCGACATTGGGTGGTTCGTGGGATTCGTCTATCTGCTCTGCGGTTGCATGCGGCTGGCGCGCTTCAACGTGATTACCAACCCGCTCCTTCATCCAACGCAGAAGGAGTTAAGCAGCGATTTTGTCGGCCTGCCGATTCCGGCAGCGGCGGCCACGGTTGCGGCGCTCGTCCTCTTTCTCCTGAAGCTCGGTGATTCGGACAAGTCGCTCAGCCGTTTCGCCCTCAGCCTGCCCTTTTTGATGCTTCTCATCGCTTTTCTCATGATGAGTCCCGTGCGCTATCCGAGCGGCAAGAAAGTCGACCTCCAGACGGAGACTAAGCTGCGCCGGCTGGCCGGGGTCGTCGTCTTCGCCGGCTTTATCTATATGTTCAAGGAGGTGGCCTTCGTCTGCACCTGTCTCGGTTACATCTTCTTCGGCTTGATCCGCCACTGGCGGCGACACCGGCTCGCGCCCTTTGTCCCCCCCAATCCTCCGCAGTCGGCCAGCCGCTTGTGAAAAGCGTGGGAATACCGCACCCAGTTGCTTTGCCCCGCCGAAAAGTCCCCGGTTATGCCCAGAGTCTCGACAGTTCTTCACACACCCTTTTACCTCTTTTGCCGAATGAAACGCTTGGGTTGCTATCATTGTTCGCAGGCCATAAGACTGCTGCTGTAATTACTTATTGAACCCATACCTATTTGAACATTGTTAATCATTCATAAAAGAGTCCCCAAAGACCCTGAAGTCCGCTCAAGCTCCGATTCCGTCCCGCTCTCATGAAATTCAAAATCAACCGCGACCATTTCGCAAATGGCCTTTCCCAGGTCCTCAATGTCGTGGGTTCGAAAGCCACGATGCCGATTTTGAGCAATGTCCTGATCGAGGGCGAAAAGGACCAGATTTCGCTGACAACAACGAACCTCGATCTCGGAATCCGCTGCAAGATCAAGGCTGAGGTCAAGGAGACCGGCGCTGTCACGCTGCCGGTCAAGCGTCTGGCGAGCATTGTCAAGGAACTGCCGAACATCGATGTCACTCTCGACGCCTCGCCGAACCACCAAGTCAAGCTGCTGTCGGGTGGATCCACGTTCCGTATAATGGGGATAGGGAGGGAGGAGTTCCCGCCGTTGCCGGAATTTGGGGATGAAAAGGCCTACACGCTCGAGCAGGCTGAGTTGAGCGCGATGATCCGAAGCGTCGCCTATGCCCAGTCGACGGATGAGACCCGGTACATCCTCAATGGCGTCTATTTCAGCTTCAAGGACGGGCGTCTCTCGCTTGTCGCAACGGACGGACGCCGCCTTGCCGTGGCCTCCAAGGAAATGGAGGTGCCGGGTGCGAGCGCCGGGGCCATCATCCTTCCGGCGAAGACCGTGTCGGAGCTGACCCATCTCCTGGAGAAGGGCGAGAAAGTGAAGATAAACTTCAGCGACCGGCGCTGCGCCTTCCAGATTGCGACCGACAAGGACACGAGCGGGCTGATCGACAGCGTCTACCTGTACTCCAAGGTCGTCGAGGGAAGCTATCCGAACTATCAGCAGGTCATCCCGAAGGAGACTCACCAGCGCATCAAGCTCGAGCGCGAGCTTTTCCTGCAGTGCGTTCACCGCACGGCGCTCGTATGCTCGGAAAAGTCGAATTCCGTGCGCATCAAGCTGTCCAGCAATCTGCTCGAAATCACCGCGCAAAGCCCCGACTTTGGCGAGGCGCATGAATCGATGGCGATAGGCTACAGCGGCCCGGACCTGCAGGTGGCCTTCAACCCCGGCTTCCTCATGGATCCGCTTCGCGCGCTGGCGAAGGACGAGGTGTTCTTCGAGCTCAAGGACGACGTAAGTCCCGGTGTCTTCAAGACGCTGGACAACTTCATTTGCGTGATCATGCCCGTGAGGCTAAGCTGATTCGTCGAACAGGCAGGGTTTGGAGCGTGGATACGTCGTATATCATTCTGGGCGTCATAGGTGTATCGCTGGTCATCGTTCAGGTGAACCAGCGGGTCGGCTCGCCTGTCCTGGCGATACTTGACCGGTGGATGCGCTGGCTCGGCTTTTCCCTTGGAGCGGCGATGATCTGCCGGACGTTTGCCCTGATCGACCGGCCTTTCTGGATGCTGGCCGGTGCGTTCTTCCTGCTGTGGTTTCTCGGCGAGACGCTTTACAACTGGCTTGCGATCTCGGCACTGAGCGTCAGCCCGATGCCGCTTTTTCCCCGTTACGCGGTCAACCAGTCCGGCGAGGAATGGCCGGTCCAGCCGCGCCTGCTCAGGATCCGGGACTGGCTGCGAAAGCAGGGATTCCGGCAGATCCAGGCGCTGAAGGCCGAGATCGGCGGGGGAATCTACCTGCGGGTCTCCATTTACCAGGATGAGAGCGCGACCATCCGGGTGCAGGTCACCTTCCTGCCCCAGGCCAACGGGACAATTGTCGTCTGCTACGCCCTCACTTCCATCACGGCCGACGGACGGCACATCGTGACCGACAACCTGTACACCCCATTCGCTGGGTTCTACAACGAGAACTGGTACGTCGTGCGCCGGCCCTGGTGCCGTTCCCTGCCGCGGCTCATCGCCCGGCATCGGGCGCGGCTGGCCGGTGCGGGCGAGCTCGCCCGCATGACGGTCGAGCCGGCGGAGGAACTCAACGCCGCGCAGCGCGACCTCGACAGGCTCAACACAGAACTCGGCTTTCTTCACCGCCAGACCGACCGCGAGGACCTGGGCAAGATAACGCAGGAAGGCCGGTACCGCGTCTGGAAGGAAATCTGGATGCTGAACTATCTCGGCCGCAGCGCGCGCTACCATTGATGCTGCCGGGCTGCCCGGCGGGCAGCGGCGATGTGCCGCGGTCCCGGCCGGGTTGCCACCGACAGAGATGGCGGCAAACAATCAATGAAACCATCGCCGTCCCGCCTCCCATTCAGCGGTCCTGCCGCCGCCCTCCTTCTTTTCTTTGCGGCCAGAATCGCTTGCGCACAGATCATGCCCGTCCCCGCCCCGATCCCGGACCTTCCCCCGCCGAAGCCGCCGGGCTCCGTGCCCATGGGGGACCCCAAGGACTTTCCCGAAGTGAAGATGGG
>Ga0181529_10003244_pt1 | contig 18697 bp, 17 predicted proteins | sample PEATcosm2014_Bin_36_FD_119763 | JGI IMG/M metagenome (GOLD analysis project Ga0181529, IMG submission 119763) | Peatland microbial communities from MTU Mesocosm Facility, Houghton, MI, USA - PEATcosm2014_Bin10_30_metaG | ecosystem: Environmental > Terrestrial > Soil > Wetlands > Peat | place... | reverse complement strand
GGGAACTCCGGGACCTGCGGGTAGTTGGCGCGCGCCATGCCGACCATCTTGGTGTTGGAGCGGCCAGCGCGGATCTGCACCCAGTGGTTGTCCATCAGCTTGATGGAGATGTCGCCCTCGGGCAGCAGCTTGATGTAGTCGTAGAGCTTGCGCGCTGGAATAGTGCATGCGCCGGGCTTCTTGACCTTGGCCGCGCAACTGGTGCGCACGCCCTGGTCGAGGTCGGTGGCTGTGATGGTCAGCGTGTCGTCCGCCGCTTCGAAGAGGAAGTTGGAGAGGATGGGAATGGTTGTCTTGCGCTCGACGACAGACTGAGCGGCGGTCAGCTCGCGCAGTAACTCGGCGCGGGAGACGGTGATCTCAAGGTTTCCAGTGGGCGCGGCTGTCGTCGTCATCTCGGGCTCCTGAGTTGTTACGGCGGTTGCATCCTGAATTTCTTTGGGCAAGGCGGTATCTCCGGGCATTCTATCGTTGAAACGGATGCTGGCCAAACTGTACACCGAATCCGGCGCGGTGTGTACTGCTTAGCCTCGGTCTCCTTGATTCTATTGATTGGAGGGCTCCGGATGCGACAGCTTTTTTTGTGGAAAGCGCAGCCACTTGTGTGTGATGAGTGCATTCCATCATGGCAAAAGCACTTTGTACTGCTTCTACTAAATACAAGGATTAAGAAAGAGAAATACCAGTAGCAGCAGTCGTTGTTGTCGGAAATGTGGATTTCAGGGCGATGTGTTGATGTGACGAAGGGTTACGGTGTGGCCTCGATTTAGAAAATTGCGCGCTGGTTCTCGAAGAGGAAGCAAGACAGGTGGGTACTTGCAGAGAGACGACCCTGTTATCGTACTTCTTCACAGGACAGTGGCCAGACCAGCCTCGGGGACTTGTCCGGTTCGTGGGAATATGGAACAACACTCGCAGGATCAGCAGGATAGACGGTCCTATTTTTGAACAGTATTAATGCCTGTTAAGAGGATAATGAGACATTCGCGCATGAAGAGGGCAGGATGAAGATCGCAATCTTCGGAGCAAGCGGGGCAACCGGCAGACTGCTCACAGAGTGCTGTCTGGCCGCCGGATATAAGGTTACGGCGCTGGTGCGGAGGCCTGCGACATTTGCGCTGCGCGAGCAGGTGAGCGTGGTGGAGGGCAGCGCATTCGATGCGGAGGTGGTGCAACGGACGGTCGAAGGAGCCAACGTAGTTTTGTCTGCGCTGGGAGCGCGGTCGCTGCGCCGGGAAGAGGTGCTGGAGCGGGCGGTTCCACTGATCGTAGCGGCGATGCAGCAGTCGGGCGTGCGGCGGATCGTTGCGCTCGGGTCGGTCGGGGCGCTGGAGGATTCGCTAAAGAAGCAGCCGGCGTGGTGTCGCTGGTTTGTGCAGCAGATTGTCTACAGGACATTCCTAAAGTGGCCAGTGGCATCGCAGGGAGCGCAATGGAAGGTGTTGTCTACTAGCGGGCTGGATTGGACGATGGTGATGCCTCCGATGCTGGTGAACAGCCCAGGGCGCGGGACGTTTCGCGTGGATGGGGAGGCGTTGCCACGAAATGGCGCGCGCATCTCGCGGGAGGACGTTGCGGATTTTATGATGCAGCAGATTGGCAGCGCGGAGTGGGTTGGCAAGGGCGTCTACATCGCGTGGTAGGCGTTGATCTGCAAAAAAGGAAAGGATGCAGTGACAGAGTGCACCGCGCGGCCTGGCTGGAGCATCTGAGTGTAGGCCGCGTCTCAGAGAAAGACGCGACGCAGCGTAAAATCAAGCTGTTGCGAATTCGATCTGGATAGGAGCCTACTGTGGCAGAGACGATCTTCGATGTGGTGGTGGTGGGTGGTGGCCCGGCCGGATATACCTGCGCGATTCGCGGCTCTCAGTACGGGTTGAAGGTCGCGCTGGTGGACGCCAACGACCGGCTGGGCGGGACCTGCCTGTTGTGGGGCTGCATTCCCACCAAGGCGCTGCTGTTTACGGCGGAGCTGTGGGACCAGTTGAAGCACGCGGAGCGCTACGGCATCGAGGGCGTGGGCGGCGCAAAGCTGAACTGGAAGGGCGTCCTTGCGCGCAAGGACGACGTGATCTCGCGGCACACCAAGGGACTCGACTTCCTGATGAAGAAGAACAAGATCACGACGTTCAAGGGCTACGGAAGGCTGACCGGCCCAGCGAAGGACGGAGTGCATACGGTCGAGGTGAAGCTGGCTGACGGCAAGACCGAGACCGTGAAGGCGAAGAAGGTGGTGCTGGCGACGGGCTCGGACGCGCGAATGCTGCCCAGCGTCAAGGTCGACGAAACGGTCCTGACCAACTACGAGATTCTGAAGATTGCAGAGCCGCCGAAGTCGCTGGTGGTGATCGGGTCGGGCGCGGTGGGCGTGGAGTTCGCGTCGATCTTCAAGAGCTTCGGCGCGGAAGTGACCATCTTGGAGATGCTGCCGCGCATGGTTCCGGTGGAGGACGAGGAGATCAGCAAGGAGCTGCTGCGGCTGTTCAAGAAGCGCGGGTTCGACGTGAATTTGTCCATCAAAGACACGAAGATTGAGAAGAATAAGGAAGGCGCGCTGGTGAGCTGGACGGACGCGAACGGCAAGCCGCAGCAGAAGCAGGCGGAGAAGGTGCTGGTCGCTGTGGGCCGGGCACCTCGAACTGCCGATGTTGGCCTGGAGAAGACAAAGATCGTACCCGACCGCAGCTTCATCATGACCAACGAATGGATGGAGACGACCGAGCCGGGCGTGTACGCCATCGGCGACATCGTTGGCGGAATGCCGCAGTTGGCGCATGTGGGCAGCATGGCGGGGCTGATTGTCGCGGCGCGTATCGCGGGCAAGTTCGCCAAGCCGATCAACAAGACGCGCATTCCCGGCTGCACCTATTGCGAGCCGCAGATCGCCAGCGTCGGGCTGACCGAGGCGAAGGCCAGGGAGCTGGGGCATACGGTGAAGGTTGGCAAGTTCCCGTTTGTGGGCAACTCCAAGGCGACGATCCTGGACGCGCACGATGGCTTCGTGAAGGTGGTGAGTGACGCGAAGTACGGCGAGATTCTCGGCGTACACATCATCGGGCCATTTGCCACAGAGATCATTGCGGAGTGCGTCACCGCGTTGGAACTCGAAGCTACAGTCGAGGAGATGATGTTCACCATCCACGCGCATCCCACGGTGGCCGAGGCGCTGCTGGACGGCTTCAGCAGCGTGGAGGGCATGGCGGTGAATGTCTAGTCTTCGTGAACTGGAACCGACGGCTGCACGTATAGTATTTGCATGAAAGTGCATGTTCATCTCGCCGGGCCCGTCTTCGTTTTCGCCGTTCTGTTATCTCCAGCCATGCACTCGCAGGTTCCCGCCGCCGCTCCGCCGACAGCCCAAGCCGCTCCCACACCGCAATACGAGTACGCCGTTGCCACCGTCAAACCAGACATGTCCGAGGGGGTGCAGTCCTACTGGAGGAACACAATCGACGGGTTCTCGGCCATCACACCGCCGATCGGCTTGATCATGAGCGCCTACGACGTCCACACACCCGACCAGATCGTTGGGCTACCCGCGTGGGCCGGCAGTGAAGCGTTCGCGATAGAGGCGAAGATGGATGGGGATACCGTCGCGGCGCTGGCCAAGCTCCAACCCCAAGAGCAGTGGCAGCAGAGACAGAAGATGCTACAAGCGCTGCTGGCGGACCGCTTTGCGCTGAAGGTTCACCGCACCACCAAGGAGCTGCCGATATACGTGCTGACGGTGGTCGATGCGGGCAAGCTGAAGAAGTCGGTGAGCGAGACAGGTGGAAGCTCATCCTACAGTGGAAAGTTTAGAGCGCGTGGGATTTCGATTGACAGCCTGGCGATGAACCTGTCGAACACAGTGGGACGAACTGTGGTGAACCAGACCGGCCTCGCGGGCGCGTACGACTTCACACTAGAGTGGGCGCCGGAGGGTGCGGATCCGTCCGATCCGCGTCCCTCGATTTTTACCGCGCTGGAAGAGCAGATGGGGCTGAAGCTGAAGCCGGCGAAGGGACCGGTGGATGCAATCGTGGTGGATGCGATCAAACGGCCTTCGCAGAACTAAAGGTTACGTAGTGTAGGCGGGCAGCGACAATCCAGGAGCGTACCGTCGCTGCACTAAGGCTTCAGTGTGGCCATGTCGATGACGAAGCGGTACTTCACATCGCTCTTGACGACGCGGGTGTAGGCCTCGGCGAGCTTGTCGACGGAGGTCAGCTCGATGTCGGAGACGATGCCGTGCTCGGCGCAGTAGTCCAGCATCTCCTGCGTCTCCTTCATGCCGCCGATGTTGGAGCCTGCGAGCGAGGCGCGGTACGAGGTGAGCGAGAAAGGCGCGACGGGAAGCTGCTTCTCCGAGAGGCCCACCAGGCCCAGCGTGCCATCGAGCCTCAGCAGCTTCAGATATGCGTTGAGGTCGTGCGGGGCGGAGACGCAGTCCAGAATGAAGTCGAAGCTGGTGGCATGCTTGGCCATGGCCGCGGCGTCCTTCGAGATGACGACCTCGTTCGCGCCGAGACGCTTGGCGTCGGCGATCTTGCTCTCGGAGGTCGTGAACTGCACGACGTGCGCGCCGAAGGAGTGCGCGAACTTCAGCCCCATGTGTCCGAGACCGCCCAGGCCGACGATGCCGACCTTCTTGCCGGGGCCCGCGCCCCAGTGGCGCAGCGGCGAGTAGGTGGTGATGCCTGCGCAGAGCAGTGGTGCGACTCCGGAGAGCTTGTCGCCGAACTTGGGCGAGATGGTGTGGACGTAGCGCATGTCGCAGACGATGTTATTGGCGTAGCCGCCCTGCACCATCACGCCGTCGTATCCCTTGGCGTTGTAGGTGCCGACGAAGCCCTTTTCGCAGTACTGCTCCAGGCTGGCCTGGCAGTTGGGGCAGACGCGGCAGGAATCGACCATTACGCCGATGCCGGCCAGGTCGCCCACCTTGAACTTCGCCACCTCGGCGCCGACCGCCGTCACACGGCCGACAATCTCGTGGCCGGGCACCATGGGATACATCGAGCCGCCCCACTCGTTGCGCACCTGGTGGATGTCGGAGTGGCAGATGCCACAGTAGGCGATCTCGACCACCACATCGCGCGGCCCCGGCTCGCGCCGCTCAAAGCTGTAGGGGACTAGGGGGGATTTGGGATCGTGTGCGGCGTAGCCGTGGGACTTCATTGAATGCTCCTGTTGGTTAGTGTGACGCGTTCAAACTATTCGTCGTAGTGGAGGAGGCTGAAGACGTCATATTCGGGGAACTTGGCGCGCCCCTTGAGGAAGTCGAGCTCGATGGCGAAGGCGAGCCCGGCGATCTCTCCGCCGAGTTGCTTGACGAGCTGGATGGTGGCCTGCATGGTGCCGCCGGTGGCGAGCAGGTCGTCGATCAGAACGACGCGCTGGCCGGGCTGGATGGCGTCGAGGTGGATCTCCAGCGAATCCGTTCCGTACTCCAGGTCGTAGCTGACGCGGGCCGTGGGCGCGGGCAGCTTCTTAGGCTTGCGCACGGGGACGAAGCCCGCGTTCAGCCGGTAGGCCAGCGCGGGGCCGAAGATAAAGCCGCGCGCCTCGATGCCCAGCACCAGGTCGATCTTCTTGCCGATGTAGTGCTGCGCCAGCGCGTCGATCAACTGCGCGAAACCGGACTTGTCCTTGAGCAGCGTGGTGATGTCGTAGAAGAGGATTCCCGGCTTGGGGAAGTCGGGCACGGTGCGGATGAGCTGCTTCAAGGGTTCACAGTCGATTGGTTTTGTATCACTCATTACCACGCTCCTTCAATCTGGAATGATTGCAGCTCGTCGCCTTCGCTCTCGGCCACGGGATGGCTTTCGATGTTGTCGACGCGGCTTCCGCGAGTGCCGCGGCCCAGCGCCAGAACGAGATCCTCCAACTGGTCGGGCGAGCCGGCGGCCATCACCTCGACGTGTCCGTCGTCGGTGTTGCGCACCCATCCGCGCAGGCCGATGCGCGCCGCCTCGTTCTGCACGAACCAGCGAAAGCCCACGCCCTGCACACGGCCTTTGACTAGAAAATGCTGGACCATAACTTTTTTCCCGCGGCCGCTCATTATGCCCGGCTAAGGTACGCGCCTTCGGCGGTGTCGACGCGGACCCGCTCGCCCTCGTTGATGAAGGGCGGCACCTGGACGACGAGGCCCGTCTCCATCTCTGCCGGCTTGGTGACCGACGACGCGGTGGCGGACTTGATGCCCGGCTCGGTCTTGACGACGGTCATCTCGACGTAGGTGGGCAGCTCGATGCCCACGGCCTTGCCATCGTAAAAACTCACGCTGATCGAAAGGTTGGGCGTCAGGTACTCGACGGCGTCGCCCAGGGTGTCGCGCTTCAGCACGGTCTGCTCGAAGGCGTCATCCATGAAGTAGAAATCATCGCCGTCGTTGTAGAGGTACTCCATCTTGATCTCGTCGACCTTGATGCGGTCGATGGCGTCTGCCGAGCGGAAGCGCTCGACAAACATGGCCCCGGATCGGACATTTTTGAGCTTGGCCTGGATGAATGCGCGCAGGTTGCCGGGCGTGCGGTGCTCCACCGAGAAGACAAGGTGAAGCTGATCGTTGTGCTTGATAAGCATGCCCGGTCGCATCTGCGTGGCGGGAATCGACATAAGGAAAACCCCTGATTCTGTTTATTTCTTGTGGACTTTGCTTAGAAAGCAGCCCATTTCATTGTAGCGCAGCAACCTTCGTCCGATTGCCGCGGCTGCGTCTTCACTCACACCTGTAGGTGGCTTATCTCCCGCAATCTCTATAGATTGGCGAGTAGCGCGGCCAGCAGGGCGGTGCGCGGGACGAGGTGGTCGATGAGGATGGATTCATGCGCCGCGTGCGCGCCTTCGCCGACCGCGCCGAGGCCATCCAGCGTGGGCACGCCGAGTGCAGCGGTGAAGTTGCCGTCGGAGGCGCCTCCACTCGCGGCCTCGTCGAGCTGGAATCCGAGCTCCGCAGCCAGCTTGCGGGCCTGTTTGTAGAGCGCGACGGTTCCCGGCTTGCGCTCCATCGGCGGACGGTTGATGTCCCCGGTAATCTCCAGCTTGCACGCCGGATCAACACAGCGCAGGCTGCGGAAGAGCTTCTCCACGCGCGCGGCGTCGCGGGCGCGAGCGATGCGCACGTCAACCTCCGCGAAGGCGTGCTCCGCTACGACGTTGGAGCGCGTTCCGCCGGAGATGATGCCTGGATTGACGGTGAGGCCGCGGCGCAGATCGGTGAAGCCGGCGACGGTCTGCAGCAGGCGCGCGAGTTCCAGAATCGCCGAGTGGCCGCTGACAAAATCCACTCCGCTGTGCGAGGCGACGCCGGTGACGTCGATGCGGTAGCCACCAACGCCCTTGCGCGCTGTCTTGCAGGCGAGGCCCTGCGCTGGCTCCAGCACCAGAACTGCCTGCGACGCCAGCGCGAGCCGCTCCGTGATGGGACGCGACGCCGGGCTGCCGACCTCCTCGTCGCTGTTGAGGAGCAGCGTAATGGGTCGGCTGACGCCGAGCTGCGAGAGTGCGCGAATCGCAGCCAGTGCCATCGCCACGCCGGACTTCATGTCGAGGACGCCGGGGCCGTAAAATCGCCCATCGCGCTTGCGCCAGGGCATCGTCCGCAGCGTGCCGAGCGGCCAGACGGTGTCCAGATGGCCGAGCAGCATCACCGGCTTGCGCCCGCCGCGCGCCGGCCCAAACCGCACCTCCAGAACATCGCCGAAGAGCTTCTGCTTGTGAATCTTGACGCGGCCGCCGACGGATTTGGCGAGGCTGGCTACGAGGCGCACGGCATCGTCGACGGCGGGCTTGTTGTCGCTGGGCGATTCGACGAGAACCAGGTCGCGCAGCGTGGTTGCGATCCAATTCGACTGAGACTGTACAGCTTCGAGTATTGCTACCGGTTCTTTCATGGAATGTTTGGATAGTACCGCAGGCAACTGATTTCACGCATGGAAGGAACCAGAAAACTTGCGCCAAGTGTGGTAATTTTGCCACACTTCGGAGTTGCTTTCCCGGTTGTAATCTGGACGATAGGGTTGATGGGAGCCCTATTCTTTTGGCCCAGAACGCTCACCCCGAGCAGACAATCCGGTCGGAGATCGAGTTTCGTGGCGTTGGCTTGCACAGCGGAGCGGAGGTCTCAATGCGCCTGGTGCCCGCGCCGGCCGGTTCGGGGATCGTCTTCCGTCGAACGGACCTGGACGGCTTCGAGATACCGGCCACCGGCCGCAACCTCGCAAAAGTGAGCTACGCCACCAGCCTGATGCGCGGATCGGTGCTGATCTCCACCACCGAACATCTGCTCTCGGCGCTGATCGGTTTCGGCGTGGACAACGTCATCGTCGAGGTGGACAACCTGGAGCTGCCGATTCTGGACGGCAGCGCGCTGCCTTTCGTCGAGGCGTTTCAGACCGTCGGGCTGAAGCAGCAGAGGCGCAAGCGCGAGGTCCTGCGCATCCTGAAGGAGGTCGAGGTGCGCGAGGGTGGCAAGTTCATCGGCGTCTATCCCGGCACGGGATACGGCATCGACTACACCATCGACTTTCCGCAGCCCATCGGCTCGGCGCGCTTTCAGTGCGATCTGGAGACGGGCGACTACGCGCGGCTGATCGCTCCCGCGCGGACCTTCGGCTTTAAGGAGGACGAGCCGAAGCTGCGCGATATGGGGCTGATCCGCGGCGCGTCGGAGGAGAGCGTCATTATTCTGACCGCCGAGGGCGTGCAAAACGGGCCGTTGCGCTTCGCCGACGAGTTCGTGCGCCACAAAGTTCTCGACCTGATCGGCGACCTGGCGCTGGCTGGCCGGCGCATTCAGGGTCGCGTGGTTGCCGAGCGCGCTGGCCACGCCATGCACACCGCTCTGGTGCAGCGGCTGATGCGCGACCGCTCAGCCTGGGAGCTGGCGCATGTCTATGATGAGGCTCCCCAGTCCGCGGAACCAGCCCCGGCAGAGGTGGGCGCGGCGATTCTGCCTGAGACTCTTGCCGTCCATGCGTAGCGCACCAGTGCGGAGGAGAGCGTGAGACGGATCGCAGCCATTGCGCTGGGCTCGAACCTCGCCTCTCAATGGGGCGACCGCGAGGCCAGCCTGCGCGAGGCCATCGCGTGCGTGGCAAACCTGGGAGAAGTGCGCGCGGTCTCGTCGTTCCATGACACCGCACCGGTGGGCTTCGCCGGGCAGCCGAACTTCCTGAACGGAGCCATGCTGCTGGAGACGGAGCTGGAGCCAGTGGAGTTGATGCGTGCGCTGCTGGCAATCGAGCGCGCGATGGGGCGCGACCGGGCAAATGTTCCAGCGAAAGGGCCGCGCATCATCGACCTCGACCTGCTGCTGATGGACGATGTACTCATGGAAACCGGCGAGCTGACCCTGCCGCATCCTGCGATGGCGGAGCGGCGCTTCGTGCTGGAGCCGCTGGCCGAGATCGCTCCTGCGATGATCGATCCGCTATCCGGGCGCACGGTGGCGGAGCTGCTGGCACGGCTCAATAAGAGCTGAGGTTTGACCGAGAGAATTCCTGCGGCCTCATCTGCTCCGATGAATCCGCTTGTGCGCGGCGTGGCGTTCTGCTCTACTGGTGTGGATTTGTGGAGACGCAAATGCAAGCCTTTGAACGGTTTCTGGTTCGTTGGCGCAGCGCGGGAGTTCTGGACGAGGCAACCGAATCGGCCATTCGCCGCTACGAGGAGTCGCAGGCCAAGCCATCTGGGCGGCGCTGGCAGGTGATTCTGGCCCTGGTGATGGGCGGGATTTTGCTCGGCGCGGGTGTTCTGCTCTTTGTGGCGGCGCACTGGGACGAGGTCTCGCCGCTCGTGCGCCTTGCGTTGGTGATGGCCATGCTGGCGCTCTTCCATGTCGCGGGAATCCTCACCCGCGAGCACTTCAGCGGCTTTGCCACCACCATGCATGTGCTCGGAACGGTCTCCTGCGGCGCGGCGATTTCGCTGGTCGGCCAAATCTTCAACATGCAGGAGCACTGGCCCGCGGCGGTAATGCTGTGGGCGATCTGCGCGGCGGCGGGGTGGTGGCTGCTGGGCGACGAGTTTCAGCAGACGCTGGCGCTGATGCTGGTGCCCGCATGGCTGCTCTGCGAGCTGGGCGACCGCGCGAGTGTCTATAACGGAGCGAATGTCTTTTTGTGCCGCATTATTGCGGTGCTCGGAGTGGTGTATCTGACGGCCTTTCTGCACTCGCGACGGAGGGTGGTCTACGGAATCCTGTTCGCGGTGGGATGCGTAACGCTTATCGTCTCGGTGTCGATCCTTGCGCAGGGATGGCTATGGGAAGGCTACACGCACGATTGGGGCTTTGTGCCGCTCTCGTTGCGCGTGTGGGGCTACGCGATCCTGCTGCTCGTCCTGGGCTTCGGATGGCGGGCGAACCGCAAGAGCCTTTTGCCGGGGGTGGTGGTAGCGGCGATGGCCTTCGCCGTTCCCTGGCTGAATGTGGTGAAGATAGAAGGCCGCTGGAGACACGCGGAGCCGAGAGTGGCGATGTACGCGGTGGTGGCGGCGACGTGCGTCTTTCTTGCCTGGTGGGGCGTGCGCGAGGCCAGCCGGGCGATTGTGAACTTTGGCGTTGCGGCCTTCGCGCTGACGGTGGTGTGGTTCTACTTCTCAGACATTATGGGCAAGCTGGACCGCTCGCTGGGACTGATTGTGCTGGGCGTACTCTTCCTGGCGGGTGGCTGGGCGCTGGAGAAGACGCGGCGACGGATGGTGGCCAGCATCGCGGAGGTGTCGGCATGAGATCGATGAGCCCAATGGGACGCGCGGTGCTGTTGCTGCTGATTCAGGCGGTGCTGGTGCTGAGCATCGCGGGGAAGTATCTGTACGAGCGGAAGACCTGTCCGCGGGTATGGGTGAGGGCTGTGCAGTCCAATCCGAACGCGCTGCTGCGCGGGCGGTATCTGGCAATGCAGCTTGCAGTCGATGCGTGTGCACTGCCGCGCGATAAGGCCCACCACAACAGTTTCAGAATACGACCCATGCCACCTACCGAAGTCACCTGGGAATGGACGGTGAGGCTTGAGGTCCAGGGAGGGAAGCTGGTTCCCGTGCTGGCCAGCGATACCGACCGGCCAGAGATGACCGACGAGTTGACGATCTGGGGCAACAGGCCATGCGATCGGGCGACCCTCTCGCAAGGCGTGGAGTACTTTATCCCGGACACGGCCAAGAGTCCTTTTCCGCCGAAGAAGGGCGAGGAGCCATGGGTGGAGGTGACGATGCCTCCGATGGGCCCGCCGCGGCCGATCCAATTAGCGGTGTCGAAGGATGGAGTGTTTACGCCACTGGATCTTCGCTAAAGCGGTGCCGGCAGGCGAAAGACGGGCTGGAGGAACGATCTGTCTCAGATTGTGCGATCCACGGTCTCATCTCCTCGTCTCGGGTGGGACGGGGTAGGCGGGCGGCGCGCCGGGGAAGGTTATAACCAGGTGTTCGTAGACCACTCCGGGGTCGCGGGAGATAAGGCGGAGGGTGTGTTTGCCTGTGATAAGCGTACCAAGCGGTATGGTGGCGATGGCCGAGTTGCGCAGCACGTTCTCCGCCCAGCCGGAGTTTGCAGGACCGTCGCCTGCGCCGGCGGATGCCTTGGGTGCGGAAGCCGCGGCGTCTAGCTCCACTGGCGCTGCTCCGTCGATGGAAACGGCGTAGCGCAGCTTGTGATCGGAGTCGACCGGGAAGGTCGGCAGCAGGTGCAGCGCCAGCGTCGCCGGGCCGTTGGTCGTGGTGGTGAAGTCGTAGTCGAGCCAGGGCGCGGCCTGCGGCCCCGAGGTCGCGGCACCGATGTCCGAATTCGCCAGCAGTCCTGGATTGCCATACACCACCGATCCGCCCGAGATGCCAAGATCGCCAAGCACGTTCCAGTGTGCAAACGCGCGGCCCGACGCTTGCAGGACAGCTCCAATGTCATCCGACTTGCGCGCAAAGTGTGCCGCGTTGATGGAAACAGTGCAATGCTGTTCCGCGAAGCTCGCGGCACTTGCCGGCTTGGCCGTTGAATTAACCGTGCCCTGACACGCGGCATCGCCCGCGCCCCACGAGGCGGGCAATGGAGTGTTTGCATCCGCAGCCGTCGCCGTGCGCGGCATCTCGAACACATGCCGTTCGCGCGGCGCAGCAGACATCATCCCGTCCCATTTGCCGTTTTCGAGCTCGTTGTACTGCGCGGTGCGGGCCAAAATGAAGTTGTACGTTTGCTGTGCGGCCGTAGAGTCGTTGGCACGTTTGAATTCATTGTGCATAAAGACGTCGAGATAAGTGAGATCGGCGGCGAGCAGTTTGCCATTCATGAGCGCCGACGCTTCGACGGGATATCTCACTAATTCTTCAAACCCCGACGCATAGTTGTCGGGTAATTGTTTTGCGATGTCCTCTGTCATCGAGGCAACACCATCCCAAGCGGTCTGGCGAGCATAATTCTGGCCGAGTGGATTGCCCCACGCGAGCGGATTGAACTCCGTCCGCTTGATCCCGTCGTTGTAGCCATTGAATCCCATGAACTCCGGCTTGCGGATGAAGTTGAGCGCATAGTATTGCGTCATCACATTGGCGATCTCCGCCGCGTCGGCCGTCGGGAACTGTTGACCGAACCATTGCGTCAGCCACCCGCGCTGGCTCATCTTCGCTATCTTCGGCTCGTCGGTGGCGAGCTGCATGAAGTAGTCGATGTCGATCTCGGCAGGCTTCAAATCCCCAACATTCAAAATCCAGTATTTGCGGGCGTTGTGGTCGTAGGCCTTGGTCATCTCCTCGCGAATCAACGCGGGCGGCGTTGTACACAGCCACAGATAATCATGCGGCGAGCCCCAGTAGCTGACGTGGTAATACACGCCCGATCCGCCTGCGCGCTTCTGTTCCGCCGCGTTGGGAAGCTCGCGGATGTAGCCGTAGTTGTCGTCCGTCCAGCCCAGGGTGACGTCGTCCGGCACCTTCATGCCGACGCGGTAGAGGTCGAGCGACTCCTTGTAGAGCCAGATGACCTGCGGAACCTTTGCCAGGTCGGGATTCACTCGCGCCGCCAGCAGTTTGCGTTGCTCCGCCATCGCGTCTTCGACCAGCTTGGCCTTTACTTGTGGCGTCCCTGTGGCCTCCAGCCCGGAGTCGTGTACGCCGCGCAATCCGACGGTATAGAAGTTCTCGTACTTGCCGTTTTCCACCAGCCGCTTGTCCCAATAGGCGTTCATCGCCGCGCTGTTGGTCTGGTAGTTCCACGGGCCGTCGCCCTTTGGTGGAGCAGCCTCGCTCCACTCGCCGACGTTGTTCCTCAGTAGCGCCTCGGAGTGGGACGACCCCATCACGATTCCCCACTTATCGGCCAGCTTCGCGTTCTCCGGCACAGCGTTGAAGGCCAACGTGCCGGGGTGCATGGCGGGCCACAGCGAGTTGGCGTGCAGCCGCAGCAGCAGCTCGAAGATGCGGGCGTAGGTATTCGGCCCAATATTTCCCTTGCCGCCATCGACGGTCGGGTCCATCTTCTTGGCGGCCCACGGACGCAGTCCCCAGTCCTCATCGTTCAAAAAGATGCCGCGGTACTGCACGGAGGGTTCCGGCTGTACATGCACGCCCGCGCGAATGTAGACGGCGGCGTGGTGCGCGACCGGCACGTCGGCCCACCACGTCCACGGCGAGACGCCCATCTGGCGCGAGAGGGTGAACAGCGCATACGCCGCGCCGCGCCGGTCGCTGCCCGCGATCACCAACGCGCGGCGCACTCCCGGCATCGGCGTGGCAACCACCTCTGTTACCGCGCTCTCCCACTTGCCCGCAACGGCTGCGGTGTTGATCACGTGCGTAGCGGCGAGCTTATCGATCTCCGGTGAGTGGCCGAGAACGCCAACCAGGATCAGGTTCGCCGGCAGCGGCGCGGCGAGCGTGGCGAGCAGGCGCGGCTTGACGCCGGTGACCTGCTCCACATCTGCCGCAAAAGCCTCAGCCGCCACGCGCACGGTCTCGGGATTCTGCGGCGCAACGTAGATCGCCGAGGCCCGTCCATTGGCAACGATGGCAAACTCCCCAGAGCTTGCCGCAGAAGAAGGACCGAGATCGACCAGCGTTGAAGACTGCGCGAGACAGGCCGTCGTCGAGAGAAGCGCGCAGGCAATAAATGCAGTAAATTGACGTTGGATGAGCAAGGTTGGGGCCTCTCGCGCCACCATCGCTGCGGCGGCATTTGACCTTTGAACCATAGCGCAGCCGCAAAGCCCCGGGCAAGCTCGCCGAGCGCTGCGGCGTCCATCCGTCCACAATCCTGCATCTCATGGAGGATGACTGGGACTCAGCAAAGACACGCAGATTCGAGATATGCTGGATCGCATCCGGCTGGGACCAGACTGACAAAGATTCGCAAGACGGAGGTTCAAGGCGTGGCAAAGATCTACTGGGTGGCGGCTTGTTCGATGCTGCCCCTGATGCTGGCATTGCCGTCGAGCGGCGTCGGGGCGTCTACTGCTGCGCCGCGAGAGGCTGGATCGGCGCAGCAGATTGTGGCCACGATGCTGGCCAATGAAAACGTGGCAGCGCTGCATAAAGGCCGTTACGCCTATCTCTCGGCGGAGCGCTCCGACCGCACCGGAGGCCATCTATGGACGGAAAAAGTGGTCGAGACGAACGTCGGCAAGGTACGCATGTTGCTCGCCGAGGACGGCGCTCCGCTCAGCGCGGAGCGCATCGCCCAGGAGCGCGGACGGCTAGCCGGCATCGTCGCCGACCCGGCGGCCTTCCAGCGGAAGGAGCAGGCGCTCAAGGACGATGAGGCCCACGCCAGGACGATGCTCACGCTGCTGCCCAGGGCCTTCCTCTTCGGCGATGTGCGCGCGCAGGGCGGCGATCTATTGATCGACTTCCGCCCCAACCCGGAGTACGAGCCGCAATCTCTGGAAGAGCGCGTGCTGCATGGCATGTCCGGCTCCATGAGCATCGACGCCAAGGCGATGCGTCTGCACCACATCGAAGGCCGCATGCCCACGGACGTCAGCATCGGCTACGGCCTGCTCGCCACCATCCATGCCGGAAGCACCTTCGCCACCTCGCGCGACCCAACCAGCAACTCCCCCACGCCCGAGTGGAAGACCACCCTCATCGACAGCGCCATCGACGGCAAAGCCATCCTCTTCAAAGTCATCGCCAGGAACGAGCACGCCGAACACAGCAACTTCATCCGCATTCCCAGCGACCTCAGCGTCGCCCAGGCCGTCGCGCTCGCCGAGCAGCCTTAGACCTGTTTAATAACTCGGTTACCCAAAGAAGCGTACTTGTTTTGCTTAAGGGCACGGCTTCAGCCGTGCCGCAAATGCTGCATTTAAACATCGGCTTTAGCCGCTGAGGTCAGTTCTCGTGGCACTCGCAGGAGTTTTTAAACAGGTTCTTAGAACTTCGCAAACGGGCATACTGGATAAATGGCCCTCACCTTTGAAGTCGGCGCGGCATCGCAATCCGGCGGACGTCGCGGCGCGCTGCACCTTCCCCACGGAACTGTGCAGACGCCGGTCTTTATGCCGGTCGGCACCGCAGCCACGGTGAAGGCCGTCCCACAAGATACGCTGGAGCAGATCGGCGCCGACGGCGCGGGCGCGGAGATGATCCTCGCCAACACCTATCATCTCTACTTGCGCCCCGGCCACGAACTCATCCGGCGCATGGGCGGAGTGCATCGCTTCATGAGTTGGCCCCGTCCCATGCTCACAGACTCCGGCGGCTTCCAGGTCTTCAGCCTGGCCAAACTGCGCAAGATCACGCCCGACGGCGTCGAGTTCCGCTCCCACCTCGACGGCAGCAGCCACTTCTTCTCGCCGGAGCACTCCATGGAGGTGCAGATCGCCCTCGGCGCGGACGTGATGATGGCCTTCGACGAGTGCGTCGAGACGCCCGCCACGTGGCAGCGCACGCGCGACTCCATGGCCCTCACGCACGCCTGGGCCGCGCGCTCGAAGCAGTACTTCGACGCGCACAAGCACGAAGTCCCCTGGGCCGTCGACACCCCTTCCAATGAGAGTTGTCATCCTGAGCGGAGCGAAGGATCCCCGCATTTCGGTGCGCCACAGACTCCTCCTCCGTCATCCCTCGCAGGCCGGGTGCCCCATCCATCGCAGTCGTATCGCGATGGGTGGGATGCAGACCACTTCGCAGGACGCACCCAGTCCCTCTTCGGAATCGTGCAGGGCGGCATGTACCCCGACCTGCGCCGCGAGTCCGCCGAGCGCCTCGTCGAGATGGACTTCGACGGATACGCCATCGGCGGACTGGCCGTCGGCGAGCCGCCCGAGGTCACCCGCGAGATGATCGCCCGCACGCTGGAGGTTCTGCCGCGCGACCGTCCGCGTTATGTCATGGGCGTCGGCTACCCCGACCAGATCGTGGAGTACGCCCGCATGGGCGTGGACATGATGGACTGCGTGCTGCCCACGCGCGCCGCGCGCCACGGCCTGCTCTTCCGCGCGCCCGCGCCCGGTGAGGAGTCCTCAACAGACCAGCCGCGAGCGCTCAACAAGCCCAATGACTCTGGGTGCCCCATCCATGCCGGTTCTATCGGCATGTCGGGGTCCCCGGCGAGCGGTCCTGGCTCGCTGGGGTGGATGGGTGGGATGAGCGAAGAGGCCTCCGCCGAGACTGCCTCCCGCACCGCCATCCGCATGAACATCAAGCGCGTGGAGTACGCCGAGGACCAGCGCCCCATCGACCCCGCCTGCTCCTGCCCGGTCTGCCGCCGCTACACTCGCGCCTACCTGCGCCATCTGTTCATCTCTCGCGAGCCGCTCGGCGCGACGCTGAACTCCATCCACAACCTCGCCTTCTACCTCGACACAATGCAACGCGTCCGCAAGGAACTAGCGGGACATTAGCTACGCCGTTCGCACTCCGCGAGCGCGGTTTCGATCAGCCTTGCGGTGCGCGCAATCGGCAGGCCCATCACGTTGAAGTAGTCGCCGTCAATCCGCGGAGTCCAGCGCGCGGCGTACCCCTGAATGCCGTAGGCACCGGCTTTATCCAGCGGCTCATCCGTCGCGCAGTACGCGGCCAGCTCCGCTTCGGGTATCTCGGAAAATGTAACCTCGGTGGTCTCCACGCCGCTCACCGTCCCTGCGCGCGTCACCGCAGCCACACCGGTCAGCACCTGATGCGTCCGCCCGGAGAGCCTGCGCAGCATCCGCATCGCGTCGGCAGCATCGGCGGGCTTGCCCAGAACCTCATCGTCAAGCACGACGCTTGTGTCCGCGCCAAGCACAATCAGCGGGCCTCTGTTATTACCATCATTGTCGAGAGTTACATCGGGTGCCCCATCCATCGCAGTCTCACCGCGATGGGTGGGATGTCGCGCAAAGACCGCCTGCGCCTTCTCTACCGCGAGCCGCATCACATACGCGGCCGGCTCTTCCCCGTCGCGCAGCGACTCATCCACGTCGGCGGCATCCACCGTGAAGGAAAATCCGGCCTGCGCCAGCAGTTCGCGCCGCCGCGGAGAGGCTGAAGCAAGAATCAGCATCTATGCAAGTCTCCCCCGCCATGTCCTGTCTGACTGCAATGGATGAACTCGATCCGGCAATGGACTACCGCGCCGCCGCCAGCTTGCGCCGTTCCGTCTCCAGGAAGGTATAACGGATGCGGTTGATCACGGCGATAGTGGAGAAGACGGCCAGCACCCACAGGCACGGCGCCATCACTCCCCAGCGGTTGAAGAGAGCTCCCAGGATGACGGTTACGATGCGCTCCGGCCGCTCCATGAATCCCACCTTGCAGCTTCCGATCAGCGCCTCGGCGCGTGCCCGCGTGTAGCTCACCATCACACATGCGGTCATCACAAAGGCCACCAGCCCAACATAGAAGAGCCGGTTGCCGCGTGCGTAGTAGATCAGCAGGCCGAAGAAGATCGCCACATCGGAGTAGCGGTCCATCACCGAATCGAAGAACGCGCCGAAGACCGACACCTGGTTGGTCTTGCGCGCCACCCGCCCATCCACCATGTCGAAGATGCCCGCGCCGATGATGATCAGCCCCGCGTAGAAGAACATGCGGTCGGCGTTGTGCCCGCGCGCAAACCCGAAGAAGCACGCCGCAACAATGTTGATCACCAGTCCCAGAAAGGTCAGCACGTTAGGCGAGATCTTGGTCAGCGCCAGCCCGTTCACGATCTTCTGCAGCAGCCATCCGCTGCCCTTGCCAAATGCGCTCGTCCAGGTCATTGAAGTCTCGTTATTGAAGTCCTGCCATCAACTTGCCGCCATTGTCCTGCCGGTCTGCGACTCACCCGGCCACGCCATCCGCGCCCGAAATGTCCTTCCCCACCACATCGTGGATCGTCGTCAGCTTCAGCACTTCCAGCTCGCGCTTGCCGTTGGGCGTCACCACGGTGGCCACGTCGCCCACCTTCTTGCCCAGCAGCGCGCGCCCAATCGGCGATGTGGTCGAGATCAGCCCATGGCTCACGTCGGACTCTTCGCTGGTCACCAGCTTGTAGCTGAGTTCCTCGTTCTTGCTAGAGTCGAAGACCACCACGGTCGCGCCAAAGCCCACCTTGTCGTGCGGAATGTTCACCAGGTTGACCATGGACAGCTCGCCCATGCGCTGCTTCAACTGGCCTAGCCGCGCGTTCACAAACACCTGCCGCTGCTTGGCCATGTGGTACTCGGCGTTCTCGCTCAGGTCGCCCAGCGCCACCGCGCGCTTGATCTCCGCCGGCAGCTCCGTGGTCAGCTCGCGTTCCAGCACTTTAATCTCTTCCACCAGC
>Ga0181529_10003243_pt1 | contig 18698 bp, 16 predicted proteins | sample PEATcosm2014_Bin_36_FD_119763 | JGI IMG/M metagenome (GOLD analysis project Ga0181529, IMG submission 119763) | Peatland microbial communities from MTU Mesocosm Facility, Houghton, MI, USA - PEATcosm2014_Bin10_30_metaG | ecosystem: Environmental > Terrestrial > Soil > Wetlands > Peat | place... | reverse complement strand
GCGATGAGGGCGGTGAGGGTAGTCAGGATGAGGCCGAGCCGACGGGCGAAGTCGGGGGCGAAGGCTTGGACCGGGGCCGGGATGAGGGCGGCTTGCACGAATATATTCCTAGCATAAAGGAGGCGGCGGGCGCAAGGGAATGATGGCCGGGGGGCGATGTGGATCGCTGGGCCGGGAGGGGTTGTTATGACGGCCGGGACGCGGCGGTAGGACTACACTCCGCTCGGCACCTTGGAGCGCATCGCCTCTTTCCGGTCGAAATGACGGCCATCCACCACGAACGTGCCGTCACCGACGGCGTGGATCAGTCTCTTCTCCTTGCGGGCGGCGTCGACATGGGCAGCGACGCCCTCGAGTACCACGATGTCGTGGCGTTTGACGATGTCGGCAACGCGGCATTCGATGTTGGCGAGGCACTCGGCGATGAGCGGAGCCCGGACATGCTTCGCCTTCAGGCGGGTGAGCCCGAACTTCTCGAACTTGTCGGTGTCCGCCCCCGAGCAGGTTCCCACCCCGACGACGGTGTCGAGAAGGTCCACCGTGGGGATCGCGATCACGCACTCCTTCGTCTTCGTGAGCGCGGCGTAGGAGTAGTTCCAGGCCCCGGTGGTGATGGCGAACTTCGCCGTGAAGTCCAGCACCATCGTCCAAGAGATGGTCATCACGTTGTCCTTGTGGCCGTCGTTCGTCGTCACCAGGACGACCGGCCCCGGCTCGATCAGCGTGAACGCCTTGCCGAGCGGCAGAGTTTGCATGGGTGCTTCCCTCCGGTACGCGCCGCATCCTAGCAGAAGCGGCAGGACGGAGAGAACGGCGGACCTCCTTCGGGCACAAGAGGCCCGCCGCATGCGGCGCCTGGAGCGGGATTCGGACCTCCGGCGATGCCACCTGCGGTGGTTCCGCCGTAGCTTTTTGTTTGATCGCGTGATTCACGCCCTCGGCCGATTCCGATTCGGGCGATCACGCTCTCGGCTCGATGGCCGGCGATCGGCGTTGGTGGGCTGGCAAGATTTTCGAGAACGCCATTTTGATCGCCCGCCAGCGGAGCGGAAAGTCGGCATCGCGTTGCGGCAGAGTCCACAGGCAGCGCATATGGTCGGGAAGCACGACCCGCGCGGCGATAAGCCGGCATGTGGGGAGTATGCCCCGGCTCCGGTGACGGCGGAAGACGCTCCGTTGACCGTTGCGGCCGTGCTATCGTTACTTCGGCGTCGGATTGCGGGCGGCTTGCGTTGGCGGAAGACGCTTCGCTTTTCCGCCCTACAACACTACAACGCCTCCAGATTCTGGGTTATACTTGCTGTTTTCACGGTGCGCGCGGTTGACGCGCAGGCGCGGCCGCGCTGGTGACGGCGGATGACGCTTCGCGGACCGTTGCGGGCGTGCTATCGTTACTTCGGCGTCAGATTGCGGGCGGCTTGCGTTGGCGGAAGACGCTTCGCTTTTCCGCCCTACATTTCTGGAAAGTAATGGGGTCCGGGGCGGAGACCCCAGCCTTCCTTTGCCCCTTAACTGCTGCCGATAAGGATGCCGGTGGCGAACACCAGGGCGCCGCCGAAGCCTACCTGCATGGCGGCCGAGAACGGCGGGGTGTCCATGTACTTCCAGCGGATCCACGAAATCACCGCGAGTTCGACCACCACCACCGCGACGGCGACCATGAAGGCGGCGTGGAAGTTCTGGATCAGGAACGGCAGCGTGTGGCCGATGCCGCCCAGCGTGGTCATCGCGCCGCAGACGACGCCGCGCAGCAGCGGGGCGCCGCGACCGGTCAGGCTGCCGTTGTCCGACAGCGCCTCGGCGAAACCCATCGATATGCCGGCGCCGATCGAGGCGGCCATGCCGACCAGGAAGGCTTCCCACGACGCGCCGGTGGCGAAGGCGGCGGCGAACACCGGCGCGAGGGTGGACACCGAGCCGTCCATCAGGCCGGCCAGCCCGGGCTGGATGAAGCGCAGCACCAGCATCCGCCGCGCCGAGTCCGCCTCGTCCGCCAGGGCGCTCTCGGTGAGGTTCTCCTTGGTGATCCGTTCGGCCGCGGCCTCGTGCTTCGTCTCGGCGGCGACGAGATCGCCGAGCAGCTTGCGGATCGAGGCATCGGTCGAGCGGGTCGCCGCGCGCTCGTAGAAGTGCGCGGCGTCAAACTCCATTTCCTCGGCCTGGCGGCGGACCGCGTTGAGGTTGAGCGGCTGCATCTGCCAGACCGGCTTGCGCTGGATGAAGCCGCGCACGTGCTCGCGCTTGATCAGCGGGATGTGTTCGCCGAATTTCTTCTGATACAGGTCGATCAGCCAGCGCCGGTGCTGGTCCTCCTCGCCCGCCATGTCGACGAACACCTTGGCCGAGGCTGGATAATCGGCGCCCAACCCCTCGGCGAAGTCGCGGTAGATGCGGCCGTCCTCCTCCTCGCTGGAGATCGCCAGCGCCAGGATTTCGCGTTCGCTCAGTTCGTCGAAATTGCGCATGCGTCAGGGCCCTCGGGATGCGTCAAGACGGGACGGCGGAGGATGGCTCAATGCCGGAAATGGCGCATTCCGGTCAACACCATGGCGATCCCGGCGGCATCGGCCGCGGCGATCACCTCGGCGTCGCGCATGGAGCCGCCGGGCTGGATCACCGCCGTCGCGCCCGCCGCCACCGCCGCCTCCAGCCCGTCGGCGAAGGGGAAGAAGGCGTCGGAGGCCACCACGCTGCCCGCCGTCAACCGACCCGTGAGGCCGGCGGCACGGGCCGCCTCCTCGCTTTTCCAGGCGCCGATGCGCGCCGAATCCACCCGGTTCGGCTGGCCCGCCCCGATGCCCACCGTCGCGCCGTCCTTGGCGTAGACGATGGCGTTCGACTTCACGTGCTTGCAGACCCGGAAGGCGAACAGCAGGTCGTCCAGCTCGGCCTCGGTCGGGGCGCGTTTGGTCGCCACCTTGAGCATGTCGCGGCTGACCTGCCCGCTGTCGCGCGACTGCGCCAGGAAGCCGCCGGCGACGCTGCGGAACGTCATGCCCGGCGCCGCCGGGTCGGGCAGGCCGCCGGTGAGCAGCACGCGGACGTTCTTCTTGCGCGCCAGCGCCGCCAGCGCGGCCTCGGTGGCGTCCGGGGCGATGACCACCTCGGTGAAGATCGTCGCGATCTTCGCCGCCGTGGCCTCGTCCAGCGTGCGGTTCACCGCGACGATGCCGCCGAAGGCGCTCACCGGGTCGCAGCGCAGCGCCGCGTCCCAGGCATCGGCCAGCGCGGCCGCGGTCGCCACCCCGCAGGGGTTGGCGTGTTTCATGATCACCACCGTGGGCGGGGCGAAGTCGGCGACGCACTCGAAGGCGGCGTCGGTGTCGTTGAGGTTGTTGTAGGAGAGTTCCTTGCCCTGCACCTGCTTGCCCGTGGCTACCCCGGGGCGGTGGCCGGTGACGTAGAAGGCGGCCTGCTGGTGCGGGTTCTCGCCATAGCGCAGCCCCTGGCGCAGGGTGCCCGACACGGTCAGGCGGGTCGGGAATTGCTCGCCACGCTGGCTGGCGAACCAGGTCGATATGGCGGCATCGTAGGCGGCGGTGCGGGCAAAGGCCGCGCCGGCCAGCCGGCGGCGGAGTGCCAGCGTGGTGCCGTCCTGCGCCGCGAGTTCGGCCAGCACCTCGGCGTATTGCGCCGCCTCGGTCAGCACGGTGACGAATTCATGGTTCTTGGCGGCGGAGCGGATCATCGCGGGTCCGCCGATGTCGATGTTCTCGACGCAGTCCGCGAAGGCCGCGCCGCGCGCCACCGTCGCCTCGAAGGGGTAGAGATTGACCGCCACCAGGTCGATCGGCGCGATGCCGTGCGCCTGCATCTGCGCCACGTGGCCGGGCAGGTCGCGGCGGCCCAGGATGCCGCCATGGACCTGCGGCACCAGCGTTTTCACCCGCCCGTCCAGGATTTCCGGGAATCCGCTGAACTCGGAAACCTCCCGCACGGCCAGCCCGGCGTCGCGGATTGCCTTGGCTGAGCCGCCGGTGGAGAGGATTTCCACCCCCCGCGCGGTCAGCGCCTGGGCGAATTCGATCAGGCCCGTCTTGTCGGAAACGGAGATGAGGGCGCGACGGATCGGAACGATGTCGGTCATGGGGAGCCTCCGGTCAGCGGGACGACGCCCGCATAGACCTACAGACCCAGCAAATCCAGCGTGCGCGCCACAACCCTGGCCTCGTCGTAGCGGGCCAGCGCACGTTCGCGCCCGGCCTGGCCCATGCGCGCGCGCAGTTCGGGCTCGCCGGCCAGCCGGGCCAGCGCGGCGGCCAGCGCGGGGGCGTCGCGCGGCGGCACCAGCAGGCCGGTGCGGCCGTCCTCCACCTGCTCGCGCGGGCCGCGCACCCGGGTGGCCACTACCGGGAGCGCGGTCAGCATGGCCTCGATGACCGACATCGGCAGTCCCTCGAAGAAACTGGGGAGGGCGAAAATATCGGCGGCGGCGAGCAGGGCCGGCACGTCCTCGCGATAGCCCAGCCGGCGCAGCCGCGAGCCCAGCTCGCAGGCGGCAAAATAGGGCTCGAGGTCCTCGCCATGGTCGGAGTCAAGCCGGTTGCCCACCACCCAAAGTTCGGCATCGACGTCGCGCATGGCGGCGAGCAGTTCCGGGTGGCCTTTGTGGCGCACCAGGCGCGAGACGATGATCACCGCCACCCGGTCGTCCGGCACGCCGAGTTCGGCGCGGATGCGGGCGCGCGCCGCGGGGTCGGGGTGGAACCGCGCCGGGTCGCGGCCGTTGCCGATGCCGACGGATCGGGGGTGGATGTGCAGCCGCCGCGCATCGGCGGCTTCCTCGTCCGAGACGGTCATGTGGATGTCGGTCAGCCGCCCGCCGATCCACTCCATGACGAAGGCTAGCCCGCGCCGCCACCAGGGTCCGGGCTGGTTGAACAGGAAGCCGTGGCAGGTATAGGCGATTTTCGGCACCCCCGCGGCGCGGCCGGCGAGGCGGGCCAGGAAGCCGGAGATCGGCATGTTGCCGTGCACCAGGTCGGGCTTTTCGCGCGCCACCAGGTCGCGCAGGGCACGGTAGGCCCGCCACTGGGCGCGGGGAGAATAGCTGCGCGCCATCGGCACCGTCTCGACCCGGAAGCCCTCGGCGCGCACCGCCGCCAGCAGCGGCCCCTCGGCGCAGACGCCCACCACCTCGTGGCCGCGCGCGCGCATGCCACGCATCAGCGGCAGGAGAAAATGGCGGAGCGAAAAATCGACGTTGATGACTTCGAGGATCTTCATGCGCCGCGCCTATCGCGTCGCGGGCCGGACGGCAAGCACCAGCCGGCTTCCCCGCTCCGCCGCGGCCAGGCGCTTAGCTAATCCGGCTGCCCCTCATGGTGCGAAGGATCGCAATGGTAGCCGTTCGGAATCGCCCGGCAGCCCGGAACATAACCGAAGTCCATTGGTGTCTGCGGCGTTGCCGGTAAACCTTGGGGCTGCGGTGAGTTGGACAGAACGATGACCTGTGGCCGCACCGGCGTTTCGTCCGGGAGCGCCGGAATCGTTGCGCCGAGGTACGGCCCGTACGGCCGACCCACACCCGGCACACCGTATCGCGATTGGCCATGGTAAGGGAGCGGAAGATGGCCCCAAGCACCAATGTGGCCCAGCCCTTGTGCCGCACCCACCTGCCTCCCGCCACCCCACGCCCAAGCCGGCGTAATTCCTCCTGCCCCCAAAAGACACGGGATGATGATCACCAGCGACCAGAACATCCGCTCGTACATGGCACATCCCTTCGATCAGTCGCCGCCTGGAGAATGCAATAGTAATCGGCGGTAAGCAGCGCGAGCTATCCTGGCCGACATTCCCGGGATGAACGCGCCGCATCCATCCGAGCCGCAGGCTACTCAGAAATTCGGTCGATCCGCAATGCTGAAAGCGTAATGACGTCCGCTGGTGCCCTGCCGGGTCAGTCCCTGATCCGCGGCCGGCCGGCGGCACGACCGGCGAGCCTTGCGTCGATCGCGATTGGGCGGCATGCCTGCCGCGAATGAACACAACTCCCCCCGCCGGCGTGCTGCGCGCCTGGCCGGCGCTGCTGCCGGTGCTGTTTTTCGTCCCCTGCGTGCTGGCCCCGCCGCTCAATCACGACGTCGCCGGCGTGCTCGCCTTCAGCCAGCGCTGGCTCGCCGGCGAGCGCCTCTATGTCGATCTGATCGACGTCAACCCGCCGCTGATCTACCTGCTGAATCTGCTGCCGGCCTGGCTGGCGCGCGCCACCGGGATCGAGGCGGTCACCGCGCTGCGGGCCTGCCTGCTGGCCTGGGGCGCCGCCGTGTGGATACTCGCGCTGCGCCTGCGCGACCCCGCGATCGACGGGCCGGTCGAGCGTCTGCTGCTGACGGTGCTGCCCGGTCTGTTCGTGTTCTCCGTCGGCTACGACTTCGGCCAGCGCGATTCGCTGATGGCCGCCGCCGCCCTGCCTTACGTCTACGCCGCCGCCCGCCGTGCCCGCGGCGAGGCGCCGCGCGGGCGCATCGCCGCCGCCGTGCTGGCCGCCGTCGGCTTCGCGCTGAAGCCGTATTTCCTGGGCATCCCGGCGCTGGTGGAGCTTGCCGTGCTGGTGGGCTGCGGGCCACGGCGCTGGCTGCGCGATCCGGTGCCCTGGATCATGGCGGCGCTGTGGGCGGCCTATCTCGCCGCGCTGCCGCTGGCCTTCCCGGACTACGTGTTCGGCGTGCTGCCGCTGGTCTGGAACCTCTATCTCAACCAAACCGGGCTCGGCCCGCTCGACATGCTGATGATCCCCCAGCTGGGCGCCGCGGTGCTGCTGCTGGCCCCGCTGCTGTGGCCGGCGCTGCGCCCCACCACCCAGCCCGGCGGCGTGCTGGTGCGCCTGCTCGCCCTCGCCGCGCTCGGCGGCCTGGCTTCCGCGGTCGCGCAACGCAAGGGCTGGTCATACCATGTCCTGCCGCTGGAACTGTTCACCCTGGCGCTGGCCGTGCTGCTGGCGGCGCGGCTGCTGGACGCGCTCGAGGCGGCGCGACGCTTTGCCGCCGGCGGCCTGGTCGCCCTGCTCGGCCTCGCCTTCGTGGTCTGGGCCGGCGAAGCCAACGAGGCGCCGTGGAACGAACTCACCTACGGCCACAGCGACGTGGCCGGGCTCACCGCGCTGCTGAAACGCACGGCCGAGGGCCAGCGGGTGCTCGTGCTGTCGCCCCAGGTCGCGCCGATTTTCCCGGCGCTGAACTATGCCCACGCCACGCTGGCGCTGCGCACCATGAACATGTGGATGCTGGAGGGCAACTATCGCACCTGCCCGGCGAATGGGCGGCGCTACCGCGACGTGGGCGAAATGCCCGCCACCGAGGCCTTCGTTTTCCACACCGTCGCCGAGGACTTCGCCCGCGCGCCGCCCGCCGCCGTCATCGTCGACCGCTACCCCGGCATCCCGGACTGCAATGACGTGACCTTCGACTTCATCGCCTATTTCTCCCGCGACCCGCTGTTCGCCGAGACCTGGTCGCACTACCGGCCGGTCGCCGAGTGGGGCCGGTTCCGCCTGTTCACCCGGGCGAATTGAGGATGGCCCTGCCGATCCGGCGCGTGCTGCGCGATACCGGGGTCGATACGGTCGACGGCATCGCCGTGGTCTTTGTCGCCTACCTGCTGATGACCGTGGGCGATACCGCGATCAAATGGGCGCTGCCGGCGGTCGGGCTGGCAGGCGTCATGATCGGCCGGGCGGTGTTCGGCCTGCCCACGGTGGCGCTGCTGGCCTGCCTGCCGGCCAACCCAAGGGCGGTGGGTGGGTGGCGGCGCCTGCGCCCCGTGCGCTGGCGCATGGTGGCGCTGCGCAGCCTGGTGCACACCTTGGCCTCGCTGACCTGGTACGTGGCGTGGCAAATGGGCATGACGCTGGCCGACAGCTACGCCATCGGCTTCTGCACGCCACTGCTGATGACGCTGCTCGCGGTGCCGCTGCTGGGCGAGCGCATCCGCTGGCGCCGCGCCGCCTCCACCACGCTCGGTTTCGCCGGCGTGCTGTTGATGCTGCGGCCGGGCGGCGCGCTGTGGAGCCCGGCGGCGCTGGTGATGGTCGCCGGCATCGCCCCGCTGGCCCTGTCGCGCATCCTCATCCGTCTGCTGGCCACTACCGAGACGCCGGAGTGTCTGTCGTTCTGGTTGATGGCCGCCCACCTGCCGGCGGGGCTGCTGTTGTGGGTGTTCCTGCCGATCCCGGGGCTGCCCGTCTCGGCGCTGGCGGCGCTGGCGCTGGTCGGCCTGGGCAACGGCATGGGGCACTGGCTGCAGTCGCGCGCTTTTGCCCTCGCCCCGGTGGGAGCACTGGCGCCATACGAATACACCACCCTGCTCTGGGGCAGCGTGCTGGGCTGGCTGGTGTTCGCCGAACTGCCCACGCGCGACGCGCTGCTCGGCGCGGTCATCGTCATCGCCGCGGGGCTTTACAATTTGCATCGCGAACAGGTCCGCAAACGAGAAGAGTTACAGTTGCAGTCGCGACCCTAATGGTGCATCGAAGGATCGGCAGAGGGGGAGAGCGAACATGGCCTTCCTGACCGAGCCCGAACCCGCGCGCGACATGGCGATACCGGTTGCCCCCGGTATTTCCCGCATCGTGGCCGCCAATTCCGGTCCGATGACCTATCACGGCACCAACACCTACCTGATCGACGACGAGTACGGCGCCATCGTCGTCGATCCCGGCCCGGACGACCCGATGCACGTCCAGGCCATCCTGCACGCCACCGGCGGACGCATCGCGCGCCTGCTGCTGACCCACAGTCATCGCGACCACCTTGGCGCCCTGGCCGCCCTGCGCTCCGCCACCGGCGCGCTGTCTTATGGGTTCCGGCGCTACCAGGACACCGGCTTCACCCCCGACCTGCCGCTCGACGACGGCGAGTCGGTGGCGGGCTGGACCGCGTTGCACACACCCGGCCACGCCGCCGATCATCTCTGCTTCGCCCGCGCCGACGGGATCATCTGCACCGGCGACCACGTCATGACCTGGGCGACCAGCGTCATCAGTCCCCCCACCGGCGACATGACCGCCTATTTTGCCTCGCTGCGCCGGCTGCTGGGCCGCCACGACCGCCTGCTGCTGCCCGGTCATGGGCCGCCGCTGGCCAGTCCGCGCCGCTATCTGCGGGACCTGCTGGAGCACCGCAAACAGCGCGAGGCCGCGACGCTGGCTGCCCTCGCGGCCGAGCCGCACACCGTGGCCGCCCTGGTCGACATCCTCTACCCTCCCCTCGACCCGCGCCTGCGCGCCGCCGCCGAGCGTACCGTGCTGGCCCACTTGCTGAAGCTGCAAGCCGAGGGCCGCGCGCTGCCGCAAAACGGCACCTGGCGCGCGACCTGACCCAGACCGGAAGGAAAGCGTCATGCCCGCCTATGACTTCGTCACGGTCAACGTCTTCACCGATCGCCGTTTCGGCGGCAATCCGCTGGCCGTCCTGCCCGACGCCGCCGGCCTGACCGACGCGCAGATGCAGACGCTGGCGCGGGAGTTCAATTATTCCGAGACCACCTTCGTGCTGCCGCCGGCCGATGCGCGCCACACCGCGCGCGTGCGCATCTTCACCCCGGCCACCGAGATGCCGTTCGCCGGCCACCCCAACGTCGGCACTGGCTACGTGTTGGCCTGCCGCGCCGCCAGAACCCCGGAGCACCTCACCTTCGAGGAGGACGCCGGCCTGGTGCGCGTGCACATCCGCCGGGATGCCGACGGCCGCCCCAACGGCGCGCGCATCTCCGCCCCGCAGGCGCTGTCGCTCGGCGTCGCGGTGCCGACCGACATGGTCGCCGCGTGCGCCTCGCTGGAGCCCGGCGACATCGTCACCACGGCGCACGACCCTCTGGTGGCCTCGGTCGGCACCCCCTTTGTCATCGCCGAAGTGGCGAGCCTCGCGGCGCTCGCGCGTGCCACGCCGAACCTGGTCGCTTTCCGCCACGCCGTGAACGCCATCGCCGAACTGTCCGGGCACTTCGACCTGCACCTCTATGTCCGGGTGGATGGCGAGGCCACCCGGCTGCGCACCCGCATGTTCGCCCCACTCGACGGCGTCATGGAGGACCCGGCGACCGGCAGCGCCAATGCCACGCTGGCGGCGCTGCTGACCTCGCTGGCTCCCGGCGACAACGTCGAGCTGGCCTACGACATCGCCCAGGGCGAGGAGATGGGCCGGCCGAGCCGCCTGCTGGCGACCGCCCGCAAGACCCCGGAAGGCCCGGTGGAGGCCACCGTCGCCGGCAGTTGCGTCGACGTCATGCGGGGCCGGGTGGAGGTCTAGCCGGCGGCGGGGCGGCGGCTACGGCGGCTTCGACCTTGCGCGCCAGGTCGTCGATGAAGGGGTCGGCGATGCCGAGGCTGTGCAGCCCGTCGCGGGTGTTGAACAGGTATTCGGCGGCGCTCCCCATGGGACCGCGGGCGGTGGCGATGCGCTGCACCAACATCGCTTCCGGCAGGTCGCCGACGTAGGTGGGGGCGTTCGGGTTGATGGTGAAGGCGACGGCGGCGCCGAACGGCTTTCCCGCGCCGTCCTCGACCGCCACCCAGCGCGGGATATAGGCGGCGCTGACCATTTCGCGGCGCCAGACGATATCGAGCTCGCCTTCCAGCACCGCCTCGTCGATGCGAAAGGCGGCGCCGGTGCAGGTCCCGCCGGGCATCAGGCCGAGCAGCATGGCCGGGTTGTCCGACGTGCCGCGCCCGCCCCGCGCCGCCAGGCAGAACGCCCGGTGCCAGCCCGCGATGCGGGCGGCCCGGCGGGCGCGGTAGTGGAAGGTGGGGTTCCAGATCAGCGAGCCGTAGGAAAACAGCCACAGCCCGTCGCCGTGTTCGGGGCGGGCGGCGAGGATGGCACCAATCGAGGCGGCGCGTTCCGCGTCGGTCAGCAGCACGGCGTCCGGCATGGCGGCGCGGATCATGTCGGCGAAGCCGGCGTCCAGCAGGAAGTCGCGGGTGAGCCTGTGGCGCGGCGGGTCGGGGGCGTCGGTCATGCGGGGATCAGAAAGCGACGCGCATTGGGCTTATGCCGCCGTCCCCGGACCCGCCCCCCGCTCGCGCAGCAGGTCGCGGATTTCGGCCAGCAGGGCCTCGCTCTTGGTCGGGCCGGCGGCGGCGGCACGGCCGGACATGTTCAGCCGGGTCAGCACCTTCACCAGCCAGAACACCGCGAAACCGACGATCAGGAACTGGATGACGGCGTTGAGAAACACCCCGACATTCAACGTCACCGCCCCGGCCGCCTTGGCGGCATCCAGGGTCGGCAGCGACGGCCCCTTCAGGGTGACGAAAATGTTGCTGAAGTCGATGCCGCCGATGAGCAGGCCGAACAGCGGGTTGAACAGGTCCTTGACCAGACTGCCGACGACCGTCGTGAAGGCGGCGCCGATGATGATGCCGACCGCGAGGTCGATCACGTTGCCCTTGACGATGAAGCCGACGAACTCCTCGACCCAGGCCGGGCGGCGAAGCGGAATTGGTGACGGCATGCGGATGCGATCCCTCTTGGTGTGAAACCGGCGGCATCTTCACGGCCGCCGGCGCGGCGGGCGGGGGAGCCATTCAGCTTTCCCCCCGACGCCACGCCAGCGTAGCATTCATGCCGTGGCGCGTCAGCCGCTCGAGTCGGCCTTGCAACCCGGACGGCTCGCCGCAGCTTCGGCGTTGCGTGGCCTGCAACACCCGGCAGAGGGAAACGGCAATGACAAGGATGATGCGGCTGATCGCGCTGGCGGGGATGGCGGCGCTGGCGGCGTGCGGCACCAACGCGAACGACCGTACCCAGGGCGGCGCCGCCGCCGGGGCGGCGACCGGCGCCGGCATCGGCATCCTCGGCGGACCGATCGGCGTGGTGATGGGCGCCGTCATCGGCGGCGGCGCGGGCGCGCTGACCGGCGCCACCACCAAGCCGAGCACCGTCGACCTGGGCGAGCCGCCATGGAGCGACGCCGACGAGCGCGCGGGCGCCAAGACCTACTGACGCGGCGTCCCTTCAGTCCGCGCCGGAAACATAGGCCGCGCCGGAAACATAGGCGCGCAACCCATCCACCTCGGCTTCCTGCTGCAGGATCTTCGCCCGCACCACATCTCCGATACTGACCAGGCCGACCAGCACGCCGTTCTCGATCACCGGCAGATGACGGAACCGCCCGAAGGTCATCATGCCCATCGCCTCGCCCACCGTGGTTTTCGGCGTCGCGGTCTTGAGCGCGCGCGTCATCAAGTCGCCCGCCGTCATCGCCAGCGTCGCCGCCCCCTTGGCGGCCAGCGCGTGGACGATGTCCCGCTCGCTGAGGATGCCGAGCGGCCGGCCGGCGGCATCGAGCACTACCACCGCGCCGATGCTGCGCTCGGTCAACACCCGCACGACCGTCTCGATGGTGTCGTCAGGCCGGGCAGAGGCGACTTCGGAACCCTTGTGCTTCAGGATCGCGGCGACCGTCATGACTTTGGTCCTTCCAGGACTGCGACGGGTGACACCACGATCGTTTGATGTTTCCCGCCGGCGCGACCGGACATTGAAGCCCCCAGGGCGTGTCCGGCCAATTGCGGCCATGTTGCATGTACCGGGAGGCGAAAGGCAAAATAAACCGTGATGCGCGTCCCCGCCGCGACTAATCCGCCGCCTGTGAAATCGGGGCGGCGGCAAGCTGCGTCTCCACCAGGGCGGCGAAACGGCCGTGCCGGGCCAGCAAGGCGTCGAAATCGCCGCGCTCGACGATGTGGCCGCCGTCGAACACCAGAATTTCGTCGGCATCGCGGACCGTGGAAAGGCGATGGGCGATGATGAAGGTGGTGCGCCCGGCCATCAGCATCGCCAGCGCCCGGCCGACCCGCGCCTCGGTGGCGGCGTCCAGCGCGCTGGTGGCCTCGTCGAGGATCAGGATGGGCGGGTCCTTCAGCAGCGCCCGCGCGATCGCCAGCCGCTGGCGCTGCCCGCCCGACAGGGTGGCGCCGCGCTCGCCCACCATGGTGTCGTAGCCGTGGGCCTGGCGGACGATGAACTCGTGCGCGTCCGCCATTTGGCAGGCCCGCTCCATCTCGGCCTGGCTGGCGTTGGGCTTGCCGATCAGCAGGTTGTCGCGGATCGAGCGGTTCAGCAGCATGCTCTCCTGGAACACCACGCCGACCGACCGGCGCAGGCTTTCCAGCGTGACATCGCGCAAATCCTGGCCGTCGATCAGCACCCGGCCCTCTGTCGGGTCCCACAGGCGTTGCAGCAGGTTCATGGCGGTGGACTTGCCGGCGCCGGTCTGCCCGACCAGCGCCACCACCATGCCGGGCCGGGCGACGAAGCGAATGCCGGAGAGAATCGGCGGACCGCCCGGATAAGCGAAGGAGACGGCGTCGAATTCGACCGTGCCGACCGTGCCGTCCGCCGCCGGGGCGAGAGGGTGCGCATCGGGCTTCTCGGGCACCGAGGTCCTGGTGTCCATGATGGCGAAGTATTCGCGCAGGTTCGGCACCTCGAAGAACAGCCGCGAGGTCCAGCTCAGGGCCCCGTCGAGCCGGCCGATCAGCAGCGAAGCGAACCCCATGAAGGTGACGATCTCGCCGACGCTGGCCTGGCCGCGCGTATGCAGCAGCGTGCCGAGCACGACGATGGCGATGATCGCCATGGTGCTGAAGCCGCGGTTCATCACGTTGAACACCGCCCACCAGTTCAGCACCGGGAACTGATGCACGATGACCTGGCGCATGATGTCGCCGAACAGCCGGGTCTCGGCGGCGAGCCGGGTGAAGGACTGCAACAGCATGACATTGGCCAGCGCGTCCTGGGCGGTGCTGGCAAGCTGGATCTGGTAGCGCTGGGCGCGCAACTGGCCGGCCTCGGTCTTGCGGATGACCAGCCCGGTCATGATGCAGAACAGCACCACCAGCACCACCAGCGCGATCGCCAGGCGCCAGTTGAGGAACAGCGTCAGCGGCAGCAGCACCACCAGGCCGAGCAGGGTGGCGAATTGTTCGCGGAAGAAGGTCAGCCACAGCCAGAAGATAGCATCCGCCCCGGACAGCATGATCTTCACCATCCGTCCCGAATGGGCCTCGCCGTGGAAGGCAAGCGGCAGGCTGAGCACGTGCTCGTAGAACCGGCGCATCGCGTCCAGCCGGTTGCGGTGGGCCAGCCGCTCGGCCTGCAGCGCGGCGACGATGTTGGCGGCGATGCCGGACACCCCGACCACGGCCCACACCCCGAGCAGCACCGCGGCCCGGCTCCATAGCTGCGCGGGGCCGAGCTTGTCGGAGTCCGACAGCAACTGGATGACCCGGCCGAACAGCACCGGGTCGGCGAACTGGAAGCCGGCCACGGCGAGATTGGCGAGCGCCAGCATGGCCGCCAGCCACCGGTTGCGGGCGAGGCCGGAAAGCGCGCGGGCGTAGAGCCTCAGGATGGGCATGCGCGGGCCATGGGTTCTCCCGATTACCCCACCATCTCGCGCGACAAACAGGGCAGCAGCAAGGCAACGCGCGCTTGCCCGGGTGCCCCGTCCGCTAGCCCCGGCCGGGGACGAGGACGATGCGGCCCCGCGCGCCCGCCGCCACCGCGCGATAGGCCTCCACCGCCTGTTCCAACGGCACCTCCCGGTCGATCACCGGCGGGGCGAAGGTGCCGTCCTCGAAGCCGGGCGTCAGCGATTCCAGCAGGCCCGCCGAGGCGGTCATGTCGCGCCGCAGCGTATCGACGCCGAAAAGCTGGCTTTCGTTGTGATAGAAATCGACCAGGTCGAAGCCCTGCCGGCGCCCGCCCGGCGAGGCCAGGACGGCGAGCCGCCCGCGCGGGGCCAGCATGGCCAGCGACGGCTCGAAGGTCGCCCCGCCGACCGTGTTCAGCACCACGTCGGCGCCGCGGCCAGCGGTCAGGCCGCGGATGACCGCGGCCGATTCCGACACATCGGGGGTCACGATCCGTTCGGCCATGCGCGCGGCGGGAGAGTCCGGATCCGGCGGGCGCCGGTCGAGCCCGATGACGCGCGCGCCGAGCCACCGTCCGATCTCCACCCCCGCCCCGCCGACGCCCCCGACGCCGATCACCACCAGCGTCTCGCCGGGGCGCAGGTGCGCGTATTCCACCACGCCCAGCCAGGCGGCGGCGAAGGTGACGCCGATCGAGGCCGCCTGGGCGTGCGTCAGCGGGCCGGGCTTGCGGCGCAGGCTCGCCACCGGCACGGCAATGAACCCGGCATGGCTGCCGTCGCGGCCGATGCCGCCGTCGCCGGTTCCCCATACCTCGGCACCGATCCACTCGGCCGGTCCCTCGACGACGGTCCCGGAGTAGTCCCGGCCCGGGATGCGGGGCAGCGCCGTGCGGGGAAACCGGCCGGCTACGTTGGCCACATCGGACGGATTGATCGACGCGGCCCGGACGGCGACGACGGCGTTCACCGCGTCGGCGTGCGGGGTCGGCACGGTGGCGACCCGCAGGACACCGGGATCGCCGAAGCGATCGAACGTCAAGGCTTGCATCGGCTGGTTCCCCCTTCGCCTGGTCCGGCAAGCAGTATATCGGCGGGCCGCCTCAGATCGCCATCGCCTGGTAGCGCACCGACGGCCGCACGAACTCGTCCTGTGCCGCCACCAGCAGGATTTCCCGCGCCGCCGCCGCCGCCGTGCGCGCCAGCACGCCATGGATCGACGAGCCGGCCAGCGACAGCGCCGCGCCGGCGTCGCCGGTGGCCAGCCGGTGATACAGAAAGAGCGCCGCCAGCGCGTCGCCGGCGCCGTTGACGGTGAGCGCCAGCAGCGGCGCGCGCAGCAGGTAGAACGCCCCGCCCTCGCCCACCAGCATGTCGATCGCGTCGTCCGGCGTGGCGTCGGTGCGCAGGCTGCTGACCAGCACGCAGCGCGGGCCGTCCGCCCGCATGGTGGCCTGCAGCCGGGTCACCGCCTGCCTGGCACCATCCAGCGTGCGCGCGGCCTGCCCGGTCAGGTGCTCCAGCTCGAACAGGTTGGGGGTGGCGAGGTCGGCAGCGGGCAGGGCATGGTCGCGGATGAATTCGGCGATGCCGGGGCGGACGTAGACCCCTTCCGCCTCGTCGCCGATCACCGGGTCGCAGCAATAGACCGCGGCGGGGGACGCCGCCCGCACCCGCGCCACCGCGTCCAGGATGGCGGTGCCGATGCCGGCGTCGCCCATGTAGCCGGACAGCACGCCGTCGCAGCGCGCCAGCACCCCGCGCGCCGCGATGCCGTCGATGACGGCGGCGATCTCGGCGCCGGTGAATACCTGACCCGTCCAGTTCCCGTAGCCCGTGTGGTTGGAGAACTGCACGGTGTTGACCGCCCAGACCTCGACGCCCAGCCGCTGCAACGGAAAGATGGCGGCGGCATTGCCGACATGGCCGTAGGCCACCCAGGACTGGATCGACAGGATGTTCACGCGGGTCATGCGCTCCAACGGGTCGCGGAGGCTAGAGCGTGATCGCCCGAATCGGAATCGGCCGAGGGCGTGAATCACGCGATCAAACAAAGGGCTAGAACGGGATGACTTCGCCTATCAGAAGTCATCCCGTTCTAGGCGGCGGCATCCGGTGAAGCAAGATCGCCTTCCTTCACTTGAACTCTCGCCCGGCCCGTGCGCCTCTTGTCGCGACGAGCGCAACAACGGGCAGGAAGAAGCCATGCACATCAGCATCCTCGGCGGCGCCGGGTTTCTCGGACGCAAGGTGGCGGCACGACTGGCGGCCGACGGTCAGTTGGGCGGGCGCGCCATCACGGCGTTGACGCTGTTCGACATCGTCCCGCCGACGCCGCCCGCCGCCCGGTTCGAGGTGAACTGCGTCGGCGGCGATATCGCCGAACTGCCCAACGCGGCGATTCCGGACGGCACCGATGTGGTGTTCCACCTTGCCGCCGTGGTCAGCGCCGCCGCCGAGGCCGATTACGAACTCGGCCGGCGGGTGAACGTGCACGGCGCCGAGGCCGTCATCGACCGCTGCCGGCGTCTGGCGACCCCGCCGCGCGTGGTGTTCACCAGCAGTGTGGCCAGCTTCAGCGGCGGGCAGGCGGCCAAACTCGCCGACGACGCGCGCCAGGTGCCGGCCAACAGCTACGGCTCGCAGAAGGCGGCGGCCGAACTGTTCCTGGCGGACGCCACGCGGCGCGGCTTCCTCGATGCCGTCAACATCCGCCTGCCCACCGTCGTCGTCCGGCCGGGGCGGCCCAACAAGGCGGCCAGCAGCTTCTTCTCGGGCATCGTGCGCGAACCGCTGCTTGGCCTGGCCACCGACCTGCCGGTGCCGCCCGACTTCGTGGTCTGGATCGCGAGCCCCCGCCGGGCGGTGGACTGGCTGTTGCACGCGGCCAGCATGCCGACCGGCACGATGGGGGTGGACCGGGGCGTCAACCCGCCGGGCCTGAGCGTGACCGTGGCCGCCATCCTGAATGCGCTGGATGCGGTGCGTCCGGGGGCCTCCGCGCTGGTGCGCCGCACCTACGATCCGGATATCGAGCGGATCGTGGCGGGCTGGCCGGCCACTTTCGAGCAGTTGCGCGCGCGCTCGCTGGGTTTCTCGGCGCACGAACCGCTGGTCGAACTGGTCCGCGCCTTCGTGGCCGACGACCTCGAGGCGACCCGCCAGGACCGCGGTTTGGCCACTCCGGTATGACAAAAGCGCAACGTCACCATTTCGTTACGCGAATTCAAGGCAGATAGTCGGTCGAACCCGTTGATCTGAACGGTCCATCCGGCCCATCTAAGCAGGCATGACGCCTGCGTGATTGCGGCCGGATGGGGTCCGCATCGTTGACGGCGGCAAGCACCGGGCCGATTCGAATGGGGAGTTTTCCGGGGCGGCGTTTTTTGAACCGCTTCCGCGACGCGGGGGCGGGTGAACCGCGTCCGCATTCCGGGCTCCACCTGCCGAGCGTCAGCCTGCCCACGATCGGGCGCCACCACCGCCGGATCAACGACTGGGTCCTGCACGTCCCGCAAACGCTGCGCGCCCTGGTGCGCGCCGACGAAGTCTGGCTGGTCATGCTGGCCGCCGTGCTCGGCCTGGCCGCCGGGCTGTGCGTCACCGCCATGACCCAGATCACGCTGACGATGCACCGCATCCTCTTCGTCCTCGGCCCCTATGAGCGGCTGTCCGGGCAGGTGGACATCGCCGCCTGGCGGGCGGTGGTCGTGCCCACCGTCGGCGGGGTGCTGATGGGACTCACCGGGCTGGCGCTTGCCCGCTGGTGGCCGCGCCGGCCGGTTGACCCGATCGAGGCGAATGCGCTCTACGGCGGGCGGATGTCGCTCAACGACAGCCTCATCCTGGTCGGCCAGACCATGCTGTCGAACGGCAGCGGCGCATCGGTCGGGCTGGAAGCGGGTTACGCGCAGATCGGCTCCGCCATCGCCTCGCGCGTCGGGCGGGGCTTCCGGGTGCGCCGCGCCGATCTCAGGGTGCTGGTGGGCTGCGGCGCGGCGGGGGCCATCGCGGCGGGGTTCAACGCGCCGCTGACCGGGGCCTTTTACGCCTTCGAGCTCGTCATCGGCACCTACTCGCTGGCCACCATGGCGCCGGTGGTGGTCTCGGCGATCACCGCCGTCTCGGTGGTGCGCCTGCTGATCCCGGATGAATACGGCTTCGACATCCGCGTCCCCACGGCGATCGATCCGACCGCCTACGTGCCCATCCTGGCGCTGGGGATGATCTGCGCCCTCGGCGGCATCGCCATCATGCGCGGCGTCACCCTGACCGAGGAGGCGTTCCGCCGCAGCGGCGTGCCGGCCTGGGCACGGCCGGCG
>Ga0181529_10003242_pt1 | contig 18707 bp, 19 predicted proteins | sample PEATcosm2014_Bin_36_FD_119763 | JGI IMG/M metagenome (GOLD analysis project Ga0181529, IMG submission 119763) | Peatland microbial communities from MTU Mesocosm Facility, Houghton, MI, USA - PEATcosm2014_Bin10_30_metaG | ecosystem: Environmental > Terrestrial > Soil > Wetlands > Peat | place... | reverse complement strand
CGCCACTACCCCGGCTGCCGTGACGACGATCGCAAGTCCAGTGACCGCCAGCAGCGCAACGTTGATTGGGACAGTAAGCCCGAATGGCGAGGCGGTGACGGTGTTCTTCGAATACGGAACCAGCGCTCTTGATCATTTCTCGCCCACCAACACCGTGACCAGCGCCCTTAACAGCATTCAACCGGTCGGAATCCCCGTTGCCGGATTGAGTCCGGGCACACAGTATCAATTCCAATTGGTTGCGGAAAACAGCATCGGAACGGGTGACGGCGGCATAAAAACCTTCACGACTCTCGGAACTGCTCCGGTTGTTGTGACTTTGCCGGCCACGAATGTCAGCGCCACCAATGCCACCGTTAATGGTTCGGTAAATCCCGGCGGCCTGGTCACTACCTACTATTTTGAATACGGCACGGATACTAATTACGGTAGTTTTACGGGCACCAATTCGCTGCCAGCCGGCAATGGCACAATGCCGGTGACCAGCACACTCTCCAACCTGCAGCCTGCCACCGTGTATCACTTCCAACTTGTGGCGGTCAACGATGTCGGCGCGACGCCCGGTGGTGACTTGACTTTCACCAATCTGCCGACGGCGCCCACGGTTACCACCCTGCCCGCGTTCCCGGTCGGCATTACCGATGCGACTTTGAATGGATCGGTGAATCCCAACGGTCTGTCCACGACCTGGTATTTTGAATACGGCACCGATACCAGCTACGGAAGTTTCACGCCCACGAACACGCTGTCACCGACAAACCTTCATCAAGCCGTGTCCAGTTCCCTCTCCAGCCTGACTCCCGATACGGTGTATCACTTTCAACTTGTGGCGGCCAACAGTCTCGGGACGAACAGCGGCGGCGACCTGACATTCACGAACCAGGCATCCCCGGCAACGATTAGTTGCCCGCCGGACATTATTACCAATAGCGCCGTTGGCCAATGCGGGCAAACGGTGTCGTTTGCGCCGACGGCAGGCGGAAATCCGACGCCGACGGTGGTTTGCACCTGGAACAGCATCCCGATCACGTCGCCTTTCCAGTTCCCACTCGGAACAAATGTGGTGACCTGCACCGCAAGCAATGCGGGCGGAACGCAATCGTGCAGCTTCAATGTGGTGGTGGTTGACAGCACGCCGCCGATTCCCGGCAACAACCAGATGGGCACTTTTGAAAACGCGGCCGCCTCGGTGGATGTGGCCAAAATGCTGCTGCGTGCCAGATCCCAAAGCGGCAACCCGTTAAGCATCATCAGTGTTGCATCCGGCACACCACAGGGAGCTGCGGTCAGTCTCGGTGGCGGGAAGATTACTTATGCGCCGGCCAATGGCTTTATCGGCCTGGATACGCTGACCTACACTTTGAGCGACGGCTGCGGGACGGCTCTGGGAACGATTTCAGTCACGGTTCTCTCGACCAATCTGCCGGCGGGCAATTTGGTTTCCATTTCCACCACGCCAACCAGTCGGACGGTGGTTTTTGCGGGCGTGCCTGGGGCCTTATACTTGGTGCAATCCGCGCCCAGCGCGACCGGTCCTTGGACGAACTTGAGCGGCGCTCTGCAGGCTGCGGCCAATGGCTTGATCCAGTTCACCGACCCGACCGATCCGCCACCGGCGTCACAATTTTACAGAACCCGGTATGTATCCGGGCCGTAAATTTCATCTCCAACCACACACCATGAAAATCAAATTTCATCTCTCAATAGCGGTCATGGCACTGTGCAGTGGCGCCGCTTGGGCAACGCCGATTACGGTGACCGGAAGTTCATCTGTCAACACTTTGATTCCCGACAACAACCTCAACGGCATTTCCGATACCATCACGCTCACCGGTTCGGGCATTCAATCCGTTACCGATGTTCAGGTGAGTCTCAATATCTCGGGGGGATTCAACGGTGATTACTATGTCTACCTGATGTATGGATCCGGCTTCGCGGTCTTGCTCAATCGCGTTGGTCTGGTGAACAGCACCGTCAACCCTTACGGTTATTCCGACTCGGGTTTCAATGTAACATTCGCCGACACTGCGCCCAATGGGGACATCCACAACTACCAAAACGTCAGCAATCCTAACGGCGGCGCGATCACCGGCACATGGCAACCGGATGGGCGCAATGTCAGTCCGGCCACAGTAACCGAGTCCACCCCACGCACTGCGATGCTGAACGTTTTCGACGGAGGCATTGCCGATGGTGGCTGGACCCTGTTCATCGCAGACACATCAGAAGGCGGCATCGGATCTCTGGACAGTTGGAGTTTGCAGGTGACTGGTAACCCATCAACTGGCCCCACGGTGCCTGATAACGGAGACGCGCTCGAATTGCTTGCGATGGGAATTAGCTTGTTGCTGTTATCTCGCCGGCACCAGCTCATGTCTTGGGCTAGGGCGAACACATGGCGGTGATTCTTCACCTAAAGTTACACCTGACGAGCAGTAAATGGGCAGTGGCGGAGCAATGGGCGAGCGTTGAAAGGGCGGTCGAGAAATTGGCTTGAACCGTTGTAAAATCAGGGTATAGTAAGCCTTGAAACAGAGTGTGTTAGGCTCGGAACGGTTAAGAGTCCTCGTTCGATTCCGACCCTCGCCTCCAACTCCAAGTTGCACTTTTGCAACGAGTTGCAGATGCCAGAGGAGGTCAGTGCCAGTGAAATCAATACCGGGCAACTACTCAACAAATACTCCGGTAAAACTCGGCAATCACTCGTGACGACGGGATTCGCCGCCCGTCTGGTGTGTCTGACACACCGATAGCCGCCTGCGGCTTCATAACATCGGACAAAGAAAGTCTGAGTTATGAAACGTCGTTACATCCTCTACCGCCTCAAACGCGGCGGCATGTTCTACATCGAAGACACCGAAACCCGGAAGCAGGAAAGCACTGGCACGAGGAATCGCGCCGAGGCCACGTCGCTGCTCAACGCTCGCAACGAATCCATCCGCCAGCCGCATCTGAATCTCCAGATCGCCAAGGCATACCTGGCCGGAACGGATTCAGGCGTCGCAAACCGCATGTGGTTCCGGCTGATGGGAAGGCGTGGCCGATGTATGGTATTATTGCGGCGCAACGCCGGGCTTCGGGCAACGTATGGCTGGTCATATCAGGGCTGGCCGGGCCAGCCACCTTTGCGGTCACAACCATGGTCAAGGAAATCAGCGCCGAGCTGCCTTGGTCCAAGGGGAAACATTCGAAAGTTCTGTGGGTGCCAGTGAAAGTGAAAATCAAAGCCGGCAAAACCGCTCCCTGGAGCGGAGACACCCGCGAAATCGTAGAAGCTGTGTTTGATGGTGAACCGCGTCTGTGGCCTGAAGACGCTGAAATTTCGCCTGAGAAGATAGCTGGAAAATAATCCTCAATCTGGAATGGCTGCTAAAATGGCGTGCGTCTTGGGCGCAAGTCAATCACTTGGCATTCGTGAGCGTGTGTAAAGCATCCAACACGGGTGCTGGAATCAGTGTGCGAGCCAGCGATTTGATTTCCAAGTCTCGGTTAGCGGTTTTCCTTTTGCCGCCGAAGTCAGCGGAGGCTCCAAAAATTCGACCAGCAATTGAATGACGGCTTCGAGCGGAGGAACTGCGGCCTTTGTTCCGCTCTTACGCCAAAACGCCTGCCAACCGCGAATCTTCGCCGGGTCGGTGCCAAACATGGGCGTCAAGCCAGCCGGCAGCCCGGCGGGAAACGCGGTGCCCCGGCGGACAAACGTCCCCGCGATGGATTTGGCGAGCAGGACACCGTCGAACGGAAATTTTTGCGCAAGATAATGCAAGTCGAAATAATCTTTGAAGCGCGAATTCAACATGCCCAATTTCACGATGGCCTCCAGTTTTTCGGCCACGACCGTTTCGCGCGAGTAGGCCCGCAGTTTGGGGGCCGCCATGCCGAGCATCACGGGAAAAGTGATTTCCTCCGGTGCGACGGGCAGCGCGTCCCCGAAACCGACATCCACCTGCAACGGCACCACGGCCTTGCCAAGGGTGGCCCGCAGTTTCACGCGGATGCCGGCGTATTCATCCTGGGCGCGAATGTCCTCGCACCCGACCGAGCGCGGATCAAAAACCACGCCATCGGCTTCGACCTCCAAATTGCACAATTCTTTGAAGATGAGCGAAGTTTGAAAAGCGAACGCGCGATAATGCCTCTCCTCGTTGGGGGGACGGTTGTTCACGACGAACACCGACACCGAGCGCGTTCCGGCGGGCAGACGGCTGCCGGCTTGACCGGCGGCGGGAACAGCACGCACGGTCACGCTGATCGTGAGACCCCCGCTGTTCGGCACTGGAAATTCCTTTGGCTTGCCGCCCGGCTTGGGGAGCGCGATGGAAACGGTTTCTTCACGCGGTTCGCGGCGGTAGCCTTTTGGGGAAGCTCCTGCCTTGCCGTCGTCTTGTCCCTGGGCCTTCTCTTCGCTTTGAGCAGAAACAGGTTTGTCGTGCAACTCCGCGGCGGTTTCCGTTGTCGGAAGCACATCGCCCGGCTCAACCGCGCCTTCGTAAAGGTAATCGCCCCATGCCACTTTCGCTTCTAGCGCATCCACGCCGGGTGCGACGAGCACGCTTAAGCCCATCGAGGAGGGCAGCATACTTTTGCGCGCGGTGGCGCGGTCGGGTGGAGCTGCGTCATCCGCTCCTTTCGTGTCATCGCCGCTGTCAATTTCGTCGCCGGAAGTTTCGTCCGACTTCTGTTCCGTAGGCGCGGAACTCGGCACGAGGAAACCGCACATATACCAGCGCGATGGCGCGTCTGGCAGCAATTCGTGAGCGAACGCATGGGCGTTGTCAGGCCCGACCAGGTCTAGGCGTAGAGCTTCGACAAGTTGACTTCTGACTTCGGATGATGTCATGGGCATGTATCCAAACAATTACAGTCTGGCGACGCACTCCATTGGGACGGTTCGCCCGTTTCAGTTTCTGGACTGTCTGCGCGTCGCCCGCCTCGTGGTATTGCCGGCAGTCGGGCGGTTGACAAGTTGATCCAACAAAACATCGCGCGTGGCCTCGCTGATCAAGCCGCAGTTCGCGAGATGGTGTGCCAGTGCATCGGTGCTGACATGGAGGCGTTTTGCCAGCACCAGCAAACTTTGGTAATCAAGATCGTCATCAGCGTGCAGACCTTTCTTGAGCAATTCTGGCGGCATCAATAGCGCTGCCGCAAAGGCATTAGCCCGCTTTTCAAGGTCTTTGGGCGCCCACGGGCCGGAGATTATTGCAAGACTGCGACCGTGTGACCGGTCATGGAGCAGATGGCAAAGCTCGTGGGCCAAAATAAATCGCCGGCCGGTGGGATATTCACAACGCGGATTTCGCCGGTTCACAAAAATATGCGGCACGCCTTGTTCGGGCTGGACAGCCAAGCCTGCGGTCTTGGCATCGTCCAATTCAATATCCGCAAACATCACGCCTAGCCGTTCGAGATGTTCCTCAATATCCACCGCCCCGTCGCGTTGGTGACGAATACCTGCCCTCGCACTCCATTCCTGCGCCAACCGGTAGCCATCGGACCACGGCGATTCTCCGGTGCGGAGCGCTTGCGGTTCGCCTGCCAGCGCCGTCCACTTCGCCGAGGCTCTTCCTTTGGATGACTTTACCAAATAGGTGGCAATCGTAAGCACATCGCTCTCGGTCAGCGTCGGCGAGGCTGCGCCAAACATGACCGCCGCTTCGCAACTACCAGCCACGCACAAATTGTTGCCGGCTTGAGGCTCGAACCACTGTTTGATCGAATCCGCGTAGCCGGAACATTCCGTCTCAAGCTTGCGGCGAAGAATTTGCCACCGCTCCAACCATCGTTCAGGAGTTGCTCCGAGACCCGCCAACAAAGCGGTTCGGTTGATTTGCCGGTCACCGTTTGTGAGAGCGGCCACATGCTTGCGCAATGCCTGTAGCCGCTCTGATTGCGGCTGTTCTTCCGCCAACGCTTCGACGGCCTGACGCAGCACTTCAAAAAGTGGTCCTGCCACAATTTCGGGCGACACGCGAGCCGTTCCCGATCCGTGCAGAAAACGAAATCCATCCGGCGCTCCCGCTATTGGCGTTTCGCCCCAAGAGAATTCCACTTCATCACGCAAGCGCCGGACCACCACGTCGGGAAATAGTCCGCCCTGACGGCAGGCGCGCAGGGAATGGTATGAGGTCCAGCGCGTGTGCGCCGCATCCGCCGCCGCATCCCAAACGCCGGCTCGCTCGAATCGTTCCGGACGGTTCGTTTCCGCGAGCGACAACCATGCAGTCTCGCCGGCGTTCCACACGGGCGGACGCTGTTCGTGCAACAAATAATCCCACGATTCAGTCAGCCACTCCAGCAGTGGCAGCAGATACCACTCCGCCGCCTTGCGGACTTCGTTGCGGTCAACGTGCTCGCACAAATTCTTCCCGCCAGCCCAAATCTGAAATCGTCCCCACGACAAATCTTCCTCTGGCGTGGCAAATCCCGCGTCGAGATTGGGCACGAACTCCAGCCACAGCGCGAACTGATTCGGGTCGCCCGCTTCCAGTGCCGGTCGTTGATGGAGTTTCAAGCTCATTGAACGTCCTCCCAATATCGCTTCATTTCCCGCGCGGTGACAAGTCCGGCTGCCATCAAATGCTGCCGTGCCTTCGCGGGCACATCTTTCCATCCGGTGGGATAGCCATACCAGCGATCTTTTGCGGCGTTATGCTGTTGCGCGCAAAAAGCCCGGCCCTTGTCCGCAGCGTAACGCTTCTTCCCTTCGGCAATGCTTGAAAGCAGCAATTCCTGTGCGCGCTCCCGTCCGACATCTGCCGGGCAGAGCGATCCCTTTCGCCCTGGCTGCCAGGGCGCTTTGTGCTTCGGATTGCCTTCGTAAACCGGCTTCACTTGCGTAACGATACTAGCAAAAGCAGGGCCAATTCAACCAACAAATCTTTTTGCAGCGACGGAATCATTTCGCCCTGCACGGGCGCGGACGCACACTTTTTCCGCATGTCTTCTGTGGATTTGGTTTGCTTGGATTTATTTTACAGGTCAATTCCCAGCAACCGACCATTTTCGCTGGAAGCATCCAAAATTGGGTCGAGCAGCCAAGGTTTTTTGTTTAGTGCTTCTGGCGGCGATTCGGTCGTTGTAACGATATATTGAAAAGCCGGTGACGAAGCGCTGGCTTTTTCCAAATCGTGGGCCGCGCTGAACAGGGAAACGTAGATGGCTGCCGCGAGGTCGGCCTCGCGCGGGCTGTCGTGAATCAGGAATCGCGGATGATGCGCGGCGGTGTTCGTGATTCCCAACGTGAGCGACCCGCGCGCCGTAACTGTTTTTGCCGCGCAAGACCATTTCGGTTGTGTTGTTGAAACCCGGACGCAGAAACAGATCAAAACCGGCGAAGCGCCCAATGCGGATGTCATCGCCAAACCGCGCCTTCAGTTTTTCCGCGCGGCGCATGATCAATTCGCCCGCAATGCCCCGGTTGTTGGATTCCTGTCCGTCGAGTTCGATGCGGAATTTATCTCCCGACGTGTCCAGACGAACAACCAAGTCCTGCCGTAGATTGGGGAGACGCGTTGTGAAGATTTCAGCATCCTCGTGCGAGCGGCGCAGATTGGAACGGATGCGGTATTGTTCCTCGGCATGGGCGGAACGCAGCCGGGTGAGCCGGATCAACTCTGCGTCCACCTGGGCTTTTTCAATCACCAGCGGATTCCCTGACGCGATGGCCTTCACCTCGGCGTAGGTCAACGCGGCAGAGTCCAAATCCTCCAACCGTCGAATCGTCATGTCACCGCTCATCACTTGGGCGATGAATTTGGCCTTCGTCTCCAACGTCTGCCACATATAGGCGTCAAAGCTGCCCTCCGTGACGTAACGGAAAATCTGGATGACGGAATTCTTGTTGCCCTGACGGAGAATGCGCCCTTCGCGTTGCTCCACGTTTGCCGGTCGCCACGGCGCGTCCAGGTGATGCAAGGCAATCAACCGTTCCTGCACGTTCGTTCCTGACCCCATCTTTTGCGTGCTGCCGAAGAGCACGCGAACCTTGCCCGAACGCACATCACGGAACAACGTCAACTTGGAAGCATCGGAGTCGTGATCTTGAATGAAGGCGATTTCGTTGCCAGGAATTCCCAACCGTTCCAGCTTTTGCGCCATGTCGTTATAGACTGAGAAGCCCTTGTCTTTCGGCGTGGAGAGGTCACAGAACACAAGCTGGGCGGAACGCTCCGGCTTGGATTCCCGCCAGATGTTAAAAATCTTTTCGACCGCAAGATTCACCTTGCCCTGCGGTTCGTCCGGCGCGGCCGGCTTCATCAGCCGAAGATCCAAAGCCGCCTTGCGTCCTTCGGATGTGATTTTGAGCATGTTGTCTTCGCTGGGGTCAACCCGGCCGGTTTTCAATCTCTCGGCGCGGGCGGCGAGGGATTGCACGAATGCCTTCAATTCCTCCGTGGCTGGTCAATTCAAACCCACCGTTGATCGTTTTGTCATGGGGACAGTTCACCATGAAAAAAGTCTGCGAACGTGTATGTGATACACAAAATGCGCGGAGGCTCCTGATAATTTCCGCTGCATGGTCACGGCCAAAACGCAATACAGTCTGCACCACGCACAGGAATACTTTGAGGAGCACCTGTGCGTTGGCGATTACTATGACGAGGGGCAACGCGTGACCGGCGAATGGGCTGGCCTCGGCGCAGTTCGGTTGGGACTGTCGGGAAAAGTCCGGGCGGACGCTTTTTTAAGGCTTTGCGAAAATCAACATCCGGCCACTGGTGAAAAGTTGACGCAACGGTTGAATACCACGCGGGTGAATGGTGACGAAAATGCGGCCAATCGCCGGGTGTTCTATGATTTCACGTTTTCACCGCCCAAATCGGTTTCACTGGCGGCGTTCCTGGGCCATGACGACCGGATTTTTCAATCTCATACACGGGCCGTTCAGACAGCCTTGAAAGAATTTGAGGCTTTTGCCGCGACCCGAATCCGCATTGGAGGCGCCCGCGACGAACGTTTGACCGGCAATTTCGTGGCCACCTTGTTCCAGCACGACACCTCGCGTGCCCTCGACCCGCATTTGCACACGCACTGCATTGTTTTCAACGCCACCTTTGATCCGGTGGAAAACCGCTGGAAGGCACTGGAAAATTTTGAACTGCTGCGCGCCAGAAAGTTTGCCGAGAACGTTTATTATCACGAACTGACCCGTGACCTGCGGCGCTTTGGCTACCAGATTCGCAACCAGTTGCGCGGCGATTTCCAAGTCGAGGGCATTTCGAAAGAATTATGCGAACGGTTTTCGAAGCGGCACGAACAGATTGATGCGGCCTTGGAAAAATTGCTGGCCGACAAACCCGAACTCAAGGACGGCAACATACCGGAATTGCGGGCACAATTGGCCACGGAACGGCGGGCGCGGAAACAGAAGGATTTCAGCCGGGACGAACTTCAGACCTTGTGGGAGGCGCAATTGAGCCAGTCCGAACGAGCCTTGTTTCATGGATTTCGGGCGGGTTTGAAAATGTCTGTGGGAGAAAATCAACACATCAATATTGGTGATGCCGTGCAATGGGCCGAGGAACATCTTTTTGATCGGAATTCCGTCGTGCTGGAATGCTAGGTCTGGCAACACGCACTGGAACGGGCGCGCGGCCAGCATTTCTCGATCACCGAACTCAAGGAGTTCACCCGTCAACGCGGTTACATTCACAGTGACGAACGCCCCGCCGAAATCACTTTGCGCGACGTGTTGCTGCGGGAATGGGAGATCGTTCAGACCGCAAAAGACGGGGTTGCCGCCTGTCATCCGCTGGTGCCTGATCTCCGTCCGGCAAATCCGAAACTGGATGACGAGCAACGTGAGGCACTGGAGTCGCTGCTCGGCTCCACCAACATCGTCTCGATCTTCCGTGGCGGCGCTGGCACCGGCAAAAGTTTTGTCCTGGGTGAATTGGTCCAGCAAGTTCAACAGGCTGGCCGTCCCGTGATCATTCTGGCGCCCCAACGTCAGCAGGTCGTGGATTTGGAAAAAGCCGGGCTTCCGTCGTCATCCACCGTCGCAACCTTTTTGCTCAAGCGTGAACTTGTTGCCGGTGCGGTCGTGGTCGTGGACGAGGCGGGTCAGATCGGCGGGCGGCAGATGCTGGACCTGTTGCGGCTCGTCCGCTCAAAAAAAGCCCGCATCATATTTTCCGGCGACACGCGGCAGCATGGCGCGGTGGAGGCGTCGGATGCGCTGCTCGCCATGGAACGTCATTCCGGCATCAAACCGGTCGAGTTGCAAAAGATTCGCCGGCAAGACCCGGCGCTCGGTCGGGATGACGATGAACGCAACCGCATCAAACAATATCGTAAAGCCGTTGAACTGGCGGCGGCGGGCAAACTGACTGAATCATTTGAACGGCTGGACAAAATGGGCGCGGTGGTGGCGTGTGGATTGGGCGAACAAGCCGACCAGCTTGCCGATGAATTTCTGCACCTGGCGGAGCAAAATGTCTCCGCCGTTGTGGTGTCGCAGACCTGGGCCGAAGTGCATCATGTCAATTCGCGGGTGCGGGATGCCCTCAAATCAAAAGGACTGCTGGGCGCACAGGATGTGACGATTCAATCCCTGGACAAACTGGATTTGACCAACGCCCAAAAACGTGATGACCGATTTTACCCGCCGGATGCCGTCATTGTGTTCAACCAAAAGGTGCGCGAGGCCAAACCTGGGGCAACGGGCAAGCCGGCGAGAATTTTGAAATCCAGCGTCCTCGTCGAGGTGGATGGAAAATTTGTCACGGTTTCAAACAAGGTGCTCGATCACGTTTCGGTCTGTGCTCCGCGTGAGATTCCGGTGGCGAAAAACGACCGGCTGCACCTCAAGGCCAATCGCAAACTTGCGGCGGGCGGGCGGGTCACGAATGGCGAACTCGTCACGGTCAAATCCGTTCAACCCGATGGCGGCATTGAACTCGCCGATGGCCGGGTTTTGGACAAGGGTTTCCGCGAATTTCTGCCCGGCTATGCCGTCACATCCTACGGTTCACAAGGCAAAACGGTGGATTACGTTTTATTTTCCGATTCGACGGTGAAGGCGGCAACGAACGCGCAGCAATGGTATGTGACCATCTCGCGCGGGCGGCGTGGCATCCGTATTTTTACACCGGACAAGCAGCAACTTCGTGAAAATGTTGCCCGGCCCGGTCACCGCCCGCTGGCGTTGGAGTTTGCGGCTGGATTTGCCCCTCGCCGCCGGGGCCGAATTTGGAACCGGCTGCAAGGTTATATGGCCCGTTTCGGCCAACGCGCCGCTGAAAGATTCTGCCGCTTCCGGGCACGCAAAAAACATCACCATCACCAAGCACAAAAATATGAGCACAAAATCACCTGAATGTTACAACACTGATCCCAAGGCAAAATGCCTGCGCGTTGAAATCGTGCCGGGCCATTCCCTGTTGCTGCACCATGATGATTTTGCTTTCGCCGAACTCCAGGCCGGGGAAAAGGAACAAAGTCTCCGAATGGTCTTTGCGGAGCATGAGGTCATGATTCGTGGCCATTGCCTGCGCCGCATTGAAGCGGCGTTGCAACAAATGGAACTGGCTTTCATCTGCAAGTTGCCAGATAACCAGCGGCGTCTCATCGCCGAAGGCCAGCCCCTGATTCGGGAAATTGTCGTCACGGAAATAAAACCCAACTCCAAAAGGAGTGAGCTAAATTGACGCCCATATCGGCCTTGCTGTGAAGCAGCGCGTCGCAAACAAAAAGGCACTCCGAATCAATCAGAGTGCCTCTAAAATCCGCGTCGAAAGCGGACATTTCCACGCCGGACATCGCTGGTGAGTTGCGCCCTGTTGAACTTTCGGCGATATTAAGTGTCGAATGCACTGGATGTAAGGTTTGAGGTAATTTATGAAAATGAAAAATTGTCAAAAAATCCTGGCCATGACCGCCGTTATCAGTCTGACTTTACTGGCGTCAAACGCGCTGGCGCAGTTCTCTTCCACACCCGCAGCGACACCCGCGCCAGCCGCTGCTCCAACGGCAGCCGCGAATCAGACAGCGCCGCCATTGTCGCAGGGCGTGTCGGAAGTCCTGCAACTGGCGCGCGCGAATGTCGGTGAGGATGTCATCGTCAACTTCATCCAAAATTCCCACGACGCCTACGGCTTGACCGCGAACCAAATCATTTACTTGAAACAGCAGGGAATTTCCGACCGCATCATCAACGCCATGATGAACCAGCCGAAGCCGGAGGCTGCCGCGCCGCAACCGACGACAGCTTCGGTCCCCGCGAGCGCGCCGGGAACTTCGACCGCGACGGTTGCGCCGTCGGTAACTTACGTTCAACCCGCGCCGTCGGTGACTTATGTTCAGCCCGCGCCGACGACATACTATTATCCCGCACCTTATAATTATCCGGCTTACTCCGGCTCGGCTTTTCCACCAGTTTCGTTGTCATTTGGCTGGTTCTGGGGAAGCGGCGGTGGAGGCGGCTGGCATGGGGGCGGCTGGCATCACTGAAAACCTCTCCCCTTGACCGGTTTTGAGCGGTTGCGCTTCCACCGGAGATTTCTGACGAAAATTATCGCCATCATATCGTTGGGGAGTGCCTTAATTTGGATTGTATTGGGTTTCCGACAATTCCCGCGCCGTTAGGGGTTTTATAGTCAAAGCTGGTCGTTTTTGAAAACCGATTTGTGGACTAAACAAGGCGCGGCGCGGAGGGGAATCATCTCCTGGCGGATGCCAAGCCGCGCCAGCGTCAAGTTCAAATTGCAAGGCAGGGCGGAGGGCTGGCGCGGATGTTCAATTTGACTTGGGCGTTTCGCCCGGTTGTCTCATGTTGCTGCGGAATGCAATCGCATCCAAATCTAAACCACTGGCAAACTAATGAAATGCGCGCTTAAAATTGCAGCGACTTTTCTGGTTCTGCTGATTCTCGCCGGCTGTGCGTCGTCGTCGGGTGTGGTCAGGAATGCCAGCGCGCTCTCCACCAACAATCCCGTCTCGCTAGATTTTGTCTCGGTGGAGACCTCCAGTTCTTTGGGTGGTTTGGAAAGCGAAAAACGTCTGCTGGACGACTTGGTTATTTTGGGCCTGAAAGAAACTGGCTTCTTCGGGAGCGTCCGAGGGAATACGGCGGAGACCAACGCGGGCAGTGGAATAAAAATCAAAGTCGAAATAACGGAAATCCAAAAGATTTCAGACACTGCGCGATTATGGATGGGAGGGTTGGCGGGTCAGGCGCGAATTGTGGTTCAAGTCACGGTTGCGGATTTGAATTCCGGCAAACAAATAGCGACGTTTGAAGCCGAAGGGAAATCCGGCAAATCAGCGAGGGCCGGCACGACGGATGAGGCGATTCAACGGGCCGCCGAACAGGTGGTTGCTGAAATGATCGAAATCCGAAGTCGAATCAGCCAATGACCAAAAATCATTTTCCACATCGTCGGCGGAAGCGCATTCATCCTGGCAACATAAGGGGAGGACAAAGCCGCCATGACGGGTCGCAAGACATTCATCTACGTCAATAACCGGCTGGAGGGCAACGCTTGAGACAATCAACGTGATGACTTTGGACGAGGACAAAAAGCTGCGCTTTATTTGAGCAGAGCGGAGTGCTGTTTCACCCACTTTTCGGCAACTGCATAACCCGGACAGACGCTTTCCACTTCCCGCCAGAAACCCGCCGAGTGGTTCATCTGACGCAGGTGCATCAGTTCGTGGAGGAAAATATAATCACGGACAAATGGCGGGGTTTGAATCAGCCGCCAATTCAATGAAATGGTGCCGCGCCGCGAGCAGGAACCCCACCGTGACCGCTGGTTGCGGACGGTAACGCGGCTGACGGTTAATTGGTGCGCCGTGGCAAATTCAAATACCCTGGGTGGAAACTCCTTGTCCGCGAGTTCCCACAGATGCTTAACGACCCACGGGCGTAAATCTGCTCCTACATCGGGCACCCGGACAGTCTCGCCCCCAAACTGGACAGCGCCGGCTCCACCGTTCACACCCGTTTCAATTCTCACCAACTCGCCACGAAAAAGGATTTCGGTTCCAACGAGCCATTGCTTTGCCTTGGCCGGATGAGTGGGCAGCTTCTCCAATTGACGCGCGAGCCACTCGCTGTTTCGTTCCGCAAACCGCCGTCCCTTGATGACCGACCCGCGGCGGGGAATGGTCAAGCGAGCCGAACCATCATCGCGCAGCCGGAGCAGGTAACGTCGTGCCCGGTGATTCCGAACCATTGCCAGCGGAATCCGGCGTCCGCGCACATCCAGAAAGTTTTCATCCGCTTTCGGAGCGGTCCGCCTCAAAATGAAATCCAACAGCATTCGACAAGTAAAAGAATCGCGGGGCGATTTGCAACCTATTCCCACGGCGCGCCGGAGCCTGCCCGCCACGTTACAGCAAGGCGAGTTGCGGGCCGGTTTCGTCCGGCTTTTTCTTCGCGCAGAATTCCTGAAGGCATTTTAGTTCCGTTTCGATGACCCGTCGCTCAAACGGATTGACCCGGTGTGAAAACTTCTCGCCCAGCATGAAGATGAAACGCTCCGGGTCGTCCCAAAAGAAGCCCGCCAATGCCGCCGTAGCCTCGTCAATCGTGGCACCGCATTTGATTGTCGCCGTCTCCATGAATTCCCCGCTCCACCAGCCCGCCGGCATTTCACTCAAAGCCTTTTCGCTATTCACGGCCAGCCACAACAGCCGCGCCAGCGACCGTTGCAAATAGGACGCGCCGCCGCCCAGCGGCCCGAACCGCAGCCAGTCTGCCGCCGGGGTCTCCGTCACCGAGATTTCAAGGGTGTCACCCGTCATCCGCCACACGACGAATCTGGTCTTCCCCGGCCACACCCCCGCGCGGTTGAACTTTGGCTTGAGCGACCGAATCAGCTTCTTCTCGCGCTTCAATGCTGCCGTCTCGGTCGGGCACAACTGGAATTCAATCCGGCTGACCTCGTTCACCATCCGCAAGTGACGGCGCGGCATCCGGTCGGGATTGGCGGTGCGGTAGTGGTTCAAACGCTGTTTCAAATCCTTCGCCTTGCCGACGTAGAGCACCCGGTCGCCGGCATCCTTCATCAGATACACGCCGGGCCGACGCGGGGCCTGGCGGAAAAACTTCCGCCCCAACCGCCGGTCAAGCGGTCGCGGGTCGGGGATGAGAAGCATCTGGCCCATGCCAAAGAATAGGGAACACAAATGACTGGTCAATCCCGGCGCGCTCGTTTTCGCAAGAGGAATGGGAACGCGCTCGAAACGAACGATACCTTGCTAGCCGAGCGAGGAAGCCTGCTTGGCAGCGTTAGTCTGCGCCGGCTGGATACAGGTTCGGAAAATATTCGCCGGCGGCATCCGCTGGAAATCCCAGGCGCAGCGGACCTTTCGGTGAGTTCGACGTGATCAACCGGTGCGAAAGCAGCTTGCCCGTGACTTTTTGTGCGGTGCGGGGTGACGTGCCGATGATTCTTGGCACGTCACCGCGTGCGATCTCGCCGCGCAGAAAGCTCTCCTTGAGCACGAGTCCGGAACCTTTGGGAAGTGCCTTGGCGGCTTCTCTGCGCCCGGCATACCCGGCGATGCGATTTAACATGCCGTCAAGTGACAGGAGACCTTCCATAAACCCAACCTGGTCCACAGCCGTGCCCAGGAAAAACTGGCAGAATTCGCCGAGATAACGCTGCGAGAGGTAGCCGCGACCGTCATAGTCGTTCACCCGCTTCTCATCCGCGTTGGCCAGCGAGGCTTGATAATCCGCATTCCGCCGGGCCAGACCTCGCGAAATCGTCCAAAGTCCATTGCTGTCAACGCCCGCCTTTATGAACCACGCGTGGGTAAAAAGGCGGGCCACACGACCATTGCCATCCAGAAAGGGATGGATCCACGTTAGCCGATGATGCGCCGCAGCGGCGGCAATTAGACTGCCCGGCTCGGCTGTTACCAGCGGGCCATAGAATTCTGCGAAGCGTTTGAGAAACTCGCCAAGCTTTTTACTGCTCGGCGCCATGTGACGTCCCACACTGACCTCGCCTTGACGGATTTCACCAGGCTTGACCTCGTAGGTCTTGCCCTTTTCGTCGGTGTGTTTGCGAAATTCATCCGGTAATCGCCGGTAGAATTCTCCGTGCAGCCAGCAAAGAAAATCGACCGAGCAGACATCACCGGCCGCCATCGACGGCAACCGTGATTCCATCTCCGCCTGCACTTCCATGTGGGCAATATGCTGGATCTGGAGGGATCGTTGGGCGGGGTTTGTGGAAAAATCCTTCCGGATGGCCGCCTCAATGTCTCTCGGTCTTGTGCGATGCCCCTCGATGAGATTCGAGTAGTAACTGTTCATCGAGCGCACCAAATCCGTCAACAGTCCGCGAGTGATTGGATGCAGTGAACCGCGGAGCCGTTCGGCGCCGCGGATGAGCGCCAAGGCCAGGCCTGATGATTTGCCCTCATCGCCGCCGGGCAGGAGTGGCTCCATATCCGATGGATGGTCAAAAAGCGTCCTGATGGCTGTTTTTCTAGTCATTTTTGCCGATGCTGTTGCCGATCAGATAATGCACATGCGCTGCCACTTTACAAGCATATTTGTGAACAATAATGACTTCATTGGCAATAAATTGCCGATGTTATTGCCGATCATTCCGCTAGGTGCGAATCCAAGCGAGGCAGCCAATTTCCACAAAGAACAAACACCCAATAGCTAGATGACAGACATATTGAACAAGTCGATTGTGCTGCTGTCGGCCACGAGCACCACCACCGCGATTTGAAATTTGGCGGTGTTCTGTTGAAAGCTCAAGTTGCGGTCGGCGGTCCCGTCGCATTCGGGCTGGCGCATCACCAACAGGGTTGTTGACGCTGTGACATCCCCAGGCAAAAGCAATCGTGGCCGAGAATTGACGCCGCCACTTTTCCGGCGCACACTCGGCGTCATGCCCACTGGTGGGAACGAGGCTGAATGGCTGACTCGGAAAAAACGGATTGACACCCGCTTGCGCACGCTCAATCCGCAATGGCAAATCATCCCCTGGCACGCCGGTCTCGATACGTCCAAGCTCAACTGCCATGCGGTCACTGAATTTCCCACCGATAATGGCCCGGCTGACTACGCCTTGTTTGTAGATGGAATTTTTATCGGCATCATCGAAGCCAAGAAGGTCACGGTGAATCCGCAGAACGTGCTGGAACAAGCCAAACGTTATTCGCCCGGCGCAGCGAATGGCCCCGGCAACTGGAATGGCCGAGCAACAGGAAATCGTGCGGCGAGTGGAGTGCCTGTTCGCGCTGGCCGACCGGTTGGAGCAGCGACTGATGCAGTCGCGCCGGCAGGTGGACCAATTGACGCCGTCCCTCCTTGCCCGCGCCTTCGCCGGCCAACTCGTCCCCCAAAATCGCGCCGACGAACCGTCGGAAAAGTTTTTGGAGAGAATTAGAAAGGAGAAATCATGGACGTTGTTAGTAGTCGGTTTAAGAGAAATGCCAGTTTTTATTATTTTGCATTTTTACCAGTGGCGCTTCTGTTGTTTGCTGACTCGAACGCCGCGGCGGACGGTGGAGCAGGTGAAAAATTAATACAACTGGCACAGATGAAATTCACAAATGACATTACCGCCAACGAAAGAAAAATGTTCCAAGCCGCCGCCAACGGAGAAGTGTTTGACACAAACAGCGGGGATGCAAGTCTCAGCAGCAATCCGCCTAATAGTTCTGTCGCCAGGGCGGCAACCAACACCATCAGATCCGATCGCCTGGGTTGGCTTTGCACAGACTCGGAAGCCTCCAAGTTAATTACACCGCTCGGCATTAGAATCAGCGGAATGAGCATTCTGGGCGACTTTGACCTAGGTAGCGCAAACGTCCTATTTCCGTTGGGTATGCATGAATGCACGTTCCCAGATGGAATAAGTCTGGAGCATGCACATTTAATCTCACTTGACCTTGGAGGGAGCTGGGTTAGCAATCACTTTCGCGCCAATTATACAAAGATCGACGGGAGTCTATACTTGGATCGCGGTTTTCAGGCAAGTGTTCCCATTTCACTTTACCGGGCAACGATTGGGGAGGATTTAATTTGCGATGACGGCAATTTTAACGGCGTCACAAATGTTGAGGATTATGCCACCTTTGATGCCGCTGCAATAAATATTGGTAAACAGTTCGGTTTTAGAAGGGTGCATTTGATTGGGATTCTGGATTGCGGCGATGCGGAAATTGAAGACGTTGATTTCACCGAGGCGACCATAACCGGAAGCATAAATTTTGCCTTGGCGAAAATCAAAGGAGAAGTCCATTTTCAAACGTCACATGTTCTCTCTGACAATTCCCAAACGCCCGCACTTGATGCCGCACAATCTGAAATTGCGGTTCTTAGAATTAAAGACAGCCAATTTCGCGGGGTGGCGGACCTTTCATCTGCGAACATATCAAAATATTTCGATTGTTCAGGTTCATATTTGTCCAACACAAATTCAGATTGGTATGCCCTTGAAGCCACTCACGCAGTCTTTGACAGTTTTAGAATTGAGAACAGCACCATCTCTGGCGGGATAAATCTGCTCGAAACGACTGTTAATTCGGACATACTGATAGAAAATGGATATTTTATCAACCATGACACCAACAAAACAACCGTAAATATCGGATTGTCTGATATACCCAAATCATTACGAAGTGATTGATGTTGACGATTTGCGGACATGAGGTCATGGCGAGGAGTGAGCTGCGGGATGGTTTGGCCCTGAACGTGAAGGTGGCGAGGGTGGCGGCAAGTGTTTTGG
>Ga0181529_10003239_pt1 | contig 18734 bp, 10 predicted proteins | sample PEATcosm2014_Bin_36_FD_119763 | JGI IMG/M metagenome (GOLD analysis project Ga0181529, IMG submission 119763) | Peatland microbial communities from MTU Mesocosm Facility, Houghton, MI, USA - PEATcosm2014_Bin10_30_metaG | ecosystem: Environmental > Terrestrial > Soil > Wetlands > Peat | place... | reverse complement strand
GACCGCGAAGTGTGCGCATGACATTGGCGGGTTGTTGCAGAAGGTCGATGACAGCTTCACCGGGCCGTTCCTGGGTGTGGGCGGAACGCCAAAGCATCTGGCCGGTGACTTGAGCTGCCGGGCCGAGCAGGCCCAGAATCGCCAGCGCTGTTGCGCTCTTGCCTGATCCGGATTCGCCGACCAGTCCCAGCACTTCGCCCTCTTCGAGCTGGAGGTCCACGCCTGCGACGGCTTGGGTTGCGCCGAAATTCACGTGCAAATCTCGAATTTCGAGCAAGGGGACCATACCGAAATGTTAGCCTATTTTGGTTCGCCGGAGGAAGCAGAAACCATTGTGTAACAAGGAGTTTGCCGCCGATCGCAACGAGAAAAGCTTTGGGGTGAACACGCTCCGGGCAACGCCCCGCCGAACGAGACCATCCGATTAGCTTGGAACGGAGGTTTTTGAGAGATGAAATTGAGATTGTTTGTACTTTCAGTGCTTGCTCTTTCGTTGACGTGTTTTACTCCGGCCAAGGCAAGAGCAATCGGCGCCCCTGCAGGATCGCCCGCAGCGGGTGTGGCCCAGGATCACGGTGACTGGGATGCTCCCCCGCAGGAGTTTCGTGAAGTGCAACGGCAGGGTTTTCATGATGGAGTGGAAGGGGCCCGGAAGGACTTCGACAACCACCGCCCACCGAACGTTGAAAACCGTGAGGAATATCGTCACCCGCACGTTCCTCGCGACGCGCGCGACGATTATCGGGAGGGTTTCCGGCAGGGCTATGACCGCGCGATGTCGCACATGAATAGTGCTCACTATTGAGCGGAATTTGCCTTGAGCAGCATGCAAAGATAGGCAAGAGAGGACCCGGCCGCGACGGTCGGGTCCTTTTGTGTCCGCCGAAAGACCCGATTGGTACGGACTGAAGAAGCTGCAAACGCAGAGAAAAAATAGAGGAACGCGGAACCTGCAATAAGCACTTGGTCTGCCGATCCGACAGGTCTTCCCGCCGATGACCGGCCATCCATTCACCGCTCTATTCGCAAGAAGGAGAATGCACAATGTACTTCAATCGATTTGCCGTTTCGGCAGTTGCTCTGCTCTTAGGAATGTCCGTTGTGCCGAGGGCAGGCGCACTCGCTGGACAACAGGGGCCACCGCCTCCCGGTTGGGATGCTCCTCCCCAGGAACTCAACGAGATTCAGCGGCAGGGTTTCCATGAAGGGATGGAAGCGGCGCGCAGAGATGTTGAAACGAACCGTCACCCCGACGTTGACGATCATGAAATTTTTCGCCACCCGCATCTTCCGCCGGAGCAGCGCGAGGCATTCCGCGATGGATTCCGACGCGGCTACGACCGGGCGATGTCGCACTTGATGGGCGAGCATGGCCCGGAATTCCGGCACGATGCGCCGCCGCCGCCGCAGGCGTACCAGCAGCCTGGGCCGCCGCAGGAACAGTGGGATGCGCTTCCCGGAGAATTCAACGATGTGCAACGCCGCGGATTTCACGACGGCATGGAAGGTGCGCGGCGAGACTTCGACAATCACCGCCGGCCTGACGTCGATAACCGCGACGAGTTTCGGCACCCGCCTGTTCCTCCTGAAGTGCGCGACGCATACCGGGAAGGATTCCGGCGCGGCTATGAGCGGGCCATGGCACACCTGATGGGCCAGCCTTTCCGGAACTAGATTTCTAAACTCACACGGGATTGGAGAACCCAGCTATCGCGGCCGCCGGGTTCTCCTTGTGCGCTCAAGACGAGGCGCCCTCCAATTGCGTTCTAGACGTTGCGTAGCCTTCGTTCGACTTTGACACATTTACTTCGCCTTTTCTCACTTCGAGTCCTTCGGCTCATTCGCTTGAGCCGGTGTCTTCGGCGGGGAGCATCTGGTAGCTGACGAATGCGAAATGGGAGCCATCGGGAGCCCAGTTGGGGACGTTGTCGGTTCCAGAGCCGCCGACGATGTTGACGAGCACGCGAAGCTTTCCGTCGGCGACGTTGAGAATGCGCAGCGCGATGTCCTTGTTCGCAGGATGGCCGGTGACGTCCTTCGCGTAGGAAAGAATCACGATCGATTTGCCATCCGGCGAAGGGTGCGGTGTCCAGTTCTGGAATTCATCGAACGTGATCTGCTCGGGACGGCCTCCGTCGGCAAGCATGCGCCAGATTTGCATGGTGCCCGTGCGGTCGGAATTGAAGTAGATGTATTTGCCATCCGAAGAATAATCAGGATCGTCGCTGATGCCGCTGCCGGTAGTGAGAGCGGTTTCCGCACCGCCGTCGACAGGAATGGCGTAGATGTTGCCGGAGCCGTGGCTGGGACGCGTGAAGGCGATGGTCTTGCCATCGGGGGACCAGCTGTGAAAGTAGGAGGCTGGGTTTTCGGTGAGCAGGCGCGGTTCGCCTCCGGTGGAGGGCACGATATAGACGCGCGTCTCAGGCTTGCCTGGCATGCTGCAACTGATGGCCAGCCACTTGCCATCGGGCGAGAGGCCGTGACTACCGGTACAGCGAGTCGTGGCACCGGTGTTGAGGAGCGCCGGTTTTCCGCCCTCCGCGGCGACGGTCCAAAGCTGGCCGTCGCGATCGAAGATCAGTGATTTTCCGTCGCGGGACCAGTTGGGCGCTTCAAGATGCGCGCGGTCTGTGGCGATCACCATCGCGCGGCGGAAGTTGTCCTCAATGCTGATGGTTTGCAGCGTGCTGTAGAGGGCGAGCGCCGCCGGAGCGCTTGGCGGTGTCAGGGCAGCGAGTTCTACGTGCGAGAAGGCGGCCTTTTCGGTCACGTCTTTGTTGTGTGAGCATACGCCTATGCCTGCATAGAAGGGACTGTCAAGATGAAGCTTGATGGATGCGCCGACCTGGTGCAACGGCTCGCTGCCCATGCTCAGGAACATGGTGATGGTGTCACCACGTTTTTCGAGACGAATGCGATGGGGCGAATCAATGTTGAGCTCGATATCCTGCGTGGTTGCGCCGGGCGCGCGCCGGTATTGGAGCGCTGTCATACCGGAGCCGTGCTGGGCGGCGTCGGCGTAGACGCCGTCGGCATCGAGCGACTGCCGGAACATGAGCACGGCCTTGCGATGCGGGCTGGGATTGCCGGAGGTGTCGGGGAAATTCATCTCGGCCGTGAGGGCAACATCGCCTGAGACCTTTTTCCACACAAAATGGAATCCGTCGGTCGTGGACCAGAGATTCGCGCCCGCTGCGGTGATGGTGTAAACGCGGCTGGTCGTGTCGTAGGCGAGGGTTCCGGGCGGGGCGACGCTGCCGACGTCGGACTGGCTTTCAAAGATGCCGAGCGAGCTGCCGGGAGATTGCGCGATGAGCGGCGCGGTCGAAAAGCAAATGGAGAGTGCGAGCCGTGTGGGCACTGAATGCCAGGATGAGATTTGCTTGCGCATTGCGATGTTCTCCCGCGGACAGAGTGGAGCATTTAAGAGCGGAGTCATTCACAGCTGGAATTGGATCGCCGAACGAAGCTGCTCACACTCAGTAGACCCTTTTACTACACGAGGCGCAGGCTCGGCATTCTCTGCGATGCGCGACCAGGGCAATCGCATGAATGAAAAATCATACAACGCAACAATCTCGCACTGCCCCTACGGGGCAGTTTCATCTCTTAATTTCGCTTTCCCAGGACTGCGCTTCGCTTGTCCTGGGCTATTTTCCACTCGTCCCTCTGGGACGATGAGGCGATGCAGCTCGATGAAGCCGAGAAAACGAACCCGGTTCGCCAACAAAAACCTTCATGCGATTGCCCTGGTTGCGCGACTCGAAAAGGCCGCGCGAAGCAAAGGTAAAGTTAGATCGAACTTGAAGCAGGCAATAGAGTGAAAGCAGGTCAGCTTGCTTGTGCGGACGCAGGGACGGGGGCAAACTCCTGAAGCCTGCGCCTCATCACGCCCTTGCTGGTGGGCATTTCGTGGAGCAGCAACTCCGCCGATTGAATCAAGGGATTGGCGTGGAACCAATTCTGCACTACATTGTCGCGCAGCAGGTTCACGATGGCGAGCAACGACATTCCCTGATGGTGGGCCATCCACTCGCGCGTCAAAGAGGGGCGTCGAAGCGAGGCCATGAAGTCCGCCGACTCGTAGAAGCCGTACGGGCCAACCCAGCCAGAAGCTTCCATGCGGCGAAGATTGTGGAGTGCCTCGATGCAATCGACGCCGAGCGCGAGGAACGTGGAATACGGTGAGATGACAGGCCCGGCCGTAGCCTCGAACCAGAGTGCAATTTGCGGCACGCCGTATGCGTGGTAGTGGTAGTGGCCGGCATCGTCCTTGCGGGCGGAACCGGATTCCGAGATGCCCCAGGGAATGCCCATGGAGCGGGTGAAGTCTCGCTGTACGCCGACGCAGGCAGTCTGGGTGCGAGACAGCAGCGTATTTGCGTGGCTGCGCATCCACAGGGACGGCATCAGATACTCGAACATGGTCCCAGTCCACGAGAGAAGTAAATAGTGACCGAAAGCGTGGGCAAAGTCGCGAGCCAGCTTGAACCAGCTTTCCTGGCGCAGGTCGCCACGCGCAACGGCGAGGAACGTGGCGATGCGCGCTTCTGAGGCGAGCATGTCGTAGCAGGCCTCGTGGGTTTTCTGCGTCGTCATGTCGAAGCCGATGGAGAGAATCTGGCGATTGGGATCGACGAGGAAGCCAAACTCTGTTTCATCCGCGAGACGCGCGGATTCCTGTGCGATGGCTTGCAGATTGCCGACGAGTGCGCGCAGATTCTTCACGGTCGCGGGCAATGTGGCGCGCAGTTCGCTGGCGACGGGAATCAGCGATTGCTCGTGAACGAGGGTGTTCTGGGCGTTGGCGAGGCGGCTGTCAAGGCTTTCAGCGAAGGCGACGCTATCGTGAATCGAAAGAGACGCGGAGCGGCTCATTCCCAGCTCAGGAAGTTTGCGCAGCTTTTCAAACTCGGGCAACATCCACGGCGAGTAATTGCGAATCAGCGATCGCACAACCCCGATGCGATGCACGGTTTCTGAATACCACCACGTATTTTTCAGTTGGGTTTTGAGAGTGGTTGTCGCCGCCGCCAGAGCCTCCTCCGCAGGTTGAAGCCACGCAATCCACTCGGCGAGAGGAGCGGCGGGACCAGGCACGGAAAATGACGCGAGCTTCGAAGGAAGCTTGCCCTGTTGCGATTGCATTAGGTTCCAATGTGTGCGGATCCCGGTGAAGAGTTGTGTACAACAGAGCGGTCTCTCGATCAGATCTAGGGAGCCGGCATGCAGGGTGTAGAGCGAGGCGACGAGATTTCCGCTGTCGACCGATGAGATGAACGATGTGCCGTCTAGGGGCTGGAGTGTCTGCGTGTCGTACCAGTTGTAGAGGTGCCCGCGAAACTTCTTCAGCCGGGCAAAAGTCGCGAGAGTGCTTTGAGTGAGCTTGACGAATTCCGGCGCTGTCAGGAATCCAAGTTCGCACGCACCCTGACGGGCATTGAGCAGCAGCCCCAGATTTGTAGGAGAGACGCGGGCCGCTTCAAAGAGACCCTCTTCCTCGACGTTGTCGGGGATGAGATAGTTGTGTCGCTCCGCACCGAATTGGTGGAAGTAGCGCCAGATACGGAGTGCGTGGCCCATCAGGTAAGCGCGGTCGTTGTTGCTCAGGCGCTGTTGCTGCTCCTGCGGCGGTCGGTTGAGCCAGGCTGTGACGATATTGGCGAGTGCCCACAGCAACAGAATTGGCGCAGCGACATAGATCGCGTCCTTGTCTCGCGCTGCGAAGTAAACCAGGAAGGCCAAGCCAATTGCGACCAGCGAAGAAAACGCGAGATAGCGATCGACGGGTGTGCGCTTGGAAGTCTTCGTTTCCGATTGGGCAGCCGTTTCCCATTCCAGCAGGCGCTCGCCGGTGACAAACACGCGCACCAGCGACCGGATAATGGCGTCCAACGTGAGCAGCATCTGGTGAGGAAGGAAGATGAGATTCAGCAAGGCGACAAGAGCGCCGTGCCCAACCCCGGCGAAGACCTCGCCGATGCTCTGTTTGTGCTCGCTTGTGAAGTTGCGGCCTACGGCAAATCCCAGCTGAATGAAAATCGGAAAGAACAGCAGAAAGAGCACTGCCAGTGTCCAATAGAGCGGCCCTCCTGGAAGACCAAGCCAACCTGCGACAAAGAGAATGAGGAGCGCCGGATCCAACAGCGAGCGGCGCAGGTTATCGAAGATTTTCCAGCGTGAGACGTAGGAGATTGGATTCGGTCCCATTTTTCCCGATTCGTCTGGAACATGAGAAAACATCCACTGAGCGATCTGCCAATCGCCGCGCACCCAGCGATGTTTGCGGCGGCTGTAGGCGCTATAGTGCGACGGGTAGTCGTCGATCAGCTCGACATCGGTTACCTGTCCGGCGCGTGCATAGGCGCCCTCGATCAGGTCGTGGCTCAATAGTGCATTGCGCGGGAACCTGCGGTCGAGCACGGCATGGAGAGTTGCGACTTCGTAAATGCCTTTGCCTGTGAAGATGCCTTCGCCGAATAGATCCTGATAGGCGTCGGAAATGGCGCGGGTATAAATGTCGAATCCATTCTGACCGGAGAAGATTGAGGCCAACCGCGAGCGAGCGGCGGACTGCACGGCGATGCCGATGCGCGGCTGCAATATGCCATAGCCATCTGTAACGATGCGAAGCTTGGGATCGATGATCGCTTCGTTCAGCGGATGCGCCATCGCTCCGATGAGGCGCGGCGCTGCGCCGCGCGGAAGCTGCGTGTCGGTGTCGAGCGTGAGCACAAACCGCGCTTCGCGGAGAACCTCGACCTTGCCAGCTTTGATGGGGAAGGCATCGAATTCACCGGTAAGAAGTTTGTTCAGGTCGAGAAGCTTGCCTCGTTTCCGTTCCCAACCCATCCACACGCCCTGGCGGCGGTTGAAAACGCGATGGCGATGCAGCAACAGAAAGGCGCCGCTCTTTGGAGATGCGTATTTCTCGTTGAGATCATCGATGAGACGAGTCGCGAGTTCGACCATGGGGTGGGAGTCTTTGTCGCGCGGCTCGCCGACGGAATCGGGCAAATCAGTCAGCAAGGCAAAATGCAGGTTGGGATCGCGATTGGCCAGGAAGCGCACTTCGAGGTCAGTGACGAGCTCGTGGACCTGGTCCTCATTCAACAGCATGGAGGGCACCGCTACCAACGTGGTGCAGTCGGCGGGAATCGCGTCACTGAAATCGAACTTGGGCAACGGCTGTGGGTCATAGAGCGTGCTGATACTGTTGTTCGCCAAGTCGACCGCGTCCTGCATGGCGGGCACGAGCAGCAAGATGAACGCGACGATCAATCCGACGAACCCGGAAGAATGGGGAAGGATGGGGAAAAGGATTGCGGCGATCAAAATGATCGACGCCACCTGAATCCCGGTGATGTAAAAGTCTTCGCCATGCTCGTGAATAAACCTGCGGGTGCGATCGAGCATCGGAGGATGGAATCCAATGCGATTGGAGAGCTGGGGAAATCCCTTGTCGATGAGGTAGAAGCCGATATGAGCGCGCCGGTGTTGCATGCGCGGATCTTCGCCGTCGCGACTGGTGGCCTCGCTCGCAAGGTTCAGAGCGATTTGCGCTACCTCGACTTCGCTGCAATCGGAATGCCGGGCCACGAAGGCGATGCGTTTGCGATACAGTTCGCGGGATTCAAAATCCATGCGGGTGTAGGCCTGCGCGGGATCCATGCGGAGCGTCGAGTCGAGGACGATGAGGGGCTCAATGAGATAGACCCAGTCAGTGTTGGTGACCGTGCGCAAGCTTTTGAGTCGGACGGACAGCTTCGACTCGGAAACGGATTCCGGGGAGCGAAGCAGAATCCGCGCCTCGTCGAGGAGCGATTCGAGCAGAGCAAATTTGAGAAATGGCGCAACGTACCAGAGCTCATCTACCGTCAGAGGTTCCCGCACCTGCACCTTCTGGATGAAAGCAGAAAGGGTTGACCCTGAGAATACGCCGTCGACGGCGCGCAGATAGGCTTCGGCAACGGCGGCGACTCGGGGTTCCTCCTTGTGCGCGATGATGACGCGCGGCAGACGAGCCACGAGGCTTGGCCTATCGGAGACGGCGCTGACTGCGGTCCGCAGCATGCGCGGGTTTGCGCGAAGATCGAGCAATTCGGAGTGAAAGGGGATTTTGGGCGACGCCTCGGAAGGCGAAATTGGCAACTGAGAAAGGTCCGCCTCCAACTGTTTCAGGGCGTTGCGGCGCGCCTCAACGCGGGCTGGGAATGTGCCCTTGCCGGCGGGGCGATGCACGATCTCCCACGCCTCTGCCTCGCGCGCCGCGATGCGCACGCCTTCGGGAGTATTGTCTACGGGCAACGGTTCTGGATCCAGAATCTGGGCAACGTCACTCATGCTGATTTCATCGATAACTGGCGGCTTGCATTTCAAACATGGCGGCGTAGCGGCCTCCCAACGCCATGAGTTTTGCATGACTTCCTTCTTCTACGAGCTGACCGGCTTCAAGGACAACAATCCGGTCGGCCATTCTGACGGTAGAGAAACGATGAGAGATAAGAAGTGCCATCTTGCCAAAAGTAAGTTCAGCAAAGCGCTCGAACACCTCGAGCTCGCTGCGCGCATCCAGGGCCGCAGTGGGTTCGTCCAGAATGAGCAACTGCGCGTCGCGAAGATAGGCGCGTGCCAGAGCCATCTTTTGCCATTCACCGCCGGATAGATCCACACCGCCTTCGAAGCGGCGGCCCAGCATCTGATCGTACTTACCTTCAAGAGTAGCTACCACGCCTGCTGCAAGACTCTTTTCGGCGGCGTACTCAATCTCTTCCTGGGCGTGCTCGACTTCGATGCGGCCGACCTGGATGTTTTCGCGAGCGGTCATTTCGTAGCGCATGAAGTCCTGAAAGATTACTCCCATTTCACCGTGCAGGTCATCCAGGTCGTATTCGCGAAGATCGACGCCGTCGAGCAGTATCCGTCCCTCGGTCGGATCGTAGAGGCGCGTAATGAGTTTGACAATGGTCGTCTTTCCCTGGCCGTTCTCGCCGATCAGAGCGACGCGTTGTCCGGGCTCAAGAGTGAAGTTGAAATTCTTTAAGACGCGCCGTGTAGTTCCAGGATAAGCAAACGAGACATTCTGGAATTCGAAGCCGTGCACAATGGGGCGCGGTGTGCGCAATCCGTTCACCTTCGATTCGACACGCGGCTTCATCTCAAAGAAGGCCAGCAAGTCGGTGAGGAAGAGCGCCTGGTCGGCAACACCCGACGCCGTGGAGAATGCCATTTGGATATTGGCCATGGCCTGCATGATGGCGGTAGTGATCAAGGTGAGATCGCCAATGCTGTACTGGCCCTTGATGGTGCGGTAGATGCTGTATCCGTAGGCGCCATAGTAGCCAAGCTGGCCGAGAATCGCGAGCAAGCCGCCCCAGAAAAGCCGGCGGCGATTGAGGGCAACATTCTCGACGTAAATCCCGTGCGAAAGGGCGGAGAAGCGGTCGGTGAGGTACTTGCTTAGGTTGAAGAGCTTTAGTTCCTTGGCTGCTTCTTTGCTGCCGCCGACCTGGCGCAGATAGTCCATTTGGCGGCGCACTGGCGTCTGGCGGAAATTCTTGGCGTAGGTAAGGAAAGCGAAATGACTTTCGCCGAGGAAGGCGGGAATAATTCCGGCGATGAGCAGGAAAAGCAGGAAAGGCGAGTAGTAGATGAGGACGGCGGAGAAGGAAATGGCTGTAACCGATTGCTGAATGAGCCGGCCCATCTGCTGGATCATGGCCAGGCGGTCGGTGGCTTGTACGCGGGCGCGCTCGAGGCGATCGTAAAAGACGGGGTCTTCGTAGACCGTGACATCAAGGGCCGCTGCTTTGCGCATCACCTCGACGCTGACGTGATGGGTGTAGCGATCGGCCAACAGATTGTCAAAGTAATCAACGGAGCGCGACAGGATACCGGTGATGACAGCGAGGGCCATTTCGCTCCCTACCAACCACCAGAAGTTCGCTGGGAGGGGCTGGTGCAGGCGGATACGATTCACGCCATCGATAATGTAGCGGCCAATGATGCCAATGCCCATCGGCAAAAACGCGACAACAATGCGGATCGTAATGTTCCAGAAGACGATGGAGGGACCGGACTCCCAGACGAAGTGGAGCACCGGGGGAACATTCTTGAGGGCGCGCAACCGATCGCCCCAGGCGTTCCCTAGGTCCTTCGGCGGGACTGACGATTTGGCACGAACCTCACCGCTCACTTGCGCATCGGTCATGATTGAGGACCTGGGCTTGAGGACATGGCTCCCTTCCGGGCCTGCGGGCACACCGAATTCCTTAACCAAGGTGCTTGCGACGCTCTGATTAGGGATGGCGTCCTAGTTCCTGTGCGCTGCTAGATGCGATGCAGGGTTGCCACGGTTCGTTGTTCGCAAAGCCCGCAAGTACCACGCGGCGCCAGCTCGATTAACAGGCCAAATGGGATCACCGTGGGACTCGCCGTGAAGGGGTATGATCGACAGCTTCAGCCCGTTAGGTCGCCTCAGGCTGATAAGGCTTGAACCCGGCATTCGCCATTCCACGCTGAGCTTCAGGGTTCTTCATAAAAGTATCCCATACAAATCCAGAACGCGCATTCTCGGCCATCAGCATAGTTATTCCTGTATCAATGCCGACGATGTCGGTGTCGTACCACTCGGTGAGGGGATTGAAGGCGTCCACAAATCCGTAGCGGGACCAGGCGTTGGGATAGTGTTCGTGAATGGTCCGCAAAACGCGCATGGTGGCGTCGGGCAGGAATGGGATGGAACCGCCTGGCGCTGCGGGAACAATGGTTCCGTCAATCGGCCCCATGGCCGGAGGTCCACCCCAGACGACGTACCCCTTTTCGGAATCCGACGCTGTGATGCCCCACAGCGCGTTGCTGTAGTCGGAAAACTGCGGGTTCAACTCGATGCAGAACCGCCGGTGCACATCGGTCGCAATGACTGAGTTCTTGAAGTAGTCGGCGTAGCGGTCGCGCTTGCCGCGGAAGTCAAACCAGGCTTGCGAGTACTGATGCACAAAAAGCGGGGCAAAGGAGCCGATGTAGCGCAAGCCATCGTACTCAAAGACAGATCGCTTCCAGGCAAACCACGCGTCGGGCTTAAGCGGGTGCGACGACGATCCGAGTCCGAGAAGATACATCATCATCAGCTCGCTGTATAAGTCCCAGCGCGACGGAATAAAACCGAGTTCCGGCTTCCATCCATGGGACAGGAGAGTTGTATCTTCGGAAAGCCAGGTCCAATCGACGCGATCGAAGATGGCGTGCGCGAGATCGCCGATTTCCTTGTCTTGAAAGTGCTGGCGGCAAGTGAGGACTCCGCACAGCAGCATCGCGGTATCGACCGATGACGCTTCGGAATCCCAAATTCGTTCGCCGGTATTGATATTGGCGAAGTGATAGAAGAAGCCGCGGTGGGTGGGCAATTTGTGCCAGATAAACGACAGCGAATCCAGAACCCGACGGCGCGCGTCCGCGTGGCTCACAAAGCCCCGTTTCTCGCCGATGCAAATCGCCGTAAAGCCGAAACCAGTGGACGCGATGCTGGCTGCCACGGTGGTGTCGTTGGTGCGGACGTTGCAACGGTCTTTGGTCAGCCCTGTGGCGGGGTTCGCCTGTTCCCAGAAGAAAAGGAAATTCGCGTGTTCCAGGTCGTTCAGAAACTGGTCGTCCTGCGGTGAAAGGACGGTAGGCGCCGGCGAAGGCGCCGGGCTTGTGTGCTGTGCCGGCTTTTGTGGCTGGGGCTCTTGCTGTTCGATCGGGCTCTCACCGAAGAGTGGAAGCACCCCGGCTTGTGAGATCGGCAGGCCCAACGAGAGTCCCGCCATCCCGCGTAATAACCTTCGGCGTGACTCGGCGACGATGCGCGCCTCGACTTTTTCGCGAATGTGCATTCCCCTTTCCCTTGCAGATCGACACACTGGTCGGACTGTGCGGCCGCTGTCTGGAGAAGCCCGAAAACGACCCCGGCGGGTACCGATTATAGATGTAGGTGCATCCTATAGGTAAGCGAAAGCCTGCAGGCAACCGAATTACTCACGGTAAAATGGCATCCGGACGGATGAAGCCTTCATGCGTTGGAAATGGATAGCGGTCTCGGCAATCATTGGATCAATCGCGCTCATCACGGCTACCGTGCTGGTGGTGCGGGCGCGTCGTTGGAATTCAACCTTGATGACTCTCCAGGGCGCGGTCATTCGTCGCGATAGCGACACACAAAAGGAGGTGCCCATCGCCGACGCGCAGATTACCGCGACGCGCGGTGCAACGACGATCAGTACCCGTTCGGATGCGTCGGGGTATTTCAAGATCAAGTTTTCTGAGGTTATCTGGCCGGGGCAGACGGTTGCTCTCAGTTTTCGCCATGAGGACTACGAACCACTCGACATCTATTTGCATATTCAATTCCGGTCGATGATGCGACGGTTGTACTTAGCAGCGATGGAGCCAGAGCCCAGTGCCGTACGAACCAGCGCGTTGCCCGGCAAGTCCGTGTCTGTGGTCTCTAATCTTCGGGTGCGCTACACAGAGAATTTTCAGACAGACGAAGACGTCGGCAGCGCGGTCAGGACCTTTCAGGTCGTCAATCGCGCAAACACTCCATGCAGACGCCAAGCCCCTTGTTCGCCGGATGGAAGCTGGAAAGTTACGAAGGCTTCGGTGACCTTGGATGCTGGGATGGGAAACGAATTCCGCAATGTGCGAGCCTCGTGCATCGCCGGGCCTTGCCCATTTACGCGGATCGACTCGAGCGGCTTTCAGCAGCCCGGCCGTACGATCGAGGTTTCAGCGATCGATTGGTCAGACACAGCAACTTTTCTGTTGGAGGCTGAAGTGGTTCACACCACGACTGCCTCCAACGTGCGACACTCGTATCCTGTCGTTTTCGATCGCACGTTCAACTTTACTGTTCCGCCCACCCAGGAGGGCGTGAGCCTCGAGGCCGAAATCAATGGCGCGCCTATGGTCTTTCCCATGGGTCCGGACCTCTACTTAAGCTGGGCCAGTTGCACCGCGACAATCAGCACCGATGGGGAAAAGTCCACGGCCTACCGCTGCGAGCTTAAGCCGGGCTATCGTTTCTGATATGCGTTGCCGCGCTGCCTGTTTGTCCCGATTCTCCCTGTAGCTTGGGATTTCCTGCGCGAGTGCCGATCATGGTTTCCGCCGCCGCAGCTTCAATTTCGCTGTTAATTTCCGCGCCCAGAAGCAGCATAAGTCCGGTGATATAGAACCATGTTAGAAGAATGACGACCGCGCCCAGGGACCCGTAAGCGACAGTATAGCTATTGAAATAGTGAAGATAGATCCGGAGTCCGAGGGAGATAAGGAGCCATCCGAAGATGCCGATGCCTGTGCCGGGGGTAAGCCAGTGCCAGCGGCGCTCTTTCCAATCGGGGGCCCAATAATAAATGACGGCGAACGATAATGCGAGAAGGGCTGTCGCGATAGCCCAGCCGATGACACGGGCCGTAAATGCCGCTGCCGTTGCAACGAAATGAATGTGCAAACGATGGTAAGCGAGCGTGGCAGCAAAATCGCCCCCGAACATTGCAGCAAGCGCCAGGCTGCCGATCACGGTGAGTAGGAGCGTAAGAGCAATCGCATAGAGTCTAGCAACAAAATAGGAGCGTGAGTCTCTGATTTTGTAAACCGCGTTGAGCGTATCCTGGATGGCCGAGATGCCGATTGACGCGGACCAGATTGCTGCAATTGTCCCAAAGGTCAGTTTTCCGGAACTCGCGGCTGCAGTTGTCTCGTTGAACGTATTGAGCACAGTGCCAAGAGCGGATGTGGGAAGGACGAGCGCGAGGTAATCCAGGAGCCGGTCGTAAATCTGGTCCGCCGACCGCGCGGCAAGGCCCAGAAGCGAACCGGCGCAAAAAAGTGTCGGGAACAGCGCAAACAGAAAATAAAATCCGAGTTCCGCCGCATGCCCGAAAAGCCGGTCGGCGATAACGGAATTCCACGTGCGCATGGCGATGTCTCGAATGCGGACACCACGCAGATCCCAAAGCGAACCGAGCGGCGAATGAGACACCAGGTCCCAAACTCGCCGCTCGTGGGCGTCCTTTTTCGGATATGCGCAACTACCCATACTCTAAATCGCAACCTCTCCTCGTACTTTTTCTGCTCGCGGCACTGTCATAGTAGATGCGTATATACACTGCCTCGGTATCGGCGCCAATCGAATCCTCACGTAGATGGAGCCCGATGCACCTTGGATACCAGGACATGCGGGAAATCCCGGGGCTCGCAGGGAATACGGAGAACGCTCTTCTTTGGTGGCCGGAGAAGCTTTCCGACCTGACCTTTATACAGGGTGGCCATAAGCGCCACGCGCGATCCTAACGGAGGATTCGCACTGGATACGTTGATCAAAGAGAACTGGTAGGATGCCGGAATCTTTATCGCGAGTAATTCACAGCTCGATTAAGTACACGATCGGATTCGGCGGCAAGGGGCTCGCTCGGGAGCGGTGGAAAAGTCAAGAATGCCCCAATCCTGTTGCGCCGATTCACAGGTCATTCATCGCGGATTCACAAACTGTTGAAGGAGGGACTCTACGCTCGCAGCATGACTAAGAATCAGATCATGCGTTGCGTTGTTGTCTTTTTAGGCCTGCTGATTGCAATCGGTGGCACCAAGGCAAGGGCACAATACGAGGATGGCAGCTTGATTGGCACCATTCACGATGCCAGCGGTGCGGTTGTGGCAAATGCGAGCGTCACTGTGACCAATGTGAATACCGGGATTGTAATCAAAGTCGCTTCGAATAATTCGGGAGACTATGAAGTCCCGGCGTTGCGTGTAGGTGTTTATACGATCGAAGCCGAGGCATCAGGGTTTGCGGCGGCTGAGGCGAAGAACATTACGATATCTGTAGCTGGCAGGCAACATATCGACCTGACATTGAATGTTGGCCAGGCCAATGCCACCACGGTTGAAGTAACAGATGTCGCGCTACAACTCGAGACTGAGACGAGCGAGCGCGGAGAGACAGTCTCTGGATATCAGACGGAGGCGCTTCCTCTGGTCAGCCGCAATTACTCTGACTTATTGGCGCTGGTGACTGGTTCGCGCCAGGCCCCCACTGCGGCGACGACGACAGCTGTCACAAGCCTGGTCCGTGCCGGCTCCTATAACGTGAACGGCGAGCGCAGCATGTTTAATAACTATCTGCTCGATGGTATGGACAACAATGCCTATGGCGAGAGCAACCAGGGTTTTGATAACCAGATCATTCAGCCGCCGCCCGACTCGATTTCGCAGTTTCAAGTGGTGACAAATAACGAGAGCGCGGAGTACGGACGGTCTTCCGGTGCAACGATCAATGTGGCTTCGCGCAGCGGCACGAATGAGCTCCACGCGACGCTGTACGAATTTATTCGCAACACCGATCTGAATGCCTTCGGCTACATTCACGCTGTCAGCGGCACACATACGTTTCCGAAGCCCGGGTTCAATCGCAACCAATTCGGAGCGGACTTCGGCGGACCGATCTTGAAGAACAAGCTATTTTGGTTCCTGGATTACGAGGGCTTCCGCCAGACGCTGACGCCGACCGTGGTATTGACCGTTCCCACGCAAAACGAAATCAACGGGATCCTGGCCGTCGATGTGCAGGATCCTTTCAAGCCGGGAACTTACTACAAAGCTGGCACGTCCATTCTCACCTCGCCCGATATCAGCCCGATTGCAAAACAGGAGTTGGGATTCTGGGGCGAGTTGCCTTCGCAGTGCCAAGTTGCGGCCGGCTCTTCTCTCATCAATACGAGTACAGGCGTTGCCACGAATGATTGCGCAACCAATGCGCCCTTCACCGACAATGCTGACAAGGGCGATTTGCGCCTCGACTATCAGCAGAGCCAAAGCAGCTCATGGTTCTTGCGCATCAGCGATCGCAAGGAGACGGGCATCAACTATCCAACGCTGCCCTTGCCGCTGGATGGCCAGACCAACGGCCGCATCAAGATTCTCGATCAGCAGGTCGCGCTTGGCTACACGCACGTGATGGGCACGAATAAAGTGCTCGAAGCGCGACTTGGTCTCTCTGGCACGCGTGCTGGAAAGTACACCCTTTCGATCGGCGACAACGCCATCGTCATCCCCGGACTACCGACTGACCCTACGGTTGCGGGAGGATTGCCTTCCGTAAGCGTCTCGGGCGGTTTTAGCGCGTTTGGCCGTCAGAGCACCAATCCTCAGTGGCAAAACCCATCGCTGCTCGATCCAAAGGTGAGCTTCGCGTGGGCGAAGGGCAGGCACTCTCTCAAGTTCGGTTATGAGTACGAACATATCTGGATGGAAGTGCAGGACTCGAATCCGCTGTTCGGTTCTTTTACCTACGGCAGAGGATACAGTGTGTGCCCGAAGACCGCCGGAACCGCTTGCGCCAGCACGAGTGCGGCGGCTGACACCTACTGGGCAGATTATCTGTTTGGAACCACCAGCGCCTACGCGCTGGCTACTTACTTCAAGGCGCATTTACTCCAGTCGATGGACAGTGTCTACGTCCAGGACGACTGGAAGGTTTCGCCTAAGTTAACTTTGAACCTCGGTGTTCGTTGGGAATATGGGGCGCCTTATTCGGAAGCCAACAACAATCTTTCCAACTTTGATCCCACCACGGGAACGATGTTGACGCTGACCAAGGGTTACACGGGAAATAGCTTCATTGCTCCCTATAGCGGGAGCGGCGTCTATGGCAAAACACTGGTGAATCCGTCATTGGGCGACTATGCGCCGCGCGTCGGCTTTGCCTATGCGTTGACGCCTTCCGTTGTGGTTCGCGGTGGGTATGGGACCAGCTTTGCGCATTACACGCGCGCCGGTTCAGGCGATATTCTCGCCATCAACGCTCCCAATGCCCTCTTTGTTTCGGTGACGCAGCCTACAACCGCCACCGCGAACGGTTATCGCACCGTCGACCAGGGCTTCCCTCCGAATCTCGCCACGACGTTTAGCTCCGGCACAGATAACATCACCTATATCCCCAAGGACACCAAAGACAGCTACGTCGAGAGCTATTTTCTTGAGGTGCAGAAGGAACTGGCGAAGAACACACTCGTAGATATCGCGTATATCGGAAATCACGGGGTGAAACTGCAAGGCTTCCTGAATGCGAACCAGGGTAATCCAGCATTGGGGATCGCGAATCCTACCAATCCAGCGCTCGGCGCCGGGTTCGTGCGGCCCTATCCGAATTGGGGCGGACTTGTGGGCACGACCTATGACTACGGCGACATCACCGAAGCGCTGAACGAATTCTGGTCGCACTTCAACGCGCTCCAGGTGCGCTATGAGCAGCGATTTGTCGCCGGCTTGACGTTGCTCAATTCCTTCACGTGGGAACACTCACTCGATAATGCATCCGCGTCGCTCGAGGGCAACACGCCTTCGCCGCAAAACGGCTATAACCTTGCAGGGGATTATGGGCAATCGGATTACAACCTACCACTGGCTAACGTAACCAGCCTCGTGTACGACTTGCCGGTCGGGCGCGGGCGCAACTATCTCTCCAGCGCGAATCCGGTCTTGGATGGCATTCTCGGCGGTTGGCAGATCAGCGCGATCAACACCGCGCAGGGCGGCACGCCTTTCAACCTGACCTATACGCCCAACGCACTTAATGTTGTGTCGCCGCAGATCTCGGCGACTTATCGCGGCGCGAACGAGTATCGCCCGAACACGGTGGCCGGCCAGTATTTCACGCTGTGCCACTCTGGCCACTCATGCCTGAAGGAAAGGCAATCAAACGGAACCATTCAATACGTCAACTGGTCCGCGTTCACATTACCGGCCTACCAAGATGCCAATGGCAACCCGTTGAACCCGTTTGGCGATTCGCCGCGGAATCCGAGCCGCACGCCAAATTATTTCGAAACGGACCTCGACCTGAACAAGCGCTTCGACACGCCGATGGATCGCCTGAAGATCGAGTTTCGCGCAGAACTCTACAACATCTTTAACCACAGCAATCTTTATTTGCCAGCCAGCGGGTTCTCGGGTACGCTGTCGACGGTCAGCACGCTCAACAGTCCGACCGGCGGCGGCGCCATCTCCGGCACCTTCGAGCCGCGGATCGTTCAATTCGGACTTAAGGTTCTCTACTAGCAGTTGCCCTTCTGCCTTTGCAACACCCCGCGCACCCCTCGCGCGGGTTGTTGCTTTTTGGGTCGAGAGCATGCGGGCACTTATCTCGTTCCCACCGAGTTCTAATATGAAGGCTAGAGGCTACAGACAATGTTCGCGCCACGACCTATCGGATATGTGAAGAGTCCGTACACCGAAACTTCCGCGATACCGAAGGGACTCAACGCGAAACATGATGCTGAAGGCGTTCTTGAGATCTTGCCGGAGTTTGCAGCGGGGTTAAAGGATGTTGAGGGGTTCTCGCATTTGTTTGTGTTGTGAGTTTTCGATCGGTCGGAAGGTTTCGATTTGGTCGGTGCGCCCCCGGTGGACAATCGGCCTCATGGCGTGTTTTCTACTCGCTCTCCACGCAGGCCGAATCCGATTGGACTCACGGTTGTCGAACTTCTGCGCCGCGAGCAAAGCTCGCTTTTGGTGCGCGGGGTGGACATGCTGGAGGGAACGCCGATTCTGGATATCAAGCCTTATATGTCGAGCATTCCCGCAGAAAAGCTGCGACGCGGCTGGCTGGCCGAGGCAGAGGCGGCGTTCGTGGACCCTACGCGGGGATTATCTTCGGAGTAGGAGCGGCGCCGGATGCCGGAGGGGTTCTGTGG
>Ga0181529_10003238_pt1 | contig 18735 bp, 18 predicted proteins | sample PEATcosm2014_Bin_36_FD_119763 | JGI IMG/M metagenome (GOLD analysis project Ga0181529, IMG submission 119763) | Peatland microbial communities from MTU Mesocosm Facility, Houghton, MI, USA - PEATcosm2014_Bin10_30_metaG | ecosystem: Environmental > Terrestrial > Soil > Wetlands > Peat | place... | reverse complement strand
GTGATGGCGCTGGAACGCGTGCCTTCCGATATTCGCAAGGATGGCGGCGTGGCGCGGATGGCCAATATCGGCATCATCGAGAACATCATGCATGAGGTGAATATCCCGGTGATGGCGAAGGCGCGCATCGGCCACTTCATGGAGGCGCGCATCCTGGAAGCGCTGGGCGTCGATTACATCGACGAAAGCGAGGTGCTGACACCAGCCGACGAAGAGCACCACATTGCGAAGAGCGATTACAAGGTGCCGTTCGTCTGCGGCGCGCGCAATCTGGGCGAAGCGCTGCGGCGCATCGCCGAAGGTGCGGCCATGATCCGCACCAAGGGCGAAGCCGGCAGCGGCAACATCGTGGAAGCGGTCCGCCACATTCGCACCATCGTCAAAGAGATGAAGCAGCTCACCGTGCTGGGCAAAGAGGAGCTGGTGCACCAGGCCAAGGAACTGCAGGCGCCGCTCGAACTGGTGGAGTGGGTGGCCGCGCACGGCACGCTGCCGGTGCCGAACTTCTCGGCCGGCGGCATCGCCACTCCGGCCGATGCGGCGCTGGTGATGCAACTGGGCGCGGAGGCGGTCTTCGTCGGTTCGGGCATCTTCAAGTCGTCCGATCCTTCGGCGCGCGCCGTCGCGATTGTGCAGGCGGCCAAGAATTTCGACAATCCGGAGAAACTGCTCGAAGCCAGCCGCGCGCTGGGCGAGGCCATGCCGGGCCTCGACATCGCCAAGCTGCCGGAAGGCGAGCTGATGCAGACCAGGGGATGGTAATGAAAAAAGTGGGCGTGCTTTCGCTGCAGGGCGATTTCGCCGCCCACGGTGCGGCCTTGCAGCGCGCCGGCGCAGAGGCCGTGTACGTGCGCCAAGCCGCGCAGTTTGCCGGTCTGGACGGGTTGGTGATTCCCGGCGGCGAAAGCACCACGATGCTCAAGCTGTTGCGTTACGATGGCCTGATGGCGCCGCTCGCGGAATTCGCCCGCCAGAAGCCGGTATTCGGCACTTGCGCGGGTGCGATTCTGATGGCGAGCCAGGTTTCCGCGCCGGCGCAGGAGAGCCTCGGGCTCATGGATATTTCCGTGGAGCGCAACGGTTACGGCCGCCAGGTGGACAGCCGGGTAACCTCCATCGAACCCGATGCCGAATTCGAGCGCCGCACCGCGCCCGGCCCGCTGGAGGCCGTCTTTATCCGCGCCCCCATCATCCGCCGCGTCGGCGAGGGTGTTAAAGTGCTGGCCCGTTACAGCGAGGATCCGGTGCTGGTGGAGCAAGGCCCGCACCTGGCCGCCACCTTCCATCCAGAGCTCACGCGAGACGCGCGCGTGCATCGGCTGTTTTTGGAAAAACTGTGAGCGAACACCGTACCCGAGTTCTGTTCGTCTGTATCGGCAATTCCTGCCGCAGCCAGATGGCCGAAGCTTTCGCGCACGCTCTGGGTGGCGACGTTGTGATTCCGGCCAGCGCCGGACTTGCGCCTGCCTTTGGAGTCGCGCCGGATACCATACGCGCCATGGAGGAGAAGGACATCGTCCTGCGCGATCACTTCCCGAAGAGCTTGCAAAACCTTGCTCGTATCCGCTTTGACGTGGTGGTCAACATGTGCCAGCGCCCGCTTCCCGAGGATACGCCAGGGCGCCGGCTGGAATGGGAGATCCCCGACCCGATCGGCATGACTTACCAGGAGCATTGCCAGGTCCGCGACGAAATTGAGCGCAAAGTTGTGGAGCTGATCGAAGAACTGCGCCGCGAGGTGCGGCTGCCGCAGTTTCGCGGGCAGGGCTCGGGCTACGTGCCGCTGTGAGGCTCGCGAGGCTCGGGGCGCGTCCTTGACTTTCGCGGCTCCGGTAATTTATTCTGACGATTCGCTTTGGCCGAGCGGCCGCTACCCAAATGGGGGATTTTTCGCGCCCAACAACGGAATCCGTGGAAAGGTCGCTCGATTCCACTCTGGAGAGCGTGGACCACGCCGAAGACCTGGCCGTGGGCCTGGCGCGGCGGGCCGGTTTCGATGAGGAAAACCTGATGAAGATCGGGCTGGCCGTGCGCGAGAGCATGGTCAACGCGGTGGTGCATGGGAACCGGTACAACACGAATAAGAAGGTGCGCTTTTCGGCCAGCATGAGCGGCAGCCGGTTCACGGTGCGGGTCGCCGACGAAGGGGAAGGTTTCGATTATGTCAACTTGCCCGACCCGCTGACGCCGGAGAACCTGCTGCGCACCTCCGGACGCGGCATTTTTCTGATCCGGTCGTTCATGGACGATTTTCACGCCCGGCGCTTGGAACCGGGGGGAACCGAAGTAACTTTAGTGAAGTTTGCGGTGTCTAAATAGATTCTCGATAATCCCAGGAGGATATTCAGTGAGCGTTAAGTTGAGTACTCGGCAAGTGGGCGACGTCTCCGTTGTGGACGTGGCCGGGCGAATCACTCTCGGTGAAGGGTCCAGTGCGCTGCGCGAGGCCCTGCGAGACATGGTGAGCAAGAACCAGAAAAAGATCCTGCTGAACCTCGGAGACGTTTCCTACATCGACAGCTCGGGCATCGGCGAGCTGGTGTCGGGCTTTACCAGCGTGACCAACAGCGGCGGGCAGTTGAAACTGCTCAACCTGAACAAGCGGGTGAAGGACCTGTTGCAGATCACCAAACTGTATACGGTCTTCGACGTTCACGACGACGAAGCTCACGCCATCCGCAGCTTTACGTGATCGCGAGCGCGGCCGGTCTAGCCGCCGCCCACGAACTGTACGATTTCGATCTGCGCGCCGGCTTCGACCACGGTGTCGCTCCACTGCGCTTGTTTGATGATGCGGCGGTCGAGTTCGACGGCTACGCGCGCGGGATCGAGTCCCAGCCGCCGCAGCAGATCCAGCACGGTTTGCTGCGGCGCCACGGTGCGCGCTTCGCCATTGATAACTATGGGGATCTCCATCGTCGGTTGACACTCTACTTTTGCACCCATTATAGTCAAGTTTAGGCCGCAACTTCCCGAATCGCATGCCAGAATCATACGCTGAACAGTACTTTCCTGTGCTGGTGCAGGCCTTGCTGGCCATGGCGCTGGCGGCGGGCCTGATCACGGTCTCCTACCTGCTCGGCAAGCGCGTGCGCAACCGCGTGAAGGACATGCCTTACGAATCGGGGATGGTTCCCACCGGCGACGCGCGGCATCGCTTCAGCGTGAAGTTTTACCTGGTGGCGATGCTGTTCATCCTGTTCGATATCGAGGCCATCTTTCTTTATCCGTGGGCGGTGGTGTACCGCGAGCTGAAGATGTTCGCGTTTGTCGAAATGCTGGTGTTCGTAGTGCTGATTCTGGCCGGTTTTTTTTACATCTGGAAAAAAGGCGCGCTCGATTGGTCCCCCGATTCCAGCGCGGACCGTAAACGGTAACCACTGCTATGCTGCCCGATCCATTGCGCGAACAGGCTCTGGCTCTTGCCGTGGCGGACTTTGACGCCGACGCAGTTACCGGCGGCAAGTTCGACCGCGGCGAGTTGACCCTCGAAATTGCTTCGGCCAAGATTGCGAGCGTTTGCGGATTTCTGAAATACGATCAGAAATTTGTGCGCCTGAGCTCGTTAACCGCAGTCGATCGCTACCCGGCCGAGCCGCGCTTCGAAGTGGTCTACCATTTGCATTCGGTGGAGAAGAATCAGCGGGTTCGCTTGAAATGCGGCTTGACCGGCTCGGGCCCAGCCATCGAGAGCGTCACTTCGGTGTGGCGCGGCGCCAACTGGTACGAGCGCGAAGTGTTCGACCTGTTCGGCATCCGTTTCCTGAATCATCCGGATCTGCGCCGTATCTTAATGCCGGACGATTGGGAAGGCCATCCGTTGCGCAAGGATTACCCTATCACGGGCGCGAGGATCTGACCATGAGCGAAGCGGACACCCCAGGAGTCGCCACCGCGCCGAAGATCGAAGAGCTCAGCTCCGGCAGGCGCACGCTGGTGCTCAACATGGGCCCGCAGCATCCCTCCACGCACGGCGTGCTGCGGCTGCTGATGGAGCTCGATGGCGAGACCATCGTGCGTTGCCAGCCCGATATCGGCTTCCTGCACACCGGCATCGAAAAGGAATTCGAGGTCAAGTTCTATCAGCAGGCGGTCACTCTCACCGACCGCGTGGATTACCTGGCGCCGCTTTCGAACAACCTGGGGTGGTGCCTGGCGGTGGAGAAACTGCTCGGCCTGGAGATTCCGCCGCAGGCGCAGTGGATGCGGGTAATGCTGACGGAATTGACGCGCCTCAACAGCCACCTGGTCTGGCTGGGCACGCACGCCATCGACATCGGCGCGATGTCGGTCTTCCTCTACTGCTTCCGCGAGCGCGAAGACATCCTGCGTATCTTCGAGATGTTCTCCGGCCAGCGCATGATGACCAGCTACTTTCGCATCGGCGGGCTGGCACTGGAGCCGCCGCGGGGCTGGCAGGAGAGGGTCAGGAAATTCATCCACGTGTTTCCCAGCCGCGTGGACGAGTACGAGGACCTGCTCACCAACAACCGTATCTGGATCGGCCGCACGCGCGGCGTCGGCACGATCCCACTTGATGAAATGCTCGACCTGGGAGTCACCGGTCCCATGCTGCGCGCCGCCGGTTTGAAGATCGACGCGCGCAAGGACGCGCCCTACTCGAGCTACGAAAAGTTCGATTTCGAAGTGCCGGTGCGCGCAGAAAACGATGTGTACGCGCGCTACCAGGTGCGGATCGAGGAGATGCGGCAGAGCGCGCGCATCGTGCGCCAGGCGCTGGACGGCATGCCGGCGGGCCCGTGGAAGGCCGACTCTCCACACGTGGTGCTGCCCGACCGCGACAAGATGAAGACGCAGATGGAGGCGCTCATCTATCACTTCAAGATTGTGACCGAGGGTTTCCGCGTGCCCGAAGGCGAGGTCTACCAGGTGATTGAATCGCCGCGCGGCGAACTCGCCTATTATGTGGTCGGCGACGGTACGGCGCGGCCGTACCGCGTTCACATGCGCACGCCCAGTTTCGGCAACCTGCAAGCCACGCCGCGTATGGTGGAAGGGACGCTGATCGCCGACGTGATTGCCGCCATCGGCAGCATGGATTTTGTGTTAGGAGACACAGATCGTTAAACGGCCCATGACATTCTCTCCCCAACTGGAAGCCAGGTTCGCCAAACTGCTCGAGAGCTATCCCGCCGGGCGCCGGCGCGCGGCGATGATTCCGATGCTCCTCTATGCGCAGGATGAGATCGGGTCGGTCACCGACGAACTGGTGGAGGAAGTGGCCCAACGCGTCGGCGTGACGCCGTTGCAGGTCAACGAAGTCGTTTCCTACTACAGCATGTTGCACCGCGAGGCGCGCGGCAAGTATCACGTGCAAGTCTGCACCAACATCAGTTGCCTGTTGCACGACGCCGACCAGTTGCTGGAACATACGTGCCGGAAGCTCGGCATAGAAAACCACGGTGTCACCGCGGACGGGCAGTTTTCGATCGAAGAAGTGGAGTGCATGGGCGCCTGCTCCTGGGCGCCGGCGATTCAGGTCAATTACGATTTTCATCACTTCGTAACTCCGGAGAAACTCGACCGGCTTTTGGACGGCCTGAGGAAGAAGCGATAGAACATGCTGTATAACGAACCCAGCCCGCTCGAAACCAGGGTGTTGTCGCGCCGTTTCGGCATGCCACACTCCGAGTCCATCGACACTTACCTCTCGACTGACGGTTACCAGGCGTTTCTGAAAGCCGCGAAGATGACGCCGGACGAGATCATCAATGAGATGAAGGTGTCGAACCTGCGCGGGCGCGGTGGCGCGGGGTTTCCCGCCGGCATGAAGTGGAGTTTCGTGCCGCGCACATCACCCAAGCCGAAGTACATCGTCGTCAATGCCGACGAGGGAGAGCCCGGCACGTGCAAGGATCGCGTGCTGATGGAAAACGATCCGCACCAGTTGATCGAAGGCGTTCTTATTGCGGGTCTCGCGGTGAATGCGCACGCCGGCTGGATCTACATTCGTGGCGAGTATCGCTATCTGATCGACATCATGGACCGCGCCATCGCGGAGGCTTACCAGCGCGGCTGGCTGGGCAAGAATATTCAGGGTACCGGCTTCGATTTCGATCTGTACACGCACACCGGCGCGGGCTCGTACGAATGCGGCGAGGAATCGGCGCTGCTGGAGTCGCTCGAAGGCAAGCGCGGCGTGCCGCGCATCCGGCCGCCGTTTCCGGCCGTGGCCGGCGCGTTCCAGTGTCCCACGGTGTTGAACAACGTCGAGACTTTTTGCGCCGCGCCCGCCATCATTCTGAACGGCGGAGCGGCGTTTGCGGCGCTGGGCATTCCCAAGGCCGGCGGCACGAAGATGACCTGCCTCACCGGCCACATCAACAAACCCGGCGTCTACGAACTGAGGCTCGGCTTCCCGGTCAAACAGATGATCGAGGAAGTCGGCGGCGGCATGCGCAATGGGAAAAAGCTGAAAGCGTTCATACCCGGCGGCTCGTCGTGCCCGGTGCTGACGGCCGCAGAGTGCGAGGGCGCCACCATGGACTACGATTCCATGGCGCAGCGCAAGAGCATGCTCGGCTCGGGCGGCGTGGTCATCATGGATGAAGACACCTGCATGGTGAAAGCCTGCATGCGGCTGATGAAGTTTTACGCCCACGAAAGCTGCGGCTGGTGCATTCCCTGCCGCGAAGGCACCACCTGGCTCAACAAGATCATGACCCGCGTTCACTCCGGCGGCGGATCCGAGCAGGATATCGGCCTGCTGGGTGACATCGCGAAGAATATGCTGGGCCGCACCTTCTGCCCGCTGGGCGACGCCGCCGCGCTGCCGATGATCTCCATTGTCGAAAAGTTCCGCGGCGAATTCGAAGATCACCTGAACGGCAAGCCGTGCCCCTTCGAGCATTCCAACCGGATGGTGACGGCGTAATGGCTGACACGGTAAAACTCACCATCGACGGGCACGAAGTGCATGCGCCGGCGGGGATGCTGGTCATCGACGCCGCCAAACAGGCCGGCATCGAGATCCCCGCGTTCTGTTATTACGAAGGACTCTCGCTCCAAGCCGCCTGCCGCATGTGCCTGGTGGAAGTGGAGAAGATGCCCAAGCTGATGACAGCCTGCACGCTGCCGGTGGCCGAGGGGCTGGTGGTGCGCACGGAAACGCCGCAGGTCGCCGCGGCGCGCAAGTACATGCTCGAATTCCTGCTCACCAACCATCCGCTGGATTGCCCGGTGTGCGACAAGGGCGGCGAATGCGAGCTGCAGGACATGGTGTTCCGCTACGGCGCTGGCGAGAGCCGTTACAACGAAACCAAGGTCCACACGCCCGAAAAACAATATTCGCCGGTGGTGTTTTTCGATGCGCCGCGCTGCATCCTGTGCTACCGCTGCGTGCGCATCTGCAACGAAGGCATGGGCGTCAACGCGCTCGGCGTGGTCCAGCGAGGCGCGGTTTCGGAAATCGCGCCCAATCACGGCGATCATCTGGAATGCGACGAGTGCGGCGCCTGTATCGACATCTGTCCTGTCGGCGCGCTCACCAGCGGCATTTACCGCTACCAGACGCGGCCCTGGGAGATGACGCACGTCGGCACCATTTGCACGCACTGCTCCGACGGCTGCAAAACCACGCTCGGCACGCGCAACGACCGCATTCTGCGCGGCAACAATCGCGACCGCTCCGGCATCAATGGCGAATTCCTCTGCATCAAGGGCCGCTACGCTTTCGATTTCTACGAGCATCCTGACCGTCTGCAGGCGCCGTTGATCCGCGTCAACGGCAAGCTGGAACAGGTTTCGTGGTCGCAGGCGCTCGCCCGCGTGGCCGAGAAGTTCAAGCAGACGATTGGCGCGGGCACGTTCGGCATCATCGGTTCCAACCACACCACCAACGAAGAGAATTACTATTTGCAGAAGTTCGCGCGGACCGTGCTCGGCACCAACAATATCGATCATCACCGCACGGGCGACGTGGTAACGCTGGTGGATGCATTGAGCGGCAAGCAGGCCAAGCTGGCCACCGTGGCGGATCTCTACGAGCGCAAGGCCTTCCTGGTGCTGGGCGCCGATCTGGCGCTGGAGCATCCGCTGCTCTCCTACCAGATTCGCGCCAACTGGCGCCACCACAAAGCGCGGGTCTACGTGGTGACTCCGAAAGCCGTGCGCGAAGACAAATACGCCGCCGCTGTGGTGCGGGGCCGCGATTACGAATCGCTGGCCGGCAAGTTGAAGGCCGAGCCCGAGCTGGTGATTCTGTTCGACGATTCCTACCAGGGCGGGGAATTGCGCAAGCTGGTGGATTTCGGCGAATCGCTCGGCATCCCGGTGCGCTACGTCTGCCTGGTGGATTACGCCAATTCGCGCGGCGCCATCGACATGGGACTCACGCCGGAGTTGCTGCCCGGTTACCAGGCCTCCGGGCAAGCCGGTCTGCGTCTCGACGAAATACTGGAGTCTGAATTGAGCGTGCTGTGGGTGGTGGGCGCCAACCCGCTTGAGAACGCCGCGCGCAAAGCCGGTTTCCTCGTGGTGCAGGATTTGTTCCTGACCGAAACCGCGCGCCAGGCCGACGTCGTCCTACCCGCCGCCTGCGCCTACGAAAAGAGCGGCACCGTCACCAGCGGCACGGGCGAGGTGCAGCGTCTCAAGCGCGCTATCAACACCATGGGCGCCAAGCCGGATTTGGAAATCATCGGCTTCATCGCGCGCGAAATCGGAGCCGCGGCCGCGCTGGGGCCGTGGACGCCGGACGCCGTCTTCGAAGAGATCCGCACGAACGTGCGCGGCTACGATGTCGCCGTGCCAGTGATCGCCACTGGCGGCGCGGCACAAACCGTGCCGGTCAACGGGCGCGTCGACGTCCCCGGACCGGCCGGCCTGGTGCGGTCGGATCGCAACGGCCTGTTCGCGTCGGGCACGCTGGGGCGCTATTCTAAGATACTGAACTCGGTACTGGAAAGCCGCTTGAGCCGCTAATGGACTCGTTCATCGTCATCAGCCTCATCAAGATATTCGTGGTCTTTGGCGCGCTCATGACCATCCTCGCCTACCTGCAATGGGTGGAGCGGAAGGTGATCGCCCATATCCAGGTGCGGCCCGGCCCCTATCGCGTGGGCCCGCACGGTCTGCTGCAGCCGCTGGCCGACGTCATCAAACTTATCACCAAGGAAGACCTGGTCCCGCCGTATGTCAACAAGGCGCTATACCTGGCGGCGCCGTTTCTGGCCATCACCATGGCGCTGCTTTCGGTATCGGTGATTCCTTTTGGACCTAAGATCCAAGTGGCCGGCTACGCGACTTGGATGCAACTCACCGACCTCAACTTCGGCGTGCTTTTCATTTTGGGGGTATCGTCGATGGGCGTGTACGGCATCGCGCTGGCCGGTTGGAGTTCGAACAATAAATACGCGCTGTTGGGCGGCCTGCGCAGTTCGGCGCAGATGATCAGCTATGAGCTGCCGCTCTCGCTCGCCATCGCCGCGCCGCTGCTGATTTCGAATACCCTGAGCCTGCGCAAACTGGTGGACACGCAGGACGGCTGGATGTGGAACTGGAACCTGTTTCACGGCTTTCAGTACGTAAGCTTCATTGTCTTCATCATCGCCGGTTTCGCCGAAACCAACCGCGTGCCGTTCGATCTGCCGGAAGCCGAAAACGAGCTGGTGGCCGGCTTCCACACCGAATACAGCAGCATGAAGTTCGCGTCATTCTTCATGGCCGAATACGCCAACATGATCACCGTAAGCTGCATGGCTACGCTGCTGTTCCTGGGGGGGTGGGTGGCGCCGTGGCCGGCCGCGTATGGTTCCGGCTACGTGCCGGTGGCGATTTTCGCCATCGCCGGCGTGACCACAGTCTGGCGCGGGCTGAACCCGCGGCGCAAGCGCGACCGTTTCACGTTCCCGCCGTTCGGCGTGGTTTTCGTCATCGTCGCGGCGGTTTTCCTGGTGCCGCGTCTGCAAAGCGCGCTGCTGCCGCTGTTCTGGTTCTGCGCCAAGACCGGGGCCATTCTGTTCCTGTTTATCTGGATTCGCGGCACGCTGCCGCGCTTCCGTTACGATCAACTGATGGGCTTCGCCTGGAAGGTACTGTTCCCGGTTGCCATGTTGAACCTGCTGGCCACCGGCCTGGTGATTGCAGCGTTTTCGTGAGTTTCTTGCAATGGATTTGATTCTCTTTCTGGTTTTTGCGGGCATTGCAGTGGTGGCGGCCATCAACGTGGTGGTGCAGAGGCATCCCATCTCGAGCGCCGTTTCGCTGATCGCCGTGATGGGATCACTAGCCGTGTTGTACCTGCTGCTGGGCGCCGAATTCATTGCCGCCGCGCAGGTCATCGTCTACGCCGGCGCCGTCATGGTGTTGTTCGTCTTCGTCATCATGCTGCTCAATGCCGGTGGCGAGACCAAGGCCGGCCGCTCGTTCGTCGCCAGCCTGCTCGGCGTGCCGGTGCTGGTTGCGCTGCTGGTTGCGCTGCTGGCGCTGCTGGCGTTCTTCTCGGCTCGTCTCTACCCGCGCGATACCGAGGTGCACTTCGGCGGCTTCCGCGGCGGCACGGCGCAGGCGGTTGGCCGCGCCTTGTTCACCACTTATCTGCTGCCGTTCGAAATCACTTCGATTCTGATCCTGATCGCGATCGTCGGCGCCATCGTGCTGGCGCGCAAGGAGCTCGAATGATGGGCCACGTGCCGCTTTCCTGGTTTCTGATGCTGAGCGCGGTGCTGTTTTCTCTCGGCGTGGCCGGCTTCATTTTCCGCCGCAACATCATCACCATGTTCATGTCGATCGAGCTGATTTTGAATGCCGTCAACCTGACCTTCATCACCTTCGCCTACCAGCGGCACGACGTGTCCGGTCATCTGTTTGCGTTCTTCGTGATGGTGGTGGCGGCGGCCGAGGCTGCGGTCGGCCTGGCGATCATTCTGACCGTTTTCAAAAACCGCGGCACGCTGAATATCGACGACCTGGACTCGATGAAGAACTGACAACGCGACCGATGCAACTCTGGCTCATACCGATACTTCCGCTGGCCGGCTTCCTGATCAACGGCCTGTTCGGCCGCCGCTTTTCCAAGGGGCTGGTCAACACGTTCGCCATCGGCAGCGTGGTGCTCGCCTTTCTGTGGGTGCTGAGAACCCTCTTCGGTCTGGGCGGCATCGAAGCCACTTACACCGAGCATTACTTCACCTGGATTCAGAGCGGCGCGCTTACGGTCGGCTGCGATTTCTCGGTCGACCGCCTCACCGCCGTGATGCTGCTGGTGGTCACGGGCATCGGCTCGCTGATCCACATCTACGCCATCGGCTACATGGCTCACGAGGGCGGCTATTACCGCTTCTTCGCTTACCTCAACCTGTTCATGTTTTTCATGCTGACGCTGGTGCTGGCCGCCAATTACCTGGTGCTGTTTGTCGGCTGGGAAGGTGTAGGCCTGTGCAGTTACCTGTTAATCGGTTTTTATTTCGATAAGAAATACGCCACCGACGCCGGCAACAAGGCGTTCATCGTGAACCGCATCGGCGACTTCGGCTTCTCGCTGGCGATGTTCTTGATCTTCCGCCAGTTCGGCTCGCTCGATTTCGCGCACGTGTTCGCGCAGGCGCCTGCCGCGCCGGTTGGGTTGCTCACCCTCATCGGCGTGCTGCTGATGTTCGGCGCGTGCGGCAAGTCCGCGCAAATTCCGCTCTATGTGTGGCTGCCGGACGCGATGGCCGGCCCCACGCCGGTCTCCGCGCTCATCCACGCCGCCACCATGGTCACCGCCGGCGTTTATATGACGGCGCGCTCGTGGGTCATTTACACGCACGCTCCCATCGCGATGGACGTGATCGCCTACATCGGCATAGCCACCGCGTTCGTCGCCGCCACCATCGGACTGGCGCAGAACGATATCAAGAAGGTTTTCGCCTACTCGACGGTTTCTCAGCTTGGCTACATGTTCGTGGGCGTCGGCTGCGGCGCTTTTTCGGCCGGCATTTATCACCTGATGACGCACGCATTTTTCAAGGCGCTGCTTTTCCTCGGCGCGGGCGCGGTGATCCACTCTCTTTCCGGCGAACAGGACATGCGGCGGATGGGCGGGCTCCGCACCAAGATTCCGTGGACCTTCGGCGTGATGCTCTGTGCTTCGTTAGCCATCGCCGGCTTCCCGTTCACCTCCGGCTTTTTTAGTAAGGACGCGATCCTGCTGGCTGCCGATCATCGCGCGCCGTGGTTGTATTGGGTGGGCGTCTTCACCGCCGGCATGACCGCGTTCTACGTCTTCCGCGCGTTCTTCATGACCTTCTTCGGCAAGTATCGCGGTCAGGAGCACCCGCACGAATCGCCGCCTGTGATGCTGGTCCCACTGGTGATTCTGGCAGCGCTATCGCTGGTTGGCGGTAAGCTTTTCAACGTTCCCGATTTTCTCCGCACCGTTTTTCCGGCGGTTGAAGTGCCGGATGAGTTTGTCCCCATGGCCGTTGCCAGCGCCGCCGGCCTGCTCGGCATCGCGCTGGCGTACCTGATGTACGTATATAGGCCGGGCATCCCCGATTCCATTGCTAACGGCGCCAAGGGCCTCTACACGCTGGTGTACAACAAGTATTTCGTGGATGAGATCTACGACGCGGCGGTGGTCCAGCCCGTAGTGAATGGCTCGCGCGTGGTGCTTTGGAATGGCGCCGACGTGGGACTGATCGATGGCATCGTCAATGGTATCGGCGCGCGCGCCAAGGGCATCGGCGGCGTGCTGCGCCTCGCGCAATCCGGCAACACGCGCAGTTACGCCACGTGGGTGGCGTTCGGCGGCGTACTGCTGATCTTTGGCATGGCGGCCATGGTCGTGTTGGGAGGTCTGCGATGAACCTGCTCCTGCTCGTTCTCCTGCTTCCGGCCGCCGGATTTCTGATCGCGCTGGCGTTGCCGCGTTCGTCGCCGGCATCGAGCCGCTATTGGGCGCTGGGGATTTCGCTGGCCACCTTTCTCGCTTCGCTGGCACTGCTCGGCTGGTTTGACCGCACGCTCGCCGGCGACCAATTGACCGTCGATTGGCTCTGGATCTCATCGCCGGAAATCCGCTTCCACATCGCCGCCGATGGCGTCAGCTTCTGGCTGGTTTTGCTTTCCACGTTCCTTACGCCCATCTGCGTGTTGATTAGCTGGGACCACATTCAGAACCGCGTCAAGGAATTCTACGCGTTCCTGCTGCTGCTGGAATTCGGCCTGGTGGGTGTCTTCCTGGCGCAGGACCTGTTTCTGTTTTACGTGTTCTGGGAAGTCAGCCTGGTGCCCATGTATTTCCTGATCGGCATCTGGGGCCATGAGCGCCGCATTTACGCCGCGGTGAAATTCTTCCTCTACACCATGGCCGGTTCGGTGCTGATGCTGGCGGCCATCATTTATCTGTACAATCGCGCCGGCACGTTCGGCTACGCTGCGATCCTGGATCAGCTCGCGAGCGGCCGTCTGCTCTTCACCCCCTTCGAGCAGATGCTGCTCTTCCTGGCCTTCTTCGTCGCCTTCGCCATCAAGGTGCCGCTGTTTCCGCTGCACACCTGGCTACCGGACGCGCACGTCGAGGCGCCCACTGCCGGTTCCGTGATGCTGGCTTCCGTCATGCTGAAGATGGGTACCTTCGGTATTCTGCATTACGCCCTGCCCTTGTTTCCCAGCGCCGCGCGCCGCTGCGCTCCGTGGATTGCGGTGTTGGCCCTCATCGGCATCATTTATGGCGCGCTGGTCGCCATGGTGCAGCCGAATATGAAGAAACTGGTGGCATATTCGTCGGTCAGCCATCTCGGCTTCGTCGTGCTCGGCATCTTCTCCTTCACTCAACTGGGGCTCGATGGCGCGGTCTACCAGATGCTCAACCACGGCGTCTCCACCGGCGCGTTGTTTGCGCTGGTCGGGCTCATGTACGAGCGCCGCCACTCGCTCGCGATTGAAGATTACGGCGGTGTCGCCACTGCCGCGCCGTGGCTCTCCACCGCGTTCCTCATCACCACGCTGGCTTCCATCGGACTTCCGCTGCTGAACAATTTCGTCGGCGAGTTCCTGGTGCTGCAAGGCGCCGCCCTGGCCAACTTCACCTGGGCCGTATGGGCCGCGCTGGGCGTCATTCTGTCGGCCTGCTACATGCTCTGGATGTACCAGCGCGTCTTTTACGGCGAGTTGACGGAAAAAGTGCGGTCGCACATGCCCGACCTCAACCTGCGCGAGTGGGCCGTCGTCATTCCACTGATCGCCATGATGGTCTGGATGGGCGTCTACTCGAAGTCGTTCCTCGATCCCGTCGGCAAGACCACCGCCCGCGTGCTCGAACAAACTCAGGTCAATGTATCCTACCGCGTCGATCTCCGGATGCCGCAGCGCACGGAGGTGAGCCGTGTCCGCTAGCCCGATGTTCAACCCCACCGACCTGATCCGCTTCCTGCCCGAAATCATCCTCACCGCGATGGGCACGTCGATGATGGTGCTCGATCCGTTGCTCAATCGCCGCGAGTCCAAGATTTACGGAACGCTCAGCGTGGCCACGTTGGCGGCCGCTATCGTCGCCGCCATCTGTGCCTACTCACAGCCGGGCCCGGCGTTCGGCGGCATGATCGTCGTCGATGGCTTCGCCACTTTCTTCCGGGTCCTGGTTTTCGGCGTTGGCATCCTCACCATCCTGCCTTCCTTCAGCTTCCTCAAACGCCAGCAGGCCGAAACCAGCGAGTTTCACGCCCTGCTCCTGTTCTCCATCGCAGGTCAGTCGATTATGGCCGCGGCCAACGACCTGATCGTCATCTTCATCGGCCTGGAGATCTCCTCCATCGCCAGCTATATCCTGGCGGGCTATCTGCGCGACGACAAGCGCGCCAATGAAGCCGCGCTCAAGTATTTTCTGCTCGGATCGTTTGCCACCGGTTTCTTCTTGTATGGCGTGGCGCTGATTTATGGCGAAACCGGCTCCATCAATCTCAGCGTGGTGCATTCGGTAGTCGTTGGTCCCGACGCGCCCTCGGCCGTAATGGTCGGCCTCGCAGCGGCGCTGATGTTCGTCGGACTGGCGTTCAAGGTCTCGGCTTCTCCGTTCCAGATCTGGGCGCCGGATGTGTACCAGGGCGCGCCCACGCCGGTCACCGCATTCCTGTCCGCCGGTCCCAAAGCAGCCGCTTTTGCCATCTTCCTGCGCATCTTCATGACCGCCTTCGCGCCCATCGGCGAAGCCTGGGCGCCGCTGGTATGGATTTCTGCGCTGCTTTCCATGACCATCGGCAACTTCGCCGCGCTGCTGCAAAACAACGTCAAGCGCATGCTGGCCTACAGCTCCATCGGGCACGCCGGTTACGTGATGGTGGCGCTGGCGGCGCGCTCGGAAATCGGCACCGCGGCCGTCATGTTCTATCTGGCCGCCTACGCCTGCATGAACGTGGGCGCGTTCGCCGTGGTCAGCCACCTCTCCGGCAAGGACGAGCGGTATCAAAGCGTCGAGGATTTCGCCGGCCTAGCGCAAAAGCAGCCGTTCGTCGCGGCCATGCTCTCTATCTTCCTGTTCTCGCTAATTGGCGTGCCGCTCACCGGCGGCTTCTTCGGCAAGTTCTATATCTTCAAAGCAGCTCTGGAATCGCACCTGGTGTGGCTCACCGTGCTCGGCCTGCTCAACAGCGCCGTGGCCGCGTATTACTACCTGCGCATCCTGGTGATGATGTACTTCCGCGATCCCGGCGACGCCGCCTTGAGCGCCGAGCCGCTCACGCCCGCGCTCTCCGCGGCCCTGATCCTGCCAGCTATCGGCACCCTGTTCCTCGGTATCTTCCCCGGCTGGGTGCTGGATTTCGCGGGCCGTTCCGCCAGCCTGGTGAAGTGATGATCCGCGTGGCCCGCGATCGTCTCAGCCTGGAAGCATGACACGATGACTGACCGCGAAAAAGACGAGCTCGCCGCCCAGGTCCTGGCCGTGATCCGCGCCCGTTTCGACCCGCCCGGTCCCGCCGATACCGAAGACATCTTGGAGCGCGCTCGCCGGCAGGCCCAAATGCCGGTTCCTGCCCCTCGGCCTGCGTCCGCCCCGGTGCCCGCCGGCGTTCCAGCGCCTTCCCGCCAATACGGCCCCGCGCCCGATATGCGCCGCGTCGATCACTGCCTGATCGCCGCCGGTGCGCTGCTGCTGGCGTGTTACTTCTTCCGGCTGACGCGCGCTTCGCTGCACATCTATTTCACGCCCGACGATCTGATGAATCTGTACCGCTCCTGGATCTTTTCCGCCGGCCGTCTCCTCAAAGCCAATTTGTTGTTCTTCGTCAGCTCCGATTTCGGACGTCCCATGGGCAGCCTGTGGTACCGCGTGATCGTCGATTTCGCCGGTTTCCACCCATTTTGGTTTCACGCTTCCAATCTCGCCATCCTGGTGGCCAACCTATGGCTGACTTACGTGGTCGTCCGCCGGCTCGCCGGATCGCGCGAAATCGCCGCTCTCACCGCGCTGGCGATGGCCTATCAACAGCGCCTCGCGTCGCTCTATTTCGACACCGGATACATCTACGACGTCCTCTGCTATTTTTCCCTCTTCGCCGCGCTGGCGCTCTATCTGCGGGCGCGCGGGCGGGCCACTGCATTCCAGCCCTGGCAATGGACGGCGCTTTTCACGCTCTACATCTGCGCTTTGAATTCCAAGGAAATGGCGGTGATGCTGCCGGCGTTCCTGGGGACCTATGAACTGCTATACCATCCGCCACGCGTTTGGCAGCCCGCGGCCCTGTACCGGTGGCTGCTCCGGGAAGGCCGCGCCACGCTCCTCACCGGCGCCGTGGCCGTGTTGTTCGTGATTGGCCGATCGCTCGGCTCTCTGTCGCTTACTAACAACGCCGCCTACCGGCCATCCTTCACGTGGACTCAGTTCATGATCACCAGCCGCCACTTCGCGGGAGACTTCTTCGCCATGCCGGACTGGCCGGCCTGGGTGGTGCTGCTCCTCTGGACCGCGTTGGCGATTATCGCCTGGGCCTCACGATCGCGCACACTGGGCTTCGCCTGGCTGTTCCTGATGCTCAGCCCGCTGCCCATTGCCTTTATCGCGCCGCGCGGACCGGCCCAATACTACGTGTGCGTTTTCGGATGGATGCTCTACGCCGCCGTTCTGCTGGCGAAGCTTACTGCATTCCTCACGCGCGGCGTGCCGCTTCCGGAATGGTGGCTGTCGAGAGCGCGAGGCGCGGCTTTGTTCGTCGTCTCGATGGCAATTCTCTATTGGGCCTACAAGCCCCTCGGCTACGGCGGAATTTACAGCGTGGCCGAGGAGGCTCCGGAGGATCGCGACACCGTGACCCAGCTTCATGCCGCCGCCCCGACCATCCGCCCCGGCAGCCGCCTTCTTTTCTTGAACGACCCCATCCGCCCCGACACGTACAGCCTGCTCTTCATGGTGCAGCTCAGCTACGATGACCGCAGCTTGCACATCTTCCGGGTCAAAGAAATGAAGCAGCCGCCGAATGACAAAGAGATCGCTTCCTACGACTACGTCTTCGATTATCGCAACGGCCGCTTCTTCGAGGTGAAAGCGCCCGGTTCCTGACCGCCCTCGGTGTTACCGCGAAAGCCGCTTGCTGACGATGTGAGTCCCCGGCAGAAAATATATTGGGCCGTGTAGTGTTTTTTGCCCCCAGCAGGTCTTAGTAACATGAGGACATGGTGAACCGCGGCCCAGGCCGCGGCGATTCCGAGCGCCCGCCCACCCCGCCGCCCGAGCCGGTTCCCCCGCCCGGTATACGCCGCGTCGATCGGTGCCTGTTCGCCGCCGGCGCGCTCCTGCTCGCCGTCTATTTTTTCCGCCTGACACGCGCTTCCCTCCACGTCTATTTCACGCCCAACGATCTGATGAACTTGTATACCTCCTGGATTTATTCCGCCGGCCATCTCCTCAAAGCCAATTTGCTGTTCTTCCTTGCTTCCCCTTACGGACGTCCCCTAGGAAGCATGTGGTACCGCGTGATCGTCCATTTCGCCGGTTTCCACCCCTTCTGGTTTCATGCTTCCAATCTCACCATTCTGGCCGCCAACATCTGGCTGACTTACGTGGTGGCGCGCCGCCTCGCCGGATCCCGCGAAATCGCCGCCCTCACCGCCCTGGCGATGACCTATCAGCCTCCCCTCGGGTTTCTCTACTTTGACACCGGATTCATTTACGACGTCCTCTGCTATTTTTTCCTCTTCGCGGCGCTGGCGCTCTATCTGCGGGCGCGTGCGCATGACGGGACGTTCCGGCCATGGCAATGGGCGGCCTTTTTCGCGCTCTACATCTGCGCCTTGAATTCCAAGGAAATGGCCGTGACGCTGCCGGTGTTCCTGGGAACCTATGAGCTGCTATACCATCCGCCGCGTGGCTGGCAACCCGCCACGATGTACCGTTGGCTGGTCCGGGAAGGCCGCGCCATGCTCCTCACCGGAGCAGTAGCTGGACTGTTCGTGGTTGGCAGATCGATCGGCCCTGATGCGCTCATTCGCCACCCCGCCTACCGGCCGTCTCTAACGTGGATCCGGTTCATGCTCACCAGCCGCCACTTTGCGGGAGACTTCTTCGGGATGCCGGACTGGCCGGCTTGGGCGGTGCTACTGCTCTGGACCGCGCTGGCCGCCATTGCCTGGTTCACCCGGTCGCGCGTGTTGCGCTTCGCCTGGCTGTTCCTGATGCTCGGCCCGCTGCCCATCGCATTCATCCTGCCCCGCGATTCGCCCCAATACTACGTGTGCCTGTTCGGATGGATGCTCTACACCGCTGTCCTGCTGGTGAAGCTCGCCGTGCTCCTCACGCGC
>Ga0181529_10003237_pt1 | contig 18739 bp, 15 predicted proteins | sample PEATcosm2014_Bin_36_FD_119763 | JGI IMG/M metagenome (GOLD analysis project Ga0181529, IMG submission 119763) | Peatland microbial communities from MTU Mesocosm Facility, Houghton, MI, USA - PEATcosm2014_Bin10_30_metaG | ecosystem: Environmental > Terrestrial > Soil > Wetlands > Peat | place... | reverse complement strand
GGCGATCGCCAAGGCGATCGCGGCGCGGGTCGGCCCGCTCGAAACTGGTGACGAAACTGCGCTCGGCCAACCGGCGGGAGGAGGCCCATGGCCTGTTGCGATCGTCGTCTGAGCCTCGGCGCCGGGTGACAATCGCGCCGGCTGGCCTGACGCCAGATCGGAATTTCGCCGCGAACGTCGGCTCGATTCGCGGATGGAACGGCGCAGTTTACGTTTCGGTAACCAATTCGGGCGAACCATCGACGAAGCGGCGCCGCATCCGAATGCACGGCGGCGCGGGCGCGCCGATCGGGGCGACGAGGCGGCACTTTGTCCACGACCACGTCGACATATATCTCGATCGAGAAAAATCTCGCGCACTATCAGAAGATGATCGCCAGCCAGTCGTCGGTAAAAAACGCGACGACCTATTATTCCGACAACATCGGCAAAGTGACGTCGGTCAAGGGGTTGGTGAATAACTACCGCCTGTTGTCTTATGCGTTGACCGCCTATGGCCTCGGCGACCAGGTCAACAACAAGGCGTTGGTGACGAAGGTGCTGCAGGAGGGCACGACCAGCGCGAAGGCGCTCGCCAACACGCTGAGCAACCCCAACTGGAAGACCTTCGCCGAAGCGTTCAGCTACCTGACTGACGGCGAAAGCGCGAGTTCGAGCCAAATCTCGACTACGGAATCGGACTACGTCGAGCAGAAGCTCGAGACGCAGGAGGGCAAGCAGGACGTCGGCGTCCAGCTCGCGCTCTACTTCAAGCGGGTCGCGCCGACGGTCAGTTCGTCCATGAACATCCTGGGCGACGAGAATCTGCTCGAGGTGTTTCAGACGATCTTCGGGATCAAGCTCAATTCAGGCGCAAGCGTGGACACCAACACTGCGATCGTTTCGAAGCTGATGCCGATGTCCGACCTGACGAATTCGAAGAAGCTCGATGAGCTGGTCGTGCGCTTCACCGCCCAGTATGAGTCGCTTTACGGCTCGGGCGGCAAGGACGCCTCGTCTCCACTGGAAGTCTATAACTCCGGCTCGACGGTCAGCAGCACCCTCAACGCCGCAACGTCAATCATGGGCGGGATCGTCAGCGGCAACAGCAGCTATAGCGGCTCGTCGACCTCCGAGTCGCTGTCGAGCGTGCTGCTGGACAGCCTGCAGAGCCTAACGCTCGGCGGCTAAGCGCGGCAAGTCTGGGGCAAGGATAACGCGCTTTGTTCGGCTGACTCCGGCGCGGAACAGGCCGCGGCGGCGCGGACTCGTCCGACGTGACCCAAAATTCTCTTGCACGCGACCCGTTGACCGCCAAGGCGGGCGCGGCTGCGCCGGAAGTCGGCGACCTCGATTCACTCTACGCCCGCGGGGTCGCCCTGTGGAACGGCGGTCGCCGCCAAGAGGCGGTTGCCACCCTCGACGCGGCGCTGAAGCGCAATCCCAACTTTCCAGAAGCCCTGTGCATGGGGGGCTACATCCTCGGCGAATCGGGCAGGCGCGAAGCGGCGCTCGAATTCTATCGCCGTGCGCTCGGCTTCAAGGTCGAGCTCACCGCCGCGTGGTCGAACGTCGGCAAGCTGCTGTTCGAGGACGAGCGCTACGGCGAGGCGCTCGACGCGTTCGACGCGGCGCTGGGGCTGAAGCCGAAGGACGCCGACCTGTGGAACAGCCGCGCCGGCGCGCTGCGCATGCTGGGCCGGCACACCGACTCCGCGGCGGCGGCGCGCGAGGCGCTGCGGCTGAAGCCGCGTTTCGCCGAGGCGGCGCTCAATCTCGGCACGGCGCTGCTGAAGCTGGGTCAGGTCGAAGAAGCGCTGGACGCGTACGACCTGGCGAACGAGATCCAGCCCGCCTTCGACGGGGCGCTCAATGGGCGAGCGCTGGCGCTGCGCTCGCTCGGGCGTTTTGACGAGGCGCGGGCGGCGTTTGAGGAGGCGATTCGGCTCGGCAATTACGAGGCGATCTCCGGTTTGGGTTGCCTCGATCTGACGCTCGGCGATTTCGAGCGCGGCTGGGAAGGCTACGAAGCGCGTTGGATCAAGGGCAAGACGGTCGCCGAAGAGCTGGGCGTGCGCTTTCCGGCGTGGCGGGGGCCCGGCCGGTCCGGCGAGCGGGTGCTGGTGTTGAACGACCACGGCCTCGGCGACACGATCCAGTTCTGCCGTTACCTGCCGCTGATGGCCGCCGCCGGCGTCGAACCGACCTTCCTCTGTCCGCCGCGTCTCCATCGCCTGCTGGGGTCGTTGACAGGAATTCGCCTGATCGACAAGTGGACGAGCGGCGAGCGCTTCGACGCCCAGATCGCCGTCAGCAGCCTGCCGCGCGCGTTCGCGACGCGGGTCGACAGCGTCCCGGCGGTCGTCCCCTATCTCGCCGCCGAACCGGAGCGGGCGCGCCGCTGGGCGGCGCGCATCGGCGACGACGGTTTCAAGATCGGCGTCGTCTGGCAGGGGAATCCCAACCCGGAAGTCGACATTACCCGGGCCGCGCCGCTCGCCGCCTACGCCCCGCTGGCCGCAATCCCCGGCGTGAGGCTGATCTCGTTGCAGAAGGGCTGCGGCGTCGAACAGCTCGCCGATCTCCCCGCCGGAATGCGGGTCGAGTCGCTCGGCGAAGGCTTCGACGCCGGGCCGGACGCCTTCATCGATACCGCGGCGGCGATGGCCAATCTCGATCTCGTCGTCACTTGCGACACCTCGGTCGCCCACCTCGCCGGCGCCTTGGCACGTCCGACCTGGGTGGCGCTGAAGCAGGACGCCGAATGGCGCTGGCTGCGCGACCGCGACGATTCGCCTTGGTATCCGACGATGCGTCTGTTCCGCCAGACGCAGCGCGCCGATTGGTGCGGCGTATTCGCCGAGATGGCGGCGGCGGTGCGGACGATGGTCGTCGAGGCTGGAGCGGCACGGACGGTGGAAATCCCCAGCGCGGTCGGTGAACTCCTCGATAAGATTGCGATCCTGGAAATCAAAGCGCAGCGGATCGACGACGACGGCAAACTCGCCAACGTGCGCCGCGAACTCCAGTTGCTGACGACGAAGCTCGGTTCGCTCGGCCTCGACCGCCCGGCGCTGGCGCCGCTCGAGGCCGAACTCGCCGGGGTCAACCAAAAGCTGTGGGACATCGAAGACGACATTCGCCTATGCGAGGACGCCGGCGAATTCGGTGAGCGCTTCGTCGGGTTGGCGCGCGCAGTCTACGTCACCAACGACCGTCGCGCCGCGATCAAGCGCGAGATCAACCGCCGCTGCGACTCGGCGATCGTCGAGGAGAAGCACTATGCTCGGGCGCGCCCCGCGACGCCCGAAAACAAACCGGCCCAGTCGGAGACGCGGCAAACCGCCGCCGAGGTCCCGGCCGCCGAGGTCACGCCGCAAGCTGTCCCAGATTGGTTCTCCGAATCGATCGCCGCTTGTCAAGCGGGCAACGACTTCCAGCGGCGGGGCGAGCACACCGAAGCGCTGACCGCCTACGATCGAGCGATTGCGCTCAATCCGCTCTATCCAGCCGCTCTGAACAATCGCGGCGTCTCCTTGCTGGCCATGCGCGAAGCGGCGCAGGCGGTCGAGAGCTTCAGCAAGGCGCTCCGCTTGCAGCCCGATTTCGCCGAAGCGTTGTATAACCGCGGCAACGCGTTGCGCGAGCTGAAACGGTGCGCGGAGGCGCTCGCCGACTACGATCGCGCGATCTCTATCCGGCCAAGTCCGCTCGTATACAACAATCGCGGCGCTGCGCTGCAGGACCTCGGCCGCCCGGCTGAGGCGCTCGACAGCTACGACCGGGCGCTGGCGGCTTCGCCGACCTATGGCGACGCGCTGGAGAACAAGGCGGTGCTGCAGGCCGAGTTCGGGGACATTGCCGCCGCTCGCCAATCGTTGGAGGACCTGCTCAAGACCGAACCGCGGCGAACCCGCGCCCATTTTCATCTGGCGCGCATGAAACGCGTCACGCGCGACGATCCGCAACTGGCCATCCTCGAAGGACTGGCGCGAGAGCGCAGCGCGTTGTCGGAAACAGCGGCGATCGACGTCAGCTTCGCGCTCGGCAAGGCTTACGACGACATCGGCGACTATCCGCGCGCCTTCGCCCGCTTCGCCGAAGGCAACGCGCTGAAGCGAGCCGGGATCGTCTACAATGAAATCGGCACGCTCGCGCACCTACAGCGAGTTTCGGCGGCCTTCACGCAGCAGACGATGAACGCCTGCCACGGCTTCAGCGATTCGACCGCCGCGCCGATTTTCATCTTCGGTATGCCGCGATCGGGGTCGACGCTTGTCGAACAGATTCTCTCGCGGCATCCCGAAATTTCGGCGCGCGGCGAAATCGACGCCTTCGAAAAGGCGATGGCGGCCGCCCGCGGCCTCGACGGCGCCGCCTTGCCGTTCCCCGAAATGGCGTCGAGACTGTCGGCGCCGGAAACGCGCGCGCTCGCGAGAGGCTATTTGCAAGAGCTCGGGGTCGAAGAGCAGGACGCAAAACGTACGACCGACAAGAAGCCGAGCAACTTTCTCTTTGCCGGCCTGATCCGTCTGGCGTTGCCGAAGGCGCGCCTCATTCACACGCGCCGCGATCCCGTCGACACCTGCTGGTCGTGCTTCTCGCATCGCTTCGGCGCCAGCGGCTTCGCCAGCAGCTATGATCTTGGCGAACTCGGCCGGTTTTATCGCGCCTACACCGCGTTGATGGAGCATTGGCGGCAGGTCTTGCCGGAGGGCGCGATCCTGACCGTCGACTACGAGGACGTCGTCGCCGACCTCGGGGGGCAAACGCGACGAATCCTCGAATTTTGCGGGTTGGACTGGAACGAGGACTGCCTGCGCTTCCAGGATTCCCGTCGCCACGTCGCGACGGCCAGCGCCGAGCAGGTCCGTCGGCCGATCTACAAAGACGCAGTCGGCCGCGGCAGACGCTACGAGCGGTTCCTCGGTCCGCTGGTCGCCGAGCTCGGCGCCCTGGCGGACGCGCCCGGCGTTCAGTCGCGCACGGCGTAATAGCGGCCTGCGAGCGCGGCGCGCTCGCTCGGCTTCAGCGTCGACGCCCCGTAGCCGCAAAAGCGCGCGCCGAGCGTTGCGCCGCGCCGCCAGACGGTCGCGACCGATTCCACCGCGCCAGTCTCGTCGTCGTGGATCTGAAACTGCGGCGGCAGGCCGACGTCGCGCGCGAGCGTCAACCTCAGCCCCGTCGCCGAACGGTCGTGGATCAGGCAATCGCAAACAAACGCGTTGGCGGCGTCGAGGATTTTGCCCGATCGCAGCCGGGTCCGCCGCCGTCCCGCCAGACGCAACTCGCGCCCTGCGACCTTTGGGCGCGGCGTTTCGGGTCGCGGCGCCTCGCGAACGGGGTCGAAGACGGCGTAAGCGACCTGGCCGCGCCGCGCCAGAACGCGCGCCATTGCGCGGGCGTCGCGGGGAGATGCGCTGCGGACGCCTTCGAGAAGATCGCTCATGTCGCCGTTCAAATCCGCAAAACGGCCGGCGCGGCCGCGCGCGGGAGTTTAGCCTCCGCGCCTTGCCAATCCGTTGCCGATTCGGTCGTCGCGGACCGCGAAATTGCCGTAGAGGAATCACGATTAAGGGGTTGTTAACCAAGCTCTACGTAAGTTTCCCCTTGGGAATTGGGGAACATCACCGGCGATTCGTGGGCCGCCGCAAACAAAACGACTTCGAGCGACGCTTGTTCGCGCCGCTTGAGTTGGAAGGCGACGGCGCCCGCGCGTTTCCACCTCATGTCTCGCGGCCATGGCCGGGCGATGTCTTTCGCCCGATCGCCGGCGCGCGCGTGTCCCGCGTCAGCGTCAGTAAGTCCAGCGTTTAGGCTGAACGACTTTACGGGGCATTTGCATGTACATCATTGTCGACGAACGCGACCTCGTTGCGGGAGGGTACGCGTTGGGCTTCGATCGCGAAGGCGTTTCGACCGCCGGAATCGATCCCGGCGAATTTCAGGATTGGATCGGCAAGGTCAGCGACATCGATATGCGCGCCGTCGAGGCGTTTCTGATCGGCGACTGCAACAATCGCGACGCGCTGCCCAAGCTCATCCGCGAGCGCTCCGCCGCTCCGGTTCTCTGCCTCAACGACCGCCACTCGCTCGACGAGACGCTCGAGCTCTTCGCCGCCGGGGTCGACGACGTGCTGCGCAAGCCGGTGCATGTGCGCGAGATTCTCGCTCGAGTCGGCGCGATCAACCGCCGCGCGCTGGGCGAGAAGGGTCAGGCGACAATCGGCGATCTCTGCGTCTATCTCGACGGGCGCGAGCCGGAAGTGAAGGGGGTGCCACTGCCGCTGCCGCGGCGCGAATGCCGCATTCTCGAATATCTTGTCCGCAATCGCGGCCGCCGCGTCACTAAGACGCAGATCTTCAACGCCGTCTACGGGCTGTTCGACGAGAACGTCGATGAGAACGTGGTCGAAAGCCACATCAGCAAGCTGCGCAAGAAGCTCAAGCATCGGCTCGGCTACGATCCGATCGATTCGAAGCGCTATCTCGGCTATTGCATCGAGCGGCGCTGACCCGCCGCACTCCCGGTTTGTCGGCTTTCCCTGGTCGACGAAAAGCCCGCCGCGCGACCCGCGGCGGGCTTCTTCGTGCGCTTCGCCTGACCCGCGCCGCCGTCCCTTCGCCGGAGCAAGATCGAATGGTCGACGGCGCAGGCATTTGCGCACTCACTTGTCGCTTTGGTCGTGTCGGCGGCGACCCACAGTGGAGCGATTGCGGGCGCCGGCGGCTCGCCAAGGCTCCGACAGGGCGCCGTCGCGGGCGGGCCGCGGCGCGTCTGTGGAACGCCTTTCGATTGATTGCTGTCGATGCCGACGCACGCGGCGCCGGCGCGGCAGCGTTTGCTCAAGCGCCCGAGAACAGCTTCAGGATCAGCTGCGAGTTCTGGTTGGCGATCGACAGCGATTGAATGCCGAGCTGTTCCTGGGTCTGCAGCGCCTGCAGCCGGGTCGAGGCGGTATTCATGTTGGCGTCGACTAGGGAGCTGACGCCGTCGGAGTAGTTGGTCTCCAGAGCGCTGTTGAAGGTCGAGGCCGCGGTCATCGCGTCTTGGGTGGTGCCGATCGTCGCGGCGTAGCTGGTGACCGCCGACATTGCCTGCTCCGCGGCCGTCATGATGCTTGCAGCGTTTGTCGAGCTTACGGTGGTCCCGCCGGAAGTGCCGAGCTGGGTGAGATCGTAGGTGGTGGCGGAGCCGCCGCTGGGTGTGACGCTTTGGACCAAGGCCCCGGTCCCCGCGCCGCCGCCGGATGCCGCTGTGTAGACCGACTGGGTAGTCAGGCTGATTGTGTTGACCGAACCGCCAGATGAAGAGGCGGTGAAGCCGGAAACGAAATTCAGCGTGCCGGTCTGCGAACCGTTGAGAAGATTGAGGCCGTTGAACGAGGCGTTGTTGACCGCGTCGGTGAGCTGCTGACCGAGCGACGCCAGGGTCGTGTTGATGTCGCTCATGCTGGCGCTGGAGCTGGGGTTTTCAGCCTGGGTCAGCGTGGTCTCGATCGAGTTAATGGCCGAGGTGATCGCATTGATCGCCGAGGAGGCGGTCGACAGCACGGACTGGCTCTGCGAGAGGGCCTGGTTGGCGGCGGTGACGACGCCGTTGTCGGAACTGAGCTGCGCGGCAATCGACCAATAGGAGGCGTTGTTGGCGGCGCTGGAGACGGAGAGGCCGGTCGAAACCTGGTTCTCGGTCGTCTGCAGGGCCGCCTGCGTCTGCGTCAGCGACTGCAGTGCGCTGAGGGCCGCGGAGTTGGTGAGAATCGAACTCATAAGGGTGCTCCTGTCCGTGAAATCACGAAACCGTGTGACATTTCGGATTTGCACCGAGACGACGAAGCGGCCTTATGCCTTTAGTTCCCAAACGCGGGAACTAATCGCCGTGTGACGCCGAAACCGGTAACCGCAAAACGCGGGCCGACACGGTTCAGTCCCACCCAAACTGCAACACGGCTCTTAAGATTAGGTAAACCCAGCGTCGGCGCGCCAAATTTTAGGCGCCCGCCGCCAGTGCGCCCTTCATCCTGAGGCGCCGCGAAGGATGCGGCGGTGCGCGCGAACGGCGGCGATCCCTGAAGCATCCTTTGTTTCGCCCGCTTCGCCGGCGGCTCAAGATCAGGATCGAGGAAAGCCGCTCGGCGCGCGCAATGCCCGCGCAAGCTCCATCGCCGAATCTGCCGCGAGGCGTCGCGGCCTCACTTGGATCGCGACGGCAGGGCGTGCGAGCGCGGGCGAGATGAACAACGCATTGGCGCAGATCGAGCGATTGCTGGCGAATCTCCTCGCCCTGGGCGCCAAGCGCCTGATGGCGCTGGCGATGATCGGCGTCACCGTTTTCGCCGCGACCGGCTTCGCCGGCTATTATCTCAGCCGGCCGACGACCGAGACGCTCTATTCCGGCCTCGACCGCGACGACGTCGTCAGCATCGGCTCGAGCCTGCGCGAAGCGGGGATCAATTTCGACGTCAGCGCCGACGGGGCGACGGTGACGGTGCCGGTCGGGCAGGCGGCGTCGGCCCGCATGATGCTGGCGGAAAAGGGTCTGCCGCATTCCGGCAGCATCGGCAACGAACTCTACGACAAGCTCGGCTCGCTCGGCCTGACCTCGTTCATGCAGGAGGTGACGCGCGTCCGCGCGATGGAGGGCGAACTGGCGCGCACGATCCAGATGATTCGCGGCGTCAAGGCGGCGCGCGTCCACATCGTTATGTCCGACGAAGGCTCGTTCCGCCGCGAGAAGCAGGCGCCCTCCGCCTCGGTGATCATCCGCACCGACGGCGGCGACGATCGCACCGTCGGCGATTCGATTCGCCACCTCGTCGCCGCGGCGATCCCCAACATGAAGGCCGACGAGGTCACCGTCCTCAACGTCGACGGCCGGCTGCTCGCCAGCGGCCCGGACAACCTCGAGAAGTCGCCCGACAACCTGCTCGGCCTGGAAAAGGAGGTTTCGCAGGAACTGCGCGAGAAGATCACCACCACCCTCGCGCCCTACCTGAGCCTGCACAATTTCCAGGTCAGCGTCGCGGCGCGGCTCAACGCCGACAAGACCCAGACCAACGAGACGATCTACAATCCCGATCAGCGCGTCGAGCGCTCGGTGCGGGTGGTCAAGGAAAAGCAGAACTCGCAGAACGCGGCCGGCCAGCCCGCGGCCGGGGTCGCGGCCAACCTGCCCGCCAACAAGCCGCAGACGAGCGACACCAAGCAATCGAGCGACGCCACCGACAAGCATGAAGAGCTGACCAACTACGAGGTCTCCTCCAAGCAGATCACCACCACCAGCGCCGGCTTCGTCATCGACGGCCTGTCGGTGGCGGTGCTGATCAACAAGGCGTCGCTTGCAGCCTCGCTCGGCGACAAGCCGGCGCCCGACGCGATGAGCAAACAGGTCGCGGAAATCGAACAATTGGTGTCGACCGCCGCGGGCTTGCGCAAGGACCGCGGCGACACGGTCAAGATCGCCGTCGTCGATTTCGCCGCCGATTCAGGGCGCGATCTCGCTCCAGTCGAACCGCCGTCTCTGCTCGAGACGCTGGCGCGCCAGGCTGGATCGTTCGTCAGCTCGGGCGCGATCGTCCTCGTCGCGCTGCTGCTGCTGTGGTTCGGCCTGCGGCCGGCGACGCGCATGCTGCTCGCGCCGGCCGCCGAATCGGCCCCGGCGTTCGCCGGCTTGAGCGAACTCCCGCCGCCAATGTCGGCGCTTGACGGCCCCGGCGGGCCCGGTGGCCCGGCGATGGCGCTGGGCAACCTCGGCGGGCCGGAGGCGAACTTCCTCATCGACGCCAACGACGAGCGCGACGACTTTCTCAAGGAGCTCGTGGCGCGCAAGGACAAGAGCCCGCAACGCCATCTCCAGAAACTGGTCGACTTCGACGAAGAGGTCGCGGCGGCGATTCTCAAGCAATGGATCCGTGAGGGAGCGAACGCATGAAGCCGGTTCCGATCTTGCAGTATCTCGACCACTTCGGTCGGGTCGGCCAGGCGGACGCTCTGCCAGTCGCCGCGGCGGCGGCGCCGACGCCGACGCCGTTCAAACCGCGCACATTGCGCGCCGTGTCGGAAGCCGCTTCGCGCGCTTCCCTGCCTTTGAGCTGCGCTCTGCGCGAAATCGGCCCGGCGCGCGACGAGGGCGCCTCGCCGCCCCAGCCGCGGCCACGCGCCGCTCCCAGCGAGGCGGAGATCGAAGCGCGGATGACGGAGGCTTATGAGCGCGGCCGCCGCGAAGGCGCCGCCGCCGCGCGCGCCGAAGAGGCCGAAAACCTCGATCGCGAGATCGCCGGCGAGCGCGAGCGGGCGATGGTCGCGCAGCTCGACTTCCAGCTCAACGAATACGCCCAAGTCGCCGAGACGGTTTCGGCGGGGTTGCAGGAGATCGAACAGCGGGTCGCCGGGGTCGTGGCGCGTATCGTCGAGCCGCTCGTGGCGCGCGCGACGGCCGACCGGATCGTCGAGGCCCTGTGCGACAATCTCGCCCGGTTGCGGGTCGGCGGTTCGCCCAGCCTGATCAAGATACGCGGTCCGGAGAACGTTCTCGCGGCGCTGCGCGAACGCGTCGCCTATCTCGCCGTCGAGGTCGAGTACGTCGCCGATCACGGCGTCGAAGTCTCGATCGAGGCCGACGAGACGAAGATTCACAGCCAGCTGCAGCCCTGGGCTGACCTCATCGCCTCGCTCACCCGGTAACGCGATTCCATGGACGACGCCCCGCATCCCGAGATCATCATCGTCAGGCGCCGCGGCGGCCACGAGGAGGAGCATCACGGCGGCGCCTGGAAAATCGCTTTCGCCGACTTCATGACGGCGATGATGGCGTTCTTTCTCGTGCTGTGGATCATCAACGCCACCGACAAAGACACGAAGACGATTATCGCCCGCTATTTCAACCCGGTGAAGCTCGAGGAATCGTCGCGGACGCCCAAGAGCATTCATGGCGACGGCTCGGCCACCCCGGCGGTCGACGCGCCCGACGGAAGTCAGGCCCCGAAGTCGAAAGCGCCTGGCCCGGTCGGCGCCGCCAAGACTCCCGACAGTCCGCCGCCGCCGATGCCGACGACCGGCTTCGACAAGCCGAACGGCAATACGCCGGGCGCGGCCGCCAACCTCGGCGATCCCGCGAGTCCCAAGGCGAACATGAGCGAGGGCGTGCTGTTCGCCGACCCGTACCGCAGTCTCGATTCGATCGCCGGAACGACCTCGCCCAATATGCTCGCGATCATGCAGCGCGACGTGGCGAACGAGGCGCCGGCGAACGACGGCCTCCCCGATCCGTTCCGCGCGGCGGCGCGCAAGGCCGCCCCTGAAACCGATACGACCGAGCCGTCGAAGTCGCCGCCGGTCGAAGCCGCGCCGTCGTCGCCGGCGAAAATCGCCGGCGCGCCGTCGCCTGCGCCGACCCTGGTCGAATCGCCGCCGCTCGCCGGCGCTGACAACGAGCCCAAGGCGGCGCCCGCCGGCGAATCGAAGCCGACAACGGCAGCCGCCGCTCGCCTGCAGAAGGAGCTGGAACTGCAGATTGCGCCGCCGGGCGCAGCGCGGCTGGGGCCGGCCGTCGACGTCAAGGCGACCGACGAAGGCCTGCTGATCAGCCTCACCGATAAAATGAATTTCTCCATGTTCGCGATCGGCTCGGCCGAACCGCAACCCCAATTGATCCAGGCGATGGACGCCGTCGCCGACATCCTCAAGCAGCAGACCGGTCTCGTCGTCGTGGGTGGCCACACCGACGCGCATCCCTACAAATCGCCGACCTACGACAATTGGCGTCTGTCGTCGGCGCGCGCGCAGATGGCCTATTACATGCTCACGCGCGCCGGATTGCCGGAGAGCCGTTTCGAGCGAATCGAGGGCTACGCCGACAAACGGCTGCGCGACCCCGCCCATCCGTTCGCGGCCGAAAATCGTCGCATCGAAATCCTGCTCAAGGGAGTCAAGCCATGAGAGGGCGGCGCTTCGCCTGCGCGCTGGCGGCGACGGCGATCGCCGCCGCGCTCGGCGGCGCCTCCGCCTCGGCGCAGACGATCTCCGACCTGACCTTGGACCTGCAGAATCTGCAGGCGCGCATCGCCGCCGGCGACAAAGCGGCCTACGCGAGTCAGGCCGAACGGATCAGCGCCGTCGGCGCCGCGATCGTCGCGGCCAAGCCCGAGGTCTGGCAATCGAAGCGCGAGACCGACGCGGCCGTCATCTATCTGTTGAGCGGCGGCCAGCCGCGCGACATCGTCCGCCTGGTCGAGAGCGGCGCCGTTCCGCCCGGCGAAATCCCGATGATGCGGGGGGCTCTCGCGTATGTCCTCGGCAACGAGGCCGAGGCCGAGAAGCGCCTGTCGCAGATCGACGCGCGTCGACTTCCGTTGCGGCTCGCCGGCCCGATGGCCTTCGCGCAATCGGTGATCGAGACGAGCCGAGATTCGGCCAAGGCGGTCGAACTGCTCGATCTGGCGCGCCTTCTCGCTCCCGGAACGTTGGTCGAAGAGGCGGCGTTGCGGCGCGAGGTCATCCTCGAAGCCGATCAGCAAAAGGTCGACCGCGTCGCCCGGTTGGCGCGGCAATACGCGTCCCGCTTCGGCGCCTCGGTCTACGCCGAGGCCTTCCTGCAGACGCTCGCCGGCGCGCTCGTGCAATCCGGGGCAATCGACAGTTCGGAAAATTTCGGCAAGTTCCGCGCCTTCTTCGCCGCGCTGGCGCCCGACGCCCGTCGCGGCTTCCTGCTCGGATTCGCGCGCGCGGCGATTATGAACGGTCGGTTCGATGTCGCCGCCATGGCCGCCGCGGCGGCGCTCGACGGCGTTCCGCCCGACAGCGTCGAAGAGGCGCGCGGCAAGCTTTACGAGTCGATGACGCGCATTCTCACGCCTGATTACGACGCCGGGCTCGCCGAGCTGCAAAGCGTCGCTCAGGCCCGTCTCGATCGCCGCGACCAGGAGCTGCTCGCCGCGGCGCGCGGCGTGGCGGCGTTCCTGCGCGAGCCGCCCGCCGCGTCGGCGCCGCCGGCTCTCGCCGCCGACGCGGCGGCGATGGCCAGCGCCAATCCCAAAGATGGAATCGCGCAGACGATCGTCCTGGCCGAAGCGGCCCTCAACCGCACCGCGCCGCTCGCCGCCGCCGCGCCAAGGGGAAACCTATGAGCCTCGTCGCCGCCACCGCCGCCACCGCCGCCACCGCCGCGCCGACTTGGACGCAGGAGCCCGCCCGCGAAGCGACCGACCACAGCGCCGGATCGAAGTTCGCCGCCCTGCTCAGCACGCTCGAGAACGAGACGACGCAAGTCGAAGCGTCGTCGAAAGGCGCGACGACCGATGGGGCGACCGCCGCCTCCGTCGCGTCGAGCCGCGAAGCGGTCAAGGCGTCGCGTCAGGCCGCGCTCGAAGCTGCGCTCGCCGGCTTGGCGAACGACGCGCTCGGCGGCGCCGCCAACGCGGCTTCGACCAGCGCGTCCGCCTCGTCCAAGGCGACGACAGGCGCGGCGAAGTCGCGCGCGACGGCGAAATCCGACGCCAGCGGCGTCATCGCCGCGTCATCCGCCGCCGCGTCATCGGCCGCTGCGTCTTCCGTCGCCGTCGCAGCCGCGGGCGCGCCCGCCGAGAACGTCGATCTCTCGTCGACCGCGACGAAAGGCCGCGCGGACGACAGCAATACGGACAGCGCCACGACTGCGGATTCCAGCGCCGCGGCGCTGAGCGCGCTCGTCGCCTCCGGCTTCGGCGCGCCGGCTGTCGCCCCGCTTGCATCGGCCGCCTCCGCCGCGACGACGACCAGCGCGACGACGACCGGCGCGACGCCGGCCGCCTCCGGCGCGGTTGTCGCCAACGCCGCCGCCGCCGATTCGGCGACTTCGACCTTGCGCGACATTCTCGGCGACGATCCGTCGTTGTCCGTCTCCAGCGTCGAATCGCGCACCTATCTCGGCCTCGATGTCGCCTCCAGCGCCTCGGCGGCGACGATGTCGGCGATCGCAGGCGCCGCGGCAGGCGCAAGCGCGGCGACAGGCTCGTCCGCGCCGAAAAGCGAGAGCCCGTCGGCGACCGCAAAGCGCGCCAGCGCGGACAGCGACGCGCCCGCGCGCGCCGTCGCCGCGGCCTCGGTCGCCGCCGGCGAGTCCGCCGTCGCCGCGGCCGGCAAATCGGCGTCCGCCAAGTCGGGGGATTCGTCGAGCGGCGGCGATTCGAGCGGCGGCGCGACCCCATCGGCCGCAGCGGCGACCTCGGGCGGCGCAACCCCCGTCGCCTCGGACCTCGCCGGCGGCTTCTCGGCGTCGGTCAGCCTCGATCAATTGCCCGACGTCATCGCCGACGCAGCCGAAGAACTCGGCGCCGCCGCTCAGAGCACAAGCGTCTCCGCCGCCGCTGGCGCGCCGAGCGCCCAGCTGGTCAAGGAGCTGCAGATCAACCTCGCGCCGGCCGAGCTCGGTTCGCTGCAGGTGACGATGCGGCTTGCCGGCGGCAAGCTCTCGGTCGTTTTGGAAGTCGCCAAGTCGAGCACGTTGCAAGCGATCGCGGGCGACCGCGACGCGATTGCGTCCCGCCTCGGTTCGGCATCGACGCCGCTCGATTCCCTTGTCGTCCAGCCGATGCGCGCCGACGCGACCGCAGACGCCGACTCGAGCGGCGACGCGCAATCCGGAACCCAGGACAATGCCTCCAATGGAGCCAATCGCGATTCGCCCGGCGGCGGGCAGTCGACCTCGCAGCGCGACCGCGCGGCGGACGCCTGGCGGCAGAGCGCGTCGGCTCGTCGCGGCTCTGGCGATCTTACTGTCTAGCGCCGCCTTCGCGCGCGCCGAGACCGGCGAGCTTTGCGAGCGGGAAATGGCGCGCGCGGCGCGCGAAAACGGCATTCCGCTCAATATCCTCTATTCGGTCGGTCTGACCGAAACCGGCCGCGCCGGCGCGCTGAGCCCGTGGGACATGAACGTCGACGGGCGCGCCGTTCATTCGGCCAGTCTCGACGAGGCGTTGCAGCGTTTCGCCGCCGAGCGCGCGCGCGGCGCGAAGCTGATCGACGTCGGCTGCATGCAGATCAACCATCATTGGCACGCGTCGCATTTCAGTTCGCTGGCCGAAATGTTCGATCCCGTGCGCAACGTCGACTACGCGGCGGGCTTTCTCAAGACGCTCGAGGCCCAGGAAGGCAACTGGACGCTGGCGGTGGCCCGTTACAACGCCGGTCCCGACAACCCGCAGGCGCAGAAGGCTTACGTTTGCAACGTCATCGGCAACATGGTGGCGAGCGGCATGGGCGAATGGACGCCGCGCGCCCGCACGTTCTGCAAGTGACGCGCGCCCGACCGTCGTAACGAGGGACTAACAAATTGGTAAACAATATCCGCCAGCCTCACGTAATGTTGGTTTGAATCGCGCGTGCGAGCGGCGGGGCGCGTCGCCGCCGCCGCGACGCTGTCGCTTGCGACGGCGCATAAGCGCGGGGGTCGCGTCGACATGCCTGCCTCGTCTGTCCTTCGGCTCGAGCGTTGCGGCGGCCGACCGCGATCGGAGACGCAATGAGCCTCCGCCCGAATCTGAGGAGCGCGCTCCACTTCATTGGAGTGATCGTCTTCATCGCGCTCGGCGCGTTGAGCGCTTCGCGCGCGCGCAGCGATCCGTTGACCGAAGTCTACCTGCTCGGCCTGATCGGCGTCGGCGTTCTCACCATCGTCGTCGGCGCGGGGCCGACCGTCCGCGACAACGGCGACGCGGCGGTGGCGGAATTCGAGCGGCGCGCCGACGCGGCGCTCGCGACCGTGCTCGGCCACATTCGCGATCAGGCCGCCGAGGGGGCGAAATTCAGCGAGTCGCTCGCCGGCGCCAACAGCAAGCTCGCGCGCGTCGGCTCCTACGACACGATCAACGAGATCGTTCTCACTCTGATCAGCGACAATCGGGCGATGCAGCACAAAGTCAACGGGCTGACGGAGAAGCTCGAACAGTCGCGCTTCCAGATCATGCGGCTGCGCTCGAGCCTCAACAAGGCCGAGGAAATCGGCAGCCGCGATTCGCTGACCGGACTGGGCAACCGCCGCTACTTCGACAATGCGCTGAACGAAGAAGTCGAACGCGCGCGCGAAGAGGACAAGGCGCTCTGCGTCGGTCTCGCCGACATCGATCATTTCAAGGCGATCAACGACAAGTTCGGCCATATGGCCGGCGACGTGGTCCTCAAGCGCTTCGCCGATCTGCTGACCGCCAACATCAAGGGCGACGACAAGGTCGCGCGCTTCGGCGGCGAGGAATTCGCCATCCTGTTCCCCGACGCCGACCTTGCCGACGCGACCTCGATCCTCAGTCAGATCCAGAAGCAGCTCGAAAGCAAACGCTGGGCGTTGGCGGCCAGCGGCGAGCGCCTCGGCGCGGTCACCGCTTCGTTCGGCGTCGCGCGCCTGCGAGACGGCGAGTCGGCCGACGAACTGCTGCGCCGCGTCGACGCGAAACTCTACGAGGCCAAGGCCGGCGGCCGCAACCGTGTCGCCGTTGACGCGAGCGATTCCGCTGCGAACGAGTCGGCGTCGTGAGCGCCGCGCCCACGGCGCGAAAACGCCCGCCGGCGAGTTTCGGCAGCGTTCTCGCCGAGGTCGAAAACGGCGGCGGCGATCCCGAGCGGATCGCCCGGCCGCCGGGCTATCCGTTCGCCGCCGTCGATCCGCCCGCCGAAGCGGCGGACGGCCCGACGAGCGCCTGGGACCAGGCGCTGGCCTGGGTCGAGGCGGCGGCCGAGCCGCCCCAAGGCGAGCCGGCGCCTGCGCCGCGCTTCGATTCGGTCGCGCCGCCCGCTGAGCCGCCGCCGCCGCTCACCGACGATCCCGACGCCATCGCCGTCGAACTGGGCTTGAGCGACTCGCCGACGCTCGCCGATCTCAGCCGTGTGCGGCGGCGCTTCATGTGGGCCAACCATCCCGATCGTCGGCCCGACGCGCCGCGCGAACTCGCCAATCGCCGGGTGGCGATCGCCAACATGCTGATCGACCGCGCCGAGGCGGCGCTCGCGGCGAAGAGGCGACGCGGCTAGGGCGCGACGATGGCTTCGAGTCGCTCGCCGCCCGCTTCCCTCGTCGAGAGGCGCCGCGAAGCGGCCTCGCACGACGCTTCAGAGCGTTCGTTGACGCGCCTCCTGGAGCATCCTTCGAGGAATTGGAAGTTACGGAATTACGGAATTCCCTCTTTCTCGGAGTTGCGTGGGCGCTTTCGGGCGGGGGGACGGCAGTCGCGCCGCGCGCGAAATGGCGCTCAAGCCCCTGAAATCGCCCGCCCGCGTAACCGATTTGTCGGCCGCGCCGGCTCAGTCGCCGCCGAAGATCATCCGGCGCGAGAACGGGTTGACCGCAGCGCCGGGAGAGGCGGGCGGGTCGGCGACGAGCAGCACCGCGCCGGTTTCGTCGAGCAGCGTCCAGCGTCCCTTGCGCTCGACGATCGCGGCGACGCGCCCGAGCCCCGGCGCGAAGTCGCCCGTCTTGATCACCCGCGTCTCGACGCTGTTGCGCAGCCACGCCATGCCCGGCTCGACCGCGACGAGACGGTAGGGGTCGGCGTCCGGGCTTGCGTCGTCGCCGCCGCGGACAATCGAGCCGGTCGGCGACATGTCGATCGATTGACGCGGATTGGCGTGGGCCGGCGCGCCGCTTCCTGCGTTGGCGAGCTTGGTCGCGGCGGGAATCGGAGCGGCGGCGCGCGCGGGCGCGGGCTCGATCGAAGCGACAACGGCGACGTGGCCGTGCGGCTGGCCGAAAACCCCCAGATACTGCATGCCGTTGACCATCGGCGCGTCGCCGCCGCGGGCGAACATCGCGACGGCGAAGACGACCGAGGCCGCAGCGGTCGTCGCGCCGACGCCGAACAGCGCGATGTCGACGGGCGACCGCGCCGCAAGGGTCTTGGCGGCGAAGCGGGGAACCAACAGTCCGGCGAGTTTCATGCGCACGCTCTCGATTTGCCGCGCTCAGCCGATTGCCGGCTCGGCGCTCTCGTTCTTGGGGTCGCCGCGCAAGGCGGCGGCGAGTTCGATGAAGGGGTCTTCGCACGGCGGCGAGGCGAGCGTCTGACTCATCGCCTCGTAGACGCGCGGCACCGACTTGACCGCCTGGTCGAGCAGCGGGTCGGCGCCGGGCGTGAAGCCGCCCATCAGCCGGAGGTCTCTGGTCTCCTCGAAGCGGGCGATCAGCGAGCGCAGCCGCGACACCAGCTTGCGCTGCTCCGGCGACCAGGTCGGGTTGGGGATGCGCGACACCGAAGCGAGAATGTCGACGGCGGGGAAGCGGCCCTGGTCGGCGATCGCCCGATCGAGCACGATATGGCCGTCGAGCGTGCCGCGGATGCTGTCGGCGACAGGATCGTTATGGTCGTCGCCGTCGACCAGAACGGAAAAGACGCCGGTGATCGAGCCCGAGTCCTCGAGGCCGGGGCCGGCCCGCTCGAGCAGGCGCGGCAGGTCGGAAAACACGCTCGGGGCGTAGCCGCGCGCCACCGCCGGCTCGCCCGCCGCCAAGGCGACGTCGCGGGCGGCGTGGGCGAAGCGGGTGACCGAGTCGATGATCAGCAGCACCTGGTCGCCGCGGTCGCGGAAATATTCGGCGATCGCCATCGCCGTGCGCGGCGCGAGGCGGCGCATCATCGGACTTTCGTCGCCGGTGGAGACGACCGCGATCGCCGTTTCGCGATTGCCGGCGAGCGCGTCGTCGAGGAATTCGCGCACCTCGCGGCCGCGTTCGCCGACCAGAGCGATCACCACGGTGTCGAAATCCGGCGCCCGGGCGAGCATCGCCAGCATCGTCGAT
>Ga0181529_10003236_pt1 | contig 18743 bp, 16 predicted proteins | sample PEATcosm2014_Bin_36_FD_119763 | JGI IMG/M metagenome (GOLD analysis project Ga0181529, IMG submission 119763) | Peatland microbial communities from MTU Mesocosm Facility, Houghton, MI, USA - PEATcosm2014_Bin10_30_metaG | ecosystem: Environmental > Terrestrial > Soil > Wetlands > Peat | place... | reverse complement strand
CGCCGCATTTGAGTCGGCAGCTCCGATAAAATACTGCATCCTTGGGTGCGGTACAAACGGCTACAATATCATCCTCGAACTCGCGAAGGAAAACGAGCGCGTGATCGTCGTTGACCGCGACGAGTCGCGCGTACGCCACCTCCGCGATCAGAAATACGACGGGTACGTACGGGACATTACGTCATCCGATATGCTGGTCGGGCTCCCGGAGTTCGAGATCGCCTTTGTGATGACCGGCGACGCGGATGCCAACCTTGCCGCTGTCATTGCCATAAAAAAACGGTACCCGGCCGTGCAGGTGATCGCCCGGGCTGTCGACCCGGTAACCGGCGGCAAACTTACGGCCGCCGGTGTGGACCTCGTCATATACCCGCAGGAGGTCGTTGCAAAGACCGCCGTCTTCCAGATCAAGAAGCAGCACGCGAGCCGGATCTCACAAAAACTTTTCTCGCTCCTTGCCGGCTGGGACGGTATCCTTGGGATCATCACTCACAAAAACCCGGACCCGGATGCGATCGCAAGTGCCATGGCCCTTGCCGAGATCGCACATCACGCAAACTCAAAGACGCTCACCTCCAGGATCTTCTACGAAGGAAACATCGGGCACCAGGAAAACCGGACGTTTGTGAACCTCCTCGACATCAAGATGGAGCACCTGACGCCCGAAGCACTTCAGAAGTGCTCGTACCTTGCCATGGTAGACTGTTCGGGCCCGGGGGCAAACAACGACGTCCCGGCTCAGACAAAAATCCATATCATCATCGACCACCACAAGGACGGGAACCACGCGACCGGGCAGGGCACATTCACGGATATCCGGCCCGGCATCGGTGCGACCGCGAGCATCATGACCCAGTATCTCCAGGAACTCGATATCCCGGTCGATAAGAGGGTCGCGACTGCACTCCTCTACGGTATCCGCACGGACACAAAAGAGTTCAAGAGGAACGTCACGCCGCAGGATCTCGGGAACGCCGGGTTCCTTCTCCCGCTCACGGATGCAGATCTCCTCGACAAGATCATGTCGCCGTCCATGTCGCAGGAGACGATCGATGTGATAGGAAAGGCGATCCAGAACCGGAAGATCCAGAGCGGGTACCTCTTCTCGAACGTCGGCTATGTCATGAACCGCGATGCACTCCCGCAGGCCGCCGACCTCTTGATCACGCTCGAAGGCGTGAATACGGCGCTCGTGTACGGGATCACCGATACCGCGATCGCGATCTCGGCCCGGAACCGGGACATCCGGCTCCATATCGGGAACGCGCTTGCCGAGGCGTTCGGGGAGATGGGAGATGCAGGCGGCCACCCGAACATGGCGGCAGCAAACCTCCCGCTCCATTATTTCGGGACCGTGACCGACAAGGTGGCACTCCTTGACATCACGATCGAGCCGATCCTCCAGAAGTTCAAGAACCTCGTCGGCCTTGAAAACGAGGAAAAGAAAAATGAGGAATGAGGGCAGGGAAACGCCCTCCTCTCCCCTCATGTGCAGGTGACCGCATGGACTTTTCTCTCTGGGAGCCCCACTACCGCGAGATCCTCGAGTATTTTGGATTTTCCCGTGAAGATGATGAGAATGCCGCTGCACTGCTTGCGACCCTGACCGCCCGCGATGATCTTCCCTCACTCTCCCGGCTTGTCAGGGACCACAATGTCGTGGTCTGCGGGAACGCTCCCTGCCTCAGAAAGGAGCTTGGCCGCATCCCCCCGGGGAGCGTGGTCTTTGCAGCCGACGCAGCAGCCGATGTCCTCTTCTCACACGGTATCCGGCCCGACGCGGTCTTCACGGATCTTGACGGGGCAACCGATCTGCTTTTGGAGATGAACGCGATGGGAACGATCGTGGTCGTCCATGCGCACGGCGACAATATGCCGCTCCTCCGTCATTGGGTGAAAAAATTCACCGGCCCGCTTGTCGCTACCACGCAGAGCACACCGCTCCCCCATGTCCACAATTTCGGCGGTTTTTCCGATGGCGACCGTGCGGTCTTTGCGGCCGACGCGCTCGGTGCGAAAACGATTACACTCATCGGCTTTGACCTTGACGATAAGAATGTCGACCCGGTCAAGCGCGGGAAACTGATGTGGGCAAAAAATCTCCTTACGCTGATCGGCCATGACTGCTGACGAAGATAAAAACCGGGAAGCGGTCATCCTCGACGGGTACGTGGACGAACCCGCGTGCCTTGGTGTCCCGCCGTATATTTCACCGTATATCAGAACGGTCGCCGGAGCGCTTGCCGCTCACGGCTTTTCCGTCCGGTACCTCACCATCGACCAGCTGAGGAGCGATCCGCAGCTGGCAATGACGATGAACCGGGTCGGCCTGCTCGTGATGATCGCCGGTGTCACCGTGCCGGGGAAATACCTTGGCGGCACCCCTGCCACCTTAACCGAGATCCAGCAGGTGGGTCACATGATCCGGGCCTCAAAGAAACTGATCGGCGGCCCCATCAGTTTCGGGTATGCCGGGGAGGGCGGGAAAAAAGCCGTCCGGCAGCTGATCACCGGCTTCGATGCACTGCTGAGCGGTGAGCCTGCCGTGGCGCTTGACCGGTACCTTACCGGGGCCGAGCCCACCGGTGCATTCGATTACACCTGCATCGATCCGTGGAGCGTTCTTGGGGCCGGCATCATCGTACAGCACCCGGACTACCCGTACGTGATGTGTGAGCTTGAGACCGCCCGGGGCTGTTCCCACGGGGCGACGGGCGGCTGCTCGTTCTGTACCGAGCCATTCTACGGCCGGCCCCGGTACCGGTCTGTTTCGGGTGTCGTGGCCGAAGTTGCGGCGCTTGCATCATACGGTGCCCGGCACTTCCGGGTCGGCCGGCAGCCGGATATCCTTGCCTATGGTGCAGGAGAGGGGGAGTACCCTGCACCACGGCCGGACCTGATCGAGGCGCTCTTTTCCGGGATCCGGAATGCAGCCCCGGATCTTAAAACGCTCCACATCGACAATACGAACCCGGCCACCATCGCCCGGCACGAGGAGAAGAGCCGGGATGCTCTTGCTGCGATCTGCCGGCACCACACGCCCGGTGATGTCGCCGCGTTCGGGATGGAGACCGCCGACCCGGCCGTGATCGTGGCAAACAACCTCAAGGCCCAGCCGGACGAAGTGTTCCGGGCCATAGAGATCGTAAACGAAGTCGGAGGAATGCGCCGGGACGGGATCCCCGAGCTGCTGCCGGGCCTCAACTTCGTCTGCGGGCTTGCGGGAGAGACGGCGGCGACCTACGATAAAAACGAGCAGTTCCTTTCCCGTGTGCTCGCGGCAGGACTCATGGTCCGGCGCGTCAACATCCGGCAGGTGATGCCCTTTGAGGGGACTCCGGCGTATACGGACAATACGCTCGGGAAAAACGAGCGGCGTTTTAAGGCGTTCAAGGAGTTTGTACGGCAGAACATCGATCTGCCGATGCTCCAGCGGGTGTTCCCGATCGGGACCATTCTCCGCGATGTGCGGATCGAGGTCTCCGGGGAACTTTCGTTTGGCCGGCAGCCGGGCTCATACCCCATCCTCGCGGGGATCCCGGTGAACCTTCCCGTCCGCACCGTGATCGATGTGGTCGTGGTGGACTGGGGGATGCGGTCGATCACCGCACTCCCGCTCCCGCTCAACGTCAATACCCTGCCCGCAACAGCACTCCGCTGGCTACCCGGCGTCGGGAAGAAACGGGTGGCTGCCGTGATCGCGAAACGGCCGTTTGCCGGTCTCGAAGCATACCGAAAGGTGGCGGGGAAGTCGGCGGTGGATGGATTGATGCAGTTCTAATATATTCGATATAATTAGTGCACTATGGGGTTGAGTTGAAGGTTACACACTCACATAATCTCGGTCTATCTCGTTTTTTCCTGATACAAAAAAGAAAGATTCGTGAGTCATACCGCTCATCAGTAATCCCCATCCATTTTTGATCTCTATTCCATCGTTGATTGTATTGCGGCCTGATGCGTCCATGTTCCAATTGCGATGAACGCCCCCGCCCCCCGAAGGGATGCCCCCGCGACGGATCAATTACCGTTTACAATTTTGGAATAATACCATGGAATCCTCACAATGGGGAGGTCTGATTAGTACATTGGTGTTCGATAAGAACCGGTGACCCTAATCAATCTCCAGTGTATTTTTTGCTCTTGTAAATACCTCATATGCCATACCCCTGACACTTTTCCCCTATCCGACCCCCAACACCCAATTCATTTTTTTCATAAAAAATATCAGTTTCTCTGACGCAAAATAGGATCTGTATGCTCTCTATTTTGAGATGGGGGTCGGATAGGGGAGAAGTGATTTGCACAGGTGCTGCTGCACCAGATGACAGAGCAGCCCAAAATTCCATCCAAATCATTACAACCTGACAATGCGAATTGACTAGAACGCTCGAAGGGAGACACCCGGGAGTCGGGAGAACTATGGTGAAACTATCATCACGTGGCTGGTTTGCACTCACCCTCCTCTTCAGCCTATCCGTTCTTATCTTTATATTCGCGACAACCTTCAACAAACAAACGATCGTATCTATCCTCTCGTTTAATCTCCTGTTCCTCGGACTTGCCATCCTTTTCCGTTTTCTTGCGCTGGTGCTCTGGGGTGTACGGATCCAGCTGATGGCAGATTCGCTTGGCTACCGTGTATCTCTCCCGAACTGTGTGAACATGGTACTTGCCGGGCTGCTTGCCGGGACCATCACCCCAGGGCAGATGGGAAACGACCCGGTACGGGTGCATGAACTCTACCGGGCAGGAGTAAAACTCGGTGATGCCACGGCAGTGGTGGTCATGGAACGGTTCCTTGACGGGATCATCCTGACCGTCATGGGTCTCCTGATCATGGCACTGATGACACAGTACTTCCTACATACGTTCAGTCCCGCGCTCGTCATCCTTGTTATTATCGCATGGATCTTCATGATCAGTATCCTCTTTGTTCCGGTTCTTGCCATAAAATATCCCGAAAAAACAAAATCTTTTATCGTGCGGCTGATCACTTGGCTGGCCCCCCGGTTCTTCCGGTCGTCCGGGCCGGATCAGGGAATATCCGGTCGGGTTGACCGCGAGATCGACAATTTTTTTATGACATTAAAGACATTTACGGGTTCAGCCCGCCGGGGGCTGCTTGCCGGGGGGGTCTTGACAGGATTGTTCTGGATCAGTGAATTCCTGGTCGCGTCGGTCATTATGATGGGCCTTGGCCTTCAGCCGTACATTCTTGAATCCTTCTTCTTCCAGATCCTGATCGCCATCATCATGATGATCCCGCTCACACCTGGTTCATCCGGTGTCACCGAGCTCTCCGCCACCTCACTGTATGCGCTGATCGTTCCCTCGGGAATGCTTGGGATCTTTGTGATCCTGTGGCGTTTTGTTACCTTCTACCTGAATATTATTCTCGGTGCCCTTGCAGGTCTTGCAATCTTCAGACGCGAGCTTGGAAAGAAAGAAAAAGAGAATGGACCCGAAAAAACCGGGTGACCCCCGGTCTTTTGGGGCCTGTCATGCCCGTCCTTATTCCGGCGGCCTGGTTGTTCGTGGCGCATCGTCCGGCGCAGGGTTCGTATATTCCCGCCGGGTATACGTATATTTTTTGGAGATCCCCCCGTCGAGGACAATACGATACCATTCATAGATTGTTTTCCAGAACCCGTACTGCTCGTATCTCCGGAAATCAAACCCGACTTTCATGTCAGAATTGAAGATGACTTTTCCCTCTTTACGCATCCGGGTCGCTATTTCAAGATCGTCCCCGGCGTCCATAATCCTGTACAGCCCGATGCGGTTCAGGGCGTCATACCGGAAGATGGTGTTACAGCCGAGCGTGTAATAATACATCCGGGTCGCCGCCCCGAACCGTATCAGGATATCGAAGAGCAGGACATATTGCCGGTTTTTTGAAGTGTCTTTAATGGAGGTCACCGGGCCGAATGCAAGGACCGTTTTGGGATCCTCGAATGAACGAAGGCACTGTTCAATCCAGTCATGGGAAACGATACAGTCGGCATCGGTTGTTGCGACGATATCATATTTCGCCCGGGCAAACCCATCGTTTCGCGCGCCGGAGACCCGTTCAGATCCCTGGATAAACACGAGGTCAGCATATTCTGCTGCAATCTCCCGTGTCCGGTCACTGGAATTTCCGTCCACGACGATGAGTTCATAGGACGTGCGGGGAACGGTCTGGCTGGACAGGGCAGAGAGGCACCGCCGGATGGTGGCCTCTTCATTGTATGCCGGAATGATGACGGATATCATGATGTGCAGAATTCTGACAGGATCATCAGGAATTATTGATTATTATAGGGAGTAATCTTCAAAATAGTTATGCGGGAAAAAGGATTTGAGAGTTCAGGCGTACATATAACAGCCGGGATTAGATCATGTCTAAACTTTTTTTAATTCAGTAACTTTGAGGATATCCGTCCGGGTCACGATCCCGACAATCCGGTCCTCGTGCACGATCGGTATCCTGCCGATATTCCGGGTGGACATGATCCGGAGAGCATCGATTACCGAAGCTGTGGGTGGGAGGGCGATGATATCCCGGGTCATGATATCCTTGACCTGCATAGCCTCGCGGTCAATGGGTGAGGTGCGGTTCACGTCCGCAAGTGTCACCATGCCCACGAGCGAATCGCGCTCGGTCACCGGGAAACCGAGGTGCTTGCTCGAGTACATCAACTCGATCACTTTTGAAAGCGGCAGGTTTGAGGGTACCGTGGTCACCGGTGCGCTCATCATGTTGCCCACGGTCACATCCTGTAACAGGACGTTGTACTGGACCGCTGTGGACTCCATGCTCGCACCGATGTAGATAAAAAGTGCAATCAAAATCAGGAACGGCGAGAGGAAATACAATCCGATGATCCCGAAGATGACGGCGAATGCCTTGCCGACATTGGCCGCGATCCTTGTCGCACGGTCAAGGGGCATCCGGATCGCGAGCACTGCCCTGAGCACCCGGCCGCCGTCCATGGGAAAGGCGGGGATCAGGTTAAAGGCAAAGAGGATGATGTTGAGCACACCGAGGTACCCGAAGACGAAGATAAGAACTCCCTGTGTGGGGGCGTCGGTGGCCATATCCGGGGTGACGTACACAAGCCCGCAGCAGATGAGGCCAAATATGAGGCTCATGATCGGCCCGGCAAGCGCCATGGGGAGTTCCGTCCGGGGCTCCGGCGCCCCTTCGTCCATCTGGGCGACGCCGCCGAACATCAAAAGCGTGATGCTCTGCATCTTGATGCCTTTTGCCTTCGCGACAAGCGAATGGGCAAGCTCGTGGACGAGCACCCCGAAAAAAAGTCCGAGCGCGACGACCGTCCCAAGGATCCAGGGCATGAAACCCGATGTGATGATGCTCGTGTCGATCGGGATCCGGAAAATGTCCCTGAGCATGTCGGTTGTTGGACCGATCTGGCTGCCGATGATATATGCAAACAGCGGGATGACCAGCAGAAATGTGTAGTGGAGCAGGATCGGGATACCAAAAAGCCTCCCGATTCGAAGAGATCCGTCCATAAAGTATGGATTATCTTTTTAACCCATATGGTATATACTTTCATCTGATAACGATGGAAACCCAGATTACTGATTTATTCGGGCTTTCGATTTACACGGACAAGGGCATGTACATCGGTGAAGTCGAGGATGTTGTCATCGACGTTGATTCGAAGAAGATCGAATCGCTTGTCGTGGGCAAGGTAAACGACCAGCTCTTCGAGCTCAAGAACTACAAAGGCCTCAAGATCCCCTACCGGATCATCAGCGCCATCGATGATATCGTGCTTATCCGCCACCTGCCGGGCGCGTTTGCATCCGGCTCGATAGAGGAAGAACAATAAATCCGGATTTTTTGATAGTCACGATAGTGCGGGCGGTGCGGGACTGCCCCCTTTTCTTTCTCCCGCACAACGGGTGTGTTCTATGGAAAACCGGGAGATCTTTTCAAATCTTACCACGGTTTCCCCGGTGTTTGTCCGTCTCGATGGCCGCGCGTTCCACGGGCTGACTTCGAGGTTCGGGTTTGCAAAACCGTTTGATGATGGATTCAATGATGCGATGGTCGAAGTCTGCCGACTGCTGGTCGGGGAGAGCGGCCTTTCCCCGGTTTTTGCGTACACGTTCTCGGACGAGATCAGCCTGTACCTTACCGGGCTTCCCTTCTCGGGACGGGTGGAGAAGATCGATTCGGTGGCCGCCTCGTACGCGGCAAGCGCCCTCACGCTTGCCCTTGGTGCAAAAGAACCGCTTGCCTTTGATGCGCGGATTGTCCAGGCAACCCCGGAGTCCGCGATCGAGTACATGACCGGGCGACAGGATGAGGCGTGGCGTAACCACCTGAACGCCTACTGCCAGCAGGCGCTGATCAGTGAAGGGATGGACGGGACCGAGGCAGCACGATGGCTCAAGGGGATGCCGGCGCAGGAGCTCCACGAGATGATGCATAAGCGGGGTGTCAATCTCGCAAAGACGCCGGTCTGGCAGCGCCGGGGAGTGCTTGTCTGCAAAAAGGAGATCACAAAAGAAGGCTACAACCCGATCACAAAAGAGCACGTGACGGTGATGCGGAGCATGGTTACGGCTGACCGTGATCTCCCGCTTTTTTCGACACCGGAAGGGCAGGCGTTTCTGAAGAAGCTGATCTGTGGCGGGGCATAAGCCACAAGTGATATCCGGGACGGGCAACGTGCGGTGGGGTGCTTTGCGGCCGGCAGCCCCGAGCGTGATCAGGTGCAAATAATTGAAGAGTGTCTGCATGCGGGCGGGTGTTGTTCCGGTAACCGCCCGGTCAGCGCAAAAATTTCCGGGATATTACGGATTTTGCCGGAAAAATTTTCGGCCAAAAAAATTTCGACCGGAAAAAAATCCGGGGGTATCAACAGGTGTCTGATATTTTTTAAAGGGGCTTTTCCTGACAATACCAGATCTGAGTATCCTTGCGGGAAGGCTATGACGAACCGGAAGCGGCGCCGGTCTCTCTTTTCAGAGCGGCAATCTTTGGTTCGATTGCCGGGAGATCCTCAGTGATGACGTTCCAGACAATTTGCCAGTTGATCTCGAAATACCGGTGGATCACCTTGTCCCTCATGCCGGCAATCTCCCGCCATTCAATTTCGGGATGAGCTTCTTTGAGCGGTGCGGAGAGGTTCTTTACGGCTTCACCGATCACCTCGACTGCCCGGATCACCGCATGGGCATACTATTCGTCGTTCAAGAGATCTTCATACGTCCGGCCGGTGCTGATTTTTGTAAGAAAAAGGATCTCCCGGTGGATATGGATCAGGAGAATCCGGTCATCCTTCAATCCAGATCACATCCTGCTCAATGTAGGGCCGGATCAGGTCCGAGAGCGAAGGTTAGGTAAGGAGATCCACGTTGCGCTTAAACAGTGCTTCAAGATAATCCGAAAGCCCGATAAAGTTGTGGAGCGTGGCGCATCCCGGTGCAAAGTCAACGAGCACATCGACATCGCTCTATTTTGTCTGTTCTCCACGGGCAAACCGGTAATCCGGGGGACCCGGATATCTGTTGATCTCGTTCTTGAACTCCTTGCATCCGGATGGCAGGAAGCGACGATCCTAAAAGAGTATCCCGGGCTTGAACACGAGGATATTCTGGCCTGCATCAGGTACGCACAGGAGATTGTCCAGTCCGAGCGGGTGTACTCCACCACCCATCAGGAAAAGATTACCGGATGAACCTGCTGGCCGATGAAAATATCCCGGCATCCATTGTCAGGGCTTTACAGGATGACGGGCACGATGTCGTATGGATACGAAGCGAAGCACCCGGGATCTCTGATGAGGTTGCGGCATATATCCGGGAGGTCATTCGATCGCGTCAGGACTGGGAAGGCCATTTCTCCGTTATAGATGAAGAGAGAATCCGGATGCGGCCGCTTTCCCGGTAGCGATTCGGTCACATGAAAAGATTGGCTGGGTTCCATTCTCCGATCAATAAACCAAAAAAAAGTAAAATCCCGGCCATTCACACCGCTTTCGAGATCCCGATCGTCATCGCGACACCTTCGACATCCCAGTCCTTTACTAACTGGTGCGATGATCCTGCCGGTTCCCCGGCAAGATGGAGCGAAAGTGCCTTTGCCCGGACCTCTTCGGCAATCCCGGCCTTCCAGCTCCCGCCGACAAGGTCGCAGATCCTTTTATCCGCAACCGCTACATCGACCGTGATAAAATCCTCGACCGCGAGATCGAGCTGCCGGCGCATCTCCTGGATCCGGCGGATCACTTCCCGGGCATAGCCTTCTGCTTCGAGATCAGGTGTGAGTGCCACGTCCACGTACACGGTCGCGTCCTCCATCGGTGCAGAGAAGATATCGGCCGGAAGTTTTTCCGTGAAGGTCACGTGCTCTGCGCAAATCTCATACTTCACCTCGCCGCTCGCGAACGTATAGGTCTGCCCGGCACCGGTTGCGGCCTTGATCGCATTGCCATCTGCGGCTTCGATGAGCCCCTTGACCGTGAAGGAATTCTTGCCAAACCCTTTCCCGAGCGCCTTCATGACCGGCTCCGCGTGCCAGCCGATCCGGTCCCACCGGCCCATCACCACGGTTACCTTCCGTGCATTTGCCCGGTCCTTGCAGATCTCATTGAGCCGGGCGACCGCTTCCCTGACCTCTTCTTTTGCGGTCACGATCACGACTTCGTCCACCGGCCACCGGAGTTTCCGTTTCCCGGCCTGACGGGCGTTCTGCACTGCGTCGTCAAACGAGCGGACGAGTTCCATCGCGTGCTCCAGTTCAGTGTTCACCAGTGTATCGTCGCAGGCTTCCCAGTCAAGCATGTGCACACTTGCCGGATCGTTTTTACACCGGAGATTACCGTAGATCTCCTCGGTGATGTGTGGGCAGAATGGGGCCATGAGCCCGATGAGCCGGCGCATCACGTAGTAGATCGTCTCGTAGGCAAACACTTTCTGCTCGGATTCGCCTTCCAGCCACATTCGGGGCCGGACGAGCTGGACGTACCAGCGCGAGAGGTCTTCGAGAATGAAGCTGATCAGTTCCCGGGTCGCCCGGTGGAGCTGGCACTCCTTTGTCGCCGCATCAACAATGCCGGCAACCGTGTTTACCCGGGAGACGATCCAGCGGTCCTCGTCCGGGAGCTGCCGGAGGTGTGCCGTGATATATGCCGAATCCCAGCGCCCGTCTTTTGTCTGCGGCTCAAATGTGTCGAGGATCATGTACGGCATAGGGAACCGGTACACGTTCCAGAGGATATTTACCGCACGGTTCACGGTCGCAACCCCGTCCCAGTTGAACTTCAGATCGTCCCAGGGGGCCGATGAGGAGAGCACATAGAACCGGAGCACATCGACGCCGACTTTTGCCACCACTTCATCGGGAGACACCACGTTCCCGAGGCTCTTTGACATCTTCTTTCCCTCGGCATCGAGTGCAAACCCGTGCATGCAGACGCTCTTATATGGCGCTTTCCCGAATGCAATCGTGCTTGCGCCGAGCTGCGAGTAGAACCAGCCCCGGGTCTGGTCCTGACCTTCGGTGATGAAATCCGCGGGCCAGAGTTTCTCGAATTCTTCCGTCTTTGCCGGGAAGCCGATCGTCGCCCACGATGCGACCGCAGAATCGAACCAGACATCGAAGATGTCCCCGACCCGGTGCATCGTGCCGCCGCATGCGCAGGGAATCGTCAGCGAGTCCACGAACGGGCGGTGCGGATCGGGCACGGCTTTTCCGCTCGCCTTTTCCAGTTCCGCGATAGTACCGATGACCCGGTACTTATCGCATTTGTCGCAGACCCAGACCGGGATCGGGATACCCCAGTACCGCTGCCGCGAGACGCACCAGTCCCGGGCCTCCTTGATCCAGTCGTAGAACCGGGCACTGCCCGCCCACTCAGGGTACCACGTGACCTTCTCGACTTCGGCAAGCATGAGGTCCCGGATCTCTGAAGCTTTGAGGAACCACTGAGAGGTTGCCCTGAAGATGATCGGCGTCTTGCAGCGCCAGCAGTGGCCGTACCGGTGAGTGATCTTTTCCGTTGCCAGCAGGTGGTCGCCGAGCGCTTCGAGCACGTCCTGGTTTGCGTCCCGTACAAATTTCCCGGCAAAGATTCCTGCTGCGGGCAAAAACTTCCCGGCGCCGTCGACCGGGCAGACAATGACCAGGTTCTCCTTTGTCCCGAGCACGTAGTCGTCCCAGCCGTGGCCTGGTGCGATATGCACCATGCCGGTGTTCTCCATCGCGACAAACTCGGCGGCAACGACCCGGTGAGCGATCTCGCGCTGGAGCGGCACCTGTTCCGCGAGCGGGGAGTCATACTCCCAGCCGACCAGTTCCCCTCCCTTCTTTGTCTCCAGCGCCTCAAACTTCTGGTACCGCCCTTTCTTGAGCACCGATTTTATGAGCGGCTCTGCCATCCAGAGGTATTCCTCGTGGCCGTTTTTCTCTGCATGGACTCTTGCATAGATAAACTCCTTTGACACCGCGACCGCGACGTTTGCCGGCAGCGTCCAAGGGGTCGTCGTCCAGATGACAAGGTACTCCTGATCCATTCCCTTGATCGGGAACTTCACAAAGACCGAAGGGTCGGTCTCGTCCCAGTATTCAACCTCGGCGTCCGCGATCGCCGTTTCGCACCGGGGGCACCAGTTAACGACCCGGAACCCCCGTTCCAGCATCCCCTTCTCTTCTGCCCGGGCAAGAGTCCACCATGCTGCTTCCACGTATTCAGGTTTGATCGTCTGGTACGCGTTTTTAAAATCCATCCAGATCCCGAGGCTTTCAAACTGGGTGTCCATCAGCTTCTTGTTCTGTATGGCAAATTCCCGGCACTTTTCGATGAAGTGCTCTATCCCGAACTTCTCGATATCTTTTTTTGAGGAAAACCCAAGCGATTGTTCGACCTTGACTTCAATCGGAAGGCCGTGCATATCGTAGCCCGCACGGTCGATCACGTTCCTCCCGTTCATCCGCTGGTACCGGAGGAGCGAGTCCTTGATAATTTTGTTCCATGCGGTGCCCAGGTGGATCTGTCCCGTGGTGTACGGCGGTCCATCGACAAAAAAGAACGCCTTGCCGGCGCTCCGGTGCTGCTTTACTGCCTTGTAGGTCTCGTGGGTGCGCCAATATTCCTGCACCTCGCGCTCGATATCCTTTGCATTGAAGTTCGCGGTGACTTCCTTCACAAAATCCCTCTGTTACGATGGCGGGATGCCCAAACGTATCGATAAATGTTGTCTCTTTATGACAAAGTAGTTTCCTTGTATAACCGGTTTTTCCCCGGGAGTAGCGCTCACTGTTTGTCCCGGCCGCTGCGCAAAACCCTGGTGCCCCCATGGTGGCAGCCGTTTAAAACCGTAACACATCTATATCATCTTTTATATACTGATTTTTATGAAGTCTCCCGTTGCTCTCATAAGTATTGCAGTGCTGGTCGTTCTGCTTACCTGCATTGCCGGATGCACCACGACATCTTCCACGCCGGCGGCCACAGCACCGGTCGCGACCACATCCGCATCCGGATCTTCAGGTGCCACCGTCACCGCCCCTGCGGTCGGGACAGCTGTCTCGGCAACTTCGTCAACCGCAACCTCCGGCATCGACACAACCATTTCTGTCCACTTCAATGATTATGCCTGCATTAATATCCCGAAAGCGCTTGGCGTAGATTATCTGTACCCGGGTGAGAACTACTCTATCTGGGTCACTACGCCCGGGTCCGGCACGATCACCCCGAATCTCCTTGTGCTCAATGTGAATGATAATGCCAGATTCGGGACGGTCACTCCTGTCTGGGATGCAGTGCAGAAGACCTGGACCTACGAGGGCATCGTTCCCCTGGTAAAACTCATCGATATCACCACTCCCCAGAGTGAAACTCTGACGATCAAGAACCAGGGCTGGTATTTTGTCTGCATCGATGACCGCAAGGAGTCGGGAGTCAGCGATGCCGTATATAATGTTCCGGTGAAGGTGACCCGGATCTGATATCCCGGTGATCAACCGGGAGAAAAACGCAATTTCTTTTGATTTTTTCACTCAAGATGCAGAAAATCAGGGGCAAACAGTTTCATCATATTTTCAATGTAGGTGTAGGCCTTCTTGTGATCGATATACACCCTGAACGAAGAACCCCCCTTCTTTGAGATCTCAAGATACCCCGAGAGCAGCACGGGTTTTTTGAGAGTGATCTTCTCGATCTCTCCCTTTTCCACTTCGAAGATCCGGGTGTTTTCCAGTTCTCCGAGTGATTTCTGGCGTGTATCTACCACGTTGCCGAAGAGCTCGTCCATGAGGAATGTGCCGAACTGGACTCCCTGCGAGGCAGATGCGTCCAGTTCCGGGTTGCGGATGATAAACAGCCTCTTGGCGGTAGCATACACACCATATCCCCCGGTGGATGATCCAATCGCACCGGCGATTGATCCCCCCACCCCCAAACCAGAGACTTTGAGGGTGAGGCTCGATATCCCGCCAAGATACTCTTCTGATCCTGCACCCCCGGCTTGCTCCTGTGGTTCGCTTACCGCAATCGCCTCGATCGCCGCTATCAGCCGGCCGGCTGCATCGTAAACCGGGGAGCACTTGGCCCACAGGTACATTGGTTTACCCCGGATCGTTACCTGTACTCTCTCGCCGACGAGCGTATCTCCGACTTTTTTTGTCGCCGGCAGATCCCCATCCGCATCGGTCCCGGGGAGCGTTATAACATGATCGATGAGCATGGGCCCGGGTTCCCCGTAGAACGGGACCGCATACTCCCGGTTGCCTTTCCCGACCATCGCATCAGTGTCAGCACCGGTCAGTTCGGCAAGTTTCGTGCTCCATGCGATGATTACCCCGTGTTTGTCAACCGCAAAGACCGGGGCGTCAAGCGACTGCAGCGTGGCTATCAGTTCGCCCAGTTCGCCCGGTTTTTCCTCCGGAGTTTCCTGTGATGACCCGGTTGCGGCAGACAGGCCCCTTTCACCTTCGGTTTTCGTTGTTCCAATTCGAATCAGACCTTTCGGATCCCTTCCCGTGAGTTGGTACTCCTGGACCCCACCCTGTGCGGAAAATAACACATGGTATCCCCATTCGAGAGTGAGGGTTCTTCCGTCACCAGCCAGGATGTGATGCAGGAGCAGACAGTCCGGCTTTTCCGGCGTGAGTTCCCGGAGACAGGCAAGGATCTCCGGGCGTTCGTTATCAGGGACGTATGTAAAGAAATTCTCCTGCACGAGCTGCCGGTAGGATTTTTTAAAGAGGTGAACACAGGGCTCGTTCACAAAACTGAGTGCGCCGTCGGGTTTGATACGACAGATGAGTTCTGCACCATTGTCAACGATCGAATTGTAGAACCGGGCCCATGCGATCAGTTCGTATTCGGCGTTCTTCTGCGGGACCCGGGTCCTGATAAAATCAATCAGCCTCGAGACCTCGTTTGCCATGTCGGCCCCTTTCTGGAGGTAGTAGTCGGCCCCGGTGTTGAGGGCGTCCTTTGCGATATGTGCGAGTCTCTTTGCCGTGGCGACAATAAAGATCGACTGGCCGCCCCGTGCCCGGATCTCCCGTAACAGGGCGAGGCCGTCCATATCGGGCATCGAGTAATCCGAGATGATCACATCGAAATACTGGCGGTTGAGCAGTTCCAGCGCTTCAAGTGTTGTCGATGCAGGGGTAACGGCAAGATCTATTTCCTGTTCGAGACGTGCCCTGAATGCATCAAGAAACAGGGGTTCGTCATCGATACAGAGGATGGAGATTGTCTGCGGCATACCGGGGCCCCCAAATAGTAGTCCAGTTTCTTGTTCTCCATATTAAATAAATTATTTAATTTGATCTATTACACCGTCCTGTCACGGCGCTGAATCAGGGTACCTCCCGTTGAGGGAGACGGGATACATCGTGAAGAACAGGACAAGAAGACGAACTGGCAAAAGGGATGTGTGTGGTTCTACCACAGGATGATCTCAACCTGACTGCCGCTCTCAAAACCTTCGCTACCGGCCGGGACCCGGAGCACTCCGTTACTCTTTGCAAGCGTATTCAAGAGGCCGGACTTCCCGAAGAGCGGGGTTGCAATCCCGTCCTTTACAAAGACCCGGATATAGTCTTCCCGCCCCTTCGTGGAGGGCACATTCATTGCAAGTTTTGCTGTTATCGTCACCGGTTCCGGTACAGCGCTGCCGGTCATGTCATCGAGCAGGTGCCTGACAATGGCAACCAGCACCACAAACGTTGCCGCAGGGTGGCCGGGGAGGCCGATGACCGGGACACCACCGCACCGGCCGATGATCGTGGGTTTTCCCGGTGCAATGGCGACCCCGTGGATCAGCACCTCACCCTTTTCGGCAATGACCGCGGCGGCCATGTCCCGGTCGTCTTTTGAGCTCCCGCCCGAGATCAGTACCGCGTCGCATTCCCCTGCGGCACGGGCGAGTGCAGCCTCAAATATGGCCCGGTCATCCTTGACGATCCCGTACGTGACCGGGACACAGCCGTGGTCGCGGACGAACGCGGCGATCACGTACCTGTTGACGTCCCGGACCTGGCCGATCCGGGGGATTTCTGTGACCGGCACCAGTTCGTTTCCGGTGGACAAAATCCCGATCTTCGGCCTGATGGTGACCGGCACATCAGCGCACCCGACTGCGGCAAGGACACCCGTATCCTGCACCGAGAGCCTGCGCCCGCGGGGGAGGACGATCTCACCCTTTTTAAAATCCTCATTGTACTGGACCACATTCTCGCCGTACGCCACCGGCTTTTTTACAAGGATCTCATCGCCAAACGGCTCAGTATTCTCCGCCATCACGATGGCATCGGCACCCTCCGGGAGGATGCCCCCCGTAGGGATGTAGAGGCACTCCCCCATCTTTACCGGCAGGTCGGGGGTCTGCCCCATCTGGATCCTGCCCCGAAGGGTGAGTATCGCCGGCACCGCATCGCCGGCACCGGTCGTATCGCCGGCCCGCACCGCGTACCCGTCCATCACCGACCGGGTAAAGCCCGGAATGTCCACGTCCGCATGCACATCAGCGGCCAGCACCCGGCCGCATGCTTCGGCAAGGGGCACCGTCTCCTGCGGCACCTGCACGGTAAGGCGGTGCACTGTTGCGACGGCCTCACTCACCGGGACAACGGATAAAAAAAGGCTCATTTGACCTGCTCATTTGAAGCAGCCCAGCTGGCAGGCGTGGATTTTTATCCCGTGGGTGTTGCAGTACTCGCTGATGTCCGACTTTGGGAGCCGGTACTTTTCTGCAATCGCGAATGCCTGCGGGCAGGTGATCGATTTCACGATCTTCTCATCCGCAAATGCCTTCTCAATTGTTTTCTCGTCCATGGTACAAGTGAAGTGTGTGCTCCCTTATAATAGCAGTTGCGAAGCCGGCGCACGGGACCATGCATCCACGCGAGGCTTTTCGTGAAGTACCGCGTACATACTGGCATGAAGGTAGCGCTGATCAATTCCCGCCGGGACCTCGCGGGATGCAATATCAGGCACCATATTGAACAGTGCCTCGCCCGGTCCCCGGACCCGGGCCGGGCGGGAGACCGGATCTACGAATTTTTCGAGGTGGACGGCCGGCTCATCTACGCGGAAGGCGTCGATGCCGGCATCGATTGCGATCTCGTGATCTTTCTCTCGCGCCACTCCAGTATCAACCCGGTACCCATTCTTACCGTCCACGTAACCGGGAATTACGGCGTGGCAGAGCTGGGTGGCGACCCCCGCACGCTCGCACCCGCTGCGCCTGCGATGATGCAGGCAACCCTGCGGGCGCTTGCCCGGCACTGTCCCGAGGGGTATCAGGTCTCCTATGAGGTGACCCACCACGGCCCGACAGGACTTGCGCATCCCTCGTTCTTTGTCGAGATCGGCAGTACCGGGAAGGAGTGGGGAGACCCGGTCGCCGGCCTGGCTGTTGCAGAAGCCGTGCTCAGTGCAGAACCGGTTAATTCCATCCCGCTCGTCGGCATTGGCGGGACTCATTACGCTCCCCGCGAGACCGCAATTGCCCTTGCCACCCGGGGGGCGTTCGGGCATATCGCCAGTTCCCGCCGGCAGGTCGCTGCACTGGACAAAGAGATGATGCAGGTGATGATCGAAAAGAGCGGGGCAGTTGCTGCTTACATCGACCGGAAAGCGGTGTCCCATCCCGATCTTGAACGGCTGACTGCGATCTTCGACTCCCTTGCGGTCCCCCGTTTGTCCGAGAGCGAGATTGCAGCACTCGGGCATGTATCGTGGGAAACTTACGGTGCCGTACGGGCACTGGCTGCAACGGTCTCGCCCCACGCCCGGTGCTTTATCCATGCCCTTTCCGGCACCGGCCCGCTTGCGGTCATCTCTCTTGACCCGGTGCTGCTTGCAGAAACGAAAAAAGCCGATGAACCTGCGCTGATTCATGGTCTATTTCCGCTTTCCGTGGTGCACCTGACCAATGAGGACAACGTTCTGCTCCCGCAGTTTGTGGTTTTTCGTAAAGATTCTTCGGAAATAATAAATGCTTTAAATACGTTGTGCGTAAAAATCATACGTAGTAAGGAAATCACCGCGACGGAACGTGATTGCCTGATCATCAGCAAGGTCCGGTTCGACCCCAAAAAAGCGCGCGAACTGGGAGTCCCGGCCGGGCCTGCATACCGTCAGCTTGCTCTTGGGCAGGCCGTGGAGCATGATGGACGGGTAATCCTGCCGGAAATGGTATCAGTCCGTACTGAAACAAAGATCCACATCCCGGGACTGGAGAAGAATTCATGAGGTCGATTG